>Ga0307375_10003217_pt1 | contig 16202 bp, 10 predicted proteins | sample TR1MG_FD_202531 | JGI IMG/M metagenome (GOLD analysis project Ga0307375, IMG submission 202531) | Soil microbial communities from Risofladan, Vaasa, Finland - TR-1 | ecosystem: Environmental > Terrestrial > Soil > Coastal area > Acid sulfate soil | place: Finland: Risofladan, Vaasa | collected... | reverse complement strand
GTTTCGTATCTAAGCTAGGTTGTGATAGTCGCAACTGTTGTAGCATATCTATAACAATGTTGTTAAAGCTTTTAAAAGTTACCATATTTAAGCCACCCTTAGAGTAAATGTATCTTCTACTACCGTAAGCTTCCTAGTAAGAACAGAAATCCCTATTTCATATATTCGTGGGTCTGTTTCGTTTCTTAATACCGAAACACCTCTAATCGCCGCAATGCTCTCACCAGCCGATACATATTGCGTTCGGCCTTGACTTTTCTGTAGTGCTACCAGATTACTAAGAGCTACTTGTACGGATCGTGCCACCTCTGTTTCTAATTGTGTAGAATCAAGTATGTTTCCAATAATACGTGCACCAAGTGCGCTTCCATACCAACGAAAAATTTTATTTGATCCGGCTGATGTTAAGATGATTTTTAAAATATCTTGGATCAGCTTTTCATTATCATGTACAGTCTGAAGTCCACCATCAGGATTTAATCTCAAATCATTGTCGGTAATTTTCAAATCAAAGGACATTATGTCTCCTTTTTATAAACAGTACATGTTGGAGCTAAAGGTTGCTCTGAGCTTTTATCATTATAAACGGTCTTAACAGTGCCCCTTTGCCCTCTGGTTTTTCTATTGTTATTTACTTCCACTTCTTTTTGAAATAACAAAAATAGCTGTAGAACTGTTTTTTCTAACGCTTTAATGGCTGTCATCGCATTCCCAACTGAAGGATTAACACCTTTTACAATAGTTTTTAAAACAGGATCAGCTTTCATCGCCGTTATAGCATATTTATCTAACAAATTCAGCAGTTGTTGTCTATCCACAATAAAAAGAGCAGCCATTACCATAACCACATCTGGTAGTGACAATCCGGTAAACTCTCCGGTCATAAGGTCCACAACTTCAAGCCTGATTTTCTCTAAATTTTTAATGTTTTTTTCCATTCTTGTTTCTAAACTGGCTTTAGTCTCTTTATTCTTTTTAAGATTATATGTGATCAAATCAATAAAGGGGGTGTTCAAAGCTCCAGGCGTAATATTTTTAGTTCCACTTTGTTTAACATTTGTTTGTTCATCCTCATCAGATGGCAGGATAGCAATCAAAGCTTCATCAAGCGCAATTCGTTTGTTAATTTCTTTTAATTTTTCACCTTCCGCCGTACCATCTAAATCAACTGAGGATTCAATGCGCTTTCCATATATGCTTTCACGCGCAGAGCCCGTTTTTATAACTATATTGGGCCTGGATTGTCTAAGCAAATTTAGTCTGTCTTCATTTATTTTCACCCAGCGTTTGGCCAAATTTCCTATGGCATTGAGGAACTTATTAATAACAAACTCCTCTAATATAGTAACCTTTGAAAATATCGCGCCATCGCCAAAAACCGCAGAGAACTCTGTGGGGCCTAATAAACTTTTAAGAGATGAAGAGATGTCCTTTTCCAAATCTTTTTGTTTTTCCGTTTCCGAACTTTCAAATTTCAAAAACCGTATTCTAATTACCTGCTCTAAAAACGGCTTCCTCAAAACGGTATCTCTATCGACCATTCTTTCTTTAGTGTCATTTAAAAATGGTCTGGCTACCTCATTCATAAGTGGCATAACCACATGAGATTTGTTATCACTAATGGATGGAATCAATGGGAAAAGTCTTTTAAATACATCACGTGAATTGGCAGTATCATTTCCATTTTTTGGTGGAATTTTTGGTACGAAGGTTATTGACGTGCCGTTCAGATCATCTGGTATATTTGCTTTAATATCTATAGGAGCATACATTGCTTTTGCTATATTCTCATTCATATCTTTCGTCCCCATCTCATTTGCGATTGCTGATAATTGTTCAACTCTTCCTTGAAGAACAACATCTAAATCTTCCGTGTTGCCGTTGGCATCTGTATAAATTTGATCACTATCAGTAAAAGTTTTTCCTACCAACAAAGAGCGAACCGTAATACCAAAACCAGGTTGTAACACGGTTTGCTCTTTTTTATCTTTCTCATCTGTGACAGATACAAAATATGGCAAACCAATTAGTCTAAAGAAAGCATTTGTCCGTGATTCGGTTGGAACCTGAAAGCCCTCTCCAGTCTTATCATCTTTTACCTGTTTAAACGAACGAATACCCTCAATTTCACTCATCATCCTTTTGGCAAATCCGATTACATCAAATTCTTTATCAGAAAACTCTGCCATATTATGCTCCCCTACCACGGCCCAAAGGCTCGGTGGAAACCGCTGCGCTAGCTCTACGTCTGGCTTCTTCAGCAGACACAAATTCTACCTGAACTTGTTGAGCAATTAGGTTATATCCATCAAAATATGCCACATCTCTTCCACCAACTTGAGCTGTAATTTGCGCTATTCCAGGAACAAGACTCGTAATTGTAGCGAGATACTTACCAGTTGGATCATACCCATCAAGCTCTGTAACAACTGACGATAGTGTGCCAAATGTAGTATCAAGCTCTACATCAACAATACCAGGTGGGACGGTTACTCCGAGTAAACCACCATTTCTATCATACGGAATAAGCTCTATATTTGAGTATTCTCCTACTACCTGTATTTCTGGAGTCACATTAAAATAATATCCATCTGCAGATGTTTCTGGATCAAAGATAATCGGATATATTGTTTTAGCATATGCTATAGAATCATCTTTAAAACTATTGAGTGCCGATGTAACACAACTGTTTAAACTTACAATTTCGGTAGCAATGGTTTGATAGTTATCCAAAATATATTGAGAATCCACGTCAACTGGTGCAACCTTTGCTATACATGAACCTATGTCGGTTAACAATCCACTGTAATCTGGAAGTGCCGGAAGTGTCAGATTTGCCATATCAGGAAATCTATTTTGTAAAGCGGCTTTTGTAGCCTTTATGGCCGGATGGCACCCAACACCAATTAGCCCATTTCTAATCAGCTCTTCATGATTTATATCAAGTTCAAACTGAAGACTGCTCAATACAGTAGGTGCTGCGGGCTCTAATTTCCAACGAATATGTTCATTGGGAGCACCAAAACTCCAAGTGCTTGTGGTTCTTTTCAACAATACATTGTATGAATCATATTTGCTTTCTATTTTCCAAGAGCCGCCATTAGCATATGATTGAGCAGCACCTCTGGTATCCTGCATCGTTATGTATCTATCTACAGAGCCAATAGGAAATGTAAATGTTTGTGTTTTAGTATTGAACCTTGCATCCAACGGATCAGCAAATGCTGCTCCAGACATATCGGTATTAGTTAGATATCCATCTGAACTATACTCGGGAGGAAGTTGATATAGTGTAGCATATCCACTAGAATCAACAGCAGTTACCATATAAGTTGAAATAGATCCGCTCTGTGTTACGCTTAAAACATATGGGACATCATCTTCGCTCGCTACCTGACTATAATCCAGACCTTTTGGAAAAAATCCTCTCATTTGTAGGAAATTTGCTTTGCGAGTTACAGAGTAAAACAATATCTGATAGCTAAATCCATCTGAGCCATATAGCACTATAAACTGTCCATCAACTCCGGAAAAGCTTGTCTGCTGTAGCGTTGTTGGACAAATCTCATCAGAATCTCCACACTCACTACAAGAACCGCCGCTACCAAGACATGGGAGAGCAATGCCAGCCGATAGAAGGGCTTGAATCATAACCCAAACCGCACTAAGTACTGCTAAAATTCCAAGCACATTATAAATTTCTTTGATTAGGGCTGCCAATTTAAATGCCACAGATGTAATGGCGTCTTGATTTTGCTCTACAAACACATCAATAAGATCTTGTATGTTTTGTATTATATCTAAAATTATTGGCAACAAAACGGTTAGAATATATTCTACCATTGCCAAAACAATTTTGATAACACATATAATAATTGCTGGTAAAGCAAGTTGTGGAAATATTAAAATAAAATCTGGCAAACATGTGCCAAACAATTTGATAAGAGAATAAATTAGGCAGAATGGATTTGAAAGACAACATAAAACATCCATTATACAAGCAATCATTTTGAGCACAACCGCAACAACACCATAAGCCGAAGCAAAAGAGCTTAAAATTCTGGTGTGATCCGCAATAATATCACCCAAATCTATTGTAGCACTTGGAAGAGAAGAGGGACGAATTTGTGCCCCAGCTGGACATGTACAGTATAGCTGATTAAGCCATTGAGAATATGTTTTTGTTTGTTCCTCATTAAGAAATATAGTTGCTACATCTTGTTTTGGTGCGGTCATATCCTCTCCGTTATTTTACTATTCTAGCAGTTCTAGCGACATATTTTGGTGGATTCTTATAAAGTTGTATTTTTGGAGCATCAAGAATCATAAGACCTTTACTAGAAAGGGTCATTTCTTGACCACTTACCAAATTTAGTCTGCCTGGCGTTGTAATGGTAACGCCTGTGTCATCAATAATTAATACTGTATCGTCTGGCTCTGGCCCAGACTTATCTGTTGTTGCCCTGCGTATTTTGATAATAAATTTGCCAGATCTGAATTGATTTGGATCCAATTTTAAAATCTGATCTCGTGCTTCTCCCCTACCAACAAACCTTGTATCTACCTCATCACTTCCAGATTTACCAATATAGTCAAAACCACCGACCTCAATAGCAACCGTACCATCCGCATGTACAATAGCACTACGGCCAGACCTATCACGCCCTAAACGCCACACAAGCGCTCCAGCAGTATCTAATACCCACGATACACGATCTATCGTATTCGCTCCAATTGATGTTTCCAAACTACCATCAAGACTCATATGAACGCTGCGGCCACCTGCATTCGGTTGGTTTAATAACACCCCAGAATTATTGGAGTTTTGTGTAGCTGGAGTTACATTGTCTTTTGGCGGTGCTGGGTTAACTTCGTTCGAAACCGCTGGCAGGCCGGATCCAGCGGGAGTTGGTGCTTTTGGATCGTTCTCAACAATTAAAGCCCAATTTGATGCGGAGTTATTAATATTTTCGCTGATTAAAGCTCGTGCTGTTTTCGTAATATCATGAAAAGCTGTGCCAGCTTCCACATTTAATGACATCATAGCCTGTGATACACTGCCAGATGGCGTGCCAATAGAGTCTTTTTCAACCCAACTGGTCTTTTTCCCCTTCATTCTGTTCTCTGGCGGGTCACCAAGTATTTTAACTCCTCCAGGACCGACTTGTTCTATAAAGATATCTCTATTTTTTTCATTTCTGTATAATTTTTTAGTATCTTCAATATTATCGCGGCCATTGACACTGGGATTTCCATTCGAATCTATATTTAAAACACTGGAGTTTTCATATCTGGAAACTACCGGGACATTGCCAGTTTCGGACGTAGCAGGAATGTTAATTTTAGTTAAGCCCTCTTTATCAACATCTATAAACCATCTGCTTCGATCCCGAGCATTATTTGCCACGGAACTTATTGATTCATTCCAACTATCAAACATTTCAGGCTTTTTGGTGGTCTGTTTTTTATTAAAACGAATACCCTTTCTGGCATTTATTTCCATATGATACGCAACACCATGCCTCACACCCTCAAGTGTGTTTTTAAACATAGAATCTGTATCACTAGCCGATTGAATATCTATAATTTTCCTATTAATATCAAGAGGATTGCCGAAAATATCTACAACGGTTCCACTTATTGTTTCGATTAATTCATTAGGATTGGCCAGTGATAAGCTTAATGCGTTGCTTCTTCGCTCACTGCGATCATTAGAGTTCGGAATTGGTATACTACAAACACTCAGTCTTCCCCTCTCCTCTTCAATTGATCCAACCAGCCAGTTTCTACCAAACTCATAGATTATTTGCCTATCCTCTACAAAAGGAGGGTTTCTGCCAAAATCTCCTCCAGCACTCGTCTGAGAAAGGCCGCCACTTGTATATGATACCTGTTTGTTCGGATGCCAACCAACCTCTTCAAGAGATTGCTCAGAATCAAGAGATGTAAGAAAATCAACAAAACTTTCTTCAGAATTTTCTATTTTTACATCACGACGAACAATACCAGCAGCCTTTATTCCGTGTTGAGATACGACGTAATTAGTTGGGGTATCAACCTTCACAGAACAACGAAAACTGTTACTTCCGCCGCCTATGATAATTCCTTCTCCAAACTCGTTTGTTAGCACAAGTTCTTCCAAGTCTGAGCTTAGACCTATAGTTGCTCCTGTTGGACCCTGGATAACAATATCACCTGAATTCAATATAGGAAAACTTAAATCATCGTACTCTGATTCTTGGATAGAAACCATATCAGAATAGTATCCTGTGGTTGGCAAAACAGCCACAGGCACATATTGTTTATAATTGGCCATGGCAAGAACAACAATTGTACCAACCTTAATTCCCACAAAAATACCAGAACCGCCCTTATTTCCAAAAGGATGGGGAATAGGAATGGTTGGTCCATCGCTATCATCATCAAGCCATCGTGTGATTAAAGTGCCATCGGCATAGTTCACACTTTTAACGATTGCCCTTCTCACAACAGAAGATGTATACCTACTTGTCATTTTGCCCATCCATTTTTTGGTGGTTGACGTAACCGCAATTCGATTACATTTTTAAGTGTTCTATCCATACTAATTGTTTTTTGTGTCGCAACCAAACCTGATCTTAACAATTCTTTTTCCGACGGACTTAAATCCTTATAGTCTTCCGTCTGCTTAACATGAGTTTTTTGTAAATAAGAATCATTGACTTGATAATCAGATATTTCTTTATCTACGTTGTTGGAACCACTTGATAGTAAATCGCCGCCAATTCCATCCACTCCTAAACCATTTTGTGGCTCGGCTGGAGAGTATGGGCTATTAAACCAACTCCTTATAGCATCGGCGCGAGAATCCTGAAGATTCTTGTCACCGCCAAAGGATACGATAAATATTTTTGAGCTTTTAGTCGGGTCTGTATCTTTATCTTGTTTTGCTGCCAGAGCGGCTCGTTTCAGTTCCTCAAAGTTTCTGGTAGCATCCGCTCCCTTTAAAAACTCTAAACTACCTTCCTTAAACCTGATAACTCCCTCAACACTGTCATTTGGAGGCACATCTCTTCTAACCCTATATGCTGAGCTGGACCTACCTTTTTCAATCAATCCCTTACCAATAACATCGATAGGAGTAGGAATATATTCCCCTGGTGTGTGACCATATTTTAATACAAGAGTTGTGCTAAATTGTCCACGATATGACACTGAGTGTTGTACAGACTCTACATAATATAACATGTTCCTGTGAGTAATATAAACAACATCTCCTAACTGATAAAACTCATTTCCCATAACGGTAATTGTCCCAGTTACAATATTTTTTCTTTGTCTGGATAATAACATTACAGCATATGGGGCACACTGTAGCTCCGCGCTCCAAAAGAATGGTTTGTCATAGGCCCGCTCATTTCTCCAGCCATATTGCCTCCACAGGTCAAAATCTGCGCCATAGGCAGCATAAACTGGTATACTTGCCAAATTACCACCACCCTCTCCAACAATAGGCTCAGTACCATTCACCTGAACCGTTGTTATATCTGGAGGATGCTCTTCAAAGCTTGCGGTAATAATGGTTTCATCTTTTATAATAAATCGCTCTCCAGACATATGACCAAGAATATTCTTTGTGTCATCTTCTACAAGATAATTATACAAGGAACTATTTTGCCTATAGCCAGTATCAATTAAGCCTTGAGGAGAAAATGCCAGATTACCACCCTCATCCAAGTTGGCTATTTGAACTGTTTGTTCCAATACCTTTCCAAGAGATAGTAGTAGTTTAGATTTTCTACTTACCAAATCAGCTATATTGGATACAATACGAGCAATATCAGAAGACTTATTGGTTTGTCCATTTCTTGACACTCCAACCTTGGCTTTATCATATTCTGGAATGCTGTTTGGGCTACCACCACGTCTTTTCAATAATTCTTTGCGCGCATTATTATATAGAGTATCACTACTATGTTCAGTTTCCTGTTTATTTTTAGCTTCTTTCTGTAAATTTGCCTGAGATATAGCATTAAAAACACCGCCAGATTTTCCAGCGTTTAATTGATAAGCAACAGTTGCTTTATCAACAATCTCTTTAAAACGTGCTTTTTCTTTTGGATCAACAGCAATACTCTTTTTAGGTGCGGTAATTTTATATGGAGATCCAGTTTCATTGATAAAAAACTCATCGCTTCCAATTGCTCTTTGAACATCAATCTCACTTCGGAAACCAAGAAGCGCGCCGTTAAGTATAATTTCTGCCTGTAATGTAATAATATCATTAACAAGAGATTCTTCTCTACTTAAAAACAATTTTTTAAGAAAATCTGGTATTATACCAATGCCAGTAGATTTTTCCATAGAGAATAAGTTATTAAGCACGCTAGCAGGGGTTCTGTTATATTGTGGTGGCCTAAATACTAAATGTCCTTGCGTATCTACAAAAAACTCAAAGTTTAGTGTCTCAGCAACCTTTGAACAAATGGCGTATGGAGTTTCCCATTTTCCTTTCCACATCTCCGAGGTTTGCTGCTTAAGCTGTAGAATAAATGCTTGAATATCATAATCTTTATCGTACTCATCAGATATGATTAAATAGTTTGAATCTTTGCCACGAACAATATCTTCTCTTCTTCGTAGTGCCGCGTGCCGCAACCTATCACCAAACAGCTTTACATTGCCATTTCCGCCAGCCAGTTCAAAAGTAATATCATTTCCCGCGATGTACAAAGCGCTCCCTTTAAGAAATTCTCCCTCTCCCTCAAAGCCCATAATCTCATCTGATAGCGCTGATTCTTGCTTAGCCAAATCACCAATTTTTCCAGAGAGTGCATTTTTTACTCTTGGATCTGCACTTTTCTCAAGATTATCTAATTTATCTGAGAGTGTTGCTGATTGTGTTCGCACCTGCTGCAAACGAGAAGATTTTTGAACCAACTGCCTTTGAATACGCAAATTTTTAGCCAGATCTGCTGGACTAATTTGTAGTGTTTTGAATGGAGAAAATCCTCCCTGCACAACATTAAGAGATCTCTGAACATCCAAAAATGTATGGAAAAATTGCCTAAAATCATTGTAGGACGTGTCTTTAGAAAATGCACCAGTTTGCATGGCCGCTTGAACGAATCGCACCGGATCATATGGAAAACCTGTTACAAGAATACTAATTATGTTGGCAGAATCCATATTATCAAATGCCGTATTTGAACTAAAAAATCCAACTTCTCTTCTGAGTTGGCTATATGTAACCGCCGATCCGTCTTTTGGATCAGTAGTGGACATATTATAAGTGGCGGTCATAATGCCAGGCTTCCATCTATATACCAGCCCAGGGGCGTGTTGATATAACGTAATAATATTGCCACCAACCTGACGAACATCTTGAGCCATACTATCTTCATCAACAGCCTGAACACCAGTATGTTCTCCTGTATCGAAATATATTCTTGGAGAGTTTGCGCCGCCGCTGAGTATTTGTTTATTTTCATCCAATAACTCTACCTTGTTGGATGGCAAACCCGTTGCTGGGTCAACATCAATTTTAAAAGGAGTTAGAGGATCATAAATAATACCCTCGATCTGTGCTAAAGAAGGAGAAGTGTTGAATCTTGAAATTTTAAGCCACTCCATGTTTGAATCACAAGCAACATTTAAAACAAACTTTCCAGTTCCGGCATCAAACTTATCGGTAACTGTTTTTACCAGACCACCAAAAACATGAATACCGCCCTCGCCGCTGCCCTGTAATGTTCGTAGGGTTTTAAAATCCCTAAATGTCATATGTTGGCCTTCTTTTCTCCATTCTATCTCTAAAAGCTCATCATCAACCTGCGTTCCATTTTGTAAACCAAGCATAGTGCCAGCAGCATTTAGTGATCCCGTTACTGTACCAAAATTGAATTTTTCGTTTGGATCTTCAATATCACCGGTTTCGCCAAGCCTTCTCGTTCCGCCATCTATTAAAACGTGGACGGAATCCATAGGTTGAATTATGGCTTTGCCCATATGATACAATCTTAGTTTTTCTCTCGTATATCTAACCTCTTCCTTAATTTTAGAAGAATTTAAACTTCCCAATCCCTGAAGAGTATTTTTTCTCATCGCAAATTCGTAATTTTGTAGATTGGTCATCACTGATTTGAATAGCGTTTGCTCGCCAGCGCTCAACTCATGTGGATCAGGTATATCATTAAGATTATCTTCTGTTAACTCAAAACCAATTGCATCTATTGTGGCCGATACACCAGCATTACTTCCGACTCCTACCGAAAATGTTATAGCACTTTTATTTCCACTTTTCCTTGATTTTTGTAGATTCGAGTCGGCAGCTTGAGCTGTGGTCAGTGATAGTCCAGCAGCTGAACTCACAGCATCAACAAACCTTGAAAGAGCCGTTTCTCTAATAGCCATTTCTATATCATTTTCATCCACTATTAAGATGCGGTATGGATCTTCAACCTCAAAAGAACAACTCCCAGATCCATTTAGATTCAAACTAGTATTAATAGAAGAAATTGCTGTTATCTCAAAAATGCCGTTGCCAGGTCCAAGCTCTTCAACAAGTGGCAAACCATCATCGATAAAGTATGTTGTAACATCTGGCGGTTGTCTATCATATTGTGCTCTTTGAAGTTGCATCGCGGATGTAAAAAAATTGCTTTGCCCAGCTTCTTCACTAAGAGTAGATACTAACGATGCCAAAATTAATCCAGGATTTGCGCCCAGTTCCTCTAGGCGCTTAATTTTTGTCAACCTCTCATACATAGCCATCGCTCCGCACTTGGCCGCAACCAAACGTTTAATGGCCCTCAAAAGCCATTGTTCTGCGGAATCCATTAGTGTTGGGTTATATAGATGTTGTAATCCCGAAAATGCTTTCTTTTTAATTATAACACTTATGTGTGGGGTTTGGCTATATACTTGCCTAATATTGGCTTCTTCCAGGGCTGGAACTTTTCCACCTTGAACTACTCCACCAGGAATGCGCTGACGCCCATCTCCAACATAACTTGGATCAAACTGCTCCTGATTAGACCTACCAGTCAACCTGTCTATAACATTGTTAAGATCGCTTTGTAGAGCACCAAAAGAGGTTTGGGTACCACGATCTCTATTGGATTGTGGCAATCCTGGAATACCAATCGCATCGCCAAAATCGCCCAACATGTTTAGTGTTTTATCATCTGAAAGGTTAGGCTGGGTCGTTAATATAATAGACATTATTCTTTCGTGCCTCCAAAACTCATTGGTGTGGTTTTAGCATCAGATTTATAATAACTCTTTGGCTTACCAGAATCGAGATCCAATATTGCTGGACTACGATTATAAGACATAATATTAAGACGTTCACCTCTTCTATCAAGAACAGTAAATGACATGGTATAGTTAAAAACGCCAGGTCCATTGGATACTGATTCGTTTACATCAAAGCTCTCAAAAAATCCTTTGAAAACCCATCCCTGATAGTACAGTTCGACAGATACGGCAAGCGATCCTAATGTGGGAAGTGTAGCGGGAGAAGAGCTTCCACCAAGTAAACCTGTAACCAATCCGCCAGTTAAACTGCTAGCAAATCCTCCACCAGATTGTGAAGCTCCTTGAGCTATTAGGCTGGAGAGGTTTCCTCCAACAGAAAAAGAACTGACTCTATCAGCAAGCATTTGAGCAACTTGCTGAAATGAGTCCTGCTCTGCTCTATATACTTTGCGTAGAATATTAATACCCTCGATACCAGAAGCCCCAGTGGTCCCCTGTAATCTAATAGTCGTAAGCTCTTCACCCCAGTATTGTATAATAAATCCGCCCTTTGTACGCTGCTTTTGGATAACTTTCTTCTCTGATATATCCATCTGTTGCGGGTTAATATACATATCTACGAAACCCAAACCTGGAACTCTCCAACGTATAAGCTGACGAGTTTTTTTGCCTTTAGGCGTTTGAGGGTTCTCCGCTATAATATCTGGAAGTTGTAGGTTGCCTTCTCTACTATTATATTCTGAAGCCATTTTTCCTCCGGGATAATGTTCTGCTACTCTGGAACATTTTCTCCGTTAATATATTTTGGGACCTCTTGTTCAATCAGATCCATAACAAACTTTCGAAATTTAGGCTGATCGGAATCAAGTTTAATGGTAATGGTAGATTCTGTTTTTCCAGAAACACCTTTAAGTTCTGCGGCCAGTCTATCTGGAGGTAATGCACCACCAGCTCCGGGCTGTGCCCCAGTTCCTCTGACGTTTTCGGGAGTAGGACTAATATTGCTTGAGCCTGAAGCGTTCATTTTAGAATGTATATCTATTAACATTTGGCCCATTCTTTCTGATGACATGCCTGCTGGAATCATAGCGAGATTTTGCGTTTGTGATGGTGCTTCGGGACGAATAAGCTCTCTTTGTGTTGACCTGCGCTCCGTGCCCATAACACCACCCATAAGATTTCTTATATCGTTTGTTCCTTTCATTATTGGGCTAGCTCCCAGCTTTCTTCTTCTTTCAAGTTCTCTGCCGCTTAGTCTAAAAAGACGCGCAGCATCTGCTCCTAACTCTTCAGCCCCCTCTCTTCTGGTAGCTTCAGCAGCTTTAACATTACCAGCAGCAGTTTGTGCTTGTGCCCCACCATATTTTAAATGGGGAGATTCTAGCGCGGAAGTAACTTCACCACCACCACCTCTTATCCCCATTCCAGTTCCCTGCATAATAGATAAATCGTTAGCCATATTTCTTAAATATTGATTAGATGTTCTTGCTCCATCACCAAATGTACGCTCAAGTTTTTCTATAGCAGTTACTGAATTTAATTGTACATCCGCTCCTCGTTTCATAAGATCATTAAGCTGTTTACTACCATCTATTCTGGAGATTCCGCCACGCTGTACTCCTTGTAAAACCTCTAAAACTCTATTTTGTTGTTCTGTAGTTGTTATTCCAGTAAGTTTACCAAGCATCTGTCGTTGTAGAACAAACTGCATTTCAAGTTGAGGATTTTGCGCAGCTTCTTCGAGAGTGATTACTTTACCGCCACCAAATTTAGCCAGACTTCCGGTTAGCGCCTCAAGGCCTTGTTCTAATCCACCAGGAGAACGCATGGCCAATTCCATTTTCAACGCCCCACCGAGTGCTGTAGCACCTTGAAACATGCCGCTCATCATACTGATAAAAGCACGATTTTGAACGCTCATTCCTGCAATGCTGCTTGTAACCTGGTTAACAATTTTACCGATCGATTCAACAGCAACACCACTAGAGGATAATGTCGTAGCAAAAGACTTCCACACATTCGTAGCCATATCCGCATTCTTACCAAAAATGCCAAGAGAACTGCTAGCATTCAAAATCTGCCTAGATGCTATATTAAAGGGCACGCCAGAATCTGTAACGGCTCCATGGATCTCACCCAACATATTGATGAATGATTCACCATCACGATTTAACTGTGTAAATGCTGTATTTTGAAATCTAGCCGCTTCTGTAGATGATAGACCCCACGCCTTCATTCCGACCTGAGCCAATTGACTTATGGTAATATTTTTATCTTGAAGATATGAAAAATTTACTAGTGCTGAATTTGCAACTTTAAGAGCATCTGGAATTAAATGAACAGCCTGAGTATATTTATTTGCTTCTTCTAAACCAAGACCAAGCGCTCTTGCGCTAGCCCTCATTCGTTCTGGAAATTGTTCTGCTTCAGCATCTGCATCTTTAATGCTTTTGCCAAGAGCCATAAAATTAAAACGCGCAAGATTTTGCGTGTCCATAACTTCTTTCAAACTTTGATTAGCTCCACTCAAAAAACCGGATGACAGTCCCTTAAATTCTCTTATTGGACTGGCAATATCCCTTATAAAAGACATTTTGTTTAAAGCCATCAAACCAGCGTTTTGTTCAAACATCTTCACCATACCATCTAAACCAGATACTACATCTGTTTTTAGAGTTGATGCAAGTTTTTGATTTTCGCCGCTTGCGTCCCTAGTAGTAGAGATAAAGTTTTTTAATTCGTTAATAATGTTTCCAAGAGGCTCTGACAAAACCTTTTTCATTGCTTCATAGGCTGAAGTTAACTTTTCAACTGAGGCTGTAGCAGCTTCATATCCGGCTCTATCTCCAGAGGCTAACAGCTTGCCGGCTTTTTCAGTGACGGCAGCAATAGCCACCCCAAGCTTGCTCATATTGTCGGTAGTAGCAACAGTAATTTTTGATAAAGCCTCTAATTCTACTGGGGTATATTCAGCCATTTATAACCTCATTTGAAGGGTGTAAAACTAACGTCATCAAGATCCATATCTACAATTTGCGAATATTTGGATGTTAATCGATCTGACTTAAGCATTTCCATTACATCAAGTTCGTTTTCACTTTCTCCTGATAACGCCCTTCCAAAAGTATTTTCTAGCATATCGTTAAAATCATCGTCTGACATCGTAAAGGTGTTTTCCCTGGCATCTCTAACCTGTTGTACGCCTTCAGGGTTCATAAACATTGCGTTATGTTCAGCAACATCCCTTAACATCTCAAACTCCTCTTTCATATCTAAATGGGTCTGCATTTGATACCATATCAACTGAGCATCGTTTGTTGTTTCAAACATTGGGTCATCGACACGTTTTTGATATATCTTGCAAAGCTTCCAGCGAAGCCTGTGTGATGGCCCCTCGGCTAGTTTTTTACTTGCTCTATCCCGAACTGCTTATCGCATCGTTCAGAAATGTCAGCAAATGAATCAAGAAGTTTGCCTATGACAGGTGGCTGTAGTGCCACAATAATCTCCATCTTAACCTGCATCTCATCTTGAGAAGGGCTTGGATGGAAACTGGCTAATGATTTTCCATTGATTGTGTCAATACACAGTGCCAACAGTTTGGTGTTAAAGTTAAATAGATCACCATCGGCAAGTTTTTCTGTACCAAATTCTCTAGCTAATTCCATTCTTTCAGTTGCACTAAGAGAACGTAACACAAATTTAACATTCCCGATAGCAACCTCTTCCTTAATACATCCCAACTCTATTAGGGACTGCAAATCTATTTGGGGCATTGGCTCTTCTTCTTTTTGCATTGGCGCACCTACGGTGCCCATAGTCTTATGACGCATCTCTATCATTTGATATACCTCTCCTGTTACCTAAACGGTTTAATTAAATTCAATTAAATTTTGAAATTTCTTAATTGATTGGTTCATCAGATTGTTGGTGGGAAAAAGGCCGAGGGAAGTATGATACCTCCCTCGGTCAATAAACATTATTCTGAGAAAACAGCGTTTGTGATGTTTGCCACATCCATGGTGCCTCTGTAGCCGGCACCAGGCGTTGCCCCACCAGAACCAGAATCTGTAGCGGTCTCTCTGCCATAAGTATCGGTCTGCGGCTGAATACCACGAGCGCCTCCAGTAACGGCAGTGCTTTGGCTGTTGCCAAGATTTGTTCGGATATCTTCGATCCAAATCTGAGCCTCTTCCTGAATGATGAAGTTATCAGATTGATACCGTGGAGAATATCTGGCAAACCAGCAATTTTCAAGAGTATGAACAACAGCACCCTCACCATCTCCATTGGTACGATCAATAATCTGAATGTCGAATGGAAGCAGTTGAGACTTAATGTTAATAAATCCTCTCTTAAAAGCCTCTGTTAGTCTCAAACGATCAAACACTACTCTCGTAATGGTTGCCTCGAATTCGGTTGGCTTGTTTGGAACAATTTCCAAGATTCCGTCAAGACCAATCTCTTTGACTCTTTCTAGGCCTCTGCTCTGCGTAATGTTAATACTTTGAATAGCACCAACCGTCTCATTCTCAACCTTTATCAATATTTGAGTCGAAAGACCTGTGGATATGTTACTTCTAAGTGTACTACCAGAAATAGGGTAGGTCGCCATTTAATTAGTCCTCCAATAAAATTAATTCCTTATCTTCCTGTGTCTAACTTTTCGTATCTACCAATCTGTCCCCTCGTATCTGTTGCCCGCTCTATAGTATCATATTCATAAGCAATGCCACGAAGTCCACCAAAAACAGCGCTTACACCATTACGAGTGGTGGTTACATATTCACACCATATTTGAGCAGATTCAGAAACAATAAAACTGTCTGACCGAAACTGTGGATTATACTGACGAAACCAACAATTATTAAAAACATGAACCATTGCGTCACCAGAACGACTTACCTCAGACTGATCAATAATATGAATATCAAATGGGACTCTTTGAGATTGTAGGTTAATAA
>Ga0307375_10003216_pt1 | contig 16210 bp, 12 predicted proteins | sample TR1MG_FD_202531 | JGI IMG/M metagenome (GOLD analysis project Ga0307375, IMG submission 202531) | Soil microbial communities from Risofladan, Vaasa, Finland - TR-1 | ecosystem: Environmental > Terrestrial > Soil > Coastal area > Acid sulfate soil | place: Finland: Risofladan, Vaasa | collected... | reverse complement strand
GGAGATCGATTCCTTGTTTGGGCCAGAGCGCTGGTGTGTGTGTTGTGCGCTAACACTCCCCCCTCAAATTGCGCTTCTTCTTCCCCCCCTCTGACCTCCCTCTTTATCGTTTCTCGATTCAGTCAGGTACCTAGGAACCGATTACTCCTTCATCTATGGGCGAACGAATCCTCAGAACCTTCCACAGGAGCTCTTTGAATGTGCGCTCATTCTGCTTCTCCTGCCCACCCCTTTGACCCTAATTCCTCCTTCCTTCGCCTCGCTATGCCCTCCCTCTCCTGTTCAATCGCTTCAAATTCTAACGCCGCACCTTTATTATTGAACATGTTCCACCGAAAAGCTCTCAAGACGATGAAGATTGGCGAAAGGAAGAGGTTCAGGTTGAAGGCGCCTCTATCTCCCTCCGATCATCCGTCTTCTTCCAAAACCTCGAGTGTTTCAGAATCAGGCGAGCCTATGGAGGTATCTGAGACATTAACGGCGTTGGATAAGGAAGAGGAAGTCGTGCTTCTGTCTTGCGACAAAGTTGAACACATTGTCAATGGAGGCTCTATTGTGAAGAGGCGCATCTATTGTCCTATTGAGACTCAGAACGATAAGCACACTCCAGCTTTCGAGACGGTGGTAACATTGGACATGGTTGGACGTGTGGAGGCGACGAATGAGGTTTTCGATGAGCGCTTGAATTGCGACTTCCGCATTGGTGAAGGTGAGCTTGGCATGGGTATGGAGAAGTCTGTTCGTAGTATGCATCGAGGCGAGAAGGCTCAGTTCGTGTTCTTGCATCCCTGGCCCGTTTCGCTGTGCACCAATCCGAAGATTCCAATCGCCGATTTGAAGAACACGTCTGTCGTGTATGAGGTCACGTTGAAATCATTTGTAGATGCCAAGACGCCGTTTGAATGCAAGACATATGAGGACCATTTGGCGGAGGCGAAGCTGAGACATGAGCAAGGAAATCGCGCCCACGAAGCGAAGCTGTACACGCTTGCGATCACGAAGTATACCAAGGCACAGTTGTATTTGGAGCAATTCAACGATTTCAAGACGCCAGAGGAGCAAGAGACGTATGCGCAATTGAAAGTGACGCTGTGGTTGAACTTGGCGGCCGCGAATTTGAAGTTGGAAGCGTACGAGAAGGTGAAGTTGCATTGCACCAATGCGCTGGAAATCGAGCCGAAGAATGTCAAGGGACTCTACCGCAGAGCGTCGGCATGTGTGGCGCTCAACGAATACGAGCAGGCGCAGAAGGATTTGGCGCTGCTCCTCGAAACTGAGCCGCAGAACGCACTCGCCAAGCACCTCATGAAGCGTGTACAACAGAAGTTTGCAAAAGACGCAGAACTGGAGAAGCAGACGTACCAACGAATCTTCACAAAGCTAGAGGAACCGGAGACAAAACCGCTCTATGAAGAACCGAAAAAGACGGATGTGCAGGCACCAATATCTTCGTCATCATTAATTGGAGCATCTTCGATCAAATGGAGCATCGTCATTGCAATACTAGTACTCATCATAGGCGTCATCATGTCTCTATTCAGAGGAAAGTAGTACGAGAAGTTTCTCGGTCTCCTGAGGCGATAAACAGCATCTGGGTTGGACTCAATGCTCTCCCATACGCACCCTCTTCTTGTACTTCTTCCCCGGCTGTCTCTTCTCCTTTCTAAAACATACTATCGGGATCATCCTCTCTTCTCTCATCTGATTCAAGGTCCCCTCCCTTCTCCATCTCTCACTGTCAACCTGTAGTAATTGACTCCCTCACTGCAATGTACAAACTCTACACGCACACATATAGCATCCATATTCCGTACCACTTATTGAATTAGACGCGAAAGGGTTGAGAATAGATCAAGAGCGAGATCGAGTTCATATCATTTCGGTCTACACTGCGACATCATCGTCTACTCTACATGCTCAAGTCTTACAGAGATACCTAGAGCGAGAGATAAGTGTCGGTACGAGACCTCAGGGGATGTTCCACGGTCCTGGAGCGATGCACTCCAGAGTTTCGAATCCCCATCTGCACTTCTTCATGTCCGTAAGTCGTTGGTCCCAGATGCACTTTTGATGCTTTCCTATTGGGCACTTGCATTCGGGTATGTCGATGAGATTGTCGGCGAGTGGTGTATAGGTGAGGTTGTGGAGTTTCTGGTGTACGACTCTCATAGGGAACGGTGACCCGTGTTGATGAAGTAGTACCGGTCTGTATGGTAGAGTCCAGTTTCTGCCAAGTCCTCTTTCAAAATTCATCCAGTAGCGCCAATGAGGAGAGTGCATGCCGAGAGGGGCCTGATGGATGCCCATGTGGTTGAGGACTGGTATCTTCCTCAAGTGCATGTAGTCTCCCCATGCCACATCGTCGTAGATCGGTCTGCCTTCTCTTTGAGATACTTTGAAGGGGTCGTTCCAGTCGGTCAGGTTGAAGTCGTCCAGGAAGCCGCGAGAGAAGAGAATGCCTGCTCCTCCTGAGGGGTATGGGATGCTGTAGTGTGTGCAAAACTTGTCCGCCAGCACAATCTTCTCAGTATGATCATATTGCTCAATCAGGTCCATCAGATTCTCCATATGAACGTAGGAATCGTCCATCAGCCGAATGTACCACTTGACCTCGTCGTATCTCGCATTGTCCCTCCAATAGTCGAACATGAAACGATTCTTGCACCACAAACCAGTATGATAGGAACTATCGCAATCAGTCTTCGACACGTTCACCAAAGTCACGTTACCTGAGCGAATCGGCTCGTTTGAGTCTGTAAAGATCGTAACCAGGTCACCGAACTCCTGAAGATTCCACCACGAATCCAAAGATTCCAAAATACGATGATGGAACCGAGTGGTAGTGAGCATACCGATAGCGACGGTGCTTTTGACTTTGCGCACAAACTCGGCGCGTTCCTCGGCTCTCATGAGATCCATCTTCTTTGCATTCTCCTCCTCGTAGAATTTAGAGTTTTGGAAGGGCTTATATCGCTCGCCGGGGAGTAGAGAGCTCTGAATCGAGTCAACGGGGGAGAAGAGTCGCACGACAAGCAACGTGAGCAACACTGGGCTCAGGAGACATCACATCAGATATCAGAGGGCTGAATGTTAGTGTATACAGGGCTACAAGACGAAGGATGGCTGTTGAAATGGGCGTACGTGAGATGCAAACCGCAGCGAGGGTAACTTTTGCAGGGCTCGGCATCTCTCCCTTCTACTATTGTCGCCAAGGCCTCGTGGAACTGAGTCAAGAGTATGGAATGTTAGTATGAGTTACTGACTACTCAGCGAGTGGGTTCAAGGGACAAGATGCGAGTGCCATACGGCGTAGAGGGGGGAGACGGAGGTCGAGAACGGTCGTTGGACCCAGTCCAGTCTTGAACAAGAGCATTTGAGCTCGTCGAAGCAAGAAGGGGAGAGATTACGAACCAAAGGTGCTTTCAGCTAGGTTTGAGGACAGCCAACAGTACTATCGCGAGGAGCACATGGGGGAATGGATCCGAGGGTAGGGTGTTAGGTTGACCAGCTCGGCCTCTTGTTGATTTCTTTCAGATCAAGTACGTACTCTCTTCCTTGGAGCTGATCCCTCTGAGGAGGTTATAACAATGTCATGACTCGCGCACCGGGGGCAGTCGTCAGTGATGAGTTGACGGTCTTTCTTGATCAAGATTTGGGGGGACAGAGATCTACGATATATGGTACATTACAAATGACTTCACAAGCACACAAAAGCACACAAGTACAAGAAGAGGGCTCCGATCATACCGACGCTCCTCCTGATTCCAGCTCAAGCGGCACTTCCTCTCCGTCCTCCTCCTCCTCCTCGTCCTCTTCTTCCTCCTCTTCCGAGAAGATGTCGTCTCCCACGAGCCCATCGTCGTCCATTTGGGGTAAAGATTCTCCCAAGTTCTCGTACAAGATGCTGGAGTGGCGTTTCCAGTAGACATACATGCCAAACACGAGTGTTCCGATGATTGCGCCTCCGCCGACGATGGAACCGACGATGATCAGCGCTTGCTTCGTCTGTTGCGAAATGCCCTTCGCTGAGCCATTGGGAACGGAAATAGGCTGTTGTTCAGGCGTGGTGGCCGCTGGGGGAGGTGGTCGGGAGGGTGGAGGAGAAGCCGGTCTCGGCGTCGTTGACGGAGTTGGTGTCGGACCCGATACAAGTACGAACACGTCGCCTTCCCTTCGTCTGAAGACGTTGGCATCGATTTGAGAGGTGGGAGTACCCCAAATTCTGACCGAGTGAGAAGTCAACGATCCGGCGGGGGTTGTATCGTAGATTGTGAGTCTCCATGTGCCTTCCGAATGCTCCTTCCAAAGACGTCTTGAGGTAAATACCCAATTTCGAAGATTCGGTGCGTTCTGGCGGTGTGGCTTGGCGAGGACGGAAGGCGTGCCAGACGGCGACGTGAGCGTCACTTCCAGCTTTCCAGCGTCCGATGTGAGCAACTCATCGATCACTACTTCAACGTGATGAATGACGATATCCTCAACGACAGGAATGTCAATGACGGTGCCGAATCTGTTACCTTGCGCAGTCCAACGGATGGCGAATGGCGTTTGATACGTCAATCCCACTTCTCTGTCCATTGATGATGGTCCTCCTCCTCCTTCTCTCATAGACACCGCCATCTTCACGGCTTCCGTCGCATCAGCCACTCCAAAACCATAGTTGTGGGAAACCCAGTATCCAGCTCCGTTTCGCATCCAAGTCGGTGAGTTCACGTCTGTTCTGATCGCCGTTTCGATGAGCACCCTTTGAACGTCTAGCCAGGTGAGAGCAGGGTTTGCCTGAAGGATGAGTGCGGTGACACCTGCGATGGCAGGACACGCTGCCGAAGTGCCGGAGAAGGCGACGTTGCAATCTCCACTTGCGCGTCCGTTTCTTCCGAGCAAGTCCGTCGTTCTGATATATGATTGCGTGTTTGAAGCAGATGGGGCCATGACCAAGAGAGAGGCGCACTCTTCGGAGAAGGCGGACTTGACGCCGAGCGCGTCGACGGCTCCGACCGTGACCACTGTTCTTAGCGATGCGTATCCGTCGTAGTTGCAATTGTCTGCTGCGCCGCCGTTTCCTCCTGCCCATACGTAAAGAGCGCCGAGACCATTTCTGCCGGTGCGAATGCCCAAATCGATGGCCTGACGCGTCAGAGGACCGGGTCCGGAGAAACTCACGCCGCCGTCCGGTGGACCCCATGAGTTCGAGTAGATGTGGTTCAACGTGAGTGCATATTGCAGTGCGCGTGCCTCTTTCGCGTCGTTCAGGGCGTCCTTTTGCAAGATCACAACGCCAGAGAGGCCAGAACGGTAGGCAACACCAACGCCGCAAGCTGAACCATCGTCCCTCGCCGCTGCGACTCCAGCTGACGACGTTCCATGATAGTCCGCCACCATATTCGTCGGAGAAGGATCGGGCTTGTTATAATCGAAGTTATAGCTCGCAGACGCACGATAGTTCGCCGCCATGTCCGGATGAGTGTACTGCAAACCGTCGTCAACAATCGCGATCGTCACCCCGGCACCAGTCACATCCAAATCCCAAGCACCAGTCACATTCAGACTCACAAGAGAGGGAGAGAACTTATGCAGATGATACTGTTGGGCATAAAGGGGATCCGTGAACGAAAAAGCAGAGGAACGCTTGGAGAAGGCGCGACCAACTTGTTCCTGCGCCCAACGAATGCCATGAAGGTTCATGAAGGCCAAGACGTGAGAAGAGGCACCAACCAGAGACGAATCGAGAGAAGGGGGGAGGTGGGGAGACGAGGAAGAGGACAGGTGGCCAAAATCGACGCCGAGAGGGTGAGTTGGGAGCGTCGAGCGAGTCAGGGCCTCCACCGCGCGAAGTAGTGAGCGAGTGAGCTCCAAAGCAGGCGAGTCGAGAGGAGACGCCACTAAGGGGAAGGAAAATTCGAAGGCATTCAGGGAGCCGATGCGACCAAGAGTGGTAAGGCCGGTCAGAGTTGAGAAGGCGCGGGACTTGGAAAGCACCTCAGATTGCAAGCCATTGAATTCGATAGCCCAGTGATTGGCAAGAGAAGCGCCTACATACGAGGAATTGGAACTGCGTTAGGGGTATGTTTTCGAACTCAGGACGCACAGGAAGGCAACAGTGGACGCAGCAAAACGAGCCCACATAAAGTCAACGCTTCCAAATCGAATTGTTCGCCTTCAGTAGCGTTATAAGGGAGCACATTGGCCGTGGATGGATGCAATGTCGCGAAGGACGTCGAAAGGAAGGATAGACAAGGTCAGAAGACGTACCAAAGACGAGAAAGAGGAGAAGCAAAGTAGCACGAAGCTTCATCCGAGTGTGCTTCCTCACTTTACGACACGACAAGTAGCAATCTCGACCAGTTCAGGCAGTAGAAAGATGCAACAGATCCAGAGGAAGGAGAATAGGCCAATCGATCGAGAAGCCGATCGCCTGAGACCACAACAGGGACTTCTTGAATCAGGCCATTCTCTCCTCTCTCTCTCTCAGGGTTGTCCGGAACACACCAGGGCATTTCTTCTTGAGCATGCACAGCGATTTCAGACAGAGAGGGGCCGTCGGGCAAATGTTACGCTGGAGGAAAGTTTCAAGATCTCCGTAACAGATTGCGTTGATGGTCTAGCATATGTCACATTGGACATATTGACGGGTATGTGATCTCCAAGAGGAGAATGGAATTGGATGCGTACAAGTGATACAAGGATGATATAGAGCTCAGCAGAGGAAAGATTGGTTGTCCTATCGCCAGTGTTCAATTCAATCACTGATGTGCTATTTGGTGTGTCAGGATATTCACTACATTATGCTTCACATGATCTCCTCAAGTGATACAGGAGAGAGGAGGAAGATCGGGGAGGAAGGAGAGATGGCGACGCTCACTCTTCTTGAGGTTTCGACGTTGGTTCGTTGGTTCCAGACGTGTCCATGCTGCTGTTGTTGTTGTTGTTGTTGTTGTTGTTGCTGTTGTCAATGTTGATGTTACTATTGCCGCTGTTACTATCGTCGGTGTAGTGCACGGTCAACATGTGAACTTGAAGCTCGTCGAATGAGTCGATAGGTGCTTTGCACGTCTCACAGATGAACATTTGAGAGTTTGTCGACGAAGTAGTGGAGTATGGAGACGAGTCTGTACCACTCATGAAGCTTCCGCTACTGCGTCTGTTGTTGTTGGTCGGGCTTGCGAATCTCCTCGGCTCCTCCTTCTTCACACATCCGCTTGACTTGTGCTCCTCCAAGAATCGAACTGATACTCTCACGCCGCAATCGGTGCACTTTACGGTTCTCGATCCGCACTGCGTCTCATGCGTCTCCTTAGACTCTGCCGGCATGTTGAGTTCGCAGTACGCGCACTTCACGATTCTCGCCTTGCAAGAGTTTTGCGCGTGGTTGGCAAGCAATCTCACCTCCATCTTCTCGTGACACCTTCCGCACTCGGTGAGAGCGTGCATTGAAGCATCGTGTGCCTCCTTCTCAGCCTTCGGAACAGCCATCTGACACAGTTCGCAGTAGTAGTTCATTCTCGGACATCTCATGCTGTGAGTCAGGAAGGCAGCCTCTGGAATCATGTGGCGACAAGTATCGCATCTCTTTCCTCCAACGACAGCGCCTCCATCTGCGTGACCAGTCTTGAGCGGTGATTTCACAGGCGTCTCTCCCTTTGAAGATGAAGAATGTGATGGCGAAGATAAAATAGAACCTGCAACAGGACCAAGGAGGGCACCAGTAGCAGAGGATGGATGTGATGGAGGAGCGGATGAGTGCTCATTCGTCGTTGTCTCCAGTGGGTCCACAAACTCTACTGTGATGTCTCTATCGGTGATTGCAATGGCGTGTCCAGGTCTGACGTCAAGAACCGAGAACTTGAAGGTGTGTCCGTGAGAGAGGATGGGGAGGATCTCGCCCTTGGTGAGTGCAACAAAGTCTCTGAGCCTCCACTCTAGTAGTGCCTTTGGGTTGATGCCCTCCACTTGATAAGAGTCCGTGAGCGGTTGCAGCTTTACAAAGTCGCCTGGAGGCAGGGTGATCTGGCGAAGCATGACCATTTCGCCCTCCTGAAAGTGAAGCATCTGGAACATCCAGCTCGGTACCACCACTGTGCCCTCCTGAGCCGTGAATTCTAGTACACCACAATAGGTGCTCACTTTAGAATCAATTCCACACAACTCGAACGTCATCGGAGAGATATTGCCGGACATGGAGAGGGACACCGAAACGCGATTGCCACCGCCGTATATCAACTCGAGACAGGACGAGGGCAAGCAAACCTTACCAGTACCTTCAATCTTCTCCTCATCGGCCATCACAGCAGAGATACAACGGAACTTCTTCCAGAAACCAGTAGTCTGATATCCAGTCAGAGCGGAATTCATATCCACACGAGGGTTTTGAGTGAGAAGGCATAGCCGCAAGTCGGCGAAGAAGTCAAACAGATCAAACGTCTTGTTTGCCCATGAAGAAGAGGAGGAAGAAGAAGGCTCAGAGGGCTCTCCAACGTCCATCTTGACTTGTGCTGTAATTGTGGCTGTTGGCCCAGCAACAGTACTGGTAGGAGAAGCAGCTGCATCAGACGTGGAAACTGAAGAAGCAGTATTGGCTGTGCTGGATGAGACATCTGATGAAGAATCGCCAAGAGACGAAGAGGACACGCCTCCGGAAGAAGTGGCCAATGCTGCGTAGTATGAAGGCCTGATTGCCTGTGCACTTGCCTCTGATGAATTAGACGATGCATTGAGATGGGTGGGTTCAGCAGCAGCAGTGAGAGGATCAGTAGGAGGAGTGGTCGTCGCGCCCGCCACCTTGTTGGGCTTTGGCTTGAATGTCTTGAACACATTCTCGAAAAAGTCTTCAGGAAGATCCAGCAGTGTGGGGCGAATGATTCTGAAGAATGGCACGGCGTCTTCTTCGTCAAACGATTCAGGGAAGAGCACCTCGATGGTGATGTTGGTCGCCTCTACCTTCTTCGGCGCAGCAGCCATTGGAATGTACTTTGACATCGGCTCATCTTCGTCTGCGACATCTTCATTTGAAGAAGAAGAGGTCGATGACGCATCGTTGCCATCGTTGTCGTCAGTTGAACTGGTGATGGTGCCTGTTGTACTGGTGATGGTAGATGTATTGTTACTCAAAATGCGATTGCGTCTTGTCTGGAAGGGTTTGGGCTTTGCAGAAGAGTAAGCAGACGCAGAAGAAGACGTGGAAGTGAAGGTTCTGCTATTCTCGTCGAATGTGTGATGTTGCAGTGCCAATTGCATGAGTGCAATGCCGAGTGGTGAATTGGCGTCGAAATCGAACATGTTGACGGTCCAATGGAGCATATCTCCCTTCAGAGGGCGAGCGTAGAATCCAGTCTCGTTCGAAAGTCTCCTCGACATCTTCGACCATTGTTCCGCTAGGAAGTTGTTCACGACCTGCTTTTTCGCTGCCTCGCCGTTGATTCCATACAATCCGGCACCCAGAGTAGAGTTGGGGGCGGTTGCAGAGGAACCATCGAAGGAATGGAATCCGTACGCTCTCCTCGGAATGAACGGCCTCAATGACTTCGGAATCGGTCCTCCCGATAATAGCTCGCCGCGAATCATACTCAACGCATTGGCAACACTCACATTCTTCTTCGCCTGCTCAATGCGACGCAACCACTCGTCCATCAGGTAAGGAGCCATCGCCTCTCTTCTCATGAACCTCCTCACTCCAGGTAACACCGTACTCGTCCACTCCTCCTCAGTTGGCTCTCTTGGCTCTTCATTCACACCTCTTCCAGCCGCAACAGTACCATTTTCGCCATCGCCAACCGCCTCAACTTCTTCATCCTCCTCATCCTCGTCCATGTCCTCCACATCATCTCCCTCAAGGTCAAATTGGTACTGAGACTTGTAACCTTCCATAACGAGATCAAAGATACGACCCAACCCAATCTCGGGAGGCGCTGGAGCAGCGGGAACGTCGCTAGGCGTCACATCCATCTTCACGGGCTCTTCAGCGGACGTTTCGGCAGGAGGATCGGTATCCATCTTCACGGCATCACCGTCAGCGGGAATTTGAGGAGCAGCAGGGGAAGCAGAGGGCACATACGACGTAGTAGTGGTGGAAGCGTCATGAACCGTCGTTTCGGGTTTTCCAGTCTCCAATGGCTTCTTATCAGCGAAAGGCTGCGTTTTGATATAACCATGACTCGACAGCAACATGTTTGCCATCATGAGATGTTGGTTCAGTTCAGCGTTTTCGGTAGAGAAGAAGAGCGGATTCCAATTCGACTTAAAGAACAGCTGGAACTTCATATGACCCAGGTTGAACATTGCAACATGACCTTCGTAGTCCACACGATTCAAAACCAGACGCATACGAGGATGTGCGCGAGCCCATTGACGAATTTCGCGTTCGACTTGTTCGGGGGAGAAAGTCGTCTCCTCCGTCTCTTCAACACGCTTGATTGGCTTCTAATGAGGACAAAGGGGGAAGACAAAGCATGTTGATGTCAGATTGGGGAGTGACGGGAGGAGAAAGCGCGCAACGAAGGCCAAGAGGGAAAGGTAGGATTTCGGGATGAAATGTGGAATTGCGGTGTTATTCGACAGAGGAGAGGGCACATTGCAGAAACAAGTTGATGGAAGGAGATTCGTAAGTACGTACTGGTGGGGCCAAGTGGTTTGCCAATGTGCGAGCGATGTTGCGCAGGAGGCCTTCAAGAGTTGCAGCCGCCGGATCTGCTTCCAACGTCCTGCCAATGATCGGTATCCACGCTTCCAACTTTCCTGAGTCGGACATGACGAACTTTTTGGAGAGAATGGAGGGTCAGAAGAGGAAGAAACGGCAAAAGAGGAGATGCATAGAAGTGTGGCGCTCTTGTCGCATTCAAACACAGGTGTGACAGGGGATATCAATGTGAATAGGACGTACCAGAGGGTTCCATGACTGGTCGAAGAAGATTTGGAATGCAATGAGAGGGTCATTCGAGAGAGGACCGACGACAAAGTTCGCCGAGAACCCCTCTGCATTGATGTCCTGCAAACTCAGAGCAAGAGACTAATCGCTTGGCGGATTGGCTGCTATGTAAGACGTAATGATCGCACTCGCCTCCTCCATGAGGTAAAGATGAGAACCGAAGCGACGTGAGAGCAAGAATGAAGGAATGAGCAAGAAGTTGCTGGAGGGGCGAATCCACTTCTGGAGAGTGTGTTTGTGTGTGCTCTTCGTCTCCTCCGTTGGATGCAACTCAATGCTCGAGAATCTCTCCTCAACTTAGATCACACTTGGTTCAGGGACATGGGGAAACAAGAGGGGCTCAAGGTGAAGAGAGCAGTATCTAAATGTGGCTCCTGATCTGTGTCGACCGCATCTGAAACACAGGCTGAGCAAGAGCTGAGGAGGAAGAAATCATTGCAACTGCGACTATACTTCGCTTCCCCGACTAATTCGGCAATGGAGAGCATGGTTTCACAACAAGAGGCATAAAAAACGGTAGGAACAAGCAACAAATTGTCCATGTGTTTCAACCCTCAGTGAATCTCCCAGGCGTTGAATCCCCTTTCCACAAGTGATAGGCAGCAAATTGAGGCTTTATGGGTGGAAGAAGGGCAACCTACGTCAATCAGTGGCTCTCTCTCTCCGAATCTCTCTCTCTGAATCTCTCCGAATCTCTCCGAATCTCTCTCTCTCTCCCGCAATGCGCCGCAGTGGAGAGAGAACCGGCGCTCCACAGAGGCTTCCAGATGCTTTCCTGTCATTCTTGCGCCACCCATGGGGGACGATATCGACCGTATCGATCAGCATGATCGCGAAACCGCTCTCGCGTATCAAGATATGTACCAATTTCTGAAGGAAGAGCACCGGGAAGTCAAGGTGAAGGATCACCGCTACACGCTTCGAGCAACTGCCGGTGGGCGTGTCCGAGGTACGTCGGTCCTGATTTTCAGCTTGGTTCCTCTTGCCCATCGTCCTCTGTCTTGAATTCGCGCAGTTTTGTTGACTTTGAAAGCTAACGAACGCTGCCTTTGCACAAATTCGTGTTCTGGCCAACCGATTGCTCTCAGGCCTGTATAGCGATATCTACAAGGCTGTGAAGCAGTATTACGATCATACATTGGCTGTGCGTTTCCCTTTCTATTGTGACGCTTTCGGTTGTTTGAAGGTCGAGATTTGCGTGTTTCATTCCCGCCCATCCGCCTCTGACGTGTTCTATTGTGTCATGTGTCTCTGGTTGCATGTGACCTTGCTTTTCTGTTTCTCTGCGTGTGTTCGTATGTAGCCTGGTGCGTTGGTACAACAGGTGGAGCAGGCGAAGGCCAAAATTCAGAAGTTGAAGACTGAGCCGAGCAAGAAGTCCACGATGCTTGTCCTGTCTGATGATGGCTTCGCCGATAGTGATCCTCATGGGCCTGCTGAGTTCACCGATGCCGAATTAGAGCCTTTAGAGGCGCGTTGTCGTAAGTACTGGCACTCGAATGGGGAGCAATACAATCAGTGGAGGCGCCATCTCATGCAGCAGTATCCTTATCTCACTGATCAGCAGATCACGACTGCGTTCCTGAGAAGTACGAAGGGAGAGGAGGTATCCGAGATTTTGAGGCAGACGGCATTGGCGGCGGGTGCTGGTGTGCTGGCGAGGAACTATGTCGACGACGAATCGGAGGATGGAGGAGACTCTTCCGAGGAGGAGGAGTACACGCCCGTCATCAAGGAGGAGGACATTGCCAATCTCAAGGCACTCCTCCCATCATTCACAGACGCTGAACTCAAAACGGCTCTCGTACAGGCAAATGGAAACTTGGAGTTGGCAGCTGACAACTTGCTTAGAAACTGAGGCGTCTCAACAACTGACACACGCGCGCGCACGCACACGCACGCACACATGCACACACACACACATACACGCAACTTTTTGGCCGCAAAACACAACCTAGACGGCTCCCATTGGCCTCAAACTACGATCAAAACGACGAACCGAAGACGAAAACCTGTGAACTACCCCTTCTATTTCAGTACCAATACAACACACACTGTAAATTGTTAACTGTGAAGCAAGTTGGACACGTCTCACTCGAATTGCTCCGTGTCTGAGGGGTCAGGAAGTACTGTCATCAGTGCGAGATGATGGACTTCGCGAAGAACCACCGATTTCTCCAGTCAACAACACTGCACATGCACAAATGATGCGTAAGTTGAAACGGCCCCCAATGTGACCAGTCAGGTCATATACCGGATGTTGTGCTCATCCCGTCCACGCTTCAGTCGCCTGCCCTCCAGTCTTCCCGCTGGATCTTGTGCATTGAATGGACTACCCCTCCGATCTATGGGCTGAGATTCTTAGCTACGTCTCTGACGCTTCCGATCTCTTGAAAATCGTGCTCACTGGAGACCACCGCACATGCAGACTGCGTCCTCTCATCCGTAGATTACGATTTGCCTTTCTCCCTAAAGTATCGACGCCAACCCTCGAATCTGCCCTCTCATCGTCTGCTCTGTACCTCAATCTTGAGAAAATACTATTGGAGGAGAAGGAAGACGATGACAATGGGCTGAAAAGAATGATGTTCAGTCCACCCACTTTCGAGTACTCTGGCGTCCTCTTTTCTCGGTTCCCCTCCCATCTTCACACCCTGATTCTGAATCTCTCTACTCAATGGATCCATCCTATGCACTTGAGTCTTCTGCCTCGGTCGTTGAAGCGCCTGGAAGCGCCAATCTTGTTTGCGCACTCTCAGACGGCAGAAACTACCGCCTCTGTTGATTCTTCTTCCGTCTCTTGGCCCGACCTTGAAAGCCTTTGCTTTAGAGGATCGTTGTGGAAGCTTTTGTTGACAAGACAGGACTTGGAGAGGCTGCCGACGACGTTGACGCACTTGGACGTTCGCTGCGCCTTCCTCTACGATTCTTGCGAGTCCTGCCCTCTGCATCGCCTTGCTAATCTCACTTCTCTCATCTGCGCTCCGGAGCAGCGACTTGGTGTGTGGTTTCCTCCGAATGTGGTGACTTTGCAGCTCGAATTCACGACGAGAGCCTCCTTCTTCTTCAAACGCATTCCTCGCTCCGTTCTTCACTTCACGGCCCTTAGCACTCAGATCGGCGCTCAGCAACCCAAGTGCAATGCTTTAGATCTGGAATTGTTGCCGCGAGACCTGAAAACGCTCAAGATTCACGAATTGGTGGACTGGAAAGATCCAGCTTCGGTGAAACGTGCCCTTCCTCCTCGCCTGGAGACATACTTCGGCAAATGCACTCTCAAAGGTTTGGATTGCCTTCCCTCTACGATCACTGATTTCGGAGCGGCATTGATAGAGGATGTTGAAGACGAGGAGGAGGGGGAACAGTCACTCTCCAAAATCGCCCCACTCTCAACGCTCTTCCCTCGACTTCGAAAGCTCTCTCTCGCTTCAACAACCAAATGCGTCCTGCCCTCGACATTCTTTGACAATTTGCCCTTCCAATCTCTCGTGCATATCAACTTGGGAACGCAATACAAAACTACCAGCAAGGGATTCTGGAACCAATTGCCGAGGCATCTGGAGACTCTCTGCTGCTCCGTCTCTCAAATCTCCCTCTCGCTCTTGAGCTTCACATCCCTCCCTCCTTGCCTCACCTGTCTGGAATTGAATATTAGCAACCTAAGCATCAGAGACGAGCACATCTCGTCACTACCGAGGAGATTGCGAACCCTAAAGCTCGTCGGAAGTGGATGCGAACTCACCGATGATTGCATCCCATTCCTGCCGAGACTATTGGAATCTTTGGTTTTGATAAGCAACTACAACTTCACGGCGGAATCTATCCCACATTGGCCAAGAACGTTGTCCTACATACAGATCGGATGGAACGACAAGATGGACAGAGCAGCGCTCAGATCGATCATGGTTGGAAGCAAAACGCTCGTCACGCTGTACCGTAAACTTCCTCCATGAATTGATACGTAATGACCATTACCTTCTATTATCTGAGTCAGTCTGAGCAATAGGGGATAGGTTATAGGGATGCAGCATGGGGATGGATCTGGAGGCTGGATCGATCTCAGAGGGGCTCGAGCCTGTCGCAGGATGGGTCCTCTCACAGCCGAATTTGTGCGCGAGAGAGAGAGAGGAGAAATATAGCAAAGAGAGAGAAGAAAGAATGGCCGAGGCGGCGGCCTACAAGATCGCGCATGCTCTCTCTGCATCCGAGAGCTTGCTGGCCGCGGCAGCCGCGTTTCCAACCATACGCCTCTATCTACTCACCCTTGACACCATGAGCTTCGGAGGTGACTCTAAGAAGCCAGTCGGTATTGGTACGACCTCTCTTACTTTGCGATCTGTTGCTCACTGTTCCTGATCTCGGTGTCGTTCTCTTCTGACCCTCCGTCCGCTGTCTCTCTCTCTCTCCTCGATTTCACCTCTTCTAGTTGGTCAATTCCTCATTGGAGGCGCTGTACGTGATTCCCTTCTCGGGGTACTTTGGTTTTAGGGCATTTGTCGTCCTATTACCCCACGGAGAGAACCGAAAACTGACACTCTTTTGTAGGCCTCGATGAGTGCTGCTGTAACCACCCATCCTATTGATTTGATCAAGGTGAGACTGATGATGGACTTCAATAGAGGCGCGCATGAGAATCCAGTGACTGTGGCGGTGAACATTGTGCGCCAGGGAGGCTTCACGGCGCTGTACAAGGGTTTGTCGGCTTCCTTGCTTCGTCAAGCCACGTACTCTATGACTCGCTTCGGAGTATATGGTCCCATCAAAGATTACATTACACAGAATGATCCTACCCCTACTGCGTGGCAAAAGATCCTCTCTGGAATGCTTTCGGGCGCTGTTGGAGCAGTTGTGGGTAATCCCGCCGACTTGACGATGGTTCGGATGCAGGCCGATGGAAGAGCACCGCCCGCGGAGAGATACAACTACACTTCCGTTGGTAACGGATTGGTGCGCATTGTGAGGGAGGAAGGAGTGTTGAATCTTTGGCGTGGTTCTCAGCCCACCATCGTTCGTGCTATGCTGGTGACTGCCGCACAACTTGGTGCATATGACCAATTCAAGTACATGCTTCTTAACCAGTTTAAACTGTTCAAAGACGATATCAAGCTGCACATTGTCGCGTCCTTCGCGGCCGGTTTTGTCGCCGCTGTAGTGACTAACCCAGTGGACGTGGTCAAGACTCGACTCATGAATCAAGGAAACACAAGGACTCAAGCGACTTCATCGAACGCAACGACCAAGTACAGAGGAATGATGCACTGCTTCTCAACCATCATGGTGCAGGAGGGT
>Ga0307375_10003214_pt1 | contig 16216 bp, 26 predicted proteins | sample TR1MG_FD_202531 | JGI IMG/M metagenome (GOLD analysis project Ga0307375, IMG submission 202531) | Soil microbial communities from Risofladan, Vaasa, Finland - TR-1 | ecosystem: Environmental > Terrestrial > Soil > Coastal area > Acid sulfate soil | place: Finland: Risofladan, Vaasa | collected... | reverse complement strand
TTCCTATAAATTTTATCCCTTCATTGATACATGCTACACCAGTAGATCCACTGCCCATATATGGATCTAAGATTACTCCATCAGATACAGGAGGTTTAACCAATCTACAAAGATATTGCATCAAAGATGTTGGCTTTATTGTTGGATGATTATTACCTTCTTTTATTTCACCTTTTACTTTTGCACAATAAAAAATTCTTGTTATAAAATCTTTTTCCTTAATATTCATCGCATCATCAATACTGTTTATTAATGATTCTATAACCTTTTCAGATTCCTCATATATAAGATTTGAAGGGAACCTACCAACATCATTGTCAACTAAAATTGCCTTAGATTCTTTTTCGGTTTTCCATATTCCACCCCTCGGTTTCTCCCATTTTTTACCCTTATGTTCTAATCTGCATTCTTCTATGTTTAATCCAGCACAAATATGTTTTACTGCGTTATTGGCATAATTATCTTCTAATGGTTTCATTGCCATGATAATAGGCTCATAAGCAGGTTTTAATGCACAAGTTCTATATTTTTTAAAAATTTCAATAATATTATCAAACTCACCACCATCTTTAATTTCGTTCTTTTTAAAATATTTTACTAATAGATCTTTAATAGATTGTGATTTTGGAAATCCCCCTCCGTAAAGCCACATTAAACAATCTCGTATTTCAAAACCAGCATCTTCGATATTAACAGCCATTCTATGATAAGTTCTTGGACTAGAAAAACACAATAAAATTCCACCTGGTTTTAATACATTTAACATCTTTCTGAAGGTTTCAATAGATGGAATTTCATAATCCCATTTATGATTCATAAAATTAATTCCATATGGCGGATCGGTTACTATTGAATGAATTGAATTTTGTTCAAAAAGTTTAAAAGTCTCATTGCAATCATCATTGTATGCAGTGTATTTTTTATTAGTTATTGGGGATGTAAAATTACTTTTGTCAATATTTATTTTATCAATGTCTATTATATTTATAGATGCATTTTGTGTATTAATATTTCTTTTTTTGTATGGTTTTCTTTTCTTGCCTTTATCGTTTCTAGGTTTTCTTGGTTTTCTTTTATTTATATCCATACGCTATCCTAATTTCGTTGAGAATTGTCTATGTCTAAATTATACAAAAAATAAAAACTTTTTAAAATATTTAAATGAAGAATAAATATCTGTCAAAAGTCATGTTTCATCATATGGAAAGTCATGTTTCATCATATGGATAATGTGGATTTTCAATTACAAATTTTGTAAGGACTGGAAGAGTCATTAAAGATGACAGTTTCCACATATACTGTGGCATAGGGTTATCCTTACCTTTAAAATGAGATAATACTCTTTCTTCTGCCTTTTTATCTCTATTGCAATCCCTCATAATAGTATGCAATGTATTGCCATATGGCACAAATTCAATTCCTTTTGAAGTATCAACAACCAATCCTTTAGATCTCATCTCATCTAGTATATGCCCTGGTGTAGTTTTTTTTATTTTAGATAATCCGTTAACAATATCCATATTATCTCTTAGTAAAATGATTATCTTTTTCCCACCTTCGCATAACGACAAACGACCGTCTACATAATCTTTTGAAAGACCTGTCGCATCATAATACAAGCATCTAGCAAAATCTTTAATTTCTAAATAAAAAAGTCGTTTTTTAATAGGATCAATAAGTTCCATATCCCATAATCTACGTTTAGTTTTATTAGGGGGGGAAATGAATGGAACACTATCTGACATTAATCTTACGCCAAAACCATGACTATAAAAATAATTTCCTATTTGCCGCTCAAATACTTGTGCATTTGATAAACAATTAACAAAAGATTTTTGATACTTATCTTGTTTAACAGAAACCATAAATTACTTTCTAATTTTCAAAATCATTGCATTTGATATTCAAAATTGGTGGAGACGCGGGAGAATTGAACTCCCGGTCCATAAATGTTTCAATATAGTATCGTTACATGTTTTTCTAATTTGATCAAGACTCAAATTAGCAAAAGCCTAGATAGTTATTTACTATCAAATCGTCTGACTGTTCAGAAGCAGAACTCTTTAGCTTGCGCCAGCTTTGTTCCTTGCTGCCTTATGAATGACGTTACTTATATCTATTAAGACTATTTCAATACTTTCACGGGCTACTAAATTAAGCAGCCATTGCATACTCTCTAGGAGCATTTATGTTTTTAACAGATATTTTAAGAGGCCAACTGTTATCCTCTACATGCAACTATACATTAATCACTTATGTCGAATCCTGTCATCCCCATTTTTTTATTATACTCTATTAAAAATTAAATTCAAGAATATTTATGCTAATTCCATGAATTTCTTTGCTTGTTCCTCATCAACAACCATTTCAATAACTATTTTTCCTTTAGTCTTTTCATTCTTTGTTACATTATATCCTTTTAATTTTGCCATCGCAAGCATTTTCATTCTAGAAACTTCTACTCTAGCTTGATTAGCTACTTTATTAGCTAATTGCAATGCTTCATTTTTATGATGGTCTGCAATGTAAACGTTCCATTTACCATCTGGACCTATTGCAAATCCCCAGTCATTATCAGAAGACCTATCGGGGGGAGTAGGAAAATTAGGATTTCCGCTTCCAGGTAAAAGTAGATTTACAGTAACATCTTTTCTTTCCCAAGTAGCTTCTCCTTTTGCTCCATGATACCTATACATCTTTAATTTTCCGCTAGGATCTGTTCTAATATGATCTGCCCATTGTGGCATAAGATTAGAAAGTGCTCTTTTTAAAATATCTAAACTACATTTTAAATCTAATTTACCATTAACCCATGCACTCATATTTTATCCTCCTTTATCTTTAAATTTTTCTCTGTCATATTGCTTTCCATCAAATAAGCTTCTATAACAATCTGGACACATACAATCTACATTCTTATCTAAAACTAAATCGGATATTCCTATTTCTCTCTTAAAAGGTGGTCCACTTTCTTCATTTTTCAAATTAGTATTACAATATGGACATTCTAATGGCTCTTGATATATATGCCAGTTGACACCCCACGCTTTTACCATATCCAATATAGAATAACCATATTTTTCCATCGTTTTGGTCTTTTTAGATGGGTATATTCCTTTTTTAACTAGTTTATCTATTAATCCTTGCATTAATGATTCATTATCTGGAGTAAATTTTCCTCTTTCAACTTCTAATTTCTCTAATTCAATTTCTTTTCTCATAAATATAATCCTTTTAGCGGAAATATAGTATTCACCAGTCAATATCGATACAGTATTTTCCCGCTTTAATAAGTCCTTTTGCGTGCAGGTCATTTGCAATCATTTGAATGTCAGGATAGAAGTTTCGTTCCCACCACATTGATAAGCCATGTTCTCTACCCCACTCGTCTTCAGTGTCCAGCTTCTTCTTCGGGTCTCGTTCCATCCATGCCTTGAAACTGACACCCATTTTAGGGTGGTTGACTTCTTCAGGCACGGTGTCATTCTCGAAATCTTCCCCTTCGTCGGGAACCTTGAAGTAGAAAGTTCCACGTTCTTTACATCCGTCTTGCTGTTGAAACGAGTATGGACGGCTGTAGGTTTTTTCAACCAAATTGTCCCATTCCGATACATCAATTACTTTTTCGGTTCTTATTTTCATATTTTTTCTCCAATCTATTTCTATATATTTTACAGGAACCTCATTAGTTAACCAAACACCATTATCTGAATAAAAGAAATCGAATCCATCATTACTCATATCTAAAGCTTTTACCATTATAACTCTAGGATTACCATGTCTAGATCCCACTTTAATAGCTGTTTCAACAGTAGCAGAAAGATGGACATGTTGACGATTCATGCTCTTTATTCCATTTTTAAGTATAGAATCAATAAATTTAGATGCCGTTCCATGATATAAGTATAATGGTGGGTCTTGTGGCTTTAAATTCAAATCAATTGAAATAGAATGTCCTTGTGAGGCTCGTATTCTTAATCCATCAGAACTATATGCAAATCTTTTCTTATCATTGGTTGCAACTACCTCATCTAATATGGTTTTTGTTATAGATCCATATTTAGATCCATAATCATTATACTTTTTAATTAGTTCGTTAACTTCCACCCATCCCTCTGAATCCATTTTTACACCTAGAACAGTGGGATCGTGTCTCAAAACAAGAGATAGAAACTTACTAAGTTTTATTAATTCTTTTTTCAAGGCTTAACCTCTTTTTCATTAAACGAATAGAAATTTAAGTTGGTCTTTATCGGCTATTTCTTTTTGTTTTATTTTTTCTAACTCCTCTTCGCGGTCTTCCAATATTTGGCTACAAGTAAGATCAACAATATCATCATTCAATTTATTATTATAATCTTTTTTAGAAATATATGGCTCTGATTCAGACCAATATATATCTAAATCTTTTCTTGTTTCAATCTCTCTTGCAAAAATATTAGCCCCTTCTAAAATTTCAGATGAAGAAAGTTCAAAAATGCTACCATGACTTGACGATCTTACAAAATTTTCTGCCGAATTAGAATCCTCTGCCAAAACAACAACAAAAGTCTCTACATCGACATTAAATAATTTTAAACTCATAATATCTCCTTTACAAACTTTTTTCAGATATATATTTACATATAATGTAATTTACTAATTCCTGACTAAGACTAGTTCCGACTTTTTCACAAGCGTCTTTTGTAAGAAGCATTGTAAGATATTTTGAAACAATAGTTAATTTATGATTATTAGATCTAATATCTAGTAAATCATTTGCAACCACAATGTCACATCCATTCTTTTCAATGCTTTTCTGTGCTTCGGAAATCAATTCTGAATCCATACTATTTACCATTAATTTAAAACCGACTAGAAACGTTTCTGGTTGTATTTTCTTCACTTCTGTAATAATCTTTGGATATGGAACTAAATGAATCTTAAGGGATTCGCTAGACCTAATTTTACCATCCACGTAATTATCAACATCATAATCAGAAACGGCTGCTGCTAAAATAACCATATCATACTTTTGTTCAGAACCTAATCTACCAAGAACTATATTAGAATAATCTTCAAAAGTTTTATATGTATATTCATGATATCTATCGCAATATTTATGGATAAAACTAAGCCACTCTGAATGAAGACGAGATAACTCAAAATTATCTGACATACTCATAATTGGTTTAGGTATAAAATGAGATTTAAATTCAAATGGAGTTCTAGAACCTTCTGCCATTACGAAATCCACTTCATGATTTCTTAACAATAATTCTTTACAAATAGCAGAGCCAAATGTTCCACGGCTCATATTTGTTATACTTCTAACGGCATCAACATTTACTTTAGTTCCACCACTAGTAAATAATATTTTCATAAATTACTCCTCTTTCGATATAACTATATATTTTCCCGGATATTTTACAAAAGCATAAACTAAATCTTCGTAACTACCGTAGCTATCAAAACCTTCATTTTTCACAAAATTGATTAATCCAATGAACTCTCGTCTTGGGCATTCTCTTTTTATATCTCTACATTTCCACCATTTTGTTCGTAATTCTTTTTCTGCTTCTTCCCACTTTTCAGATTCTATTAAATCCATTAAATGAGTTAGCTTTTGTTTTATTTCTTTATCTTTACGAAAAGCGGATTTAATTCTCTTTCGTTCTAATTCAAAATCTATAACACCATTGCAAACTTTTTGTATTAACATTTTCATATTATTGACCTTCATCATTTGGCTTTTCCCATGGAGGAATTTTCTTCCAGCTATATATTTTTTTATATTTTCTTTGTATTTCTGTTGTTCCATTTAACAAAAGATCCTCTATTAAAACATAATGTTCGTTTAATATCTTTTGCAATTCATATGCTTTTTCACACATAATACATGGAGTTCCGTCTTCTTCTTCACCATAACCTCCATTACAGTAATTATTACCACAACGGGGGCATTCCAAATAAAAGCTACCACAAAGCTCGCAAAACATTATACGAATACTTTTATCGTGAAAATTAATAGATTCTTCTTTCATATTAGTCATAATATAGTTTAACCTTCAAAATCTCCCATTTTCTTTTACGAATTTTAACTGTTCCCCAAACATAACACATCCATTTAAAAGGAAACATTTTAATACAACCAGAAACCCAAAAACGATCATCATGCGGCAAACTAACCTTCCATCTATGCCAAGGTTTTTCTCTTAGTCCTAAATCATAATATTTTTTCCAACCATATAGAACATTCGTAATATTCATTTTACTTTTAGGACTCCTATCCCTGCTCCACTTTTAGACCAAGACCAATTCTCATATTTCTCACTTAGTTCAGAAAATAACTTTTTAGCCCCCCATCTCGAAGTTGAAATATCATGAAACCCAATATACTTCGTTGCATAAGGTAAACATTTATTAAAAGTTTTTTCCATGTCCTTATATTTTTGATTTGTATCAATAAAAATATAATCAAAACTTTTATTAAACGAATATTTTAATATATTAATGTTAAGAAATGAACAAGTATTAAATTGTTTTTGATATTCTTTAAATAATTCAGATTTATCTTCTATGTCAATTCCAATTGTTTCTTGATAATCATCATTCATAGACCTAAAAAAAGAGTCTAAAAAGAATATAGTATTACAAGTTCCCAATCCAATTTCCATATAACTTGAAATATTCTTATCTTTCAAAAGATTAATTAATCCCAAAAGCTCATCTGGCTGTTGCTGTAAAATAGGATTCTTACCTTTACGGTAATTTCTACATCCCATAACAGAAAAACGAAAATTCTCCAACAACTTGCTTTTAAAGTTTTCTTTTGAGAAATTATCTTTTATAAAATCATATATTTCTGTGTTTAGCATAGTAAATATTGATATATTTTGTAAGATATACTATTTGACATCATCGCCCTTCCCATCTATTTCAATATTATCTGCGGTTGAAGGAAAAACACTTGAAACATTAAACTTATTCCAAGTTTGATCTTTATCATTGTAGTCTGGATTATTACCACATATCCCACATTTTGGACATTTTTGCTTCGTCGGTGGCAAAAAATCTCCAACAGTATATTTTGTTTTACAGTTTTTACATTTCAAGATTATTTTTGGCATATTCACCTTATAAATTATTCTTTTTCATCGTCTTTTACAATTTCGTCACCATCTTCCCCTTCTATTTCAAGATTGGGCAATAATTTTAAATTAAATTTAACATCTTCGTTCATTAAATCCGGGAGTTCATCTCTTTTAGAAGTCCAATTTACTCCAACTTTATCAAGAAGAATCGCCCAGTCTTCACAATCATGTCTAATAGTCCTCTCAAAATCAGGATGACAATGCAATAGCTCATGGAGCAATATCCATTGTTTTTGCTTCATAGACCAAAGGTTCCAATCTGACCAGTAAGTTTGTATTATATATCTTGCAGCAATATTATTAATTTGAAATAAAGCTTTTTCCGGTCCTTTTATAGGAATAATTTTTGCAAGGGTTTTATTTTTCTCACTTCTTTCTGAGTTTTCAATACCTAATACAATTATTGTATTAGGTTTTACAGCCCATAAAAGTTCTGGTTGTTTTTCGCAAAGACCTCTAATAATTTCATCAGCTTCATCTATCTTTGAATATACTCTAGCTTTTCTACCCATGGTTTTTCTCCTTGTTTATGATTGATCATATCAATTATACATTTTCTGCCTTCGATTCCATCAATATTCTTTCTAAATCTTTCTTTAGTGGAAGAAATTTTTTCTTGAAAACATTCCACTTATATTCTTGCATATTTTCAATCTCTTCCAAATAATAATTTGCTTCAGAAAAATCAACTATCTTGCCATTTTCGATTAATTGAATTCCAAACAATAATATTCTAAGGGAATGGAACAAACTCTTATTTCCTCTTTCTAAATCCATTTCTAAAAACTTAACTTTAGACTTCATCCAAGAATCATGCGATTGTTTTAAAATACTTTTCTTGATTTTAAAACAATCAAAACAAAAATCTTTACTAAAATCTACCCTTTCCTGAATCTTAGCAAAAGAAGGAGCAAAGAAGCACTCAAGATTTACCATACGAAATTTTCTTAAATCGTCTTGAAATTTGTCGGAAGTATAAATATGGATATTATATCTATCATTTCTAATTTCTCTTTCTCGGTCTAAACTATTTGCTATAACTAAAAAATCAAAATCAGAATCACGATGGCATGTCCCATAAACCCTTGATCCATACATATAAATATTTAATATTTTCCACTCTGGTAAACCAACAATATCTTTGATTTCTTGTGTGGAAAAATTGTTATCTAGAATGTTAAATTGATATGTAGACAATTTCATATGATATTATAGTTTAAAAACAGGATTTTCAATAAAAAAAATGAATAAAATTAAAACACTAGGAGCTTAATATGGGAAAAGATATAATAGGAGATGCACTAAAAAGTATCTTTACCTTTTGGAATAGTCCCAAACTAGAAGAATTTATTGAAAAAACAAAATCCTTTAAAGATCTTAGCATGATTCGTATAGGAAAATGTAACAATATAGATCTATTTTTAATCAATGGAGACATTGTTAAGGTTAAACTTTTTGACGATTTTGTAGAAGGTGGTAATGATGCTGTATATGGCAAGAAATCAGGACAAGTAGCTAATTTCATGCCTGAAAATCAAGTATGGGTTGATGCAAATATAGATATTAATTCTATTCCATATATATGCTTTCATGAAATATTAGAAAGATATCTAATGGATTCCCATAAATCAGATTATAATGATGCCCATACTATAGTCAATAACATAGAAGTAAAACTTCGCAAACTGAAGATTTTTGAAAATAGAAGAAAAATATTACAGTTTCCCAGAATTAAACAGCCAGATGGTTCTACTTGCGGACACACAAGTATTGCCATGATTCTTCAATATTATGGCGTTAATAAAAATATAGAAAAAATAAAAGATTTAGCACCTACAGAAGAAAACAAAAATGGCTTATCTCCAGAAACAATACTTAAAATAGTATCAAAATTAAAACTAAATGCCAAAATAGAAAATAAACTATCTTTTGATTCTATTAAAGAATATATTAACAATGACACTCCAGTTATCATTGAACTACAATCTTTAGAAGAGAATAAAAAACAAAGTAACGAAAAATGGGAAAAAGAATGGACACAAGGACATTATGTAGTAGCAATTGGCTATACATTAGAATATATAATTTTTGCAGATCCACAATGCTTTTATAAAAGCTATTTAAAGTATGACGATATGCTTCCTAGATGGCATGATGAAGACTATGGAAAAAATAATAAAAAACTATCAATTATTATTGAAAAACCAAATGAAAAATCTTTTGAAAACGAAAAGATAGTTCCTCTCCCATGAACTATCTAAATCTAGAAAAACTGACAAAACTATAACCAGTAGGATCATCTATTTTAACACAGTTTTTCGCTTCAATCCTAAAAAATCCATTTACCATAAAGAAATTTAAATCGTCTTCTGTATATCCAACAAGTTCCCCCTTTAATTTCTTTTCAACAAAACTAGATATTGAAATTGAATTGGGTAATGGCTTAACGAATTCCCATGCACTATTAGAATCTACAACAGGACTAGCTTTTTCAAAACTATCATTAGTAATCTCAAGTATTTTATGTGATTCTATGCCCTCTAAGTATGGTTGATAGCCATCCCAATTTCCATAGTAATCATATCCACTATATCCACTATGATAAAATCCAGTGTTTACCATTTTAGAAGACATTACCTTAAAAACTTTATCTTTAATTTCAGGAATCTCCAAGGTATAAATACTTCTATTATTTCCACCAAATTTTCTTTCAAATAATATATTTTCTGCAATCAAATCAACCATTTTATTCCAAGATTTAATGCCTTTTATGTTTTTATTTTCTCCTAGTTTAGAAATTTCACATAAAATAATTTTGTCTTCTTTTTTTAATAATCCTAGAGAAATAAATACACTATCATCAATTTTATTTAATTCTTCTATCGCCATTTTTCTAGCAATATTTTTACTAAGAGGATATCCACACCTTATAAATAGTTTAGGATTAACTATTTTAACAAGATCGTTTTCACGAATTATATCTTTTCGTTTACTCATTGACAATTTCCTTAACTAGTTTGCCATCTTCTATTTTATATCCTAATGGGACTTCTATTACACCCATTCTCCATTTTTGAACTTCTATTTCATCTTTAGGAATCCATCCGTTAAAATCTTTAATAATATGAATTTCTGCTGCTTTAGATGCTTCGTCTCCCCACATTTTTCTTACTTCTTGAATGCCTTTTAAATGATGTCTTATGTCACGATGCTTCTCATTACATCCCATTTTAACAAAGAATTCATCTAGCCAAATGTGAATAAAAGACCAATCTTTTCCAAGTTGTTTTTGGCAATCTTCGCAATGTTCTTTATAGGAAGCCATTATGAACTACCCCTTCTTAAATTGGAGCCAACGGTGAGACTCGAACTCACACGATACCTTTCGATATACATACCCGATTACAAATCGGGGCCTTTAGCCAATTCAGGTCACGTTGGCAACTAATAACTCTATCCGTTTTTATATCTAATTCTTTATTTCATGGCCACTTTCTATTATACTCTACCTTATCTCAATATCAACAATTTTTTCTTCATCAACTTTTTCCAACGTTTCCAAAATTGAGCAGTTTAAAACAATTCCATTAACACTACCATTTTGCATTTTTACAGAAACCTTCTGATATCCCATTCCAGATTCTGGCATATTAACACATTTATTTATCCATTTTTGTGGCAAATTAATACTATTTAATGGTTTATCTCCTTGCCATCCTTGATAACTTGACATATTTCCTCCTTTTCACACCTTTTCATATTTTGGAACATATTCATACAATCCGTCTAGTGTATCAACTTTTTCAAAGTCATTAAAGTCTTTTGGATAGTCTTTAATTAATATTTCAGCCATTTGTCCACAAACCATCCTAATCTCCTCTTCTGCATGTCTAGATGTTCTAACAGTAATAATATGTCTTAACTCTCTAAAATTATATGTTACTACTATTCCAGTAGCCAAACCTTCTGGGGAAAACCTCCTAAATGCAGATGTTAGTTTTTTCTTAGTTTCAAAGTTTCCATCCATCTCTTCTTTAAAAAGATCCATGAAATCTATCTGCAATTTCTCAAAATATTTAATAGCATTATTTATCATTAATTTTGCAACATTTTCCTTATATTTGCCAAATTCCGAGAATATCTTAGGGAAATACATGTTAATATCTGTCAATCTTACAAATCTAAGACTTTCTTGAGAAATTGCGGCTCCAGCACGATGCCTTATAAGTTCCATGCAGCAAACTCTACTTATATTTTCTAATGCAAATGAAACACTACAATGCTCTAAAATAGAGCCATGCTTAGATTTAAGTACATTTTCATGATATTCATCACTATTTGTCCTTACCTTTGAAACATTTGGATTTAAACCTTTTCTATATGATTTATAGCATCTACGCCCTGCAAGTTCTATTAACTTTTCTTTATCTTCTCCTGTTACATGTGCTAAACATTCTTCTCCATCTATATCTTTCAACCATGCTAACACTTCACTATCATTTAGTCTAGTTTCTGCTATTTTATATACTTTTGGAACTACTAAATTACCCATAATATTATACCTTTATAGTGGAGCCGGCACCCGGAATCGAACCGGGGACTACTTCATTACCGGTGAAGTCATCTTCCAACTGATGTATGCCGGCATAATCAGTTTTGTAGTTTATCTTCTTTTTCTATTTCTTTAACAAAATAATCTCTAAGTTTTATTGTAAAATCATATTCAGCTACTTCAAGGTCTATAGCCTTAACTAGATTAATGATTTCGTCTTTACTTAAATCTCTTTTTATACTTGAAATTAAACCTTCTATAGGCATATTTAAATTAATATTAATTGGCAAATCTGTTTCTTGATTCATTGTTCTCCTTACGTTTAATTATTCAACAATATATATTATACAGAAATCAAATAATGAAAAGTATAATTTAATTTACACATGTTGGAGCCGATAGTTGGATTTGAACCAACATTTCACTGTTTACGGAACAGGAATAATTTAGCTTTCGCTCCATTATATGATATCGGCAAAAAATGGTAGAAGTGGGGGGATTCGAACCCCCGACCCTCTGATTAAGAATCAGATGCTACTAACCAGCTGAGCTACACTTCCATATTAAATTGGTGACGAAGGTGGGATTTGACACCCACATAGGTTTTGTCATTTATCAGGTTAGCAGCTTTCGCCTTTCCTGTGTATTTTACATTTAAGTTTAGACAAAATACCGTTCAAACACCGGACGCCTTTACCTCTATTTCAGCCACTTCGTCATATTTTCCTATCATCATCCAATGCTGTAAACCACAGTTTATTATGTTTATCTCTTCCCATGCCTTATTGGGATTAGGATCGTGAATAACTAATCCATCTAAATTCATAATTACAGAATGTCCTATATTATCAAATGTCTTACTAGGGACAGAAGCTATTACCAAACCATCAATATTAGGGCTCTCATAAAGTATTTGTCCATATGGTCTATCATCACTTTTAATCCATCCTGTCCCGTAATATTTATATCCGTTATCCCTCAAAAATTTCCAAAAAGAATCAAACCATCCACCCCCAAGTTCAATAAAATTAGGCACTAAATATATATCTAATTCTAGCAAACTGGCAAGACATGCTCTTGTACAATCTCCCTTTAATCTGTCTACAATTATCTGATTTATTTTTTTCATATTTTCATTATACAAATTGGTAGACCTGCCGGATCTCGAAACCGGTTTTACTGGTTAAAAGCCAGTTACTTCACCTAAAAGTTTCAGGTCCACTTAAATATATCGTAATGTATAACTATCATTATATTATCAATTATCAATTAGCAATTAATTCATAATGGCACATATATGTGCCATTAAAATGGAATAGTGGTTCATATATGTGCCATTAAATGTAATAGTGGTTTATATATGTGCCACATTTTATTCAATTTTCAAATAACTTTAAATATATCAACTACTATACGATTTCTCTGCCAATTCTATAAACCTAATGAAAAATTTACGTGCTAAATATTCATAATCCTCTGGAGTCTCATTTATAGGAAAACCTATTTCTTTGTCCAAATTGTCTGTTAGTAATTGAGTGTCATTGTGTATTTTTATCCAATCATCGTCATTTCTAGCCTTATTTATACTGCACAATTTTTTATATGCTAAAAATATAGCACACATATTTATATGCTGTTCTGCTTTTTCATGTCCATTTAATCTGCCGTTCGTATTTGCCATTAAATATCTATGAATAGCAAACTCCATTAACAACCACAACAGATGTATGTTTTGTATTTCTAAATCTTTTTTATTCATTTTTAATCTTTTTTTAAAATTTGGTAGGCAATGGCAGAATCGAACTGCCTTCATCAGCGTGTAAAACTGAGGTAAAAACCATTATACGAATCGCCCATATAAAACAAAAAGTCCGAGATTTGATTCTCGGACTTTTCCCATTTACTTTTTAATGTCAATTAGTAGACAGAAAAAGCCCGATCCGTAGTTTTTTTAACCACGGTCTTCTTGACTTTAACTGTTACTGTTGAACTCATATTTTATTTCTCTTTCCTCACCGAAGGGTTTTCCAAACCGCTATCCACCCAACCCTCAAAGTCTCTTACCAACTGAACTGAACTGAACTGAACTGAACTAACTCTACCAACTCTCCTTTTACCTCTTAGCGGCTAGTATATCAATCTTGTTCTATATCTCAATTGTTCTAAACTATTATACGATATTCCTCTAAAAAATCAAGAAATATTTTTTAATATCTCCAAGATAGTAAAAGTGCCCCAAATTCATTGTGTTCATCCTGCTTTTCAAACTCCCTACTTCTAAGAACATAAGAAAAAGCAATTTCCGTATTAACTATACCAAAAGCAAATGGCATTAGTCAAGACAGTAGAAAATAACATAAATAATAATGCTAATTTTTTCACAAATAATATTAAAACTTTTTGATATTTAAAGTGCTATCAAAATATAGATTTATCTTTTCACCTTTTTCTAGGAATCTTTCTATAATAATAGTTGCCATAGAAGTTAAAGCAAATATATATGGTCTTGCAATAGTCATTTCACATACATCAATATCTGCATCAACCTTAGACGCTTCCATAGAAGTAAATACTCCATCCCATACTGCTTCCCCTGTCAAATTTGCACTAAATCCAATATGCAAAACATGTCTCTTTTTCATGCCTAAAAACAAATTTCTACTTTCGGCATTGTCAAAAGCATCAATATATAATGTTTTTGAGGGGTCTTTAGATAGAGTTTCAATATCTTTTGCAGAAACGACCTTTTTGTTAACAGCGTCTATCTTTTTGTTTTTAAGAGATATTGAAATCCTCTGTAAAGCTTGAGTCTTTGGACGATTTAAGTCAATTTTAGTATAAGGTTGTGTTCCTGGGTCAACATTACGACCTTCTACTTTATCAAAATCAACAATTGTATAATTTATTGCAGGAAAAGCATAAATTAAATTTAAAAAGGTATTAGACCCGGCAGCACCAACACCACAAATAACTATATTTTCAATATTATTCATAATTAAATCAGAAGCAGTAGGCGAATTCAAAAACAAAAAAAATGTTAAAGAGTTTTAATTATTAAGGATTAATTTTTAAGTTTTTAGAAAATGAGTCTTGAGTTTTAACTATCTCAAAATATTGAGAATTAAACGTTATCATTATCCTTTTTGTTAAATTACCTTTTTAGGGTAAGTCCTTGTTTTTTACATTTTTATTATTTTCTCCTAAGCCTACCGCAAAATATTGACATTAATTCAACGGTATATCTTCATTTTTGTTTTCAATAACAGACATGTCAAAACGAATAAGAGAATTGATAAGGTATTCCCTACCACCAAATAACTGTTCCGCATACCTTCTTAGATTTAATAATTCATCTTGACAAATATTATTGTCTAGAATCTCTGATGGATTTTCATCTGTCTGTATATTGTCTTCTAATGGGATTGACATAATAATTCCTATTTACAGTTCGTCAATACTTACTGTTGCATTATACTCATCAATTTCATCCTGTAACTTTGCAATTTCATCCTGCAAATCTTTAGTCATCCTATCAACGTCTTCTAGTTTAAACTGACGAACCAAATCTAAAATATTTACGTTTTGATTCAATGCCATACATGCTTTATATTCTGTAACCATAATATTTGTTCCATATGGATTTTCTATTTTTTCATTATTAGTATTAATAGTAAAAAGCCATGAAGAACGACCTTTTAGTTCTGCCATACGAACAATCTTATCATAAATACCAACATTAGCCTTAAAGATTTCTGTTTTTACTTTGATAAGTTTTTCAGTAGTATTCAATAGATCTATCCATAATGAAGAAACATCAACAGTTGAAGATGATTTTACATCTCTAGAATTTTCTCTAGAAATTAAAGTTTTTAAACGATTTATCTCTCCTGCTATACGGTTCTTTTCCTTCAATGCTTTTGCTAATTTCATTTTATTTTCCTTTCTATCCGTTCATATTTCAACTTCTTGAGAAGAGTTAGGCATAATTATTACAGATAATTTACTTTTCTCATGATAAATTTCCGTTTTACATCCACACCAGGGACATTTATAATTCTCTTCCATTTCTTGGTCAAATTCTCTTTTTAGCCAGAACCAAAATTTTCCAAATGATTTTCTGCACTTGTAGCAATGATTCCATCCCATTACGGGGTCAAGATTCTGTTTAATATAATCATTAATTGTAGTTTTTTCAATATCTGTAAATTTCATATTTTCATTATACGAAAATATTTTTCAAAATTCAAGAAATATTTACATGTGAAAACAAAAAGAGACCCAAGTTATAAATACTGTATAAGGTAAACAATGTTGGAATTGAACCAACAACATTAAGTTCTTAAGACTTATGATCTTCCAATTGATCTAATTGCTTGTAAGTATCTTTGAAGGGGTCTCTTTTAAATATATTGCGATCCAAGTTTGAATTACTAATTAACAAAATAAGAGATTTGAACTCTTACCTTTAGTTTAATAGACTAATGCTCTACCAATGAGCTATATATTTGCTTGTAAGTATTCCATGAGGGAT
>Ga0307375_10003213_pt1 | contig 16222 bp, 12 predicted proteins | sample TR1MG_FD_202531 | JGI IMG/M metagenome (GOLD analysis project Ga0307375, IMG submission 202531) | Soil microbial communities from Risofladan, Vaasa, Finland - TR-1 | ecosystem: Environmental > Terrestrial > Soil > Coastal area > Acid sulfate soil | place: Finland: Risofladan, Vaasa | collected... | reverse complement strand
CGTGAAGGAACAGGCGGCAGACTGGTTTAAGGCTTGGGTAAAGAGATTCAGAACATCACGCAAAGTGACGCTGCGGTATCTCGGGATAAAGGTCGATGATGCATTGGCTATATCTGAACAAACCGAGTTATTGCTATAAAATAACGAAAGCGGCAGGCTTGTTGATGTGCCACTATCGGGCGGCAAATATGGCAGCATAGTGTGCCGGTTTGTGCCATATAGAGACACTCAAAATTGTTTCTGTTAATGGACGTTCATCACAACATTTCATTGTCAAAGGGGGCTGAATGAAACAAATCGCATTTGTTAGAAGAGCCCAAAAGGGATGAGATTGAGCGAACTGCCAGACATATACTGCTTGGGTGTAAAGGCGTTGGGACCTTGTAGTTACGATTTATCGAATCCATCGCTCACATTTTTTTCAATCGGCCAGCTTGCCACCGTTGTCGCGCTTATCTTCGCATTCAGTCAGCTCGCGAAGCCAATTGTCAAATTTCGGATCGCAACGCGCTTCACTCCCCATTGGGTACCGTGGGTAGGAATAGCACTAGCTATTCTCAGTGTCTTTGCGGCGGCGATTCTTCGCGCATGGCAGTTTCGTGATCTCCCCGTGATCGGATATCCCATTTTTTGGGAATTCGTCGCGGGTGCCTGTCTGGTGTGGGCCAGTCTATTGATGATCTTCAGGGTAACTACAAAGACGCGCCTTTCCGTACATAACGCTGCAAGGTATCTCCAGGGGAGTCGATCAATCATTGCGCGTGGCAACGTGGATGATCTACGGGAATATGGAGATGAAATTGAAATAAGTATCTCGACAGCGGTCAAGGCCTGCAAGAGCCACGAAATGCGCATACTGGCGGCGCTTCCGAACACGGATGAGAAACCGCTGCCCACCGATTTTGAAAGGGTGTGCTACACGCTACTCGACCTTTGGGCGGACAAACAATTGTGTCAAGTATTGGTTACCCGGTGCCCTCAGACTGCCGTCGAGATTCTATGGGCGGTGCAGAATATGAGGCTTTACGAATCGGGTGCGTACGCGCTCGTTCAAGAATTGATTGACCAGGCGATGTCACACCCGGACTCAATTTTACATAGAGAAGGTGACTACTCCGGCCTCGGTCGATCCAAGTCATTCATGTCTACAGCATTTGGTAACTCAGACTTTGTGAATAGCCGTCTTCGACCTTTGCAGGCATGGTCAACCCATGAACAAGCTCGTATAACTACGACGCAGGTGCAACGCTACGGGGATGCCATCGACATCGCCTTGCGCGCTGCTGTCGAGGAGCGTCGTACCGGCAGTTTCTACGCCGCTTTAAGCTCCGCGCTTCACGTGGTGAATGGAATAGCTCGGCGAGCAGCCTGCGCGATGACCCGTATTCCAGAAGGCGAGATATCACAATCGGAATGGTCGCGAGTACTAAATCAATGCGGCGATATACATTGTAAAGTAATTGCGACCATTGCCTCTTTGCCAGCAGAACAGCAGCCAAGCGCACAAGCGGCGACAATTGATCCGGTTACGTATAAGCCAAGAGACGACCGTTCTGTCTACGAAGCCGTCGCTAGAAACGCGCATGAGTATGTGGAAAGCCTCGCAATGTGCAAGGGGCATGACGATACCATTCGACTTGGTGCCATCTCCCTTTGGGACGCGCTTTTCCCGCTCCAGGCACCGGCAATTCCACACGCCCTTAACGCGGTGCGTCAGCGGTTCCTGTTTGCGTTGCAGAAGAAGATCGACCAAAATCTGGACCCTGAGCATTGGTATTACCCAGTGGTAACTAGGGTGCTTATGGCAATGTGGGGAATTCCAGATTGTGCTGCCGACGTGCAACCGCTATCTGAAAATTTCTACAGTAGAGAAGAGAGCGGACTTTACGTGTACGTGTATACGCAAATTAGGCAAAACTTCGTCGCTATAAGACGAAAGAGTCTTGAGTACGCCAACGATCTGCTACCTGGAGGGGTTGAATACGTGGACGAGCCGCCTTCGCTTCGGCAGGGTTGGTTTCGGGGTAAAACCACCGCACTTAGGTTAACTGTCCCATCTGCCTGAACGGCCAGGATTAGGCATAAAACCGACTCACAGTTTGTGATTCTGCCCGACTGATATTTCACCTCCTTCGTTCCGTATGCAACAATGCGCCTGTCCTTTACCTGCGGCTGATTCATGTCATCACACAAACTAACGCTCTCGCATCTCGAAAGCCTGTTGCTCCGCGCTTGCGACGACTTGCGCGGCAACATGGATGCCAGCGAATACAAGGAATACATCTTCGGCATGTTGTTCCTCAAGCGCGCGAGCGACTTGTTCGATCAACGTCGCGAGGAGCTGAAGAAAGAATTCAAGGCCAAGGGCATGACGGAAGCGGCGAGCAAGAAGCTGCTCGACCATCCAGATCAATACTCGGGCAAATATTTTTACGTGCCGGAAGCGGCGCACTGGTCCAGGGTCAAGCACCTGAAAGAGAACGTCGGCACCGGGCTGAACAAGGCGCTGGCCGCCATCGAAGACGCAAACATCGACGCGCTGCAAGATGTGCTCAGCGGCATCAACTTCAACAAGAAAATCGGCCAGCGCACGCTGGGCGATGACACCCTTGCCGACTTTATACAGAACTTCGAGAAAATTCCGCTCAGGGACGAAGACTTCGAATTCCCAGACTTGCTGGGCGCGGCTTACGAATGGCTGATCAAATTTTTCGCCGATTCAGCAGGCAAGAAAGCGGGCGAGTTCTACACCCCGGCGGAAGTTGTGCGGATCTGCGTCGAGATCGCTGACCCGCAGCCCAATATGAGCGTGTATGACCCGACTGTCGGCTCCGGCGGCATGTTGATCCAGTCACGCGATTACCTGCAAGAGTGCGGGCACGACCCGCGCAATCTTGCGCTCTATGGGCAAGAGAGCATAGGCACCACTTGGTCGATCTGCAAGATGAACATGCTGTTGCATGGCATTGCCCATGCCGACATCAGACAGGAAGACACCCTCAAAAATCCGGCGCACATGGACGAAGGCAATGAGTTACGCCGCTTCGACCGCGTGCTTGCCAATCCACCGTTCAGCCAGAACTACAGCAAGAAAGAACTGAAGTTTGCCGGGCGCTTCTCGGTGTTCATGCCGGAGAAGGGCAAGAAGGCAGACCTCATGTTCGTGCAACACATGCTCGCGGTGCTTAAAGCAGACGGCAAGCTCGCTACCGTCATGCCGCATGGCGTGCTGTTCCGTGGCGGAGAAGAACGCGAGGCGCGCAAATACTTCATCGACAAAGGCTACCTCGAAGCCGTCATCGGCCTGCCGAGCAACCTGTTCTACGGCACCGGCATCCCCGCCTGCATCCTGGTGATGAACAAGGCCGGAGCGAAAGACCGCAAGCATGTGCTGTTCATCAACGCCGACCGCGAATACCGCGAAGGCAAGGCGCAGAATTTCCTGCGTCCGGAAGACCTCGACAAAATCGTCCACGCCTATCGGCAAGGCAAGAACATCCCCGCCTATGCGCAACTCGTATCCAGGGAAGACATCGCCGCCGAAGACTACAACTGCAACATCCGCCGCTATGTGGACAACGCCCCGCCGCCCGAGCCGCACGACGTGCGCGCCCATCTGCATGGCGGCATCCCCACCGTGGAAATTGAATCACTGAGTCGATACTGGAACAACTATGCCGGGCTGAAAGAAAGCTGCTTTGCGCTACGTTCAAATGTAGGTTGGGTTAGCTCGCAGAGCGTAACCCAACACGCGGTGCGTGAAAAAACGTTGGGTTACGCTGCGCTAACCCAACCTACGAAATCTTCGCTCCCCTCGCCCGCAAGCGGGAGAGGGGCTGGGGGAGAGGGTGTGTACCAGGATTTCACCGCGCCGCTCAAAGACAAACGCGCCATCGCCGCGCATGTCGCCCAGCATCCCGGTGTGATCGAGCGCCATGCTACGTTCATGGAGCAGCTTGAGCAGTGGTGGCAAAAAAATTTGCCGCTGGTGGAAGCATTGGCCGCAGACACGAAAAAACCACAAGCGCATACCGGCAACGTGTATGCCTTGCGCCGCATCCTGCTGGCGAGCATTGCCGACAAATTCCCCTCGCCCGCAAGCGGGAGAGGGGCTAGGGGAGAGGGTGAACAAAACCTGCTCAGCCCCTACCAAGTGCGCGGCGCGTTCGCCAACTACGTCAACCAGCTCAAGGCCGATCTCAAGTCCATCGCCGCCAGCGGCTGGGGTGCGGAACTGATCCCCGATGATGAAATCCTGCAAAGCCAGTTCCCGCAAGTGCTGGCAGAACAGGAACAAAACCGCGCCCGGCTGGCGGAACTGCAAGCGCTGTTTGCCGCCGCCGACGAGGAAGATTTCGAGGACAGCGACGAAACAGGCGTGCTGCCCGGCGACGAGGTGAAAGCGCTGAAAGCCGAACTCAAGGACATCAACACCCGCGCCAAACTTGTCAAGAAGGAAGGACAAAAAGACGAGTGGGCCGCGTTGACGAGCGAAGCCGCCGCCATCGAAAAAAGCCTCACTACGCACAAGGCACTGGAAGACGAAGCCAAAGCCCTCAAGTCCGCCATCCGCAGCACCGAGAAAAAACAGGACGAACTGGTGGAAGCCGCCCGTGCAAAAATCAGCCGCGACGAAGCGCGGCAAGTCATCGTCGAACGGCTGGGCAGGTTGTTGCTGGAGAGCTACCGCGCCTATCTGCGCGCCGACCAGCGCGCCTGTGTCGCCGCGATTGAAAACCTGTGGAACAAGTACGCGGTGACGGCGAAGGAGATCGAAGCGGAACGCGATGCGGCCAGCAAGCAACTGCGCGGGTTCTTGGTGGAGTTGGGGTATGAGTGAGCAACTCAGTAATCTAGCCACGATCCACTATGGGAAATCGCCAAACGAAGTATTGGACGAGGATGGTAAATTTCCAGTCATAGGCACTGGCGGCAAATTCGGTCAATCCAATATGCCGATGTTTAATACTCCCTCTGTCGTCGTCGCCAGGAAAGGATCGCTTGGAAATCCGCAGTTGTTGATGGAACCATTTTGGCCGTCTGACACTACGTATGCGGTAATCCCCAAAGGAGATGTTGATGCCAGTTGGCTTTACTACAACCTTCTGAATTTCGATCTGACCAAGCTGAACGAAGCGACTGGTGTTCCGAGCATAAGCCGCGATTGGCTAAATAAAATTCGTTTTTTCAATCCATCCAAGGAACATAAGCGCAAGATTGGAAAAATCCTTCTGACGATTGATGAAGCCATCGAAAAAACCGAAGCCCTCATCGCCAAATATCAGCAGATCAAGGCAGGGCTGATGCACGACCTGTTTACCCGTGGCGTCACCGCCGACGGCAAACTGCGCCCGCCCCGCGAACAAGCGCCTGAGCTTTATCAGGAGACGAAGATAGGCTGGATTCCGAAGGCGTGGGATTGCAGAAAACTCGGAAAAATTCTTACCGAATCGGGTGGCTATCTGCAAACTGGACCTTTCGGCAGCCAGCTCCATGCTCATGAGTACACAGATGATGGCATCCCCGTGGTTATGCCACAGGATATTGAAGATGGGGAAATTTTTACCCACGCAATTGCCAGAATTCCAGAATCGCGAGCGCAATTCCTGGCTCGTCACAGGGTAAAGTTGAGTGACATCATCATTGCAAGGCGTGGCGAATTAAGCCGTGCCGCAACGATTTCACAGGAAGAAATTGGATGGGTATGCGGGACTGGCTGCTTCCTCTTGCGGCTTTCCGGCAGCAAACTTGATCCTCGTTTTTTCTCCTATGCGTATCGGCACGACATTGTTCAGCGGCAGATTGAGGGTTTGGCAGTTGGGTCAACGATGCCAAGCCTAAACAACTCCGTGATGAGCTCTCTCTACTTTCCTTATTTGACTGAAGACGAACAGCATCGGATCTCTGACCGCTTGGAAACACAAGACAAGGCATTGCTTTCGCTGAAGTATGAAAATGAAAAGCTCGAAAAACAAAAAGCTGGCCTCATGCACGACCTGTTAACAGGGAAGGTTAGGGTAAAAATGCATGGACAAGAAAATACAATATAGGAGTTAGCGGTTATGGAAATACAGAAAATATATAGTTATCTTTCTTACCCGTCCAAGCATGAAGAACAACAACCGGAAATCGGCGGAGCCACAATTCCCCATAAAGGCAGACTCTATGACATGTTAAAGGACATATTCGATAAGTCGGATAAGGAGTGCGATATCCCAATATGTTTTACCCCCGATGAAAATGGTGCTCAAAACAATGCTTGTCAGAATGAAATAATTGAATTGATCAACTCACCAAATATTGCGGTAGGGAGAAAGATCGCCGAACGCCTTCAAAGAGTAACCACCGGCAAATCGGGCATGGGGTTGCTGTTTATGATACATGCGCAGGGAGGGAAAACGCATAAGGTAATGATCTCCAGGTTCCCTGCAGACCAAGGGGTAATGGCCGAACAAAATTCAAAGACATTGAAAGTTGAATTTATTGAGCAGGTATTCCTCAAGAATGCGAATGCTTATAAATCTGTCGTGTATAAGGGCGCATCCGTCCCGGCTGATTTTTGGATAGGCGATGCGGTTGATAAACAGACAAACCATGGCGCAAAAGAAGTGGCCAATTATTGGATAAGAGACTTTTTATTATCCGACTTCAAAACCACTTCAAAGCAGGGCACAAAAAGGCTGGCAATCGCGTTAAGGGACGCGATCACAAATTCAGGCGATTTAGGTGTCAAGCACGAAATAACATCGGTTGCCGTTCTAGCTAAAAACATGGCAGGAAAAAATACCTCGATAACTGATTTCTACAATCAATTTCAATTGTCCGATGCTGCGAAAGCGGTAATCAGCAAACAACTGAAATCGGTGCGGCTTGCTGGCGATAAATTTCAGTTTGATCTAGACGAGTTTTCTAAACATATTTCTTACAAAACACTCGAAATCGACAACGGGGCTATTTTGACTGCACCTGTGGAAAAGTTTGATGAATGCTTCAGCGAGCAAGGCTCGCATAACTCAGAGGTGCGGACGTTTCAGACTAGCGGTAGGGTAATTAACGAAAGGCTGAAAAAGGGTAAATAATGTCAATTCAAGAAGAGTACAGAGAACGATACGACAAATATCTCCTATTGCTTGCCAAGGCCCTTGAAGATCATGTCAAAGATAACTTTAAAGGAATGCCCAGGATTGATCGCGTTTCAGCGCGTGCAAAAACAATAAAAAGTTTTATTGGCAAAGCTGAGAAAGAGGTGGGCGGCGTTAAAAAATATTCTGATCCAATCAATCAAATACAGGATCAGATTGGCGTACGAATTGTAACGTTCTATTTGGATGATGTTGATGCTGTGGCAAAGGTCGTCGAGGATTACTACAGGAAAATCGAATCCAAATACATCGTGCCAGAATCAGATAGTGAATTTGGTTATTTTGGAAAACACTTCATTCTATTAATCCCAGACGACTTGATTGATGACGGAAACGATGTGAACAAGATACCCAAGTTTTTCGAGCTACAGGTCAAGACATTATTTCAGCACGCGTGGGGCGAGGCAGAGCATGATCTTGGTTATAAGCCTGGTGTAGAGCTAGGCAGCGATGTAAAAAGAAAAATTGCATTTACCGCAGCCCAAGCATGGGGCGCAGATCAAATATTTAATGAATTGCATAGTGCTGCAAATGACTAAGGCTAAAAGATATTTCTACCCAAGTGAGTATCGACGTGGTTGATAACGAATGACCAGCAAACTCCTCACCGGCGAAGTCCGCCTCAAGCTGGATGCAAAAACTCTGGAGGTAGCCAGTGGCTAACCACTATCCCAATCTGAACCCGGAGAAGGCGCTGATCTGGCGCATCGTCCATCGCGATAATCTGCCCTGGATTCTGGATAACGGGCTGCATTGCGCGAGCTCGCCAACGCAGGCGCCCGACTACGTGGCAATCGGGAATACAGACCTGATTAGCCGACGTACGCACCGTGAGGTTCCCATTGCGCCCGGCGGTACTTTGGCAGACTACGTGCCATTTTATTTCACGCCGTTTTCGCCTATGATGTACAACATATACACGGGGCGAGGCGAAGTGCCCAAGCGCAATAATGAAGAAATCTGTATATTGGTTTCCAGCCTGCCGCGCGTGAACGCCATGGGATTGCGATTTGTATTTACTGATCGCCATGCCTACCCGCCTTTGGCAAGATATTTTAATGAGTTGGCACTGCTGAGCGAGATTGACTGGCCATTGCTGCAGGCCAGAAATTTCAAGCGAAATTCAGATGATCCGGAACAGATCGAGCGCTATCAAGCGGAAGCGCTGGTTTATGAACATTTGCCTACGGAGGCATTGCTGGGTGTCATTTGCTATACGGATGCAGTGAAAACAATGCTTGAAAAACAGGTGCAAGCCAGAGGTTTGACACTGGATATTCGAGCCATACCGGGGTGGTATTTCTGATGATTACGTTTACACAAGGCAACCTTCTTGAAGCCCGCGCCGAGGCGCTGGTGAATACGGTCAACACCGTGGGGGTGATGGGCAAGGGCATCGCGCTGATGTTCAAGGAGCGCTTTGCCGAGAACATGCGCCTTTACGCTGCCGCCTGCAAAGCCAAGCAGGTGCAGACCGGCAGGATGTTTGTCACCGAGGTGCGTGAACTTGATGGCCCGCGTTGGATTGTGAATTTTCCCACCAAGCAGCATTGGAAAGCGCCTTCGCAGATGGTTTGGGTGGAGGAAGGCTTGCAGGACTTGCGCCGTTTTCTTATCGAGAAGCAAATCAAATCCATCGCCATTCCGCCTTTGGGTGCAGGTAACGGCGGCCTGGAATGGGCGGAGGTGCGTGAGCAGATCGAGAGTGCCTTGGGTGATTTGCCGAATGTCGAGATTGTGGTGTTCGAGCCAACCCGGCAGTACCAGAACGTGGCCAAACGCGCCGGGGTGGAGGAGTTGACTCCGGCCCGTGCGCTGATTGCCGAACTGGTGCGCCGCTACTGGGTGTTGGGTATGGAGTGCAGTCTGCTGGAGATTCAGAAATTGGCGTGGTTTCTGGAACGCTCCATCGAGCGGTTTAACCCCGAGGACAATCCGCTCAAGCTGCAATTCGTCGCACACAAATACGGACCCTATGCCAATAAGCTCGACCATCTGCTCAACAGTCTGGATGGCAGCTATCTGCATTGCGACAAGCGTATCAGTGACGCCGATCCACTGGACGTGATCTGGTTCGACGATGAGCACAAGGCTTTGGTGCAGACTTATATCAAGACTGAGGCCAAGGCTTATGAGCAGGCGCTGGAATACACCGCCGCCCTGATCGACGGTTTCGAGTCGCCGTTTGGAATGGAATTGCTGGCCAGCGTCGATTGGCTGCTGAGCAAAGAGGGCGTTGCGCCTACGGTTCAAGCTGTCCGCGAGGGATTGCAACGTTGGCCCGCAGGTGCTGCCGAGCGTAAAAATCGTTTGTTCGATGATCGGGCAATTGGCATTGCGCTGGATCGCCTGACCGCACAGGTCGAACAGCCGCGAATGGCGGCTTGAAACCTTCTCGCCTTTTCGGTCACGGTTTGGTTATTTACTAATCCATGTCCGAATACCTCCACGTCGAAAAACCTTTTTTATACCAGTGGGCAACGCTGGGCTGGACGGTGCTCGACCAGAGCGTCGGTGTGATTCCCAAGATTTTAAAGGTGATGCAAGAGAACGGTTCTCCTGCGCCAGAATTCGAGAGCGATGACGGCCGCACCCACTTTTTGATCCGCTTGCCCGTTCATTCGAGGGCGCCCCGGCTCACTACGGGGGAAGTCACCCCGCAAGTTACCCAGCAAGTCACCCCGCAAGTTCATCTACTGCTTACGACTATCCGTGGCGAACTGACAAGAGCGGAAATTATGGAGGGCTTGGAACTTAAGGATCGTATGCACTTTGCCAACGAGTACCTGCAACCCGCGTTGGATGCCGGCCTGATCGAAATGACCATTCCGGACAAACCCACGAGTAGCAAGCAACGCTACCGGCTGACCGACCAGGGCCGGAGGTTGGCGGGGAAAGTGGGAGGCGCGGCATGAGTGAATATCTGCACGTCGAAAAACCCTTCCTCGACCAGCTTGCGGCGTTGGGCTGGACGGCCATCGATCAGGGTGTGTGATTCACTCTGTCCCGGCGCAATCAATCCGCCATATCCGCCGCTTATTCCGCCAATAGTTCTCGGCGCACTTGGCTAAAACGCTCCATACACACAAAAAAGTAAACCACAGGTTTATTTTTATGCTTAAATTTAAACCTCACGAGTCAGTAAACGTTGCCAAGTTTGCAAAACCAGAAAAACATAAACCATGGGTTTAGCTAAATTAAAAAAGACCAGTAGCTTGTTGAGCCAATTGCTTCAGGCTTTGCCGGAGGGGGTGGCCGTGCCCAGCGCATGGCTTTCGGCGCAAGGTATTTCGCCGCAACTGGTGCGCAAGTATGTGGCGAGTGGATGGCTGGTGCCGCTAGTACGGGGTGTTTATGCGCGTCCGGCTTTTCCTGTGGGGTGGCAAGGGGTGGTGCTGGGTTTGCAACGGCTGGCGCAACGTCCGGTGCATGTGGGCGGGCTTTCCGCACTGAATCTGCAAAATCTGGCGCATTACCTGCCGCTGGGCGGGGAGTCGTCCATCCATTTGTGGAACGATGCCGCACCTGCGCGTTTGCCGTCCTGGGCGAAGGACATCACGCTCCCCCATACATTGGTGTTTCATGGCGAGCAATTGTTTGATGCCGCGCTGGCAAGCGAGGGGCTTGCCAGTGTTTCAACCCAAGTGCGCGACTGGACGATTGTGGTGTCGGCACCAGAGCGGGCGATCATGGAGGTGCTGAGTCTGGTGGACGAAACCCCAAGCAGTTTCAGCCATGCGGCGGAGTTGTTCGAGGGGTTGCCCGCGCTGCGACCCGCGCTGGTGCAGCGTTTGCTGGTAGGTTGCCGCAATATCAAGGTCAAGCGCTTGTTCCTGTTTTTGGCGACACGCCAGGGCGAGCCGTGGAGCCGCAAGCTGGACGTTGCACGCATCGAGCTGGGGAGCGGCAAGCGCATGGTGACGCGGGGCGGGCGGCTGGATGCGCGCTATTTAATCACGGTGCCGGAGAGCTTGAGTGCTGGAGCAAAATAATCCTTACCGCCAGCAAGTGGCTCTGTTGCTTGAGGTGCTGCCGCTGGTAGGCCGCGAGCTTTGCTTTGCGCTCAAGGGTGGCACGGCGATCAACCTGTTCGTGCGCGACATGCCGCGCTTGTCGGTGGACATTGATCTGGCTTATCTGCCGGTGCAGGATCGCGCGACCAGTTTGTTTGAAGTGGCGGCTGCGCTGGAGCGGATTGCCTCGGCGATCGAGTCGCGGCTGCGCGGTTCGACTGTGCAACGCACTATCGTTGCAGGGCAGCTTATCAAGCTGGTGGCTTGGCGCGGCGGGGTGCGGGTGAAGATCGAGGTTTCTCCGGTGTTGCGCGGTTGCGTGCGCGAACCGGCGGTGCTCGGCGTAAGCGCGGCAGTCGAGGAGTCGTTCGGATACGTGGAAGTACCGGTGGTGCATCTGCATGATCTTTATGCCGGTAAGCTGTGCGCCGCACTGGACCGGCAGCATCCGCGCGATTTGTTCGACGTGCGCTTGCTACTTGAGAATGAAGGCATGGAAGAAGGTCTGCTTGAAGTGTTTGTGGTGTACCTGCTGAGCGGCGACCGGCCACTTTCGGAATTGCTTTCCCCCAACCGGAAGCCGCTTGCCGCGACGTTTGAGAATGAGTTTGTCGGCATGACGCTGATCCCGGTGACGCTGGCAGAATTGGAGCAGACGCGGGAGACGATGATCGCGCTTATCCGGGAACGATTGACTGCCGGGCAAAGACAATTCTTGCTGAGCTTCAAACAGGGCGAGCCGGATTGGGGGTTGTTGAATTTGCCCGGCGTTGCGGACTTGCCCGCCGTGCAATGGAAGTTGCTGAACATCCGGCGCATGGCTCCCGCCAAGCGAGCGCAGTCGCTTGAACGTTTGCGTGAAGTATTATTGGGGTAACTATGTCCGAATACGTCCACGTCGAAAAACCTTTTCTGGAACAGCTTGCCGCGCTGGGCTGGCAGGCGATCGATCAGGGTGCCGGTATCATTCCTTCCGATCCTGCGCCAAGTCTGCGTACCTCTTTCCGCGAGTGGCTGCTGTCCGAGGTATTCCGCAGTGCCGTGCGCGCAATCAACACTACCGAAGACGGCAAGTTGTGGCTGACCGACCGCCAACTGGACGAGTTGCGCGACCAGATTTTGCGCCAGCCGAACCGCACGTTGCTGGAGGCTAACGAGGCGATTCAGTCCTTGTTGTTCAAGGCTCAGGTGGATGCAAACGAATTGACCGGAGAACAAGACCCGGTGGTGAAGCTGATTGATTTCGCCAATCCGGCCAACAACCAATTCCACGCCATCAACCAGTTCCGCATTGATACGCCGGGCTGCGTGAAGCAGTTCATCATTATGGACATTGTGCTGTTCGTGAACGGTATTCCGCTGGCGGTGGTGGAGTGCAAGCTGGGCAGCCCGACTTGCGCGAACCCGATGCACGAGGCTTTTGTGCAATTACAGCGCTATCGCAATGCGCGCGAAGCGACGCAGGAGGTGGGGTTGAAAGAAGGCGAGCCGCGCCTGTTCCACAGCAATCTTTTGCTGATCCGCAGCAGCGGCGCAGAGGCGGATTACGGCACAATTACTTCGGGCGAGGAGCATTTTTACGCATGGAAGACGCTGTGGCCAGAGGGCGATGAGGATGCGAAAAAACTGAACCCGCAGCAGCGGCTGATTCAGGGCATGTTGAGCAAGCAAAACCTGTTGCTCCTGTTGCGCACCTGTGCAGTGTTCATGGACACCGATTCCGGCAAGCGCATCAAGGTGGTGGCGCGCTATCAGCAGTTCCGCGCGGCGGGCAAGATCATCGAGCGCTTGCGTTGCGGCGAGACGCCGATGCAGCGCAGCGGGGTGGTGTGGCATACACAGGGTTCGGGCAAGTCGCTCACGATGGTATTCGTGGCGCGCATGTTGCGCGCATCCCGCGACCTGAACGATTACAAGATTCTGCTGGTGAATGACCGTGTCGATCTGGAAGATCAGCTTGGCGAGACTGCCGCACTGATCGGCGGCAAGGTGAATGTGATCGAGAATACGCAGGGTCTGCGTCGGCATCTGGCAACGGACAGCTCCGACATCAATATGGTGATGGTGCATAAATTTCAGGAGCGCAAGGAGACGCTGACGCCGCAGGTGGCTGAGGCGCTGGGCACTTATCTGGCGATGCCGTCGGCCAATACTTTCGGTGTGGTGAATGCGTCCGAGCGCATCATCCTGATGATAGACGAAGCGCACCGCACGCAAGGCTCCGACCTTGCCGACAATCTGTTCGAGGCATTTCCCAACGCTACTCGTATTGCTTTCACCGGCACACCGTTGATTACCGAACGGCATGGCGGGAAGAAGACGGAGAAGCGCTTCGGCGAATACATCGATACTTATCGCTTGATGGATGCGGTGCACGACGGTGCGACGCTGCAAATTTTGTACGAAGGTAAAACTGCCGATACGGCGCTGAACGAGAAGCACGAATTCGATACCAAGTTCGAAGACCTGTTCCGCGACCGTAGCGAGGCTGATCTGCTGGCGATCAAGAAAAAGTACGGGGCCACCGGCGACATCCTTGAAGCGGAGCAGCGTATAGCCGCGATTGCACGTGATATGGTGAACCACTACATCGACAATATCCTGCCCAACGGTTTCAAGGCACAGGTGGTGTGTCATTCCAAGCTTGCCGCGATACGCTATCGGAGCGCGATTGAAGCGGCCATGACCGAGCGCCTTGAGAGGGAGCGGCTGAAGGCGGCTCCTGATAAGGAATTGGCCGATCAGGAGTTGATCGCGCAGATTGCTTTTCTGAAGGCGGTGGTGGTGATCTCATCGGATGGCACCAACGAGGCAGCTTACGTCACTCAGGCGCGCAAGCAGGCCAAGGCATGGAACGCGGTTGAGAACTTCTGCAAGCCTTTTGACCGTGATGATGAGAGCAAGGAACTGACTGGTATCGCTTTCCTCATCGTTTGCGACATGCTGATTACCGGATTCGATGCGCCTGTCGAGCAGGTGATGTACATCGACAAGAAGATACGCGAACACACTTTGTTGCAAGCCATAGCTCGTGTGAACCGGGTAGCCAAAGGCAAGAAGCGCGGGTACGTGGTGGACTACATCGGGCTGGCCAATCATCTCACCGAGGCGTTGACACTTTATGCTGCGACCGATGAGCAGGAGGAGTTAAGGGATGGCTTGAAGAACATTACATCTGAGCTGCCGGTGCTGGATGAGCGCTATCAACGGCTGGTGCAGTTCTTCAAGGCAGCCGGAGTGAAGGGCATCGAGGATTTTGTGCAGGGAAGATTGGGTAATATAGAGGCTGACGCTGCCGTGGTTCACGCAGCGGTCTCGGCATTGAAAGAGGAAAGGCTGCGCGCAGACTTCGAGGTCTATCTGAAGAAGTTTTTCATGAGCATGGACATCATCCTTCCGCATGAGTTTGCCCAACCCTACCGCGTTCCGGCCAAACGCTTTGGCTATATCCTGAGCGTGACCAAAGAGCGTTACAAGGACGAGAGCCTGGACTTGGGTGATGCGGGTGACAAGGTGAAGCGATTGGTCAACGAGCATCTGGTGAGTTTGGGCATCAATCCAAAAGTGCCGCCTGTGGAACTACTGGCAGAAGATTTTCTCGATCAGCTTAATCGCCACGCGAGCGGCAACGAAGAGGCCAAGGCCAGCGAGATGGAGCACGCCATCCGCAAGCATTGCACGGTGAAATTCGACGAAGACCCGGCGTTTTACAAAACGCTCTCTGAAAAAATGGAGCACTTGATTGACCAATATCAGGGCCAATGGGATTTGCTGGCGGACGAACTGGAAAAGTTGAGGGCGGAAGCCGCCGCAGGACGTACTGCGCGTATTGAGGGGTTGGATAAGGAAGCCACGACTTTTTATGCGCATGTGGTCGATCTTGCTTTCGGCAAAGAGGGTGTCCCGGCAGGTCAGGCTGCCAAGATGAAGAACTTGCTGGCAAATATTGTTGGTCTGCTTCAGGAGACTATCGGCATTATCGATTTCTGGAACAACCCATCAGAGCAGAAGCGATTGCGCGGCGAATTGAATACGGCATTACTGATGGCTGACATTCCTGAGGTGACAGCGTGTTTTGAGCGGTTGGCGGTGGAAATCATGAAGCTGGCAAAGAATCGTCACGACGAATTATTGAAGGGTTGATGTCATGCAGGCGAGACGTGTAAAGGATATCGAATACCAGTTACTGCGCAGCGACCAGCGCAGAACGGCGGATATTGTTATTGAGCGCAATGGGCTGATTTCAGTTCGAGTGCCGGAACATCTTACCGAGGAACAAGCCGATGCAGTTGTGGAACACAAGCGGCTCTGGATATACCGCAATCTGGCCGAGTGGCGTGATTTGAATGCGGCGCGTGTTGTGCGCGAGTGGGTCAATGGCGAGGGTTTTCTTTACCTCGGTTGCGCCTATCGGTTGTTGCTGACGCAAGAACAAGATGAACCGCTCAAGCTCAAGGATGGCCGCTTTTGCTTGCAACGAAAAATTGTTGAGGCGGGCGGCGAAGACGCAGCCAAGCAGGTATTTGAAAAGTTTTATGCCGAAAAAGCAATGGAGCGAATCAATAAACGTGTAGCCTATTTTGCACCCAAGGTTGGTGTATCTCCTATATCGGTAGAGGTAAGGGAAATCGGCTATCGCTGGGCAACTTGCACATCGGATGGAAGACTGAGCTTTCATTGGAAGTGCATGATGGCATCGCCAAAGGTAATTGACTATATCGTGGTGCATGAGCTTTGCCATTTACATCATCTGGATCACACCGATGCGTTTTGGAATGAAGTGGATAAAGTGATGCCGGACTATGCAGAGAGAAAGTCATGGCTAAGGGAGAACGGTGCTGCCCTGGACATCTGATAGTGCGTTTGAATTGCCATTGATGCGTTTGCATGAATGACCGTGTCAGGTGCCGCACGTTGCCAGTGTCTGCTATGCGGCGATCTGAATAACTGACCTGAACGCAAAGCACCAAGGGCAGCTTGTATGGTTGCGTATAACGAGGGATGAATTTCGGGTCGGTGCCAGGAACGGAACGTCAGAAAGGCACTGCGACCTTCCGGTTCTCGGCC
>Ga0307375_10003211_pt1 | contig 16230 bp, 12 predicted proteins | sample TR1MG_FD_202531 | JGI IMG/M metagenome (GOLD analysis project Ga0307375, IMG submission 202531) | Soil microbial communities from Risofladan, Vaasa, Finland - TR-1 | ecosystem: Environmental > Terrestrial > Soil > Coastal area > Acid sulfate soil | place: Finland: Risofladan, Vaasa | collected... | reverse complement strand
TGGGGTTCACTGACCATCAGTTCCCGCTTCTTCGGACGACCACGTTGAGGCTCCATGCCTTAGCGTAGAACGGTCCGGATATATACACAATCTATTTATGACTCAGGAGACTGGAACCCATCTCATAAATGTCTGAGCAGCATGAGAGGGCATCCGAGTTGTACGAAGCCGAGGAAGTTTTCGCCATGGTATTCCCATCGCGTGACCAAGCGGCGATAGTTCTGCATCCAGGCAAAGGTGCACTCGACTTTCCAGCGACAGCGATAGCGGCGCAGGGGGCGTCCGTCCTGCATCTTCCTCTTGCGGTTGGCTCGGTTGGGCGAGATCATCTCGATCCCATACTCACTCATCTGCTCGTCCAGCGCGTCCGTGTCGTAGGCCGTGTCGCCGATCAGTCTTTCGGGCAACTCGTCGAGGAAGCATCCGGCCAGAACAGCTTCCATAAGTTTGCCCTCGGCAGGCGAAGCGCTTTCGACAGTAATGGCGAGAGGAAGACCGTCACCAGAGGTGATAGCGACGATCTTGGTGCCCTTGCTGCGCTTGGTTGGACCGGCTGCGAAGCCCCCCTTTTGGGCGCTCGCAAAGGTCGCATCCACGAACGCTTCGTCCAGATGGAGCTTGCCTCGCTCATGAAGATGTTTGCCCAGCAGGCGCGGCGCCTCAACCATCTTGCCCTCGCGAATCCATTGCGGTAGTACGCCTGTTCGGGAAGCAAAGCTTCTCTGCTTGCCTGAATTGTCGATTTCCCGTTCGCCACCGCCACGTCAACCTGACGAAGCAGGCTCACTTTCTGTTCCGCCGCATGCTTTTTCCCTCGCGCCATTCAAGGCTACTCTCATGCCAGTTTCTCGCATATCAACTGATTGGATAAGGGCAGAGGCTCCCGCACCTCCCGTAGACTTTGGTTGGTTTGGAGACCGAAGTACAACAGGAGGAAGGAGCCCCAGATGATGATAGTCGGTTGTGATTTTCATCCCTGTTCCCAACAGGTGGCTGTACTTGATACCGAGAGTGGCGAATTGCAGGCGCAGAAGCTAATGCATGCGACGGGAGAGGCGGAACAGTTCTATCGCAGGCTTGTTGCTCCATCGCTGATTGGCATGGAGTCGGTAGGCAACAGCCAGTGGTTTGTGCAGCTGATCGAGCAGTTGGGGCATGAGATATGGATTGGTGACGCCGCGCAGATCCGAGCCAGCTACATGCGCAAGCAGAAGACCGAAGACGACGTGAAGACCTGCTATGCCTACTGAAGATGTTGGACCAGCAGGTCGAGCACATGGACCAGGCTGTTTCCGTTGCGGCACAACAGAACGACCAGGTGCGGTTACTGATGACGCAGCCCGGCGTGGGACCCGTGACGGCTTTGGCTTTTGTGCTGACCATCGGGGATGTCAAACGCTTCGCCCGCAGCAAACAAGTAGCCAGCTACCTGGGCCTGATCCCCAGCGAGTTTTCTTCTGGAGGCAAGCAGCGAATGGGCGCCATCAGCAAACAAGGCAACCGTCTGCTTCGGGTTCTGCTGGTGGAAGCCGCCAACTCAGCCGTACGGTTTGATCCCGAGTTTCGTAGAGAGTATGCGCCCCGCTGCCATCAGAAGCATCGTGCGATAGCCAAGGTGGCCGCGGCACGCAAACTGGCAGAACGGCTCTACTGGATGCTCCGCATCCTGACGCCGTACCCCAAAGTCGTTACATCGAGAGCAGCCTGATTTGTACCATGGTAGGCGCAAGCCAGACCGTCTCACTGAGTAGGCGCTCTCGCACCCCGCAAAGGCCGGGTGGGGGAGAAACGGAAAGCTGGTGCGACGGACGACGTTGGAATGCTTTCGATCCCGAAATCTATGCTTTGGTGGTTCAACCTTCCGGTATGAATGTGCGCGGATCTGTAATGAAAGTCGGCATTGCGCACGCTTTCCGGAAGTAATTGCCGGACGCCAGTAGGATCGACGCTGCCCCCGCCATGCTTCACAGACGCGGACTTCTCTATGTCATGCGCTCAAGGGGTACGGACCGAACTGATCAGGATCACGTTGGGTAAGAGTAGCTGACCATTCTTGAATACGGCTCTTGGTGAATCACCAAGAATGTCTGGCCCTACCTACTGCCGCGTATCCGGCGAAGGGCAAGCGTGGCGGCGTGGAAGCCGCACTTGCCGTGAACGCCGCCGCCGGGCGGGTTGGATGCCGAATAGAGATACAAGTTGGGAGCGTTGGTGTGGGAAGCGGCGCCCGCGGGCTTCGGTCCAGGCGGGAATCGCATGTATTCGGAGTATTTCCAGGGGCTTTTGTATGCCGACGCGCTGGAACTCGACAGGAACCGGCCAGAGACACGTTTCCGCAGCGACGTGTTCTTGCGCGAGTCGGCGGTGGGGGAGGTGATTGGCTTGTCGGTGAGCGGGCAGATACCGGCGCCGGCGTTGTCTGCGAACGAGAAGGACTGGGTGTGGTTCTTGCTTGGTCCGCGGGCGTCTTCGCCCGACGATGCCTCGGCGGAGGAGGGGCAGCATCGGCCACTGAAGCTCTGCGCGACCCTGTATGCGGTTCTGAGCGCTGTCTCTCGCTAACCAGCATACGGGGCGCCAAAGGCGCTAGTGTCATTCCTTGGGTTCCGGCGTCAGGTACTCGTAGGATACGAACGCAACCTTGCTGCTGTCGGGCGACCACGAATCCACGTTGTTCGTGCCCTGTCCGCCAAAAAGGGTGGCCAGCATCTTGACCTTCTTGTCCGCCAGCGACATGACGTTCAAGGTCACATCCTTGTCTCCAGGATGGCCGGTGACGTCCGGCGCAAAGGAGAGGAACGTCATCCATTTGCCGTTCGGCGAGACGTGCGGGAACCAGTCATTGGTTTCGTCGAAGATAACCTGCTCCTGGTCACTGCCGTCAGGATGCATGCGCCAGATCTGCATGTGGCCGGTGCGGACGGAGTTGAAGTAGATCCATTGTCCGTCGGGCGAATACTCAGGGCCGTCGTCGAGCCCCTCGGCTGTCGTGAGCCGCCTTTCCTCTCCTCCGGCGGCGGGAATTGTGTAGATATCAAAGTTATCCCCGCGCTCTCCGGTAAACGCGAGTGTCGATCCGTCCGGCGACCAGCCATGAAAGTAGGAAGGGCCGACTTTCGTGATCTGGGTTGGCGTGCCCCCGGTGACGGGCAGGGTATAGACGAGGGATTTTCCAGTTTGCGATGAATCGCTGACGGCTATCATTTTGCCGTCGGGAGAGATGTCGTGATCGTTGTTGCATTTGACCTCAGCGCCCGTCAGGATGCGCACGGGCTTTTCTCCAGCTGACGGGAGTTTATAGATTGTGCCGCCCCCCAGGACGGGGAGGCGGTAGATGCCGCCCCCCTGATTGAACAGGAGGAAGGAGCCGTCTTTCGACCAGTTTGGCGCTTCGAAATGAGCGGGTGCGACGTATGCGACGCGCCGGTCACTGGAATCGACCGATACGGTCTCAAGCGTGCTGTAGAGCACGGGCTTCTCGCCGCTCTCCGGCGCCAGTGTTTCGACTTTCACCTTGGAAAAGACGGCCGTCTGGAGCTGGTCCTTGTTGTGCGCAGAAACGCCAATGCCTACGTAAAACGGGCCAGTAAGCGCGAGCTTCGTAGATGCGCCTGCGGGATAAAGTTTGCCGTCCTTGCCGGAGAAGAAGCCGTAGAAGTAGTCGCCGCGCTTTTCGATCCTCACCCGCAGCGGTCCCGGGTCCCTGAACTCCACCTCATGCGTATTGGCACCTGTGGCGTCGCGAAACTGCAACGAGGTCAGGCCGTTGCCGTGCCGCGCGACATCGACACCGATTGAGTTTCCGTCGAGAGTCTGGCGGATCATGAGGACTGCTTTGCGATGGGCATCGCCCTGAGTGTCGACGAACCTGATGTCAGCCGAGATGGCTACGTCGCCGGACATCTTCTTCCAGACGTAGTGAAAGTCGTCCTCACCGAACCACATATTTTCGCCGCTGCCGGTAACGGTGTAACTCTTGTTTGCGGCTTTGTAGCTTGCAGAGCCGGCATGGAGCACGGTGCCGACGTCGCCCTGGCCCTCGAAGATGCCGAGCGGTGCGGAGCCCATCTGAGCCGAGGCAACAAGAGGAGCAAATGATGTAAGGATGCCCAGGCAGATAAGGGCAGGTAGTCGACGCGTAACGCTGCAGTTCATCGTGTGCCTCCATGGCTTCTGGTGGCGGGTCCATTAATCCACTTGCCCCCCCGAAATGCTGTCTGATATCGTTCGGCGGGAACGATATCATTCGCTTCGAGATACCGTCAATTGACGTCTCAATCAATTCAAATGAACCTCGGATTTGTTCTGTCCTACTTTCCCTCTCAGGCCCATATCCTGACAGGCCCAAAGTCCGGGAGTTTCCATCATGACCATTGATTCCATTTTGATCGCTGCTCGACAAGCGCGCCATCTGAGCAGGCTTTTCCTCCTTGCGTTTGTTGCCGCCTGGTGAGCCTCATCCTCATGAGGCAATCACGACTGGCTCGCCGTGCCGATGAACGAGAGCATCTCATGCTCGAGGTTCTTCTGCTCACGGAGCAGGAAGTGACGGCGGTGGTAAGCATGAATCAGCAGATAGCAAGCAAGGTGGGATTGAGGGATATCAAAGACAGCAAGGAATTCGAGCAGCTCGGTCAGAAGACTTCAATCGATGGAGTCGCGCAGGACATACAACGAAATTTGTCAGAAGATCGATAGCCGGGTTCGACGGTGCAACGATACGCTCTTCAGAACAAGCGGACGAAAATAGGATGCAGTTGCGCGTTCTGAGCGAATGACAGGCCACCCGTAATTTACCAGTTGATCAACACCTGCGGCGAAGTCTCGCCGAATTTGAAACTTCCGGAAGGCCCACTTCCGGCCGGGCCACTGACAACTTGGCGACAACTCTCCGCCCAGAACCCGAAAGAACCGCCCGCGATGAACGCTTGGAGCTGAATGTGTTAACTATCCCCGCTCGGGCTGTTCGATAAAGACAGGCCGTTTGCGTACCGGAGTTCTGCCTTCCGGCACGGCGGCCACCTGCCGTATCAGCTTCGCAGGATCGCCTGTCTCGATGCTTCGGATCAAGGTCCCGGGTGTAGAACGCGGGATCTGTGTCGCTCCAAGTCGACAGATATCAAAGTGCCCTGACGCGGTATAAGACGACCCCGTGCGATGGAACAACCGCACTGATGGCACCGACTATTTTCTCCGTCGCGTCTGTCCACAGGTTGTGTGCGGAGTAGCCGCGTTCACTTCCGGGCAGGCCAACGGCAGATGCTTGTACGGAGACTTTCTCTGCCGAGTCGCCGGTGTTGAACAATCCGACGATCGCGTCTCCGTTCGGTTCCATCTTGGCGAACACCTGCTGGTTGCCGGCATTGACAACCCTTTTCGCTGCGATCGAATCCTGGTCAACCGCGAGGACTGCGGTGTTTTTCAGGATTTTCTGCAGATCTCCTTGGTCGAGGTTAGTAAGATCGACGCCGAGGATGAGGGGCGCCGATCCAAGCGCCCACAGACTCAGCTGCGTCTGACGTTCGACTTCAGTAAGCCCGTTGTTACTGCCATTCCCTATCTCGATGGAGTCATAGTCGTTGAACCTCCCCGAACCAGAGTAAGGCTGCCACTCGGCCACATAGTTGAAGCGTTTCTCAATATCTTTCCAGCTTGTCAGCGGGTAGCTGCTGCCGCCCTTTTCGCATCGATAGCATTCAAGGTCGGGCGCGAATTCCCATTGATCAGCGTACTTCATCAGTGTCGGGGCGAGGGCCTGTGTGAAGCTCCCCTGTGTGACGTTCAGGATGATTGGCCGACCGCTTTGCCGTATTGCTTTCGACCATGCCTCAACGTCAGCGGCGTTGCTGTTTGTCATGCCGTCGATTTTGATGTAATCGACGCCGTAAGCCGCGAGCTTCTCGACCCATGAATTGATATACTCCTGCGCTCCGGGCTTACTGTAATTAATGCCGAGCATGCCTTTGCAGTTGTAGTTGTTCTCCGTTACAGACGGTTCCGCAATCTGGACGGCCGTGTACGGCGTACCTTTAATCGGTGTGTTCTTACTTACTGCCTGCTTCGAAATACCCGGCGTAACGTAGATCCCGAACTTCATCCCGAGACTGTGGAGGTAGTCAGCGACTACCTGGATGCCATCGGTATCTCCTTGGGCCGGGAATCTCGAAGAGTCTGTCACCCAACGGCCATAAGGGTCGACGTTGGGACCCTGGCTGCCCGGACACTGGTACCAAAAGTCGTCCAGGTTTACGTATTTGTAACCGAGTTTCTGCAAGCCGGAGTCCTGCAGTGCTCGCGCCTGAGCTTCGATCTTCGCTGCCGTGGGATGCGCGCGGAGGAAGCTCCAACTGCTCCAGCCGAGAACGGGATGGCGCTCGAGAACATTCTTCTTGGTCCCGGCGTTCTGCTGACCGTCCAAAGTGGCCGCGCCTGCCAACAAGACGACCATCAGCGCAGCTGTAAAAGCATGTGTCAATTGCCTCATGAAAATCATTCCTTTCTTATCCTTGTCGGCGTCTTCCATTGGGAAATCTACCGGCACTGGTCTACTTGAGAAGCTTATCGCAGAAGGGTACTCGCGTGTTCCGGTTGGTTAAGCGCCCGCCCCGTAATTACCAGTTGATTTAAACCCACGGCAAAGTGTTGTCAGATCTGCAACTTCCGGATTGGCCACAATCCGCCTGGAACTTGGAGATTAGGGCATATCGGCTCGCTGATCCCATTGAGTCGTTGGTAACCACCGCGAAGAAATGGCAGGCGTTGCGGCCTGCCCGGCATCGCTTGAGGGATGATTCGGGGAATCTCCTGCGCTTTATCTCTTTTGAATTGGCTAAGACTTTTGTTTCGCTGGTCCCTGTGGGTTCGATCCCACTAGCCACCCCCAAAGCCACCCTCTCCAGACCAGCCTTTCTCCAGATTTCCAGACACAGCAGACGCGTTCTGAGAGAATGGAGACGGTACCCCCTCTCCGTGATTCCAGAAACTCAGCAAGAAACAGCGAAGCGCGACGCGCCGGCAGAGCGACCGCCGTGGCTAAGCGAATTTGTGCCGCGATGGGGCCTGGCGAATGCGCACCTGCAAACGATCGTGGGCAACTATCTGCCGCGGCCGCCGTTTCTGCTTGCGTCGCAGGCCGAGACGGTGCTGGTGGACCCGGCGGACGGCAGTCGCGTGCTGTGCCACTGCGACTGGCAGAGGGAACCGGCGGCGCACCTGACGGTGGTGCTGGTGCATGGGCTGGAGGGCTCGTCGGACTCGCGCTATATCCGCGGGATTGCGGCGCGGGCCTGGGCGGCGGGCTGCAATGTGGTCCGCATGAACATGCGCAACTGCGGGGGCACGGACCACCTGTCGCCGACGCTCTACCACTCGGCGCTTTCCGGCGACGTCGGCGCGGTGGTGGATTGCTTTACGGCGCGTTTTGGGCTGACGCGGGTGGCGCTGGTGGGCTACTCGATGGGCGGCAACCTGGTGCTGAAGCTGGCGGGCGAGCGGGGCAGACGCGCGCCGCTGTGCGCGGTGGCGGCGGTGTGCCCGGCGATCGATTTGGCAGCGGGTTCCGATGCCCTCCATGAGCCTGCGAATCGCGTGTACGAGTGGCATTTTCTGCGCGGGCTGATGCGCCGGTTCCACCGCAAGGCGGCGCTGTTTCCTGAGATTTTCGAGGCGAACGGTGTGGGCCCCATCCGGTCGCTGCGCGAGTTTGATGATCGGATTGTGGCGCGCTACTGCGGGTTTACGGGCGCGGACGATTACTACTATCGTGCGGCGGCGGCGCGGGTAGTGGAGGGGATTGCGGTGCCGACCTTGATTCTGCGCGCGCTCGACGACCCGTTCATCCGCATGTTTCCGGAGACGCATGCGGCGCTGCTGAGGAACCCGCACGTGATGCTGGAAGAGACGCGCCACGGCGGGCATTGCGCGTATCTTTCCGCCGATGCGGGCAACGAGATCCACTGGGCTGAGGCCACGGTGGTGCGCTACCTGATGCACCTGTTTGGCGGGGAACATGGAAGCTGACTGGGAAGTGGAAGTGGGCGGAGAGGCGCGTGTGATCGAGCCGGAGTGGCCGGGCTTTGTGGACTTGCGCGCGAACCCCGAACGCGCGGAACTGCTGGAGGAAATGCGGCAGCTGCCTGCACTGGGCCATGTGCTGGTACAACTGAACGCGCGGCACTCGCCGGTGTGGACGAGCAAATGTGATGTGTGGGAGTGCGCGGAGTTTGACCCGGATGAGTTGGATATTCCGCGAGAGCAGGCGCTAAAGGGAGCGGCCTGCTATGTGGATCTGCTGGCCGGCGAAGAACTGAATTGGGAGAGCTACACGGCAACTGCCGAATGGTGCCGCGCAATTTGCGACAAGCTGCGAGCGGTGCTGGTGCGGAGCTGCCGGGTGGACCTGGTGGTTCGCGCCGCGCATCTCGCGGCTGGGAGAAGCGGCTTTGCGGTGACGGCGTACCTGACTGCTGCGGGACCGGTTGCGACGCAGGCGGCTGGCGCGCTGGCGCGTGGGCTGGCTGCCTTGGCAGATGCGGTGGTGCCGTTTCCTGCTTCTGCGGGCGCGGCTTGAAAGCTACAATAAGCAAGTGTGGGCGAGTAGCTCAATTGGATAGAGCACCGGCCTTCTAAGCCGGGGGTTGTGGGTTCAAGCCCCGCCTCGCCCACCATGCAGTTCGAGGCATTTCGCCGGGCGCTGGGAGCGTTCCAGCGCCGGAAGTCCGCAGCCGGAGCGTTCTGCTCCGGATCTCACCAAAGCAACTTCAATCCAAACTGAACCTGGCGCGCGGTGGTGGCCGTGCCGGTAATCACGCCAGCCGTGGGCGAGACGCCGGATGGCGTGAAGACAACCAGATTGGGCGTGTTGAAGTTGGCCCGGTTGAGCAGGTTGAAGAGCTCGGCGCGGAACTGGAGATTGAGCCGGTCCCGCAGGGCCATTTCCTTAAGCATGGACAGGTCCCACGTTGCCAGTCCGGGGCCGGTGAGCGAGTTGCGCCCGAGGTTTCCATAGAATCCGCTGCCGGGCGGCGGCGCCAGCAGGGCCGCGGGGTTGAACCACTGGCTGGGTTTGCCCATGATTGTTTTGCCGGTGAATGCAGGGTTCACAAAAGGCCGCACGGGGTTCTTGGTGTCCAGATTGTTCGACGGGTTGTAACTGAGCTCCGGCGTGAAGGGAAAACCGGAGAGCAGGGTGACGATGGAGTTGGCGGTCCAGCCGCTTGCGAGCGCATCGGAGACGCCGTGCAGTTGGTGGAGATAGCGCCGGTTGCGGCCGATGGGGAGCTGCCAGGTTCCGCTGAAGACGGCGACATGACGCAGATCGTAGGTTGCGGGGCCCCAGTCGGCGCGGAGGTGGAAGGGATTGGATACGAGGCCGGGCGCGTTTCCGGCTGCCGTGGCATTGAGCGAATCGCCATCGTCGAGCGACTTGGACCAGGTGTAGACTCCTCGCAACATCAGACCGTTGCCCATGCGGTGGTTCAGGTCGAGCTGCAGTGCGTTGTATGAGCTGGTGCCGACGGAGAACCACGCCCAGGCGCTGCCCAGCGCCGGATTGGCCGCGGGCGATCCCTGTGGGATGTAGTAAGCGCCTGCGGGGACCGGCGTTCCGGCAAGCGGCGACGGGAAGCTGCCGGGGTAGACGGCGGGACAAGGCGACGCGGGGCAGAGGGTGGGGGTGGGCTCGTTGTCGTCCAGGCTGACCACCTGGTGGTATCCGTGCGAGCCGACATAGCCGAGCGTGAGGACGGTGTTGGCAGAGAGTTCCTGCTCCAGGCGGAGAGAGTACGCGATCAGGGTGGGCGTGTGCATGTCGGGCTGCACACCGGCGGGCGCAATCTTGGCGTTGGCAGGAACAGATGACACGGACAGAGGCAGGCTGGCAACGGGTAGATTGGCGATGCTGTACGAGGGATTGAAGGGCGCGTTCTGGTCCATGCGGTAGCCAAGAGCGTCCTGCAGATCGTTGTAGATGCCAAAGCCGGCCCGCATCACAGTCTTTGATTGGAAGGGGCTCCATGCCAGGCCGATGCGCGGCTGTGGCAGGAACTTTGCGCGGTTGACGGTGAATGCGGAGCCGCCGATGTGGGGCTGAGTTTGCAGCGCGCCGTTGGTGAAGATGAAGTTTGCAGCGCGGCCGTGCGCCTCATTCCAACCGGAGGTGAACTCCTGGCGGAAGCCCATCGAGAGGGTGAGCCTGGGTGTGAGTCGCAGCACGTCCTGCGCGTACCACGCGCCGAGCAGCGAGCGCCAATTCATTTCCGTCGGCGCCGGATCGTAATTGAAACTGCCGACCGTGCCCTCAAGGAACTGCTGCAGGCCGGTGAAGGTGGCCTGGCCAAACTGGGTGAGCGCGAGGTCCTCGTTGGACTGGAGCGGCTGCAGCCAAAGACCGGCGCTGAGGGTGTGTCGGCCGCGGGTCCAGGTGAAGTGATCCTGCACGGTGTACAGGTTGCGCGCGATGTGCAGATGACTGCCGACGTTGCTGCCGGCAAGACCGACCTGCGCGGCGGGGTTGGCCGCGGAGCTGCCGCCCACCACCACGGCGCCTACGGGCCTGCCCGCGACAAAGCCCGGAACCGTGGCGGCGGAAGTGCCGGGCGTGGGCTCACCGGTAAAAAAGTATGCGGCCCGGGAGTAGCCAATGCGCGCAAGGTTGAGCAGCATGGGCGAGAAGACGTGTGTCTCCTCGACGCTGAGCACCTGCTCGCGCAGATTCTCAAGGTCGGTGCTGTAAAGGTTCGTGCTGGTGGGCGTCACGTCCGCACTGTCGTCGATGGTGTAGACGGCAGAGAGCGTGTCCCTGGCGGAGAGAACGCGGTCGAGGCGCACGGTTCCAAAATCGTCGCGAATGGTTTGCAGCGGGCTGTTGAAGGCCTCGGCGATGCCGCCGAAGTCCGGCGCGCCGGGGCTCTGCACCGGCCACAGCGCCAGCAGCGGAACCACGGCGGGAGCGACGCCCACGTCAACCAGACCTGAGTCCGGACAGGGATTCGGCACCGGGCTGACCAGCTTGCAAGGCAGCAGGCCCATGCGTGCATTGGCGTCCGGAACCAGATCAACGCCGGTCTGGTGGAGGTGCTGAATGAGTCCCTCGAAGTTGGCGAAGAGGAAGGTCGAGTTCCTTTGCAGCGGGCCGCCGAGCGAGGCGCCAAACTGGTTCCGCTGGAAGGGAGGAGCCGAGCCCTTGTCAAAGTAATTTGGCGCGTCCAGAGTGTTGTTGCGCAGAAACTCATAGAGCGCGCCGTGGAATTGATTGGTGCCACCCTGCGTGACGATGAGCACCTGCGCGCCCGGCCGCTTGCCGTACTCCGCGCCATAGGTGTCGCGGAGCACGTTGAACTCGCGCACCGCGTCGGCGCCAAGCAGCTCCTGGCTGGTGCCTCCGGGCTGCATGTTGTTCTCCGCGGCTCCGGTGAACTCCACGCCGTTGAGCAGAAAAAGATTCTGCTGTGGGCGGTTGCCGGAGACAGAAAAGTTGTTGCCCACGGTGGAATTGGAGACGCCGATGCCGCCGGTCTTCTGCGAAGTGAAGTTAACGATGCCGGGGTTGAGCGTGAGCAGCTCGTCAAAACTGCGCCCGTTTAATGGGAGGTCTCTGACCTGCTGCTCGCCCACGAGGCCGGAGATGTCCACCGGGGTGAGGCTCAGCGCAGAGGCATCGGCATGGACGGTGATCTGCTGCTCCGTGCCTCCGATGCGGAGCTGGAGATTGACTGCGGCCGCCTGGCCCACTGCCAGGTGAATTCCCGTGCGGACCGCGGGGGCGAAGCCCTGTTTGCGGACAAGAATTTCGTAGTCGCCCACCGGGAGGGAGACGAACTGGTATTGGCCAGCCGCATCGGTGACCGTGGATCGCGCCGCGCCGGTGTTGCCATTCTTCGCGGTGACGCTTGCGGCGGCGACCGCGGCCCCGGAGGCGTCTGTGACCGAGCCTGTGAGACTGGAGGAGGTTTGCGCCGAGGCGGGGAGGGTCGAAGCGAGCAGGAGAACTAGACCCAAAGGGGGGCTGAGCAGACCGGAGGCCCCTGAGAACAGGGGCCGCAGACGCGCATGCCGGCGAAAACAAAATTGCATCCGGGCCTCCTGGTTTTGGCGGCGTTGGGGGAGATTACGGACGGGCGACTAATAGAGCAGGAGAAATGCCCGCGAGAGAGTGCCGAACAAAAATCGTATCAAATCGAAGCGAATCATATCAATACGAAGCAGAAGCGCCAGCTTTGGTCAGGCAGATTTCTTGGGTCTTGCATACTTTGCAGCATCGCGGCTGTGGGGCTCGGCCTTTCTGCTCGACTTGCCCATTCCAGCCTGGCATGAGGCGTACATTCTGCCGGTGTATCTCGCGCCAACGGCTCGCGTGCCGCCCAGCGCGGCAGGCCTGCAGGGTCCGGCACAACCACAAGGAACCGAGCGGCTTGCCATGCGGTGGTAAGCGATCTTCGCGCGACGGTTGCCTACCCACATGCGGACGCGTGTATGATGCGTGAGCCGTGCTCCGGCTCCAAAACCTGCGCGGTAGTCCCTTTGGAGGACGTTTCGATGGCGACTTTGACAACATTGCAGCCGGGCAAGCTCAGCGACAAAGTGAGCTTCCGCCCGCGCTATGGGAACTACATCGGCGGCCAGTGGGTTGAGCCCGCATCCGGCCAGTATTTTGAGAACATCACCCCCATCACCGGCAAGCCGTTTTGTGAGATTCCGCGCTCCAACGCAAAGGACATTGAGCGGGCGTTGGACGCCGCGCACGCGGCCCGCGAAGGCTGGGGCCGAACCAGCCCCACGCACCGTGCGCTCATCCTTACGCAGATTGCGCAGCGCATGGAAGACAACCTGGATATGCTGGCGCTGGCCGAGACCTGGGACAACGGCAAGCCCATCCGCGAGACCATGGCCGCCGATCTGCCGCTGGCCGTCGACCACTTCCGCTACTTTGCTGGATGCATCCGCGCGCAGGAGGGCACGGTTTCAGAAATCGATCGCGACACGGTGGCGTACCACTTCCATGAACCGTTGGGTGTGGTTGGCCAGATCATCCCGTGGAACTTTCCCATCCTGATGGCCACATGGAAGCTGGCGCCCGCGCTGGCCGCCGGCAACTGCGTGGTGCTGAAGCCGGCCGAGCAAACTCCGGCCAGTATTCTGGTGTGGGCCGAACTGGTGGGCGACCTGCTGCCTCCCGGTGTGCTCAACATTGTGAACGGTTTTGGCCTGGAAGCAGGCAAGCCTCTGGCCTCGAGTCCGCGGGTGGCAAAGATCGCCTTTACTGGAGAAACAACCACTGGGCGACTTATCATGCAGTATGCCAGCCAGAATCTGATTCCAGTGACTCTGGAGTTAGGAGGTAAGTCTCCGAATATCTTCTTTGACGATGTCTGTCGCGAAGATGACGATTACTTTGACAAGGCCATTGAAGGCTTTGTGATGTTTGCCCTGAACCAGGGCGAGGTGTGCACCTGCCCGAGCCGCGCGCTCATCCAGGAAAGCATCTACGACAAGTTCATGGAGCGGGCCCTGAAGCGTGTGGCAGCCATCAAACAGGCCAGTCCGCTGGACCCCACGACGATGATTGGCGCTCAGGTGTCGAACGAGCAGTTGGAGAAGATCCTCAGCTACATCGACATTGGCCAGAAGGAGGGCGCGCAGCTGCTGGCAGGTGGCGGGCGGGCCAACCTGGGCGGCGACCTGGAGGGCGGCTACTACGTGAAACCCACTGTCTTCCGCGGGCACAATCGCATGCGCATCTTCCAGGAGGAGATCTTTGGCCCGGTGGTTTCCGTAACCACCTTCAAGGATGAAGCCGACGCGCTGGAGATTGCCAACGACACGCTCTACGGCTTGGGCGCGGGATTGTGGAGCCGCGACGCCAACCGCTGCTATCACCTGGGACGGGGCATCCAGGCCGGCCGCGTATGGGTCAACTGCTACCATGCGTATCCGGCGCACGCAGCCTTTGGCGGGTACAAGCAATCCGGCATTGGTCGCGAGACGCACAGCATGATGCTGGACCACTATCAACAGACCAAGAACTTACTGGTGAGTTATAGCCCGAAGAAGCTAGGCTTCTTCTAAGTCAGGGGTCAACTTATGCCGGACTTACCCAAACAGGTGCTGGCGACGGACCTGGCCATCCATCTGGTAAGGGTGCTGCGGGAGAAGCACGGACCGCTGATGTTCCATCAATCGGGGGGCTGCTGCGACGGCAGCTCCCCGATGTGCTATCCGCGCGGCGAATTCCTTGTGGGGGATTCAGACGTGCAGCTGGGCGAGGTGGATGGTGAGCCGTTCTACATGAGCCGCAGCCAGTTCGAGTACTGGAAGCATACGCAGCTGATGCTGGACGTGGTGCCGGGGCACGGGGGCATGTTCTCCCTGGACAATGCGGAAGGTGTTCGCTTCCTCATTCGTTCGCGCGTCTTTGACGACGCGGAGATTGCAGACCTGCGCGCTGCCGGGCGCATCTAAAACGGCAGAGAGTTTGTATCATCCAAATGGAGTGCTATTGATGCAAGAAGCGGTGATTGTTTCGGCCGTGCGAACCCCCGTGGGCAAGTTCCAGGGCTCGCTGCAGAGTTTTTCCGCGCCGAGGTTGGGCGCGCTGGTGGTGCGGGAGGCGGTGCGCCGCGCCGGAGTAAAGCCCGAGCAGGTGGATGAGTGCATCATGGGCTGCGTGCTGCAGGCAGGGCTGGGGCAAAGCCCCGCTCGCCAGGCTGCGGTCTTTGGTGGCCTGCCCCCCGAGGCTGGCGCGTTGACCATCAACAAAGTGTGCGGCTCGGGGCTCAAGGCGGTTGCGCTGGCCGCGCAGGGCATCCAGACAGGCGACACGGAAATTGTGGTGGCCGGCGGCATGGAATCGATGTCGAATGCGCCTTATTTGCTGCCCCAGGCGCGCACGGGCTACCGCATGGGCAACGGCACGCTCGTGGATGCGATGATCCACGACGGACTGTGGGACGTGTACAACAACTTCCACATGGGCGCGGCCGCGGAGATGGTGGCGGAGACCTGCCAAATTACGCGCGCCGACCAGGACGCGCTTGCCGCGGAGTCGCACCGCCGCGCGGCGGCCGCAACGGCGCAGGGCTTCTTCCGTGAGGAGATTCTGCCGGTGGAGGTTCCCCCCGCGAAGAAGGGCGACTCCGTGCGCGTCTTTGACGCCGACGAATCGGTGCGTCCGGAGACCACTGCGGAGATTCTGGCGCGGCTGAAGCCGGCCTTCCAGGAAGGCGGAACGGTGACCGCGGGCAATGCGCCGAGCGTGAGCGACGGCGCGGCGGCCCTGGTGGTGACCAGCGCGGAGCGGGCAAGGGAACTGGGCCTGCGGCCTCTCGCCGTGATTCGTGCTCAGGCCACCAGCGGGCGCGCGCCGGAGTGGTTCAGTCTGGCGCCGATTGACGCCGTGCGCAAGGTGGTGCGCCGGGCGGGCTGGACGCTGGAGGAAGTGGAACTGTTCGAGCTGAATGAAGCATTCAGCGTCCAGGCGCTCGCCGTCATCCGCGAACTTGCCCTGGACCCGGCGCGCGTGAACGTGCATGGCGGAGCGGTGGCCATTGGACACCCCATTGGCGCAAGCGGAGCCCGCGTGCTGGTGACGCTGCTCCACGCGCTCCATCGCCGCAACCTGCACAAGGGCGTGGCTGCGCTGTGCCTGGGCGGAGGCAACGCCGTGGCTCTGGCCGTGGAGCGGATATAAGCCGCGCCGATTTTCCTGAATCAGATTCCCCACGGTGTTGCGGCCGGCACCTGTCAGCGGTCTAGCGTAATTCGCCGGAGAGGATTTCCTGCTTCACCTTGCGACGCGAATCCACTTCCACAGAGACAACGCAGTTCCGGCCCTCATCCTTGGCGCGGTAGAGCGCCTCGTCGGCGATGTGAATCAGCTCATCATGAGCGGTGACGAACCCTGTCGCCACGCCAAAGCTGGCGGTGATGGGGATGGTGGACGTGCCTTCCACAATGCGCGCCTCCTGGAGGGCCCATCGGAGGTCTTCCGCACGCTCGCAGGCGCTTTTGAAGCCGGAACCCGGCAGGACGAGCAGGAACTCTTCCCCGCCGTAGCGGCCCACCCAGTCGTAGTTGCGCACCTTGCTCTGGAAGATGGCGCTGGCGCATCGCAGTACCTCGTCGCCGGCCAAGTGGCCGTAGGTGTCATTGATGCGCTTGAAGTGGTCCAGGTCGACGAGGATGATGCTGAGGGGCTGTCCTTCGCGGCGCGACCGTTCCACTTCACGCTGCAGG
>Ga0307375_10003209_pt1 | contig 16235 bp, 16 predicted proteins | sample TR1MG_FD_202531 | JGI IMG/M metagenome (GOLD analysis project Ga0307375, IMG submission 202531) | Soil microbial communities from Risofladan, Vaasa, Finland - TR-1 | ecosystem: Environmental > Terrestrial > Soil > Coastal area > Acid sulfate soil | place: Finland: Risofladan, Vaasa | collected... | reverse complement strand
GTCGCCAGCCGCCAGCAGTGCCCGCGCCGCCTTCGACTGCTGGAACGCCTTGTCCGCGTCCGATCGGGCCGCATCGGCGGCCTTCTGGTACGACTTGGCTGCATCCGCTGGCTTGGTCGCCTGCATCTGCCCATCGCCCATCAGGCTGTAGATCGAGGACAGTTCCATCTTGGCGGCACTGGTCGCGACCAGCCCGTCGAGCAGCTTGAGCCCTTCGGGCACCTTGGCATCGTTGAAGTCGAGCTGTGCCAGGAGCAGCCCGGCCTCGATGCCCGACTGCGTATCGCCGAACCGGTCCACGACCTTCTGGAGGTCGCTCGCGGCCAGCGCCTTGTTGCCCGCCTGCACCGACTGCAGCGCGGTGTTCAGCGCGCGCTCGGCGTTCTCGTTCTTGATATCCACCGACCTGGCGTAGAACCAGTAGGCGCCGGCGCCAACCGCGAGCACGACCGCGGTGATGGTGAGCCGGCGCCCATGGCGCTGGAACCACTCGATGATGGTCTCTTCGCGGCTCGGGCCACGGCTGATTGCTGCGGAGGGTTCGGACATGGCGTTGTAGAAAGTGAGGTGCCCCTGGGGTGACTCGAACACCCGGCCAACGGTTTAGGAAACCGCTGCTCTATCCACCTGAGCTACAGGGGCAGGTGCCGGCCATTCACAACCAACGGGAAACCTTGAATTTACGGGGACGTCCCCCTCCAGTAAAGCGCCCCGCCCCGCTTCTCCGCTCAATGGATGTGCAGCGTGCGAATCAACGTCACGGCCGCCACCACCAGCGCGACCAGCGATCCGCTCACCGCCAGCGTCACCCGCGTGCCCACGGCGGCGAGACCGCGCAGTTCCACGCCCAGTCCCAGCGCGGCCATGGACAGCACCATCAGGAGCCCGGTCGTGATGCGCATTGGCTCGGCCACCGCCACGGGCACCAGACCCGCCGACCGCGCCACCGCCAGGACCACGAACCCGACGATGAACCATGGCACGAACTGGCTCACCTTCAGGCGCTGTCCCCCCTCGCCTCCGGACCGGTGGGTGATGGCCAGGATGAGCACCACGGGACCGAGGAGCAGCACGCGGGCCAGCTTGACCAGCGTCCCCACCTGCCCCGAGAGCTCGCTGATCGGGAACGTCGCGGCCATCACCTGCGGGACGGCGTACACCGACAGTCCCGCCACGACGCCATACTGGTACGGGGAGAGCCCCAGGATGCGGCCGACGACGGGCAGCAGCAGCACGAGGACGACGCCCAGGATGGCCGTGAACGCAATGGACGAAGCGACATCCTTGCCATCGGCGCGGATCACCGGCGCCACGGCGGCGATGGCCGAGTTGCCGCAGATCGAGTTGCCGCAGGCCACGAGCAGCGACATGCGGTGGGTGAGGCCGATCGAGCGCGAGATGCCATAGCTGACGGTGATACCAATGGCGACGGTGAGGGCGATCCCCACGAGCAGCGTCGGGCCGGCGCGCAGCAGCGCCGGCAGGTCCACCGAGGCGCCGAGCAGGAGCACGGCGACTTCGAGCAGCGGCTTGGCGGCCAGGCGGATGCCCGGCTCCCAGCGCGCGTCGAGCGGGCGCGCGGCCCGCACGATGACGCCGAACAGGATGGCGAGCACGAGCGCCTCGAACAGCGCGTGCCCGAGGAACCGGGCCTCGAGCGCCTGCCCGGCGTAGGCGGCGCCCGAAATGGCGACGCAGAGCAGCAGCCCGGGGGCCATCGCGCTCCCCCAGCGAGCGCGCCGCGCCCAGGGCGCGGCGCGCCCGGAGCGGCCGGCGGGGGCGAGGACGGCAGCAGAATGGGCGGTGGTTGGTGTCATGGGTCCAAGTCTGGCCGCGGGGCGGCGCCCCGGATATGGCCCGCGGGCCATATATCATATAGCTTTCGTCTATGCCTCGCCCCGACGTGCCCGCCGCGCCCACCGCCAACCTCGACCTCCTCGTCGTGCTCGCCGTCATCGCCCGCGAGGGGTCGTTCACCCGCGCCGCCGCCGTGCTCGGCATCTCCCAACCCTCCATCTCGGCCCGCATGCGCCGGCTGGAAGAACGCCTCGGGGAGCCGGTGTTCGAGCGCCTCGGGCGCGGCGTCCGCCTCACCGCCACCGGTGAGACACTCCGTCCCGCGGCCGAGCGCGCCCTCGCCCTGGCCCAGGAAGCCGACCAGCTCTGGACGGGCCTGGGCTCCGAAGAGCGCGGGTTCGTCCGCCTGGCAGCCAGCACCACCGTCGCCGGCTACGTCCTGCCTGCGGCCCTCGCCCGGTTCCGCCGCCAGCACCCCGACGTGGACGTGGAGGTGCAGGTGGGCAACACCGCCCATGTGGCCCAGCTGGTGGTGACCGGCGAGCTGTCGTGGGGCCTCGTGGAAGGCCCCGTGGACACCGTGAACCTCGTGGCCCGCACCTTTCTCGACGACGAGATGATCCTCGTCGTCCCGCCGCGGCATGCGTGGGCCCGCCGCCGGAGTATCGCCCCGCGCGACCTGGAGCACGCGGACCTGATCGGCCGCGAGGCGGGCTCCGGCACCGGCGCCATCTACGAGGCGGCGCTCGCCGCCCAGGGCGCGCGGTTGCGCCCGCGGCTGCGCCTCGCCGATTCGCGCGGCATCGTCGCCGCCGTGGCCGCCGGCGCCGGCGTGGCCATCGTCTCGTCGCTCGTGACGCGTCCGTTCATCGATGCCCGGCGCGTCGTGCGCGTGGCCATCGACGGCGTGGAGATGCGCCGCGCCTTCAGCACCATCCACCGCCCCGGCCGAAGCCTCGCCACGCTCGACCGCGCCCTCGTGCAGACCCTCCCCGCGCCCTCGCGCCCCTGACCCGTCCGGCGCCGCGCCGGGCACCCGCGCGCCACCGCTTCCAATATATCACACTGTGATATATTGTTCGCTCCACGGCCAATGACCTCCGCTTCCCGCCCCGCCCCGCGCGGCCCCAGCGCCGCCCTCCTCCATGACCTCGCCCAGTTCCGCTACCGCCTGCGGCGCTTCCTGCGCTTCAGCGAGCAGGCGGCGCGGGCCGCGGGCATCACACCGTTGCAGCACCAGCTCCTGCTCGGTGTCGCTGGGTTCACCGGCCGCGGATGGGCCACGATCTCCGAACTCACCGAATGCCTGCAGGAGCGGCACAACGCGGTGGTCGCGCTCGTCAATCGCGCCGCCACCGCCGGCCTGGTGCGCAAGCGGCGCGCCGACGACGACCGCCGCGTCGTGCGCGTGGACCTCACGCCGCGGGGACGCCGCCTCCTCCTCGCCCTGACGCGCCGGCACCGGCAGGAACTGGCCGCATTTCCGCGCGACCTCCGATGGCTCGGCGCCGTCTCCGCCGGCGGGGCGTCGTGAGGCGGCTCGCCTCGGCGGTGCGCCGCAGTCCCCGCTGGCGCCGCTACACGGCGCTCATCCAGGAAGACATGGCGGCCACCTACGTGCGCGATCTGCACAAGTGGCTGCTCGTGGCCCCGTTGCTCGGGGTCGCCACGGGCCTGCTGATCACCGGCGTCGCCGAGATCATCCTCGTCCGCCTCTGGCCGCCGCTGCTGCGCCTGGGCCTCCAGCACCGGATGGCCATCGTCCCCATGCTGGCGTTCGGGTTCCTGCTCGCCGGGCTGATCATGCAGTACTTGACGCCCGATCCCGACGAGCATTCCACCGAGGAGATCATCCGCGCGTATCACGAACACGATGGCCGCGTCGGCATGCGGTCGTTCGTGCCCAAGCTGGTGGCGGCGATCGCCACGGTCGGCTGCGGCGGCAGCGCGGCGCTGGAAGGCCCGAGCATCTACGGCGGCGGCGCCCTCGGCTCATGGATGTGGGGCGCGCTGCGCCGGCTGGGGCTCGAACCGCGCGACCGCCGGATCATGCTGATCAGCGGCGCCGCGGCGGGGATGTCCGCCGTCTTCCGCGCGCCGCTCACCGGCATCATCTTCGCGCTCGAGATGCCATACAAGGACGATCTGGCGCACGAGGCGCTGATGCCTTCGTTGATCGCGTCGGTGGTCTCGTACGCCACGATGGCGGCCTTCCTCGGCGCGCGGCCGCTGTTCGATTTCCCGGCGGCGGCCACGTACTCGGGCCGGGACCTGGTCTGGTCGGCGGTGCTGGGGGCGATCTGCGGCCTGATCGCGATGACGTTCAACATCACGTTCCGTCGCGCGCGCGCCTACGCGGTCGCGTCCCCCGCGCCGCACTGGCTGAAGATGACGATCGGCGGCGTGCTCACCGGCCTCTGCGGGCTGCTGTTCGTGTCGATCTTCCGCGACCAACTGATCCCCCTCGGCCCCAATTACGAAGCGGTCGGCCTGATCCTGCGTTCGGTCCACAGCTCCGCCGAGCTGATCGCGTTCGGCGCGCTGAAGCTCGCGGCCACGCTGTTCTCGCTCGGCGTGGGCGGGGTGAGTGCGATGTTCGTCCCGCTGTTCCTGACCGGCGGATCGTTGGGCACGGCGTTCGGCCAGTCGGTGGTCGGCACCGCGGCGCCCCAGCTGTTCGCCGCGGTCGGCATGGCCGCGTTCATCGCCGCCGGCTACAAGGCGCCGCTCACGGCGGTCGTGTTCGTGGCCGAAGCCGCGGGCGGCCACGCGTTCATCATCCCGGCGCTGATCGGCGCCGCCGTCGCCTATGGGGTCTCGGGTGAGTCGTCGGTGTCGGGCGATCAGCGGGTCCACGAGGCCGTGCGGGTGGCCGAACTTGCCACGGTGACGGTGGCCGAGGTGATGCGGCCGCCGGCGGCGGCCCCCGACGCCTCGAGTGGGCCCCGCGCGGGGGACGGCCCGGGGGCGGATCTGCCGCGCGTCGCGCCGGACTGCGACCTGCAGAGCGCGTCGCGATTGCTGCTCGCGCGCGCCCGGCCCCCGATGCTGCTCGTGGTCGCCGGCGACGGACGGGTGCAGGGCGTGGTGACGACCGCGGACATCCTGGCGGCGCTCGGCACGCGGCGCGCCCCGGGGCGCCCCCCGGGGGGCGCCGCTACACCGTGACGATCGTCTCCAGGCGCCGCCCGGTCAGCTCCTGGGCGCCATTTAGAAACGCTAATATCATCAGGACGCTCAGGCCCACCACGTCGCCGCCCACTCGCTCCACCAGCCGGCAGGCCGCGGCCGCGGTGCCGCCGGTGGCGAGCACGTCGTCCACGACGAGCACGCGGGCCCGCGGCGGCAGCGCGTCGGCGTGCACCTCCAGGGCGTCGGTGCCGTACTCCAGGGCGTAGTCCTCACGTGCGCGCGCCGCCGGCAGCTTGCCCGGCTTGCGCATGGGCACGAGCCCGGCCCCGAGCCGCTGCGCCACCGGCGCGCCGAGGATGAACCCGCGGCTCTCGATCGCCACCACGTGGGTCACGCCGCTGGCGGCGAAGGCGTCGGCCATGGCGTCGGTCACGCGCCGGAACAGCGCCGGGTCCAGGAGCACCGGCGTGATGTCCTTGAACAGGATGCCCGGCTTGGGAAAGTCGGGAACGTCGCGAATGGCCCGGAGCACGTCGTCGGCGAGAGGCACGGATGGGTGGGGTGTGGAGTGGATGTGGCTCAACGTACGACGGTGAACCGCTCGGGCAAGGGGTCGGCGCTCGCCCGCGCGCTCACCCGCACGCCGGCGACCTGGGCGGTGGGCGGTCCGAGCTGCAGCTCGGCGGTGAATCTGGCGACGATCTCGGCCGGCCCCGCGATCTCCAGCACGACGCTCCCGTCGGGCATGTTGCACGCCCACCCGGCGACGCCGAGCGCCCGGGCGGTTTCGCGCGCGAACCAGCGGTACCCCACGCCCTGCACGCGCCCCGTGACCACGAGGCGCCGCTCCACCGGGCGGGACTCGTCTACGGCGTCCATCCGTGGCGCCCGAGCAGCGGCACGAACCGCACCGCGTCCAGCTCCTCGCGGTCGAACGCGTCGCCGCGCCGCGTCACGAGCACGAGCGTCTGTTCGTCGCGGCCGCCCACGGGCACGAGCAGCCGGCCGCCGTCGGCCAGCTGCTCGAGCAGGGGCGCCGGCACGTCGGGCGACGCCGCGCTCACGAGGATGGCGTCGTACGGCGCGTACTCGCGCCACCCCACCGTGCCGTCGCCCATGAGCAGCGAGATGTTGCGGGCCTCGAGGCGGCTGATCACGGCCCGCGCCCCGTCGAGCAGGGGGGCCACCCGTTCCACGGAGAACACCTGGTCCACGAGGTGCGACAGCAGCACGGTCTGGTAGCCCGACCCGGTGCCGATCTCCAGCACGCGCTCGCGGCCGCCGAGCTTGAGCAATTGCAGATAGCGGCCGTGGATGGACGGCTGGGAGATGGTCTGGCCGTTGCCGATGGGCAGCGCCGTGTCGTCGTAGGCGCGGTGGCGGATGCCGGTGGGCACGAACACGTGGCGCGGCGTCTGCTCGAACGCGCGCAGCACGGCGAGGTCGGTCACGCCCTTGTCGCGCAGCGTCTCGACCAGGCGCAGGCGCGGGCCGCGCATCTCTACTTCCACGGGGGCTCCCGCCACCATTCGCTCGCCGTTCGGAGGATGTCGAAGTTGGTGACGTCCAGGTGCAACGGCGTCACCGAGATGAAGCCCTCCTCCACGGCCCGGAAGTCCGAGTCGTCCTCCCCACTCCAGCTGATCGTGCCGCCGCCGATCCAGTAGATCGGCCGCCCCCACGGATCGCGCATCGGTTTGAGCGAACCCGAATAGGCGCGTCGGCCCAGCCGCGTCAGCCGCACGCCCTTGATGCCGCCGGGCGCCACCGGCGGCAGGTTCACGTTGAACAGCGTGTGCACGGGAAACCGCGGCAGCGACGTGAGATGGGCGAGCAGCGTGGTCAGCACCGGCACCTGGGCCTTGAGGTGCGACAGGTCGGCCCGCAGGTCCCCGCCCGCGAACGACACGGCGATGGACGGGATGCCGAGCGACAGCCCCTCCATGGCGGCGGCCACGGTGCCCGAATAGAGCACGTCCTCGCCCATGTTGTGCCCGTGATTGATGCCGCTGATCACGAAGTCGGGACGATCGGGCAGCAGCGCCTCCACGGCCAGCATCACGCAGTCGGTGGGCGTGCCGTCCACCTGGTACCGGCGTTCGCCCAGCTGCACCGGCCGCAGCGGATGGTGCAGCGTGAGCGAATGGCTGGTGGCGCTCTGCTCGCGATCGGGCGCCACCACGGTCACCTCGCCGAGCGGCGCGGCCGCGTCCTGGAGACATTCCAGCCCGTGCGCCAGGACGCCGTCGTCGTTGGTGAGCAGCAGCCGCATCAGTCGTCCGCCGCTTCGTTGAGCAGGTCGTGCAGGTCCTGCAGCGCCGTCTCCACCGACTCCAGCGCCTCGACGGTGAGCGCGCCGAACGCGATCTGGCGGAGCTCGCCCGACTTCCGCTGCTCGTCCACCTTCTGGCGGGCGCCGTCGATCGTGTATTTCTCCACGTACAACAGGTGCTTGACGAGCAGCACCAGCTCGATCTCGCGCCGCTGGTACACGCGGTTCCCCGAGCGATTCTTGGCCGGGCTCAGGAACCGGAACTGGCTCTCCCAGTAGCGGAGCACGTGCGGGCGGAGGCCGGTGAGATCGCAAACCTCACCGATGGAGAAGAATTCCTGGATCGGATCGGGCGCGTTCATTGATCGAGCTCCGCGCGCAGTTCGCGCGCCATCAATTCCTGCACGGCGGCCTTGGGCGGATGGCCCTCGAACAGGATGCGGTACGCCATCGCGGCAATCGGCATCTCCACTCCCTCCCGTGCGGCCAGCGCCACCGTGCTCGCCGTCGTCTCCACGCCCTCGGCCACGGTGTGTTTGCCCTCGAGGACGTCGGCGAGGGAACGCCCCTTGCCGATCTCCACGCCCAGCGACCGGTTCCGGCTGAGCGCGCCGGTGCAGGTGAGCACCAGATCGCCCACCCCCGCGAGTCCGGCAAAGGTGGCCGGGTTGGCGCCCAGCGCCACCCCCAGGCGCGTCATCTCGGCCAGGCCGCGCGTGATCAGCGCCGCCCGCGAGTTGTAGCCCAATCCCACGCCGTCGTGGATGCCCGTGGCCACCGCCATCACGTTCTTGAGCGCGCCGCCCAGCTCCACGCCCACGATGTCGTCGTGGGTGTACACGCGGAACGCCGAGCCGCTCAGGGCCCCCTGCACCGCATGCGCCGCGTCGGAACGGCGCGAGGCCGCGACGATGGCGGTCGGCAGGTCTGCCGCCACCTCGAACGCGAAGCTCGGCCCCGAGATCGCCACCACGTCATGCTCCGGCACCTCGTGCGCGATGACGTCGGACATCAGCGCCAGCGATCCGCGCTCCACGCCCTTGGAGGCCACGACCAGTGTCGCGCCGGGCTCCACGTGGCGCGCCCCCGCCACGGCCAGGCCGCGCAGGTGTTGGGCCGGCGTGGCGTACACCACGAGCTCGGCGTCCGCCAGCGCGTCGCGGTGCGCGTGCGTGGCCACCAGCGCGTCCGGCAGCGTCACACCGCCCAGGAACAGCGGATTCTCGTGCCGCCCGTTGATGGCATCCACCACATCGGGCTCGTGCGCCCACAACCGCACCTCGTGGCCGCGGAGCGCCAACAGCCGCGCCAGGGCCGTGCCCCACGCGCCGGCGCCGATCACGGCGCAGCGCATCAGCGGGCGCCCCACCGCAGCCAGGCCAGACCGGCCGCGGCCACGACACCGCCCAGCGCCAGGCCCAGGGCGATGCCCAGCGAACCGAGGCGCGCGAAGTGGTGCTCCTCGCCGCTCCGCAGGCGGGCCATGTTCGGCCGGTGCGTCCAGAACACGAAACTCGCAATCACCACGCTCACCGCGAACACCGGATTGCCAACTCCGAGTTGCACCGCCACCAGCGGCGGCAGCGCGGCCGCGGCGGCCAGCGATGCGAGCGACACGTACCCCGCGCTCACGAGCACGGTGACGAACGCGGCGAGCGCGAGCAGGGTCGGCACGGGAGCCAGCGCCAGGAACACGCCGCAGGCCGTGGCCACGCCCTTGCCGCCCTTGCCGAACCGGAGCCACACCGGCCGCACGTGGCCGAGAATGGCGACGGCGCCGTACAGGATGGCCAGCCACGCCTGCGGGATGGCGCCGGTGGTCGCGGCGGGGAGCAGCCACACCGGCAGCGCGCCCTTGATCATGTCCACGAGAAAGACGCCGAGTCCCACCTTGAACCCGAGCACGCGCACCACGTTCGTGGCGCCGAGATTGCCGGAGCCCTTGGTCCGCAGGTCGACGCCGGCCGCCTTGCCAGCCAGGTAGGCCGCGGGAAGCGAGCCCGCGGCGTAGGCGATCAGCACCCCGACGAGCGGGTGCACGTCAGCCGGCCTTCCGCCGCATGACGATGCGCAGCGGATTGCCGGTGAACCCCCAGGCCGCGCGGAAGCCGTTGTGCAGATAGCGCACGTAATGCTCCTCCACGAGATCCGGATGATTGCCGAACACGGCGATCGTCGGCGGCGCCACGTCCACCTGCGTCGCATAATTGAGCTTGATTTCGGCGCCCGCCGCCTGCGGCGGCTGCAGTCGGGCCAGCAACTCCTGCAGCCGCTCGTTCACCTTGGCCGTGGGAATGCGCTTCAGGCGTTCCTCGGCCACCGTGTTCAGCACTTCGAGCAGCTTCTGCACGCGCTGGCCGGTGAGCGCCGAGGTGAACAGGAAGGGGACGAAGGTGAGGTACGGTGCCTTCTCGCGGCACGTCTTCTCGAACTTGGCCGTCGCCTTGTCGTCCTTCTCGGCGAGGTCCCACTTGTTGACGACGATGATCAGCCCACGGCCGGCGTCCCAGGCCAGCGTGGCGATCTTGAGGTCCTGGTTGTGCAGCCCTTCCACGGCGTCGATGAGCAGGACGCAGATGTCCGACCGCTCGATGGCGCGCCGTGTGCGCAGCGAGGAATAGAATTCGATGCCGTCGGCGATCTTCGTCTGCCGCCGCAGCCCCGCCGTGTCCACGAAGATCAGCGACCGCCCGTGGAACTTCATCGGCGTGTCGATGGAATCGCGCGTCGTGCCCGCCTCGTCGGCCACCACCAGCCGCTCTTCCCCGAGCAGCCGGTTGACCAGCGACGATTTGCCGACGTTGGGCCGGCCCACGACCGCCACGCGCAGGGCGTCGGGTTCGACCTCCTCGCCCGCCGGCAGCCGCGACACGATCACGTCGAGCAGATCACCCGACCCCTTGCCGTTGATCGCCGACACCGGCACCGGATCGCCGGCGCCGAGATCGTAGAATTCATAAAAGTCGGTGGCCCGGGGATCGTCCACCTTGTTGGCGACGAGCACCCACGGCTTGCCGCTCTCGCGCAGCATCTCGGCCACGCGCGCGTCGCTGGGGTGGAGCCCCATCTTGGCGTCGACGACGAACGCCAGCAGGTCCGCTTCGCCCACGGCCACTTCTACCTGCCGGCGGATCTCGCGGTCCATCGGCATGCGCGGATCGTCATTGAGCCCGCCGGTATCCACCAGCCAGAACTGCCGGCCGTTCCATTCGGCCCGCGTAAAATGGCGGTCGCGGGTCGTGCCCGCCTCCTCCGACACGATGGCCGTGTCGGTGCCGGCGAGCCGATTGAACAGCTGGGATTTTCCGACGTTCGGACGGCCCACGAGGGCCACCACCGGAATGCTCATGCGGCGTGCGCTCCCCGGGAGCCGGCCGCGCCCTCGGGCATCAACGCATCGATGAAGTCGTACGAGGGATAGACCGGCATGGGCAGCGCTTCGCGCAAGGCGATGAATCGTTCGTCGTCCAGGAAAACTCCGTCGTCGTTGATCGTTTCGGCGGGAATGAGCGCCAGGTCCAGATCGGCGCGGCCGGCCAGCGCCCGCCGGATGTCGGCGCCCACCAGCAATCCGGCGGTCGTGGTGGTGGCGCCGAACATCGAGTTCTCCATCACGATCAGCTCGAACCGCGCCCCGGTCTGCTCGGTGAGCCACGCCAGCAGTTCGGGCATCAGCGGCTGCATCGAGACGCCGGTCACGATGCCGATGCGGCGGCCGTCCAGCCGCGGCAGCGACGCCAGCCCTTCGCGCACCCGCGCCCGCAGCGCCGTGACCGCCCCCACCCCGTTCTCGATCTGGACGAAGTCGCCGTAGTGCTCGGGCCCCGGCAGCGCGCGCCCGGCGAGCAGATACAGTTCGTCCGATCCGAACACCCACGAGTCGCCGCGCTCGGCGCGCGCCCGCGACGCCCACCGCTCCAGATGGTCGAGCAGCTGGCCGCACATCTGCGGCGCCATGGACTGGCCCGTGTACAGATGCGAGAACTGCGTGAGGCCCACCGGCACCACGGCCACCGAGAGCACGGCATCGCCCAGCGCCCAGAGGTCGGCCAGCGACTGCTCCAGCACGTCGCCGTCGTTCAGCCCCGGCACGATCACCATCTGCGTGTGAAACTGGATGCCGCCGGCCGCCAGCCGCGTGAGCTGGTCCACGATGTTCGGCACGCGCGGGTTGTTGAGCAGCACCTTGCGCGCTTCCCACGGGGTGGCGTGCACGGACACGTACAGCGGCGACAGCCGGTACTCGAGCACCCGGGCGATGTCGCGATCCTTGAGGTTGGACAGCGTCGCGAAGTTGCCGTAGGCAAACGACAGGCGATAGTCGTCGTCGCGCACGTAGAGCGGCTTCCGGAGGCCCTTGGGCAGCCCTTCGATGAAACAGAACTCGCAGCGGTTGGCGCACCGCCGCACGCTGGGCGGCTCCAACTCCACGCCGAGCGCTTCGCCCTCCGGCCGCTCGATCTCGTACACCACGGGGTCGCCGCCGGGCTCACGCGCCTCGATCACCAACTCGTCGTCCGCGGTCAGGAATTCCCAATCCAGAAAGTCGGCGAGCTCGCGGCCGTTCACGGTGAGCAGCTCCGTGCCGGGCAGGATCCCCAACTCCTCGGCCACGCTACCGGTTATGACGTTCGAGACTCTGACCATCGGGGCACCATGACGAGTGGGGAAGACCGCGGAGCAGATCACATCCCCCACGACAGACCGCGCCGGCGCGGGCTCGCGTCCAGGCTCATGCAAGTTAGGAGGTACAGCGACGGAAATCAAGAAATCATGGCCACTTCCGCCCGCACACCGCACCTGAAACACGAAGGGCCCGCCGCCTGGCGGGCCCTTCGTTCGTCCGGTGAGCCAGCGGCCCTATTTGTCTACTGGGGCGTAGCGGAACGCCGTGATCCCGGGCCCCGCCGCCTTCAACGCGAACTGTCCCGTCGCGTGCCCCGACACCGGCCCCACGGTGGTCGAGTCCGACACCACGACGGCGCCGGCATGATCGAGGAAGTCCACCTTCAGCGTATAGGTCTTCGCGTCGTCGGTGTGGTTCGCGATCGTTCCCTTGAGGGTCACGCTGTCTCCCTGGCTGCTGAACTGCGAGAACGAGACCAGCACGGGAATGCTGTCCATGCCGGTGTTCACGTTCACCGCCAACTCCGTGTACACACGGTTCGAATCCGTGGTCAGGGTCGCCGAATCGCTCAGCACGCGCTTGAGCTTCTGATCCTTGCTCTGCTTGAAGCGCGCCACGATGTCGTGATTCAGGTCGGCGAACTTCTTGGCCATGCCCGCGTACGTGAACAGCCACAGGCGGGCGTTATCCCCATTGGGATCCACGGCCTTGAGTTGCGAGAGCAGCGTCAGCGCGCTGTCGAACTTCTGCTGCCGGAGATCGATCAGCGCGAGGTTGGAGAGCGCGTCGCGGTGATACGGATTCATCTGATACGCGGCGTGGAACAGCGTCGACGCCCCGGCACTGTCGCCGGCCTGCGTGGCCCACACCCCACCCTGGACGATCTGATTGAACGAGAACGCCTTCGGGTTCGTGAGTTCCGGCTGATAGATCGCCCTCGCCGCCGCCGTATCGCCCAGCGTGAGGTCGGCGTCCACGAGCCCCCCGGTTGCCGTGGCCCGGTATGACGGCGTTGCCGTCGTATCGGAGCTCAGGTCCCGGAACGCCTCGACGGCGATCTTGAGATATTTGGTGGCATGGGTCGAATCGGCGTCGGCCGCCTGCCGGGCGACGTTTCCGAGATTCATCCGCGACTGGTCCCTGACCTCGGCATACAGCGTATCCGCGGACGCCGCCGCGATCGTCTGCTGGAACAGCGCGATCGCCTGGTCCAGTTGGTTCCGGCGGCTCGCCACCTGCGCCCGCACCATGAATCCGTAGGGCGCCTTGCGGTTCAACACGAGCGACACGGTCGCGTGCTTGTCCGCGGAATCGAGACTGCCGGCGTTCAGTTCCTGGATGGAAGCATTCACGAGATCGATCCAGACCTTCTGGCTGCGCCACGGTTGGGTCTCGGACGCGCACTCCGGCATCGCGGTCTCCACGGCGGTGAACGCCGAGTCGATGGCGGCGGGCAGGTTGATCGAGTCCTTCGGGTTCGTGGCGTAGCCCAGCGTCCCGCGGTCCATCGTGAGCCGCACATCGGGCAGCGAGGTCCAGAGCACGAGCAGCTTCCCCATTTCGAACGCATGGCCCACGGGGTTGTCGTGCTGGTCCGACTTGGTCAGCATCTGCACGGCGTCGGCCAGCTTCTTCTTGAGCGATGCCGGATCGGCGCCGTGGGCACTCGCCACCTGGGACACGGTGAGGTACGCGCGGGCCACTTCGGAGGGCTGCCCCTCGTCCACGGAACACTGCTTGGCAGCGGGTTGCTGTGCCGCGGCGGGAACCGCGAGCGCAACCGCAAAAACGGCGGCGGTGATGGCCGTTGACCTGAAGACCAGCATCGGAATCTCCTGAGAGGTGCGAGTGCAACAGCAGAACGGGGATCCCGTGGGGATCGACCCGGGGGAATGAGGGTCAGTCTCGGGCCGCCAGGGCGGCGGCCTCACCAAATATATCCCGTGGCGTCCGCCCTGTCGCCAGGGCGATCCGCTGCACGTCTTCATACTCCGGTTTGGCCCGCCGGGTCCCGTTGGCGAGCACGGCCACCTTGACGCGAATGTCGTGGCCCGCGACGCGCACGGTCCGGAACTCGCGGGCCAGCGCGTGCCGCTCCACGGCCGTGCGCCGGACCCCGAGGGTGGTCGTCTCCTCCAGCAATACGCGCTCCAGTGCGTCGGCGCTGTCCGCCCCGCACAACACCTCCACCCGCACCCCGGGACGCCCCTTCTTCATGAGGGTCTGGAGCAGCACCACGTCGAGCGCCCCGGCCATGCGCAGGCGGTCGGCGGCTCCGGCCACGTACTCGCCGCTCATATCGTCCAGATCGCATGCCAGGAGCACCACGTGCTCCACGGCCATGCCGGCCCCCGCGCCCGCCCCGTCGGCCTCCGCGAGGACGATCCGCAGCGCGTTCGGCCGCCCGGCGAACTCCTTGGTGCCGGCGCCGAATCCGCTGCGGAGCGGCGTGTATTCCCCCACCATCGGCCCCGACGCCAGCACCCGCACGAGCGCCGCGCCGGTGGGCGTCACCAGCTCGCCTGAGGCCTCGGGTCCGGGGCGTACGCGCAGCCCTTCGAGCAACCGGAGCGTGGCCGGCGCCGGCACGGGCAGCCGCCCGTGCGCCGCGTCCACGAACCCGTCGCCCAGGCTGATGGGGCCGCAATACACCCGCTCCACCCCCAGCCGCTCGAACCCCCAGATGGAGCCCACCACGTCGAGGATCGCGTCCACCGCCCCGACCTCGTGCAGGTGCACCCGCTCCACGCTGGTGCCGTGGATGGCGGCCTCCTGCTCGGCGATGGCCGTGAACGCCGCGTCGGCGCGCGCCTTCACCGCCGCCGGGGCATCGCTCCGGGCCACGAGCTCCCGGATCTGCTTGAGGTGCCGTCCGTGCGGCTGGGGCGGGATGTCGAAGTCCACCTTGATGCAGGCAATGGAGGCGCGCTCGACGTCGGCGATGCGCACCGTCACGCCGTCCAGCCCGAGCCGGGCCGGCAGGGCCCGCAGCCAGTCGGGATCGAGCCCCACGGCCACGAGCGCCCCCAGCGTCATGTCGCCGGAGATGCCGCTGAACGGGTCCAGGATCGCGATCGTCATGTCAGAACCGGTATGATGCGCCGCTGCCCGTATTGAACACCACGACCTCGGCGTCGGGGCCGATGCGGCCGGCGCCGGCCAGCTGCTCGGCCACGGCGAACGCGCAGCCGCCTTCGGGACACGCGTCGATGCCCGACGCCCGCGCCAGCCGCGCCGTGGCGGCGCGAATCGCGTCGTCGCTCACCGCGTAGGCATCGCCCCCGCTCTCGCGCAGCGCCCGCAGGATGAGCCGGTCGCCCAGCGGCCCCGGCACCCGCAGCCCGCTGGCGTACGTCTGCGGGTTCACCCACGGCGTCGCGTGGTCCGCCCCCGCCGCGAATGCCCGCACCATGGGCGCGCACCCCTCCGACTGGGCCACGATCATCCGCGGCAACGGCTCGTCGGGCGCCAGCCACCCATACGTACGCAACTCGGCAAACACCTTCCACATCCCGATCAGCCCCGTGCCGCCGCCCGTGGGATACACGATGTGCGTGGGCAGCCGCCAGCCCAGCTGCTCGGCGACCTCGATGCCCATCGTCTTCTTGCCCTCGATGCGGTACGGCTCGCGCAGCGTCGAGACGTCGAAGTACCCGCTCTCGGCGGCGAACGCCTTGGCCTGCTTGCCGGCATCGCCGATGTGGCCGTCCACGAGATGCAGATCGGCGCCCAGAGCGGCGATCGTGTCGAGGATCGGCTTGGGGGTCGTGGCCGGCGCGTACACCCGCACCGGCAGCCTGGCCGCGGCCGCGTAGGCCGTGAGCGCCGCCCCCGCGTTGCCCGCCGTAGGCACCACGAGCCCCGGCACCTGGTGGCCCGCGGCGCGCGTCACCGCGGCGCTCATGCCGCGCGCCTTGAACGACGCCGTGGGATTGAGCCCCTCGTCTTTCACCCACAGCCGCCGCACGCCGAGCGCCCGCGCCAACTCCGGCAACTCCTGCATGGGCGTGGCCCCCTCGCCCAGCGTCACCGGTTCCTCGTCGGGGTGCACCGGCAGGATCGCGCGATACCGCCACATGTCCCAGCGCGGCGCGATCGTGTCGAGCCGCGGCGACGGCATGTCGTAGCGCACCAGATAGGGCTGCCCGCACGCGGGGCAGACGGCGGCCAGCGTGTCGCCCGGCGCGGTATGGGCACAGGCCGAGCATTCGAGGTGCCAATGCGTCATTGAGATTCCTCGGTGGAACGTGGGGCCGCCGGAACGTCCGGCGGCGGAGCGGTCGGTGATGACGCCCGCAGCGCGTCGAGCACGCGGTGGGCGGATTTCGCACTGAAGCCGGGCAGCGCGGCGATCGCCTCGGGCGTCGCCTCGCGCACCCCCTGCAACGACCCGAACGCCTGCAGCAG
>Ga0307375_10003205_pt1 | contig 16248 bp, 13 predicted proteins | sample TR1MG_FD_202531 | JGI IMG/M metagenome (GOLD analysis project Ga0307375, IMG submission 202531) | Soil microbial communities from Risofladan, Vaasa, Finland - TR-1 | ecosystem: Environmental > Terrestrial > Soil > Coastal area > Acid sulfate soil | place: Finland: Risofladan, Vaasa | collected... | reverse complement strand
CCGACTTCCTGCAGTCCCGCAACATGACCGAACACGAGTCCGCTGAGCGCGCCGACCAATATGACTGCTGCCGCCGTGACAACCCCACCCGTTTGAGCAAGTCCTTCGGTAATTGCCTCAGCGTTAGTTGAACCGCGGTCCCACGCTTCGCGCATTCTTGTGACTATGAAAACTTCGTAATCCATCGAAAGGCCAAAAAGCATCGCAAAGAGAAATACCGGCCCCCAGCCCTCAATCTGACCGACCTGGTAAGTACCAAGAATTTGAGATCCAACTCCGAACCGAAACACCAGAACCAACAGTCCGTACGCGGCGCCAATCGAGATCAGGTCAAGAAGTACAGAGATGAGGGGCAAAATCAAGGAGCGAAAAGCCCTAGCCAACAATAGATATGCGATACCAAGGGCAAGCAGAACAATCCATGGAAAGGCTCCGTAAACGGTCTGTAGAAAATCGAATCCCTGGGCTGGTGCACCACCTACGTAGATCTTTGCGTCAGATGGAAATCCTGATCTCGAGATATCGATGTTGCGCAATTCTCGAACTAACTGCTGGGAGGCTGGGGCCCCGAATTCGTGACGTCCGATAACAAGCAATCTCAGGTAGCGGCCCGTGGGTTCAACGAATGGTGCTGTCGTGTCCGTTGCAACGACAAAAACTTCCGGTTTGTGAAGAATGGCTAAAGCGAGGTTGAGCCGAGCGCCGGAATTCGATGGAGTGTTAGCAAGGCCGGGTGCCCCCAAGTCGATGACAACCTCGTTGGGACTAATAATTCCGGGTCCCGCCCGCTCGCCGATCAACGTCAGTGCTCGTGACGACTCAAGTTGAGGTGGCACTGCGGTAACTGAGGCTGGCGTTAGTTGAAACCACAGAATCGGCAACACCGCCATACCGAGAACAATTAGCGTCAAGCCCAGCACGGTAGCTGGCCGGCGAATGACAGAACCGGCAATCCGTTCCCAGCTGCCGCTTCGGGAGTTGGTTCCAGACATAAGCCCGTGCACCCCGATCGGCGAGACGCCGCGGCGACCGAAGAACGAAAGCAACGCGGGTTGAAAAGTGAGTGCAGCTAGCATGGAGACGATCGGTACTACCAGACCGGCCGCCCCTAGGGAGCGCATGAAAGGCACTGGTGCAATGAAGAGTGTGGCAAGACCAACCGCCGCAGTGAGACCCGACAGCGCAACGGTACGTCCGGCCGTTTTCATCGTGGTCACTACTGCGTCCTCAACACTGACGTCGACGCTGGTCACCTCGCGACGGAATCGGTGCACGATAAGCAGCGAATAGTCGATCGCCAGACCAAGACCTATTAACTCAATAACGTTTGGGATGTAAAGAATCATCAAGAAGTGTTGGGCGATGAGGAAGACAATTGAGAAGGCAGCCGCCGTTGTGGCGCCGGCGACCAAGAAGGGAATCGCAACGGCCCAACACCATCCCAACGTCAAGATGAGGAGCAGAAGGGCAAGTACGAGGGCTAACAGTGCACCTCGATGTAGATCTGAAGCTAGGACTGGCCCGATGTCGTGTTCAAACGCCGGTGGCCCCGTGACTAGGGCTTCTACTAAACCCGCAGTTGCCAGCGCGGCCCGCAATGTGTGTGTTGCCGATGCGGCATGAATGAGGTCCAGCGGCGTGCCGATATTGACGTAGAGCACCCCACCAAGAGCTTTCTGTTGCGTTACTTTCCCGGCGGGTAACGTCGAGGCTGCGGCCGCAATTTTTGTTTCAAGAGCCGTTATTTGCGCCGGCGTTGCATCATGGAAGGGCAGCACGATCGTGAAGGTGCCTTCGATATTTTCGCCGAAATTCGCCGAGAGAATTGCGTCAGCCTTGGCCGATCCCGTCCCAGGTACCGCCAGCGAGGTTGTCAGGTGTTCGGAGAGATGCGCGCCCGAAAAGGCGCCAAGTATTGCCACGACTACCCAGGCTGCGATGACGGCGGCGCGATGGCGAACCACCACCCGGGTCAAACTTTCGAGCATCGAAGCAGTGTAGCGAGACCTCAACGGAGCCTGGCGGCATACCGCCATTTTTGGTTACTGACTGACTTCAGCGAGCTTGGAAGTGACGTAAGAGACTCATCATAAATGGGGGAGACTCAATCAGATTATTAGAATGGGAGAGTGAAAACCTTAGCCCGTCGCACGACAATTGTCATAGGAATTGCTACTGCTATAACCATAAGTGCGCTAGCAATGTTGGCCTATGGTTCTGAACCGCGTCACCATGGGCATGGCTTTTCGAATGCTGCCAGTTGTACCCTTCCGAATCTTCCTGGCATTGTAGTGAAAGTCGCCCTCGTCGACATGGGTGGGCCAATGATGGGTCGTAGCAACTCAATGATGGGTCGTAGCAACTCGAGGATGCCGGGTGGCGTGATGCGCCTGGCAATCGACCACTCCACAGTCACCAGCGGCACCGTATCTTTGGTTGCGACTAATGTCGGAAGTCGGACTCACGAATTGGTTGTTCTTCCGCTTTCCGGCTCCCAAGAGCCCGGTACCAGGATTGTTGGCAAAGATGGACGGGTCGATGAGACTGACAGTCTAGGCGAGGCATCAAAGGCATGCGGAAACGGGGCCGGAGAAGGCATTGTGCCAAGGTCTTCAGGCTGGGTCACACTGAACTTGGCTCCTGGGCGGTACGAACTCATCTGCAACCTAACAGGCCACTATGCCGCGGGGATGTACCAGGAACTGATAGTTACGTAGGCGAATTTAGAGTCAGTGCATCGGATTTAGATTACCGACTGCCCTGGGACTATTCTCATGTTATGAGGATTGGCAAGGGAGTCGGAGATTTCGCCGGTACGTTACGTCGGTTGCGTCTTCATGCCGGAATGTCCCAGGACGAACTCGCGGCGGGGATTGCAGATTCAAGCCACATATCGCTGCTAGAAAGAGGAAAACGGAAGCCATCGCAGAAACTTGTTTTCCAACTAGCAGATCGGCTTGGCGTATCGCCGGAGTATCTATCGTCTGGTTTTGATTCTGAATCAAATCAGAGCCAGCGAAGGGACTTGTTGTTTGCAGAGAATGCGCTGCAAAACGGTGACGCGGCCATGGCCGAGGAGCTCCTCAAATCTTTGTCGACTGGACCGGATATGGACAATGGGTCTGAGTTCTCAATGCGTGTTCGCTATCTGAATGCGCTGACCCAGATGAGTTTTGGACGGCTGGAGATTGCTGCTACGGAACTTAGGCAAACTATTTCCATGGCTCAAGAGCTGGGCTTCCCGCTTGATGCAGTGGAAATGACCATTAAATTATGTGCTTGTTATCGGGAGTCGGGGGATTCGTATCGCGGACTAGAACTACTCCAAGCCGCTCAGCAATCTTTTCCCTTGGAGATGCGAAGCACTGAGACGTACGCGAGACTGCTTTCTACAATTATTGGAGTTCACTATATTCGGGGCGATTATTCACTGGCGCAGAATCTAACCGAAGAGGCGATGCGTCTTTTTGATAGCCGTTCTACGCCAGCCGCTCAGGCAGCGATTCTTTGGAATGCGAGTTTGGTGGCCGAAGCCAATAGCGAAACTTCCAAGGCCTTGATGCTGGCGCAAGAGGCGGCCAGATTGTATTCACGGAGCGACAGTCGCAGGGTCGAAGGTCAACTTAGAATTTTAATTTCCTGGCTACTCACGAATCAGAGTCCACCAAATTCGTCGAGCGCCCGCGAAGAGTTAGTTCAGGCTGAAACCCTATTGACCGATAGCGGAAGTGCAATAGACAAGGCGCGATTGGACACCGAACTGGCCAGAGTTGAGTGGTTGGAAGGCAACTTTGAAGAGGCGCTGAGAAGATCTTCCTCTGCGATTGCCAGACTCAGTGGCTCAAATGATCTCTTGCAGAGTGCCCATGCACATTTGCAGGCCGCAAGAGCCCACATCAGCCTCGGAAACGAAATCGAAGCCGCAATGAACCGTGACGTCGCCCGCGATATGTTGGCAAGGATGGAGCCTTCGAGGTCGAATGCTCTGGCATGGCGCGAACTTGGTGACATTTACTTAGAACGAAATCTCCAAAGTGAAGCGATAGTTGCCTATCAGGAAGCGATGCGCCACTCTGGAATCGCCGCTAGTGCAGCTGCTTCCAAAATCTCCAACCTGGCCGAAATCGCTTCCTTCGATTAGAGATTAGAAAAGTTACGCGAAGAGATCACCGATTACGAGCAGTGGTGCTTGAAGTGGAGTGAAGCAGCCGCTGGTCATGTCGCGCGCGGAGATACAGCTCTTGCCTCCGGCGCAGCCCTGACGGCTGCAGAGGCGTTTATTCGCGCCGGGTTGTTCTATCACTGGGCGAACTTTATGTTCACGCATGATCAGGCGCAGTTCTCGACGGCCTTTACAAACATGGCGGAATGCTGGCGCAAGGCCGCGCCACATCTCAATCCGGGCATGGAGATTCTGGCGGTTGACTTCGAATCTGTAGCGCTACCTGGGTATCTGCAACTTCCGAACGGCATCAGAAATCCGCCGTTGATTCTGCTGCTACCAGGTGCAGATTCAAATAAAGAGTAACTATTCGACTTGGCTCAACACATCCTCCGTCGCGGCATCGCCGTGGCCGTCTTCGATGGCCCTGGACAGGGATCGGTAAGTTTGAAAATGAAGTTGCGATCAGATTACGAGCTGGCAGTCGTTGCAATTTTGGATTCGCTCTTATCCCGTCAAGATATTGATCACAACCGAATAGCGGTTGTGGAATTTCTTTCGGGGGTTTGTTTGCGCTGCGAACTGCGGCGATTGATTCTCGAGTCAGAGCAGTCGTGTCGATTTCAAGTTGGTATTCGCCAGCCGGTCGATTTGCTCGCATGGAAAATTTGAGTCGAATTGGTCAATATCAGTACCTAGGCAAAGATCCGGGTGTCGTCATGGATTCAATCACTCTTGATGGCGTTCTTCCCCGAATTAAAGTCCCAGTGCTTCAGATTTATGGTGAACTTGATCCCAGTTCGCCGCCAGAGCATGCGAAGCAAATTTCTGCCGAGCTTGCGGGTCCAAGCGCCACGATTATCTATCCGGAAGGCGTTCACGTCCTTAACAACCTCTGGTTCAAGGCTCGGCCAGCGGTTGGTGATTGGTTAAGTAAGACCCTGAACTAGTAGAGATTTCGGATTTTGAATTTTGCGGTTGCATTCCCCGGACCGGTCCAAATGTTATTCGAAATCCGATCATCGTCACTGGTCAAGAGGGTGGACCGCTATTCTGGCCAGCGATTCAATTTCCAATCCACGAGCATTATTTCGCGGATGTTCTCCGGATTGACGTTATTTGACTTCGGACACAGTTGGTCTCATTCGTGAATCAGTTCCCAAAAATCCTTGACATTTCCTATGCTGCGACACAATGCTCAGCCTTACAAGTAAGCCCTTACATTCTTGGATTGGGAGGTTCCGTGGCTCGAGTTTCGGTGTATGAAGTTGCCGATCGAGCTTCAGTGAGCATTGCCACCGTGAGCCGGGCCCTGAACCAGCCGAATCGCGTTACGGAGGAAACTCGGGAGCGGGTTTTGCGGGCAGTGAATGAACTTAATTACGTACCAAACGCTCAGGCGGCCGACCGAGCAAGACGCAATTTCCGACGAATTGCCGTCATGGCACCGTTCTTCACATACCCATCTTTCGTGGCGCGACTGCGAGGGGTCGCGCAGGCCCTTGAACCGGATTTTTCGGAGTTAGTGATTTTGGACGTCGACGCGACAGTTCTAAAGCGCGGCGGTCAGGAAAATTATCTAAACACTTTCTCCGTCAGTGGCCGATTTGATGGTTTGATCGTCATGTCGCTCCCGCTTGAAGAAGCGATTGCGACTCGACTCCGTGAGCGGAATCTCCCAACTGTTTTGATCGAGCACGTCGATGCGCGTTTCCCCTCCATTGTTATCGATGATTTCAAGGGCGGAACTATGGCGGCTGATTACCTGTTTTCCAAGGGGCACCGAAGAGTCGGCCTTGTAGGCGATAAGCAGGTTTCTAAGCAAGTGCTTGATACAAGCCGACTTCGCGCTGAGGGCTTTGTGTCTAAGATGAAAAGTTTGGGAAAATCAATTCGTGAGGATGACCAGGTCTTAGCGGTTCATGGCATTGAAACGACAAGAGAAACTGTGAAGAAACTTCTTTCTCGACCCGATCGGCCAGACGCTCTCTTTTGCACTTCTGACACCTTGGCTATGGGGGTGATGAAGGCTGCTGCTGATCTCGGACTGAGAATTCCTGATGATCTGGCAATCGTAGGTTTTGATGACATAGACATAGCTGATTTCTTGGGCCTGACCACTATTCGTCAGTCTCTCGAAGAATCTGGCCGAGCGGCTGTGAACCTGCTCAATCAAATCATCAAAGAACCCACATCAAAGATTCAACATATATCCCTAGGTCTGGAGATGATCGTTCGTCAGACCGCATAGTAATCACAAGATGAGAGAACAAAATTGAATATTGTCCGAAAGTCAGGCGTCGACAGCGCTTTTGATTGCAAGATATCGCCCGCTATGAGAGGTAGAAATGAGAAATACTAAAAAAAGTATGTTTGCGGCTGTTGGCGTCGCAGCGTTGTCCCTGGTTGCCACTTTGGTAACTGCGGTCGCCCCTGCCAGCGCCTCGGCAAACTGCGATGCGTACCACAAGTATGGGAACCTAAAAGGCAAATCGGTGACCATGTTCACTTCGATTCTTGACCCCGAACTTTCGAAGTTGAAGCAGGCGTGGCGCACTTTCGAAGTTTGCACTCACGTCAAGATCAAAATTGAAGGGTCTAACCAATTTGAAGCGCTTCTTCCTGTTCGAGTAAAAGGTGGAAATGCGCCTGATATTGCAATAATCCCGCAGCCCGGATTGCTGGCTCAAATGGTGGCCACCGGAAAGGTAAAGAAGGCTCCCAAGAGTGTTCTTCGCAATGTTAAGAAATATTGGAGCGCATCCTGGAGAGAACTCGGGACCGTAAACAAGAAGTTCTATGCTGCGCCTTTAAGCGCGAATATGAAGTCACTTGTTTGGTACTCGCCAAAGCAATTCAAGGCAAATGGCTACACGGTTCCTACCACCTGGGATCAAATGACTGCGCTCGCAGACAAGATGGCCGCTAACAGCCAGACTGCTTTTTGCGGTGGCCTTGGATCCGGTGGAGCTACGGGCTGGCCCGCTACTGACTGGGTTGAAGAATTGGTACTTCGTGAATATGGCGCACAGGTTTACAACGACTGGGTCTCGCATAAGATCAAGTTCTCGGACCCTAGGATCAAGGCTGCGATGTCCAAAGTTGCAGGCTGGATGCAGAACCCCAAGTGGGTGGGTGATGTGAAGAACATCGCTACCACATCGTTCCAGGATGCTGGTCTGGGAATTCCAACGGGCAAATGCATGATGCTTCAGCAAGCCTCGTTCTATGGCAATCAGTTCCCTGCGGGAACTACGGTTTCGGACACCGGAGATGTCTTTGCCTTCTACCTGCCACCAACTAATCCAAAGGTGACAGTTCCGGTCGAAGGTGGCGGTGAATTCCTCGCTGCATTCTCATCACGCAAAGAGGTGAAGGTGGTTCAAAACTTCCTTTCTTCTGCAACCTATGCAACGAACCGAGTTCTACTTGACCACTGGGTCTCTGCCAACAACGGTGTGCCGCTAGCGGCGTACAAGGACCCAATTGATCGTCTATCGGCTCAATATCTGTCCAACCCGAAGTCGACTTTTGTTTTCGACGCGTCTGACTTGATGCCGGCTGCGATTGGAGCTGGCAAGATGTGGACGGAATTCACTGCCTGGTTTGCCGAGGGGAAGTCAATTAATGACGTAACCGCGGCTATCGATGCAGCGTGGCCATCTAACTAAGAAATAGTTCCTAGAGGCAGATAGGAACGCAAAACTAGGGTGATTTGTGGGAGTCCGGTCTAGATCGGGCTCCCACAAATCGCAAAGGCTCAAACTTCAAACTCTTGGACCAGGTGAAGTTCTGTGGGGAATTTTTTCGATACTAATGCGCCAAAGTTTGCGCAGATTCTTGTTGCGATTGTTGTTTTCTTTGCGGTTCTAGGAATCGTTTTCTTCATAGCCGGCCGAGTCAATGGCAAGAAGCAAAGGCCAATTGCGATAGTCGTTTTCCTGGGTCCAGCAGCTGTGCTCCTTTTGGCTGGATTGATCATTCCGGCGATTCAGACCATTCTTTTCAGTTTTGAAAACGCAAACTCAAATGGGTTTGTCGGAATCCAGAACTACTCATGGATGATCCATAATCCAGACATCCATCATGTTCTTCTTAACACCCTCTTGTGGATTATGTTCACTCCCACGTTGACCACTTTTATCGGGCTTATGCTTGCGGTACTGCTTGATCGCATGAAAAGGGAATCAATAGCGAAATCGCTAATCTTTATGCCCATGGCCATCTCATTTGTGGGAGCGAGCATCATTTGGAAATTTGTCTATAGCTATGCAGGACAGGGGCAACCGCAGACGGGATTGTTAACTGCTGTAGTACGACTTTTTGGCGGCACTGGTGCGAATTGGATCCTCTCCAAGCCGCTCAACACGTTCCTATTGATGATCATCTTTATATGGGTGCAGACCGGATTCGCAATGGTCATCCTCTCCGCCGCAATTAAGGGAGTGCCTGCAGACATTATCGAAGCTGCGGCACTAGACGGCTCCAATGGCTGGAATCTATTCAGGCGAATTACATTTCCTATGGTTCGAAGCACCTTTATTGTCGTGCTCACTACACAAGTGGTGGTGTCTCTCAAACTGTTCGACATTGTTCGAACCATGACCGGTGGAAATTTTGGCACAAATGTTCTTGCCAACGAGATGTATTCGCAAGTTTTCGTGCAATTTGATCAGGGTAGGGGATCTGCGCTTGCGGTGACGATATTCCTATGCGTAACACCCATTCTGATCTACAACGCTCGCAATCTACGTCGAGAGAGGCAGAACCGATGACAACGACAAAACTCGCATCACCGAGTGCAGGACGCCGTCTATTCTCCTCAAAGATTCCCGCAATCATCGTTTGGATCATCACCGTTGTTTGGACTATTCCAACCCTGGGTCTTTTTGTTAGTTCATTCCGGTCGAAGGCGGATATCTACGCCTCTGGTTGGTGGACGGTATTCAGCCATCCCTCTTTTACTTTAACCAACTATCAGCATGTGCTCTTCGGTGGATCGGGGGCAAGCCTTTCCGGCGGAATTTTGCCGTACTTCATGAACTCTGTTGTCATAACTATTCCTGCTGTGATCTTTCCTGTTGCAATAGCGACAATGGCCGCCTATGCCTTATCGTGGATCCGCTTTAAGGGGAGCGATTTTATTTTCTTTTTCATCTTCGCACTCCAGATCGTGCCGCTTCAAATGTCCTTAGTGCCTTTGCTTCAACTGTTTACGGGTGGCGCACACCTGGGGCATTTCACGATCGTTCCAAAATTAGGGATCGCTGGACACTTTGCGGGTATTTGGTTGCCGCACACAATGTTTGCAATGCCACTCGCCATCTATCTTTTACATAATTTCATTTCGTCGCTTCCAAAGGACTTGATGGAAGCAGCACATGTCGATGGGGCTAATCACTTTCAGGTATTCAGGCAGATAGTGCTGCCGCTTTCAATTCCAGCCTTAGCGGCTTTCGCAATTTTTCAATTTCTATGGGTCTGGAATGATCTGTTAGTTGCTCTTACCTTTGCTTCCGGAACCGAAGAGGTTGCACCGATCAACGTGAAATTAGCTTCGCTGGTTGGACAATATGGATCTGGCTGGGAGACTCTGACCGCCGGGGCATTTGTGACCATCATTGTTCCCCTTATAGTTTTCTTCTCATTGCAAAGATTTTTTGTGCGGGGCTTGTTGGCCGGTTCAGTGAAATAGCGGTTTGAATTGGAGCGCATACACAGTTTTGCAAAAGATATTAGTAATCGCCTCCCGGCTAAATTTGCATTTGGAACGGCAACCTCATCCTGGCAGATTGAAGGAGACAGCAAGGGAAGAGGCTCTTCAATCTGGGATGATTTCGCGAAAATCCCAGGACGTATTGTTGACGGAACCAGTGCAGATCCTGCTTGTGACCACATCCAAAGGTGGCGAGAGGATTTAGATCAACTTTCATGGCTTGGCGTGGATTCATATCGGTTTTCGGTGTCGTGGCCGAGAGTTCAACCCGAGGGCACAGGTAAAATGTCCCGCAAAGGGCTGGCGTTCTATGACCAGTTGCTTGATGAACTACTAAAGCGCAAAATACAACCAGTTGTCACGATCTACCATTGGGATTTGCCAAGCGAGTTACAGGCACAAGGGGGATGGCCAAGCGTAAAAATGCCAGATATTTTCGCTGACTTTACCGAAATCCTCGCAGATAAATTTTCGGATCGGGTTTCAAGTTGGGCGACGCTAAACGAGCCCTGGTGCTCGGCCTTTTTAGGATACGCAGCACAGATCCATGCGCCTGGAGTTGGAGATCCTGCTCAAGGGATCGAATCCGCCTATCGCCTTATGTTGGCACATGCTAGGAGTGCTGAAGTGCTTCGATCACACAATGCGCAAAACGTTGGACTAGTTTTGAACTTGACATCTGTATATGGAGAAGACTCCGAAGTAGATGAAGCGGCATGCCACCTAGATGGGCTACGGAACCGAATTTGGCTTGATCTTCTTACGGGTAAAGGAATTCCACAGGACGTCGCAGCAAGGACCGCGAAAATAGTTGATTGGTCATTTGTAAATCCATCGGAGTTGAAAGAGATCGCACATCCGATCGATTGGCTAGGAGTCAATTACTATGACCCGATTAGAATCTCGAGGTTGTCTCATGATGATTTCGACAAACCTGCCAGTGATGCCGCGAGGGCCTTCCCGGGAGCACCTCCGTTCAGTTTCACGCCCCGTAAGCCTCAAACTTCGATGGGATGGGAGATCGATGCGAGCAGTTTGACATCGACCCTGGTGACTACCTCGAAGCGGTTACCAAACACACCGCTCGTAGTTACCGAGAATGGAGGTGCATTTCCTGATGTTCTGGTTGCAGGGGAGGTGAACGACGCCGATCGCATCGACTACTACTATCAGCACCTTCTTGCTGCCCTTGCCGCGATAGATATGGGTGTTGACCTTCGAGGCTATTTTGCATGGTCAATGATGGACAACATCGAATGGGCTGAAGGTTGGACTAAGAAATTCGGCCTCTTTCATGTTGATGTAGGTTCACAAGTGCGCACACCAAAGGCCAGCGCACACTTCATACGCGAGATTTTGGCGAACAGATCCTTTAGCTAACTCTCAAGCCACACAGTGGAGTTTGCCGGTAATTTCAGGTGCCCATTCGCCAAATGCACGCCGCTGCGCGAGATATGCAAAATATTTGAAGTAGCAGAAACTTCTATCTCGACCTTGTAATCGGTCGTGTTTACCACAACCACTAGGCCCCATTCACGCTCAAAGTGTAAAACCCCCTTAGGCGCATGGTGCCAAATAATTGGAGTCTCATGGTTCAGTGCGGGATGGCTTTTTCTAAGGGCCAGACTCTTCCGATAAAAGCTTAGAAAACTCTCTGGGTCTACTTCTTGTGAATTCACAGACTGTTTGGCCCATTGGGCTGGTTGGGGCAACCACGGATCCTGCGATGAGAATCCAAAGTTCGGCATTGCCGCATCCCAGGGGAGCGGCACTCGGCATCCATCACGCCCTTTATCTATGCCATGAGTTCGAAAGAACATCGGATCTTGTCGGGCCTCATCGGAGATCGACCCATCCTCGAGTCCGAGCTCCTCGCCTTGATAAATGTAGATAGAACCAGGAAGAGAGTGGGTCAATAGCGCTAAAGCGCGGGCCCGATTGGCATCTTTCAACCGCGTAACAATTCGAGGCGAATCATGGTTGCAAAGTACCCATGTTGCGGGTGCGCCGACTGCGGCCACTTCAGAAAGCGTTCGCTCAATCGCTTCTCGTATGACATCGGAATTCCAGTCAATCATCAGAAAATCAAAGTTGAAGATTTGATGCAATTCGTCTGGCCGAACGTACCTAGCAGCGCGCGATGAAGGATAGACCCAAGCCTCGGCAACACTCATGCGATCGCCATCGTAAGAGTCAAAAAGCTTGCGCCAGGCACGGTAGATATCGTGAACACCTTCGCGATCGAAGAATGGAACGTCACGCAACAGACCTGCCCTGGATTCTTGCGTCATGCCTACAAAGTCAAGCCTCAAGGCTTGGCTCAGAGATTTTGGATCCCTGTGATCCACGAGGATCTGATCCTTTGCCAAACCATGTGCGACATCAATACGAAACCCATCCACTCCGCGGTCAAGCCAGAACCGAAGAGTCTTTTCAAAATCTAATGACACTTCCGGATTTGCCCAGTTCAAATCCGGCTGAGATGCGTCAAAAAGGTGCAAGTACCATTGCCCAAAACTTCCGTCAGACTCTGCAATTCGAGTCCAGGCGGGCCCGCCAAAAAGCGAATTCCAATTATTTGGTGGTTCATCGCCACTGGCTCCGCGTCCATCGAAGAAGTGAAACCGAGCTCTCTCCGGTGATCCTGGAGGTGAACTTAGGGCTGACTTGAACCACGGATGGTCGCTAGAGAAATGATTGGGTACGACGTCAAATATGATGCGGAGTCCGAGTTCATGGGCAGATTCAATAAGTTTCTGAACATCTGTGAGGGTTCCGAATCTCGGGTCCACGCCTCGCGGATCCGACACGTCATATCCGCCATCCTTATTTGGGGTCGGGTAGAAAGGACTGAGCCAAACTGCATCTATGCCAAGAGATTTGAGGTAGGGGAGTCGCTCAATAACGCCTGGAAGATCGCCATCGCCATCACCGTTTGTATCAAGGAATGACCGTGGATAGACCTGATAAATGACTGCATTCCGCCACCAACTATTGTTCACATCGCATTCTTTCTCATTTGTTCTGCCTCGACAAATATCTTAAGTCTTTTTGAGTCAAATAAATTCGCGGCTTCAATGTGGAATTGCTCAATGGGCGAGTAGAGAACCAATATTCTTCAACTTATGTTCGTAGAAAAAAAGGCTCCGCAATGACAATAGACAGCAATCAGCGGGCTCTTCTGAGAGCAAACGCCGTCACAGTGCTGCGTGAAAACGATTTGGGCCTGATGACTAGGGCAGCTCCGGATCTTTATCCACATATGTGGAGCTGGGATGCGGCTTTTATTTCGATCGGGCTCGCGCGGATAAGCATTTCTCGGAGCATCCAGGAACTTCGAACATTAATTGGAGCACAGTGGTCTAATGGAATGATTCCGCACATAGTGTTTTCGGGGGCGCCAGGCTATTTCCCTGATCTAGAACGCTGGGCTACGCAAGAGGCTGCGCCTCCGGGAGTAAGGTCGAGCGGAATCTGCCAGCCGCCAGTTCATGCAATTGCCTTACGACATTTGTTAGATCGCGGTAGGGAACTGGGCGGGTCGGATCAAAGAGCCGCAGAAACGTTTGTCGCGAAGACTTTTGATAAGTGGTTTAACTGGCATAGGTGGCTCAGCGAGGCACGAGATCCGGATCATTGCGGTCTCATCCGGATTTATCATGGGTGGGAATCTGGCATGGATAATTCGCCTCGCTTTGACGGCCCCTATTCTCGGGTATCGCCGGGAGATGTTGTTCCATTCCGGCGGACGGACACTCAGCGAGTAGGTGACCAGGCTCAACGCCCTAGCGATGAAGAGTATCTACGCTACATCTGGCTCATTCAGCAAATGTCTGAACTGGGGTATGACGATAGGCGGCTTGCTGAAGCTACAGACTTCCGGGTGAAGGACGTCTTTTTCTCTGCAATACTCGCGGCTGCCAGTGAGGTGCTTTCGGAAATCGGTGACGAATTCGGAAGAACAGCCGAGGCGGATTGGCTTCGAGTTTTGGCCAATCGGTGCTCGCAAGCAGTCGATGCATCTATCGATAACCATACTCACCTGGCTGTCGATGTTGATGATCTGACGGGCGAAAAGCTCAACACGCCAACGCTTGCGGGATTTGCTCCGCTTCTCAGCTCAAAGAATCCTGTGGTGCGTAAGGAGCTTATCGTTCAATGGAATGGAAGTCGTTGGCTGGGTGATCCCAACTTAGCCTTTCCACTCCCTGCATCCACATCGCCTGTCTCTTCGGAATTCCTCCCCAGAACATATTGGCGCGGACCTATTTGGCCAGTGATGAATTGGTTGTTTGGATGGTCTTTTCGTAGAAATGGCGAAGCAGATGAATACGAATCCTTGAGACAGAACTCGTTGATGCAATTGACTAATTCAGAATTTGCAGAGTATTACGAACCGTTCACAAATGAGGCACTGGGCAGTAAAAACCAATCGTGGACCGCGGCGGTAGCCCTCGATTGGCTCGATGCATCATAGTGACTGATCCTCTGTAATTTTCTGTCCTTCAAAGCGCACCGAACATTGAGATTCACCAATGAGACGTTTCCTCAGCGCGTAACCTAGAAGTAGAATCGAACCTACAGCCAAATAGGGCTGAACTGGAGCGAAATAGTGAAGCGCCCCGGAGTACCCAAGCGCGAGCAGAGCGATCTTGTTGCATACAGGGCATCCGACTGCGAAGAAAGCTAGGAATCCACCAACGCCACCAATTTTCAGCGACGTCTGTTCAACTGTGGCCGGATAAGTTTTGACGTAGGTACCGACAAGAAGCCCGGTCAGGATTGAGGAGAGAATCAAGACATTCATTGACCAACTCGTTACCGGAACAGATCTGCCAAACAACGGATTTGGGATTACATCGGTCGGTAAACCAATGAGGGCTAGAGCGGCGAGCGAAGTTCCTAATGCCACCAACCAGCGCCGTAATGGCCATGCCAGCAAAGTCATAAGGCAATCGGGCATATCTCTCTCTCATCTTCTTTTGTCGGACGGCCTGCAGAGTTTGAGTATACCCCTGGGGGTATGAACGGCAAGTTGAGAACTCGACACTATTTCCATCGAAAAGAACCATGGTTGAACAGGGACTTTGGTCCAGAGTCCGTGATTCCAAAATTGAAGTGCTATCGAGATGGAGCCACAGCGGGAAAGTGTGATTGAAAAGAGGTTTACAGGGACGTGTCCAAGTCTTAACGTGGCAATAGTGATACTTAAATGCCGGGCACCGACATCTAAGATTAACGCGAGAATCGTCTGTGTATCACCTGTACATTAGTTTTTTGTTGGTTGTGATTAAACATCTTTGTTATGAATAGCGGTTGCAATTTTTACCGCATCGCGATAGTTTTTGTTGTCGTAAGTAAAAGTTGCCTCGCACGCGCGAGTCGAACTAAGTATTAGTTCTTGACTCTATATTTTTATATTTTTGAATCTGCGCGGACCAGACGACTTAACTGACCCCGAGTTAAGGAGTCAAAATGCCTAGTCATTTATTTGTGACCACTCATCAGAAACCCGCGTCATATCGAATTGGCCTTGTCAGTACATATCCCCCCAAGCTCTGCGGATTGGCCACTTTCGCGGCAGCTCTCGAAAACGGACTTATCAAGGCTGGCCACCAGGTCGAGATTATCGGTGTTGACGATGGCAATACTGATAGCACAAGCGACCGACTGATTGCAGCCGAACTCATAAACGGCGATCGTCAATCTAGGGATTGGTCAGTTGCTGTTTTATCGACTTGTGATGTGGCTCTTATCCAGCATGAATACGGCATATATGGCGGGGCAGATGGCGATGAAGTCATAGATCTTCTTGAATTATTGGATGTTCCTACGATAGTAACTCTTCACACGGTTCCAGCTCATCCGACTTTGCATCAGAGGCAGATTCTTGTATCGATCGGCGACATTGCAGACCGGGTGGTTGTGATGTCAAAGGCAGCCGGGGAACTTTTGAGGGATCTTTATCAATTTGACGCTACGAAAATCATCACAATTCCACACGGCGCTTCGGCTCCTGATGTCAAGGCTCCGCCGGACTTCAACGAACTAAGTTTAGCTCGTCCACAATTGCTCACGTGGGGTTTCATTGGCCCAGGCAAGGGAATTGAGAATGTAATAGAGGCCATGGTGCTACTTGCCGACATGAAGCCTCAGCCTAAGTTCACCATCGCAGGAGTCACTCATCCAAAGGTACTGGCACGAGAGGGCGACAGTTACCGACGGTCGCTTATCAAGTTGGTGGAGGAACTCGGCCTTTCCGATCTAATCAAGTTCGATGATAAATACCGAGACGTGGAAGCGTTGGGCAGGTTCGTTGCTTCGTCTTCGCTTGTAATACTTCCTTATGATTCACTCGAGCAAGTCACCT
>Ga0307375_10003203_pt1 | contig 16250 bp, 9 predicted proteins | sample TR1MG_FD_202531 | JGI IMG/M metagenome (GOLD analysis project Ga0307375, IMG submission 202531) | Soil microbial communities from Risofladan, Vaasa, Finland - TR-1 | ecosystem: Environmental > Terrestrial > Soil > Coastal area > Acid sulfate soil | place: Finland: Risofladan, Vaasa | collected... | reverse complement strand
CTCGGCCAAGCGGCGCCGTTTGATTGCCGCCTTCACTGAGCGCCAGCGCCATGGGGACCATGCCCGCAATCATGGCGATGGTTGTCATCAGAATTGGCCGCAGGCGCGTTCGCCCGCCAAAGATGGCTGCTTCCGTCGACGATTCGCCCTTCTTGCGTCGGTGGCTCTCTGCAAAAGTCACCAGAAGAATGGAATTGGCCGCAGAAACGTCCAACGCCATGATGGTGCCCATGAAGGACTGCAGGTTGAGCGTTGTGCCCGTGACCAGCAACATCAGAATCACACCGCACACGACGGCTGGCATGGCGGAAACCGCGACAAGGGCGAGCCGCAGAGATTGAAAGTTCGCAGCCAGCAACAAGAAGATGGCCACAATGGAGAAGACCACGCCAAGCGTGAGGTAGTGGAAGGTCTGCTGCATCGGCACCACTTGCCCGCGCATCTGCACCTCCACGCCACGCGGCGGAGTACCCGCTCTCTGAATGGCCTTCTCCACCTGGTCTGCCGCGTGTCCCAGGCCCTGTACCTCCACATTTGCCGTCAGGGAGATCATGCGCTGCATGTCGTAGCGGTCAAACTCGCCCACTACATTCCCATAGGACAAATGCGCCACGTCCCCCAGATTCGGATGGTTTGCATCCCCGCCGCTCATCAGAGGAATGGAGGAGAGATCTTCGAGAGATTTCATTTGGCTCTGCGGAACTTCCACCTGCACCTGGTATCCGATGCCCGTCTTCGGATCCTGCCAGAAGTTGCGCGACACAAACCGGCTGAACCAGGTTGCGGTTTCCACCGAGCGCGCAATCTGATCCACGGTCAGGCCAAGCTGCCCGGCCCTTTCGCGGTCAATGTCCACATTCAAGCTCGGGTATTCAAGCGGCTGCGCGTGGTGCAGGTCGCGCAGGTGAGGCAACTTCGCCAGTTCGGCCCGTACCCGCTCGGCAAAGGCGTGATCGGCGGAAAGGTTGAATCCCTGGACGGCTACTTCAATCGGAGTCGGTGAGCCGAAGTCCATAATCTGGTCCACGATGTCGCCGGCCTCGAAGGTGAACGCGGTGTCCGGGATCTCCCGGGCAAAGATCCCGCGCAGCCGCTCCTCAAACTGCGGGATGCGAATAAGCGCCTCCGGCCTCAGCTGCACGCGAAGCACCGCCTCCTGCGGACCGCTCGTTCAGGAGTAGATCAGGTTCACCGGCTAGCTGGGCGCATAAGTGCCCACATATCCAATGCTGATGGCAACATTGCACGGGCCGGCGAGCCGCTGAAATTCGTCCAGCGCCTTCAGCGTAATCTGCTCAGTGGATTCAATGCGGGAACCCGCGGGCGCGCGCAAGCGAAGATGAAACTGGGACTCGGGAATGTGCGGAAAAATCTCCCGGCCCAGGCGAGGGCCAATCAAAACCACAATGCCGACGGCGAACGCAAGATAGGCAATGATCAGCAGCCTGCGTCTGCCCACCAGCCGGGTGATCAGCGCGGCGTAGCGGTCTCGAAAATGATCAAAGGCGGTGCGCCCCGTGCCCTCTTCCTCGCTGCGATGCATGCGCCGGTTCAGCCAGATATACAGCACCGGCACAAGCGTGACGGCACAAAAACAGCCAGAATCGAGAGCATCGCCAGCTGTGTGGGCACAAGAGTTCGACGGGTCCCTTCCAGCACTGCGCGCGGCACGTCATCGGTCAACTGCAGGTTGCTGTGGATGTTCTCGATCACGACCATCGCTTCATCCACCAGAATCCCCACCGCCAGCGCGAGACCGCTCAAGGTCATGATGTTGATGGATTGCCCGGTGAGCCAGAGGCACACCAGCGCAGCGATCAGGGAAAAAGGAATGGAAGTGATCACGATGAATGAGCTTCTCCACTCGCGCAGAAAGAGGAACACCATCAGGCCGGTGAGAAAGGCGCCAATGGCATCCTCCCAAATCAATGAACCGAGCGAGCGGCGTACCCGTCCCGACTGGTCAAGCTCGTAGCTCACCTTCACGTCCGTGGGCAGCACGTTGGCAAAGCGGCCCATGCTGTCCTTGACCTCCTTCACCACCGCCAGCGTGGAGGCATCCGCGCGCTTGGTCACGGGCAGATACACGGTGCGGCGTCCGTTCACCAGCGCGTAGCCCAGAGTCAAATCGCTGCCGTCCTCCACGGTACCAATGTCGCGCATAAAGACGGTTGGACCGGCGCCCGTGCGCACCGGCAGGTTGGCAAGGTCTTTCACCTCAGTCACCACCCCGTTGATCGGCGTAATGCGGTCCAGATTCCCGATGCGCACATCGCCCGCAGGTGCAATCATGTTGCCTGCCAGCAGCGCCTTCACCACCTCTGCCGTGGACATGTGATAACTGCTCAGCTTTTCCCGGTCCACGCGAATCACAATGGTGCGCGAGCTTCCGCCGAAAGTGGCGGGAGACGAAACTCCGGGCAGCGTGGCAAAGAGCGGCCGCACGCGGTTCAGCGCCAGGTCCTGCAGCTCATTCACGTCGCGCGTCTTGCTGGAAAACACAACATAACCCACAGGCACGCTGCCCGCGTCAAAACGCAGCACAAAGGGCGGCACCGCACCCGCAGGCATGTTGGCGTGGGCTCGCTCAATGTAGGCCACCGTCTGCGAGAGCGCCTGATTCATGTCCGTGCCGGGAAGAAAGGAGAGCTTCAGCAGAGCAAAGTTCTCCACGGACTTGGACTCCGCGCTCTGCAGTCCCGCAATGTAGAGAAAGTTGGATTCGTAGTAATAGGCGAGATAGCCTTCCATCTGCGCCGGGCTCATGCCGCCGTACGGCTGCGCCACGTCGATCACCGGCAGATTGAGATTGGGAAAGATATCCTGCGGCATACGGCTGATTGCCAGAATGGCGCACAGCGCCACAGCAAACACTGCCACCAGAACCGTGAAGGGGCGCCGCAATGCGCCATGGATGAGCCACATTGGACGAATGCCCTCCCGTCGTCATGGTCTTTACTGTGATCAGGAATGGCGCAAGGTCGCCGTTGGCCGCTGAAAGTTCTGCCAGAGCGCGCCAGATGCTGAGCCTCGCCAGCGAGTCGTCCATCTCCGCCTGGGCCAGCAGGCTCTGCGCCTCGGCCACATCCACCAGGGTGCCCAATCCCGCGTGAAAACGCGCCGTGGCCTGCAGCTCGCCCTGTCGTGAGGCCGCAAGCGCAATCGGAGTATTCTCAGAAACGCGGCGCGCTCCCTCCAGCTGCGCGTGCGCCATCTGCTGCTGCGCGGTCACGGCTTGCAGAGTCTGCGCGTAAATGGCCTCTTCCCGCCTGCGATTTGCCTGCTCCACGCGCTTGCGCTCGTGGATGGCGAAGATGCTGGTCAGGTCCATCTGCACTGTCAGGCCGGCCTCCCAGTTGTATGCGGAAGATCCCAGTCCGCTGAGCCCGGGCTCCACGTCTCCGGTGGACTGTTCGCCGCTGCCCCGCGCGGAGAGCAATCCTTCCGTCATAAAGTGCGGGTAATACTCGCGATTCAATACGTGAATGCGCGCTTCCTCTTCCTTCACTCGACCTTCCTGAACCACCGCCGCCGGGTGCCTGGCAACCGGGAACTCGGCCGGAGACTCATCCGGCGGCATCTGCAGAAAGGGCCCCGGCTGGATGACAACCTGCATGCCGGCCAGCCCCAACACCTGCGCCAGGGCGATGCTGCCCAGCTGGCTGTCCTGCTGAGCAAAAATCCAGCGCGTCCGGGCCGTAGCCAGTTCCGCATCAGCCCGCGAGGCGTCCGCCCCCGGCCGCAAGTGCGCATCCACCAGCGCATCCACGGATCGTGCAAACGTCTCCCTCCGGCCCACGTCGACAAGATTTGCGTTTACGCGCTGTTCGTCTGCCAGCAGCGCCAGAGACGCCTCCGCAACCGCCGTGGCCACACCCAGCCGGGTCAGTGTCACCTGTTCTTCTGTGCGCGTTGCTGTCGCCCGGGCGGATTGCACCTGTGCCCGGCGATGGCCGAAGTCAAAAGGCTCCCACGAAAGCAGGACGCCCGCGCCGGATGTCCAGAAGGGGCGATTTGCGTGGGGCATAATGCCACCCTGCGTCCCAGTCAAAATGTTCAGGCTCTGCGGCAACAGCACCCCCAGCACGCTCTCACGCGATCCGCGATCGCCCTGCCACACGCCGTCCAGCCATGGCACTGCATTCATCCTGGCCAGGCCCACGCCGGTCTTCGCCGCGTTGTATTGCTCCAGGGCTGCGCGCACAGCCGGATAGTTTGCCAGCGCATAGTCCACGGCCTCCGGCACGGTGAACTGGCGCGCCGCAGGCGTGGCTGCCTGCTGCGCACGCGCTGGCACACCCTGCAGGCATACAAGAAAAATGATGATGACGGGAAGAACCTTCCGACCTCTGGACCACATCCGGTGCAAACCTCCCACGGCACCCTGTGCATGCTGCATGCGCACCGCGCTTCTGTTTCAGTGAGTTCGTACGCCGCCCGCTGCGGCAATGCCTTCCAGGCAGAGCGTCCAGGGTTCCGGCAAACTGCGCAGAAGGCTGTGTCGTGGCCGGAGGCCCGTTATGTGGGGTGAACCTCGATGGAATCAGCCGGCCCGGAAGACACTCCGGCCGAAGACCTGGGCGTCACCGCCTCGGTTTCCGGGCTGCCGCTTCGCTGCAGTCATACGAGACCCCGCAGTCAGGCGAGACCCCGCAATCAGGCGAAACCTGGATCGCTGAATTCGGATTCAGATGGAAGGAGGCGAACGACCGGGAATCGTCGTGTGCCGCAGAATTGGAGGATTGTTGCTTGCCTCCTCCAGGTCCGTCCGGCGGATTGAGGAAGGAACATGAAGGACCGAAATCTCTCCCGGCCGCCAGCGCCGCGCACCGGAGTAGGGAACTACGTCCTCGTCGTCGGCTTTGCGCTGCATATGCGCATGCGGAATCGCAACTTCTTCCAGCAGGGCATTCGCGATGGTTCCGCCCGTCAGGATTTCGCTGGAATGCCCCAGGACGGGGTCAGGAGCCGGCATTGTTTTGCCCACACCCACCTGCGGTGCCGCCAGCATGAATACCGGCAGCAAGATCCAGAAGAAGATGGACGATTTTCGCAGGTTGAAACTCCCGAATATGAAAATTATGTTACACGCGAAAGCCCCGCTGCGGAGGAAAAGTGCGACGCCTGCAATCAGCCCGCTTTGTGCTGTATTCCTTTCCCTTGGAGAATGGGCGGTTGAATGATGCGGCTACCCAAGGGTAATATGCAGTCACCTCCCCTCACCTCGGAGGTATGCATTGGGAAATCCCCTGAATAATCCAATCGCTTCGCTGTATGGCCAGCTCGTTCAGGCTGCGTACAGCATGTTTCAGAATCCGCAAAGCTCGGACCCTCTGAAGCCCAAGCCGGCCGGAATTCCTCCCGGATACGAGTTTTCGGCATGGATTCAGATGTCCGACTTCATCTTCGACGACGAGGATCCGAAGTTTTACGGAATCGTTGTCCACGCCGTCGATAACCCGGACTCCCGCATTGTCGCCATCCGCGGAACTGAGAATGCAATTGAGTGGATCGATGATGCGGCGGCCATTCTCGTGCCTTTTCGCCAGGTGCCTTCCGCAGGCCGGGTGGCCTACGGGTTCGACAAGATTTACAGCACCCTCAAGGTGGTCAAATACACGCCGCCCGGCGCAACGGCTTTCGCCGTGGGCTCCGTGCCGGAGGCCTACACCGGATCCTTCGCCCAGCAGTTGGAGCAGTTGGCGATCCATCGGGAAGCCGAGCGCGGGCAGGTCCAGGCTTTGGCCGCTGGCGAGGTGCGGCCAGCCAGGCCCATGGTCGTCACGGGCCACAGTCTTGGGTCCGCGCTTGCCACGCTGTTTGTCATGGAGAACTCCGCCAGGAAGAAATTCGACATTACTGCACTCTGCACCTTCGCATCGCCGCGCGTGGGCAACATGGAGTTTGTTCACACGTTCAATCAGCTTCCGATGGATTCCTGGCGAATCGTGAACACCCGCGACGTGGTTCCCAAGCTCCCCTTTCACGTGCCTATTCTGTTCGACTACGGCCACGTCGACACAGAATGCTCGTTTGATTCTTCTTCGTTTGCCAGGAACAGCGTGGCGTGTTGGCACTCCTTGGCTACCTACCTGCACTGGCTCGATCCAAGTTATCCGGTGGAAAAAGACTGCATTCCCTAGCCGCGCGGCCGCATTGCGCGCTGGCCGCCGGCTCCGTCCGAATCCAGTCGTTGGGATGCCCCGGGTTCGCATACGGACCCCCTCCGCTTCCGGCCGCAGAGAGGGCCGCACCTGGCAGCAACGGGAATCACAATCTCCGGGTAAAGTTAGTTCAATCGAATCGTTACTCAGTTAGAATTAGCAGCGTCAGTAGCCATGCCCCTTTCCCCAGGCGACAAACTCGGTCCGTATGAGGTCCTCTCGCGCCTTGGCGCGGGTGGAATGGGGGTGGTGTACCGCGCCAGGGACCCACGCCTGGACCGCGACGTGGCCATCAAGGTCTCAGAGCAGCAGTTCACCGTTCGCTTTGAGAAGGAGGCTCGCGCCATCGCGGCGCTGAACCACCCGAATATCTGCCAGATTTACGACATTGGCCCTGATTACCTGGTCCTGGAGTACGTGGAAGGACACCCAATCGCCGGTCCGCTTCCCACCGAGGACGCGTTGAAACTGGCCATCCAGATTGCCGGAGCGCTGGAAGAGGCGCATGGGCGCGGCATTCTTCATCGGGATCTGAAGCCAGGAAACATCCTGGTCACTGGCAACGGAACCAGCAAGCTGATTGATTTCGGACTGGCCAAGCTGACCACCGACTCCGACCCGGACAGAACCAGGACCATCGAGGGCTCAATCCTGGGAACCATTTCCTACATGTCTCCGGAGCAGGCCGATGGCCAGCCGGTCGATGAGCGTTCCGATGTCTTCAGCTTCGGCGCCGTGCTGTACGAGCTGCTTTCCGGCAGCCGCGCCTTTCGTGGAAACTCCACAGCCAGCTTGCTCAAGGCCGTGCTGCGCGATGATCCCCCTCCGCTGCAGGCGCCCGTGGAACTTCGGGACATTGTGGCCAGGTGTCTGGCAAAGAATCCGCAGGACCGCTTTCAGACCATGCGGGAGCTGAAGGCGGCGCTCGAACAGCTCGCGAACCCGTCCCTGGAAAGGCTTCCCATTGCCGCCATTCCAGCGGCTTCTGCGCCCGCCCGAACCGGCGTTGGCCGTGAAGCGCAGCACCAGCAGCTCTGGCGCGCATATACGCGGGTCAAGGAAGGCCGCGGCCTCATTCTGGCTGTTACAGGAGAGGCGGGCATCGGGAAGACGAGCGTGCTGGAGGACTTCATCGCGGAGCTGGGCAGCCGCGGCGAGTACCCCATCGTGGGCCGCGGCCGGTGCTCGCAACGGCTGGCCGGCGAAGAGCCCTATCTGCCCATCCTGGACGCGTTGGAGAGCCTTTTGCATCGACCCACGGGCCATTCCCTTGGCAGTGTGATGAGGGCGACGGCGCCCACCTGGTACGGACTCGTAGCCACGGACTCGTCCGACAGCCGGTCGAACGGCGAACCGCGCGAGGCCCCGCCCGCGGCATCCCAGGAGCGCATGAAGCGCGAGTTCGCGGCCCTTGCGCAAGAGCTTGCCCGCACGCAGCCGCTCATCCTGTTCATCGACGATCTGCATTGGGCAGACATCTCCACCATCGACATCCTCAACTACTTGGCCGGACGATTCGATCAATTGCGCGTGCTGGTGCTGGGCAGTTTCCGGCCCTCGGACATGGCGCTCAGAGGAAATCCCTTTCTGCACATCCGGAACGATCTGCAGTCGCGCGGATTTTTCCAGGAAATGACGCTGCCTTTTCTTGGGCAGAAGGATGTGGAGCGTTATCTCGCCCTCGAGTTTCCCGGGCATGAGTTCCCCAGCGACGTCGCCTCCCTGGTCCACGCCAAAACGGAGGGCAGCCCACTCTTCATGGCGGACCTGGTGCGTTATCTGCGCGACACGGGTGGGATTACCGACGAGAGCGGAAAATGGGCTCTCGCACGGTCGCTGCGGATGGGCCCGCGGGACTTGCCCGAATCCGTGCGCGGAATGATCTCCCGCAAGATTGAGCAGGTGGATCAACGCGATTTGAAGCTGCTGCTCGCGGCCAGCGTGCAAGGGCACGAGTTTGATTCGTCCGTGGTGGCAGAAGCCATCGAGATGGACGCGGCTGAAGTTGAAGAGCATCTGGAAACGCTGGAGCAGGTGAACGTGTTTGTCCGGCGCGGCGAGGAGCGCGAGTTTCCCGATCACTCCCTTACGCTCAACTACCAGTTTGTGCACGTGCTTTACCAGAACGTACTGTACGACTCCCTGCAGCCGACGCGGCGCACGGCGCTCAGCGGGCGTGTGGCACGCGCACTCGTGGCGCGGCATGGTAACCAGGTGGCCAGCGTTGCTGCCCGTGTTGCGGTGCTGTTTGAGGCGGCCAGAGACTTCTCAAACTGCGCCCAGTATTTTTACATTGCTGCTGCCCGTTCCGTGTCGCTGTTCGCCTTCCGCGAGGCCCTTGCGCTCACTGAGCGTGGCCTGAATGTACTCAAGTCGTTGCCGGACGGCGCGGCACGCAAGCAGCAGGAGCTGGTCCTGCAGATGATGCGCGGCATCGCGCTCCGTTCCACCAGCGGCTGGTCCACGCCGCAGATTGAGCAGGTCTTCAGCCGGGCGCGGCAGCTGTGCCAGAACCTCGACGATCCACCGGAGCTGATTCCGGTCCTCTGGGCCACCACGCTCTTTCTCTTAATCCGCGGAAATCTGCTGGAGTGCCGGGACCGCGCCGATGAGCTGATGAGTCAGGCGCAACGCTCCGGCGATCAGGCCTACATCATGGCCGCGCATCACATTTCCGGCGTGGTGCGGGAGTTCATCGGCGACATGGTGGAGTCCAGCCGCCTGCTGGAGCGCTGCCGGGAACTGCACCTGCCTTCCGAGCATCTGGCTTACGCGGCAATGTATGGTCAGGACCCGGGCACCCTCGGCCGCGCCATGTCAAGCCGCCCGCTCTGGGCTCTCGGTTATCCGGATCGCGCCATTGAGCGCGCCAGGGAGACGCTCTCCATTGCCCGCACTCAGGGTCACCCAACCATGGTTGCGTTCGCTCTGGTGGTCATCCAGGGCATCCACCTTTACCGCGGAGAAGCGGCCGAGGCGCTGGCCGTCGGCGACGAAATCATTGGCCTCTGCCGCGAATTTGAACTGCCCCAGGAGGCCGAATGGAGTTGGGCATTCCAGGGGTTTGCCATGCATCTTCAGGGTCGCACCGATGAAGGCATTGATGTGCTCAAGCGCAGCCTGGCCGCGCAACAGGCCATCTCCGCGGGCCTGGTCCGCTCCGCGTTCCTGGCGCTGCTGGCAGAAGCCCTGTGCGCCGAGGGCCGCGTGGAAGAAGGACTCAAAGCAATCGAGGAGGGCTTTGCGCACTCCGAGCAGACCGCGGAAGGCGGGTACGTGGCGGAGCTGCACAGGGTGCGCGGCGAGTTGCTTCTCCTCGCCGGAGACACCGCGCAGGCAGAGGAGAGCCTGCGTAAGGCAATGGACTACGCAAGCAAGCAACAGACAAAGTCCTTCGAGCTGCGAGCGGCCACGGCGCTGGCAGAGCTGATGAAGGCAGCCGGCAAGCCAGACGAAGCACGCGCCGTTCTTGCCCCGGTTTACGCATGGTTCACGGAAGGCTTCAATACCGCCGATCTGGTCGGCGCGCGGACGCTCCTGTCCGAGATTGGATGAGCCCGCAATGGTGAATTTCGAGCGGAAACTCCCCACGGAAGAGGTCGAAGCAGCGGATATCGTGCGCGGCATCCTGAAGGTGCAGGCGGCGTTTGCAAAAGCGCAAAACCGTCCGTTGGGCAGGGGGACGCACACCAAGGGCATCTGCGCGCGGGCCACCTTCGAGGTCTTCGACCTGGAGCGCAAAATTGGCGACCACACCCTCGTCACACGCCTTGCGCAGGGAATCTACGCCAAACCCGGCGTCTACCCCGCCACCATTCGCTTTGCCAACGCTGCGTCCACGGTGTACCCCGACCGTCAACCGGACCTGCGCGCCATGTCGTTCTCCGTCGAGCTTCCGGGCGGCGCTCCCGGCAGCCCGCAGTTTCAGGACTTTTCTCTGCAAACCGCACCCACCTTCCCCATCAACGATGCGCACACCTTCGCGGTACTCATGAAGGTGCTGAGCGCAGGCAGCGGCGGAGCCAAGCTCAAGGCCATTCTTTCTCTGTCGTTCCTGGACTTCTGCCGCTTCGCCAAAGCATCGGTCCTCGGCATCCTGCAGCAGCACGGAAAATCTGGCCCCTACCAGACGCTGCGTTATTGGAGCACTGTTCCCTTCCGCAACGGCCCGTTTGAGGCCGTAAAATATTCCGCCATCCCCAACCCGCACAATCCCGCGCACACACTGCAGGAGGAGCCGGATGCCCTGCGAGACGAACTCATCCGCCACCTTGAACAGGACGAGAAGATGAGCTCGTTCGATATCGCCCTCCAGGTGCTTGATGCCGAGCGTATGAGGCATTGGGGCATGCGCCGCCAGGCAAGCTTCTGGGTGGAGAATGCGACCGTGGATTGGAAGGAGACCCAGGCTCCGTTTCACGTTGTCGGGCGACTGACACTGGTGGCCAAGTCCGACATCCCAATGGAAGCATGCGAGCCAAAATACATCGACGTCACCGATCACGCGACACCGGACAGCGAGCCCCTGGGCAGCATCAATCGAGCCCGGCGTGTCTCGGAGGTTGCCAGCCGCAAGGTGCGTCTGGGCGAAGCCACGGTGGAATCCGTGCTGGACAGCCTGCCCTCGGCGCCCGCCCGTCCCCGTTCCATTCTCCGCAGCCTGCCCCGGCTCACCGCCCTCGCCGTGGTCGGCATTTTGCTCCTTTACTTCACTTCAGGATTCCTCTATCGCATACTTTCTGCGCGGAACATCCCCGCGTATGAACACGTGGATCAGGTGCGCTATCTGAATCAGGGCTGGGGTCTCGATCGCGATTCACCAGACCGGGAGCTGTTTTATTACACTCCTCAGGGTGCCGGCATGCACGGCTTCCGTTACAGCTGGTTCGTCAATCTGGAACAGCCTTTCAGCAAGAAACGATTCACCGGCCCGCATCACATGCGCGCGCTCGACTTCGTCGTTGATCCGGATCCGACGCCCACCAACCCTGACCTGCTTCCCGTCGGATTCGCAAAGCGCTACGACAGCACCCTCCATGACAACGTTGTCGACATCACCTGCGCGGCCTGCCACACTGGCCAGCTCAACGTCACCCGCAACGGAACAACCACCGCCATCCGCATCGACGGCGGAGAAGGCATGAGCGCCTTCACTGACACAGATCTCGGCAGCTTCCAGTTGGGCCTTGGTCTGTCCTTTGCTGAAACGCTGGCCAATCCATTCAAGTTCAATCGCTTTGCCGCACGCGTCCTCGGGCCGGATGCGGACACATTTTCCGCCAAGCTCACCCTGTGGCGAAACATGTCGGGCGTCGCGCTCAACCTTGGCAAGGTCTTCCTCGGCTCCTCCGCACCCTGGCACTATCCGGTGCAGGAGGGCTACGGCCGCACCGACGCACTCACCCGCATCGGCAACGTCGTCTTCGGCGATCATATCTCGCCCAGAAATTATCACCTGGGCAATGCGCCCGTCAGCTATCCCTACCTCTGGAACATCTGGAAGTTCGACTGGGTGCAATACAACGCATCGGTCAGCCAGCCCATGGCGCGCAACGTCAGCGAGTCGATGGGCGTGGGGGCCGACTTCAAGCTCGTCGACGATTACGGCCGCCCCATCCCGCCCAGCCAGCGCTACACCACCTCCGTGAACTTTCTCAATCTGGCCCGCATTGAGTCCACCCTCCAGCGCCTTCAGCCTCCGCAGTGGCCTGAGGATCTGCTCGGTCCCATCAACCAGGCCTCGGCCGCCCGCGGCAAGGTGCTCTATGACTCCGATTGCGCCAAGTGTCACGAGCCGCACGTCACCTCCACCGCACTCAAGCAGTACTTCTCGCCTGGCCGCCTGCCCACCGATCCCATGTGGGACATCCGTCCCGTCGCGGTTCAGGAAATCGGTACCGATCCCACGGCGGCAAATAACTTCGTCAACGACCGCGTCGACCTCACGCGCACCGGCATCACGTATGACGAAGTGAAGCCTTTGCTGCTCAAGGAGTACAACATCCAGAAGCAGCGCTACCAGGCGCTCATACCTGCGCTGCAGCAGGAGATTGCGCAACAGCAGAAAGCCGGCGCTTCTGCCGACGTCATTAAGGAGTACACGCACGAACTACAGGATGCGCAGTCGAATCCTGTCACCGATGAGACCATCGCACAGCATCTCAACTCGCTCAACATGCGAGCCGTCAATGCAGGTGAGGCCCTCAACATTCTGGGCTTGATCATCCGCGACCGCTACTACACCCAGAATCGCTTCTCCCCGCAGGCTCAGGCATGCTTCGCCGGGTTTGACACGCTCGACATTCCGGATGTCTTCGACGGATACAAGCCGCGTCCCCTGGCCGGTGTCTGGGCCACGCCGCCCTTCCTGCACAACGGTTCAGTGCCCACCCTCTTTGACATGCTGTCTCCGGTGAGCGAACGCCCCAAGCGCTTCTCTGTGGGCAATCGGGACTTCGACCCCGTCAAGGTCGGGTTCGCGATTAAACCGCGCAAAGGCACTCGCGACGGATTCTGGATGGACACCACATTGCCGGGCAATCAGAACACCGGCCACCAGTTCGCCGCCGGCTACGTCCCGTACGACCCCAGCAATCCTTCCGCCAAACGCCCCAAGGGCATCATCGGGCCCGCGCTTTCAGTCCAGCAGCGAATGGACATCATCGAGTACCTGAAGATTCTCCGCAACGATCCCGCGCCCGCGGATCGCGCGCCAATTGATTGCTTCGCGCTGCTGAAATAAGAAAAGGGATGGCCCGGCGAACTCGCCGATCCATCCCTTTTTCTCTGCGGGAAATGCACCCCTCATCCAGGCGGGCAGGCCGTTCCGCTCCCGTTTAAATGCGAACGAAAATCCGCTTGCGGAACATCCAGTAAAGTGTGAGCCAGTAGCAGATCATCACCGCAATGCCCAGCATCAGTGGCTCCAGCCCCATTCCGAACATCTGGAATACCTTGTAGCCGAAGGTGATGTGCAGGTCCTTGATGAGGAACTCCTCCCACAGGTGTGCAATCAGGTAGGCCGCAATCGAATTCATGCCTACGATCACCAGTGGGAACGACCACTTCCGGTATCCCTTCACATCGATGACCCACGAGAACGCGGCCAGGAACAGGAAGCATACGCCACCGCTCCACAGCGTCCAGCTCGGCGTCCAGATGCGCTTCACGATCGGGCAAATCCCCGTCACGTGCAGCAGCGCGGCGCCAGCCATCAACAGGACACCGGCAATCACAAACTTCTTTACCGGAATCTTCGGCGCCGAGGCCCGGAACCATTCGCCCGCCAGCAGGCCCAGAATCATTGTGCCCAGCGTCGGGATGAAGCTCAGCGTCAGATACCCTCCATCGTTAAACGCAAACCGAGACGTACGCGGAAACAGGTTCAGGAACCACACATCAAAGGCCTGGCCCAGGTTGCTGTTCTTGTTCCAGTGCGCGGCAAAGCCGGAAAAGTTGTAAGCCCAGTTCTGCGGAACGCCCACCGCGGCCCAGTCGAAGTTTGGCCCCGGCGCCGGATACACCGCCCACGCCAGCCAATAGGCAAACAGAATGCCGCCCAGCGCCGTCCACTGCCACTTCGTCTTGCAGAAGGCGAGCAAAAACAGGAACGTATAGCCCAGCCCGATCTGCGTGAGGGTGTCCTCAAACGTATAGTAGGTCTGCGTCGAGTAAATGGACCGCAGCCAGATGCCCAGCGCGACAAGCAGAAAGCTGCGCCATACCGTGTGCGAAATCATCCTGGTAAAGCTCTGCCCTTTGCTCCTGCGGCTGGCCAGCGAGTACGGCAGCGCTACGCCAACCAGGAAGGTAAACCCCGGCTGAATCGTGTCGTGCAGCCCCATGCCGGACCACTGAACGTGCGACTGGTTGAAGGCAAGAATGCGCCAGAACAGGCTATGCGGAAACGCCTTGGCCACCACGGCAAAGCGCATCACTTCGCCCATCATCAGCAGCATCACTAATCCGCGATAGGCATCCACCGCTACATTCCGTGGCGGCACTGCCTTTGCGATCCCGCTGGCTGCTTTGTTAACGTTTTCTTTCGGAGCTTGTATTTCTGCTGTCACTTCCACTCGTCCGACCTCACTCCCGCAGCCGTTCAGCAGAAAGGCAAGGCTGCGTCTTTTCCAAATGATCTAAGGGTGAGCGTAAGGTAGCATACCCAATTCACAAGTGACCAGACAAAATATGCTCGGAAAGCTGGCTCCACCGTTGTGCCCCAAATATGTTGCGTTTTGGAGCGCACACCAGGCTAGTCAAACTGCCGTCCAGCCAGCGCGGAAATGGGGGTTGACGGGGGCGCAAGCGCTGCCTAGACTCATCGCAAATCAAATTTATCGCTTTGCAGTGCACTAGACTCACTGATGCAATTGTGCATCCTGGCGCTTCTGCCATCCAACTCAATCCATCCAATACAGGAGACGTATGAACGACCAATTGCCGGGCTCCTTACTCGATTTGTCTCGCCGGGAATTCCTTCGCCTCGGCGGCATCACCGCCGTGGGCATGGGCATCGTAGACCTTCACGCAGAAGCCGCGGAGACCCACGCCGCCACCATGATCGGTGTGCCCTTCACCCCGGTTGAGCCGAAGATCGGTATCATCGGCACCGGCGGAAGAGGCACCAGCCTGCTGAAAGATCTGCTTGCCGCCGATGTCAAGGTGCACGCCATCTGTGACGTCGTGCGCGAGAAAGCCGAGCACGCGCAGTCGCTCGTGGTCAAAGCCGGGCAGAAGGCTCCCGAGCTTTACACCAACGGCGATCACGCCTTCGAATCCCTCGTCGCGCGCGACGATATTAATTTCGTCATCATCGCCACTCCGTGGAACTGGCACGTTGAAATGGCCGTCGCTGCCATGAAACATGGCAAGCACACCGCCACAGAAGTGCCTGCCGCCCAGACCATCGAAGATTGCTGGAAGCTCGTCAACACCTCTGAACAGACGCGACGCCATTGCACCATGCTTGAGAACTGCTGCTACGGATACAACGAGACGCTCATCCTTCGATTGATCCATGAAGGTCTCTTCGGTGATGTGCTCTATGGCGAAGGCGCCTACATCCACGACCTGCGGGAAGAACTCTTTTCCGACAAGGGCGAGGGCCTCTGGCGCCGCACCGTGCACACCCAGCTCGGCGGCAATCTCTACCCCACGCACGGGCTCGGCCCCGTGGCCAATTACATGGGCATTCAGCGCGGCGACCGCTTCGACTACATGGTCTCCATGAGCACTCCTCAGCATGGCCTCGATCTCTACCGCAAGGAGCACCTTGCGCCTTCGGATCCTCGCTGGTCTGAGCGCTACATCACCGGCGACATGAACACGTCACTCATCAAAACTGCCAAAGGCCTCACCATTACCCTCAAGATCGACACCGTCAATCCGCACCCCTACAACCGCATTAACATCGTCGGCGGCACCAAGGGTAGATTCGCCGACTATCCGCCGCGCATTTACTTCGATGGCCAGGCGGGCGGAGAAGAGTGGGGCACCATCGACGCCTACAAAGAGCATCAGCACCCCCTCTGGAAGCGCGAAGGCGAAATCGCGCAAAAGCTGGGCGGCCACGGCGGCATGGATTACATCATGCTTTACCGGCTCATGCAGTGTCTGCGCGAGGGTCTCGTTCCAGATATGGATGTCTACGATGCCGCCGCCTGGTCCGCACCCGGTCCACTCAGCCGCGCTTCCCTTGCTGCCGGCAGTGCGCCCGCGCGGTTCCCTGATTTCACCCGCGGACGCTGGCAGGAGCGCTCCGCCTCGCAAATCGCCACGCAAAGTTAGCACGGCGTTCATCCTCCGCAGGTCGAGAGGCGCGCATCACAACCGCGCCTCGTTGCCTCCTCCGCTGCGCCGGCAACAAAGGCGACGGGGAGATGCTCAGCGGCTTCCAGGCTCGCGAGCCCGGCTCCTTACCAGCAAAAGATCCCGTTGTCCTGCTCAGCTGATATCCGGGGATCTGTGATTTTAAAAATTCGGTGCTCGCCGTCTTGCTTGGGGCAGTTCGAATCGCTTTCAAAGACGCTGCCAACCTGAGTTTCATAGCTTGCCCAACATTTTCCCTATAAAAACAAATGACTT
>Ga0307375_10003201_pt1 | contig 16256 bp, 14 predicted proteins | sample TR1MG_FD_202531 | JGI IMG/M metagenome (GOLD analysis project Ga0307375, IMG submission 202531) | Soil microbial communities from Risofladan, Vaasa, Finland - TR-1 | ecosystem: Environmental > Terrestrial > Soil > Coastal area > Acid sulfate soil | place: Finland: Risofladan, Vaasa | collected... | reverse complement strand
GCTTGCCGTTACATCAATCGCCGAAATCCCAGATTACACGGGGCATTCATGCCATGCCTCACCAAACAGTCCACATAATCGAGCGGTCTACATAATCGGCCTTATGTGCCGCGCTCCATAAGGCCGATGAATTGCCATACGCAATTAGTTCGCCCGGAATGTACGGTTTAATGAGGGAGCGCAATCACAAGGCTGATCTACGCTACCCGATTATTCTTTAGACCAGCGAGCAGCGACCTTCTCATACGCTGCGGCTCGAGGATTGCCGAGTTTCCGGTAATCGTCGGCCACCATTTGGTAAGCGTTCGTTTTCAGACGGAGATCCGCGACAGTGGGACTGTTCACGCTACCGGCCAGAGCGGGTATCCGCAGTGTGATCCCGCTATCGATCAGGTCCGGGTTTCGGCGGGACAACTCCGGTCTGTTCTCCGCATAGATAACCGGCCACCAATAGGGATTGCCCAATCTGGTCGCAGCAATCGCCCACAACGTATCGCCGGGCGACACGATAACTCCTGTCGCCGCAGCTGTTGCCATTGGCGCGGTTTCCGGTTCTACGGAAGCGGCGGGGACGGTTGCGGGCGCGCCTGTATCGGGAGTTTGTTCGGTGTGCGCCACTACGGCTTTATCCGATGACATCTCGGGCGGCACCACGGACGCATCCTGAGTGGATATCCAACTCTTTGCACTGATGCCAAGCACGATGAGCAGCAATACAAGCAGCACCAGCAATATCCAGGCGCCGGTTCTGGTACGCCAAGCGGTTTTGTCCGGAGTGAGTTCCCTGATTCGCAGCTGACGGAAAGGCGCGTTGACCGCGAAACGCAATGCGCTGTAGGGGCGAAAGTGGACACGCGAGTGCTCGGGTATCGTTAACGGCGCGCCGGAGTTGGGATCGTGCCCCGTCTGTTCATCGACATGGGTCGTATGGAAACGGCCAAAGTGATACAGGGGAATCTCGCCGCCCGTCTCCAATTCCTCACTCATGGTCTTTGCGAATTGGTGGATATAGGCGTCTGCTTCGACACTGCTGACCTTGGCACGCCTGGCCACCAGCGCCGCAAAGGAGTGGAGCGCTATCTTGTTGTCGTCGCTCATGTCGGCGCACCTTCTTCGTCCGATTCGATATCGTAAATCTCTTCACGGAGCAATTTGCCCGTGCGAAACACGGGCACGCGCCGTTTTGGGAAAATCGCAAAGTCATGACTGGCTGGCCGATAACCGCGGTGCTCCGCGTACGTCGCCGTGTCGAAGGTGCCAAGGTGCGGGATGGTGACCGCGTGTCCGACCCGGAGCAGGTCACGAATCTCCCGCAGTGTCGCCCCCAGCAACCGCTGCGACAGAGTGTTCGATATGCCCAACTCTTTTGCAACTTTTTCAATAAGCTCAGATTGATCCATGGGTGCTCCATAGCGGGTCGGTTTATATGAAGTGCCAGGAAGCTACATTATTGCTGCCGATTCCATAGCCTTCTCTTGATCACTCATTGCAATTAAAGCTCGATTCATTGTTTCGCTATATTTGATACTCGGGTGTCCGCAATATTTACCTGCATCCGCGCAATTAATGCAGAATTCGCAAAAATCTTTCTTCATGCACCCCACCAAGCCGCATGAGTAATGTATTTTTAACTTACAGTTATTGAGGTCTGCTTGTCTCATTATGTTGATCGAAAAAACAACGTCTGCGAAAACAAGAAACGAGCCGTTGCCATCGATACGCTAAGCACCGTGTGTAATGGCTGTAACTTTATGGGAACTTGTAGTTTGCATCTGTGCGTTATCGCACATTAATCACCTGGTAATCATGTAGCCAGGTATCGCGATGGCGTGCCAGTTCCGCTCGAGTTGGCCAGGATTTTGTGGAGGCAGAGCGTTCTGCTGTTCGGCGAGGCTGTTGAAAAACTCGTTGTTAAAACCGTCGTGGTGCTCTGGAATTTCGTGAGGTGATGACGTTATCACCCTTTCGGGTGCTTCAACTGGGTTCTGGTACCCGGCTTGCAGGTTGATCGGATGGTTTTTGCCTCAAGCGGGCGCACCTATCCTGTCGATTGGCGGTCAGTGTGCAGGCAACTTGGTCATGCGGCGCAAATTCTGGACGGTAGCGGCGAGTGTGAATTCGTCAGCGGCGCCACTCAGTCCGCGTAGTTGCAGGCGATCCAGTTTGAGAATGGACTTGAGATGGGCAAAGAGCATCTCGACCTTCTTGCGTTCGCAGCGTGATCTTTGATATTCCGGTGTCGTGGCAATTTCCCGGGCAACATCGCGACGGGCAACATCGCGAGCGGTCTCATGGAGGCTGCGGGCTATCTTGCGAACCGGCGTATTCGGGCAGCACCGAACTTTCATCGGACATGTGGCGCAATCACGCTGACTCGAACGGTAGATGATGGTGTCATCTTTGGTGACATGCTTGCGCGGATTCTTGAACGGGCGCCATTCACTGCGAAGTGCGTTGCCGGCGGGACAGCGATATTCGTCAGCCTCTTCATTCCATTTGAAATCGTCTCGGTCAAAAGTTCCGTCCTTGCGTTCCGTCTTGTCCCACACCGGAATATGCGGCTCAATGGCTTTCTCCTCGACCATCCAGCCCAGCATAGGTGCTGAGCCATAGAAAGCCACTGGCATTAATAAAACTTCGACTCCTTTCATAACTTGAACCAACCGCTTCTGACGTCGCCTTTACATCACAATACCGTTCGGACATGAGTCGCAACGCATGACCTTTGTTCAAGTCAGATTAGAGTAACTGGTCTTTGAGCGTCTGGCTTTGCGATTTTTCGGGTAGCGCGGCTCGGTGTTCAAGAGGCACGTTTTCCCTGTAGAAATATTCGAACAAATCACCATTCGGATCCGGCAAGCCTCTATGGTTGATACGCAGTGTCACCATGTTATCGGGCTTGGCGTATGTCCCCATCGGCACGCCTTTTAAAACAGTCCCCATGTAGTCCATCCACATTGGCAAGGCAGCTCTTGCGCCGGTTTCTTTTTCACCCAGAGTGACCGGGACATCGAAGCCGATCCAGGAGACGCCCACCACGGTGGACTGGAAGCCGCAGAACCATGCATCCACGAAGTCGCTGGTGGTGCCGGTCTTGCCTGCCAGATCTGATCGCCCAAGCTGCATGGCGCGGCTGGCGGTACCTTGCCGTATGACATCCTGCATCATACTGACCATGGTAAAAGCATTGCGCGCATCTATTACCTGCTCTGCATTCTCATGGGCCACGACAGGCTTGGCTTTATACAAGATGACACCCTTGGCATCTTCGATGCGCTGGATAAAATAGGGCATAACGCGGAAGCCACCGTTGGCGAAAACAGAATAGCCTGCCAGCATTTGCATCGGGGTGACCAAGCCTGCACCCAGCGCCATGGTCAGATAGGGTGGTTGCTTGGTGGCATCGAATCCAAATTTGGTGATGTAGTCCTGAGCATATAAGGGTGTAATGGCTTGCAGGATGCGGATAGAGACCAAGTTCTTGGATTTGACGAGCCCTTCCCTCATGCGCATTGGTCCTTCAAACCGCTCTTCGTAGTTTTTTGGTTGCCAAGGTTCGTTACCGGTTTCAGCCGCGGTAAATTGCAGCGGCGCGTCATTGATGATGGTGGCGGGAGTAAAACCTTTCTCGAGTGCTGCGGAGTAGATGAACGGCTTGAAGCTGGAACCGGGTTGCCGCCAAGCCTGCGTAATATGGTTGAACTGGTTGCGGTTAAAGTCGAAGCCACCAACCAAAGCGTAGATGGCGCCATCGCGCGGGCTGGCAGAAACGAACGCGGCTTCTATTTGTGGTAGCTGGGTGATTTGCCATATACCTTTTGCATTTTGTTGTACGCGAATTATTGAACCAGTGCGGATGCTCTGATTTGGGGGGACATTGATTCTCAGTGCAGAATGGGCAAATTTCAGCCCTTCCCGGCCGATCTCGATAGTTTGACCGCCCTTGCAGTATGCACGGACAGTACCGGTGCTCGCTTGCAGCACTATGGCCGGAATCAAGTCATCGCTTTCAGCAACATCTTGCAGTGCTTTTTCAAGATATTCATCCCCAGTACCATTGCGCAAGTCGGCGTAACCCTCCGGACCGCGGTAACCATGATGCCGGTCATAGTCCAGCACACCCTTGCGCACCGCCTTATAGGCCGCTGCCTGGTCTTTTTGACGAATGGTGGTATAGACCTTGATGCCTTGCGTGTAGGTGTCATCCTGATAGCGGTCATACACGACCTGTCTAACCATCTCCGCCAAATAATCTGCCTTAACCGGAAATTCCTGATTGCCGTGCTTGGCGATTATGGGCTGCCGCTCCGCGGCTTCAAATTGCGGGCGATCAATGAAATGAAGTTCATGCATGCGGCGCAGCACATACATCTGGCGCAGCCTGGCACGTTTGGGGTTGACCATGGGATTATAGGCGGAGGGGGCCTTGGGCAGGCCCGCCAGCATGGCCATTTCGGCCACGGTGTTCTGGTTGAGGGTCTTGCCAAAATAAGTCCGCGATGCTGCGGCGAAACCATAGGAATGCTGGCCGAGGTATATCTGATTGATGTAAAGCTGGAAGATTTCGTCCTTGCTCAGGTTGTGCTCAATTTTCAGCGCGAGAAGCACCTCTTTGAATTTGCGCGTCAGGGTTTTTTCATTGGAGAGGAAGAAATTGCGGGCCACCTGCATGGTGATGGTGCTGGCTCCTTGCTTGGCATCGCCTGAAGTAAAATCAGAAAATGCTGCACGCAACATCCCTGAATAGTCCACGCCGCCGTGTTCATAGAAGCGGTCGTCCTCCGCAGCGAGTATGGCTTTCTTCATCAGGTCCGGCACATCGTTTATCTTCACCAGTTCGCGCCGTTCTTCGCCAAATTCGCCGAGCAAAGTACCTTCAGCGCTGTATACGCGCAGGGGAAGTTTTGGTTGGTAATCGGTCAACACATCCAGTGATGGCAGTGATGGGTAGACTAATATTGCCGCAAATACCAGCAACAGCAAAAGCAGGAGAGCGGAAGCTAGCGCAGCGAGAACCGGGTAAAACCACCAGCGCTGAGCTATGTTCCTGGGAAGGGTAAGAGATATTCTAAGGAAAGTCATATCAGATGGTCGTACTAGCGCTGGTCGAGCAGTTAATCTTCCGCATCCAAATCGGCCTGACGATTTCCGCCGAAGGAGACGCGGGACTAACTGGCTTAGGCAACTTTTTTTGTGGGTATATTTATTTACAGTCCGCTAAAGCACTGATGCCAGCATACACCAAGAGAGGCCGACTGGGCCCTTTTGGAAAAGGTCTTTGATTACTGCTCCTCGGCACACACTGGTAAGACAAACCGCGGGAAACCGATTTCAATAACTGTTTGGCCGCTATCGAGCAAAAGATCGACCTTCCATTTTTTGGCACACAGCGGCTTTATATGTTGCCATATTCCCTGCCGGAAAGCGGGCATTCAGAGTTGGCGGAATTTACCATGTAAAGGTCCGCTTCAGTTTGCAGGACCGTTGCATGGTAAATTCCACCTACATCTGGATGTCTGCTATTTGCTGCGTGTTCCGGAGCATCGTGACCGGTCATTTCGCTGAGGTGTGTTCGACTGCGCGCACATAGTCGATCACTATCGATACGCCGACCGCACAAAAAAACAGCCCCGCAAGATAAGAACTTCTACTGCGTGTTTTCCTTCAAGCGCTCACGTACCAGCGTGATGTGCTGGCGCAGTACATAGAACTGGTCACCGAACATCTTGGGCACTTTCATCCGCTTCACGGAATACTCGATCTCATCCAGACGTTTGATCATTTCCGCTTGTTCCGCAGCATCGTTCGCTTTGAGTAGGCCGCGCTCTAACTCCAGCAATGCGCCGTACCATTTGGTGATACGCGAGCGGATGCGCCAACGATACACTGATGGCAATATGCGCAAGCCGGGGATTAACACCACCATGAGCGGCACGAGTACGACCACCAGACGGCTCACCAATGTCGCCATCCAGAATGGCAGATTGCGATAGAGGAAACTTCTGCCAGATTGATAATAACGAGCGGCGTCTTCGCTGATACGGAATTCGTGCTCCAAAGGCGCGGGAAACTCGCCCTGATGCTGCAACAATCCGGCCTTGCCATTCACCTCGTGCGCAGCCTCAAGCAGCAGGTCTGACAGTGCCGGATGCAGCCCGCTACGCGCGATCAGTTCGACTGTTGGTCCGATTAACGTGACATTGTGCGGCGGGATGTCTTTGCCCAAGTCTATACCACCTTCGGGCAACTCGATCTTGTTGAGATAATTGAATTTGCGGGTATAGGCATCGGCCTGAGCAAAACTCATCAACCGTATACCCGGAGTGCGTAGCAGACTGACAATCAGTTTGATCGATGCCGAGTCTCCCATCAGGAACACCGCGTCTATCTTGCCCGAGACCAGTTCGGCCGCGCCTTCTTCGGCCTCTATGTCCAACAGCTCGGTAGTCTTGTCGCTCTCGTCGATTCCATTTGCCTTGAGCAAGGTTGTCGCCAGGGCGTGCGTGCCACTGCCGGGCAGGTCTATGGCCAGTTTTTTCCCCTTGAACTGTACGAGCCTGTCCACCTCATTTTTGTCTTTGTAGAACACCAGCAAGGGTTCGTAGAAAACACTGCCCAACGACACTAATCTGCTCGTGTCTAAACCGCTGAGCAAACCGCTCTGTATCAAGCCGCCCTGGACTAGACCCACATCGTTATGAAAAGATGGATCGCTCAGATGCACCAGGTTCTCCAGCGAACCTTGAGAAGGAATGATCTTCAGCCTGATCCCATTGCGTGCCAATATGGCGCTGTATTTATCGGCATTGCGCTGGAACAGGCTGTCAGCGGGCCCTCCGATGAGCGTGATGGTGCTGGGCGGTGCGGAATCGACGAACCACAACACTGCAAACAGTAACGCTGCCGCAGCCAGCAACAACGCAGCCAACCCTAAAACGGGGCCGAGCCCCAACTCATTTTTGATCAACTGCAGTGCCCTGTCGAACCACTTTATTCTCATGCTGGAGTTCCGATTCAATTTAAAAGCACATTCAAACACGCAGCCGATATTATGCGCAAAGCATGCTGGCTCGGGGATCGACTCAAATCCAATGCGCAACCATGTGGGACTTAATCAGAGGTTCCTTAATGCTGTTGTACGGTTCAAATAACTTGGAACCAGACATTCCAGTAGGACGCACCGACAGTCTTTTGGGAAAATTGCCACCGTCTGCTAGGGCCGTATTCTGTTGAAAAACTCTTTTTTCAGGCTGCTCAAAATAATTCAGGCCTCTTAGGCAAGTTGTTTTTTTGAAGGATGTAGGGGGAGACACATTTTGTCTGATTGTTCGTTGTGGAACCCCTAATCCGCCTATACGATGAAAATCAATTGCGTTTTCCAATGCAACAACATTTGGCAGAATTTTAGCGTTTCTAAAAATTGGAGTTTTTCAACGGAATCGCCGATGGGCGGAAGCTTACGGCAATTTCGGTTCAAGTCTTAAATGTGTCGATTGTGACCGTTCGTGAGCGTCTCCTGCCTGGTTTATCCCTGGTCTAGCCCAGCCCCACATAGATATTTTGTACGTCATCGTCGGCATCAAGCGCTTCGAGAAATGCTTCCACTTCTTCGCGTTCGGCCTCGTTCAGCGTCACCGTGTTTTTCGGCCGGTAGCCCAACTGGGCGGACTGTACGGTAAACCCGAATGCGGGCAACGCGCGGCATACCGCATCCAGATCGGTTGCATCGGTTAGAAACAGCGTCGCACCGTTTTCGGCGGGTTCGAAATCCTGCGCACCGGCCTCGATGGCCGCCAGTTCCGCGTCTGCATCTGCGGAGGCGGGCATTGCCTCTATCATGCCCTGGTGATTGAAATCCCAGGACACCGAACCCGCTGCGCCCAGTTGTCCCTTGCGAAACAGCATGCGTATGTTGGGGTAAGTGCGGTTGGCATTGTCCGTCAGGCACTCGACGATCACCGGCACATGGTGCGGTGCGAATCCTTCATAGGTCAGGCGTTCCAGGCTCATCCCTTCGTCGAGCAGGCCCGCGCCTTTTTTGATCGCGCGTTCCAGTGTTTCGCGGGGCATGGAGGCTTTTTTGGCCTGCTCAACCACCAGGCGCAAACGCGGATTCATGTCCGGATCGGCTCCGGCGCGCGCCGCAACCATGATTTCCTTGGATAGCTTGCCGAAAATCCGGCCCTTTGCATTGGCTGCAATTTCCTTGTGTCTGGCTTTCCATTGAGCGCCCATAGTTAGTCTCTTGTCATATTGTGGCGTTTTTGATTTCTATTCTTGAGATCACGCTTGCTCAGGCGCCAGACAAACCAGGCGATAACCAGCGCGGCGAGGAATGCCAGAATTTCAATCGACCAGGAAATATCCTGAACTGTCTCTCGTTGCGGTACGCTCAAGGCGGCATGCGCGTTGCCCGCCAGCAAGGTCATCGCGGCAATCAAGACAGGAATAATTGATTTCATGGTCAGTAATCATCCTTCAGGTTCACAGAAACGGTGGCTCGCCGGGCAAGTTTGTATTCACGTTCAGCGCGCGATGGTGACGGCAACGCAGCAATCTCTCAATATATTTTCCGGTCTGCAGTTACTTACCCAAACCGGATACCCGCTCTGCCGACTGTACAGTGTTGGCCACCAGCATCGTGATGGTCATCGGGCCGACGCCGCCGGGGACGGGGGTGATCCAGCCGGCGACTTCTTTCGCCGAATCGAAATCCACGTCGCCGCACAGTTTGCCGTTGTCCATGCGGTTGATCCCGACATCGATCACTGCCGCGCCCGGCTTGATCATGTCGCCGGTGATCATCTTTGCCCTGCCGGTAGCGACGACGAGAATGTCGGCATCGCGGGTGAACCTGGCAAGGTCTACGGTCTTCGAGGTGCAAATGGTGACGGTGGCGTTGGCCTGCAGCAGCATCAGCGCCATCGGTTTGCCGACGATGTTGCTGCGCCCGACTACCACGGCGTGCTTGCCTTCGATGGACACGCCGCTTTTTTCCAGCAGCTTCATCGCACCGTAAGGCGTGCAGGGTGCAAAGCGCATATTGCCGGTGACCAGCGCGCCGACATTCACCGGATTAAAGCCGTCCACGTCCTTGTCCGGGCTGATGGCTTCCAGCACTTTGCTGCTGTCGATGTGCTTCGGCACCGGCAGTTGCACCAGGATGCCGTGGATCTTCGGATCGTTATTGAGCGCGGCGATCTTGTCCAGCAGTGCGGCTTCGGGCGTGTCGGCGGACATCACGATGTGCTCGGAATGCAGTCCCAACTCGGCGCAGGCCTTCACCTTGTTCGCGACATAAACCCTGGAAGCGGGATCTTCGCCGACGATGATGACTGCCAGTCCCGGTGTGATGCCGCGCGCCTTCAGCGCATCGGCGCGGATTTTCCACTCGGCGCGCACCTGTTGCGCGATGGTTTTTCCGTCGATGATATGTGCGGTCATTCGGGTTTCCTTGCAGTTCAGAATTGCGGCTTATCGGGGGAACTCTGGAAGTTCTCGACACCCAGCATGATCTCCTTGCGGGCTTCTTCTATGCCTTCCCAGCCGCCGATCTTCACCCACTTGTTGGGTTCAAGATCCTTGTAGTGCGCGAAGAAATGCTCGATTTGCTGGAGGACGATGGGGGGCAGTTCCGTATAATTTTTCAGTCCGCGATACAGTGTGGATAGCTTGTCGACCGGAACAGCCAGCACCTTCGCATCCTGGCCCGACTCGTCTTCCATCTTGAGCACGGCCAGCGGGCGGCAGCGCACCACCACGCCGCTGTTCAGCGGTACCGGGGTAATGACCAGCACATCGACCGGATCGCCGTCGTCGGATAATGTGTGCGGGATGTACCCATAGTTGCACGGGTAGTGCATCGCAGTGTTCATGAAGCGATCCACGAAGATTGCCCCGGATTCCTTGTCCACTTCATATTTGACCGGTTCGCCGTGTTGCGGGATTTCGATGATCACGTTGAAATCGTCGGGGAGGTTTTGTCCGGACGGGACTTTGTTCAAACTCATGATGCTGCGCCTTATTGGGTAAAAATAAAGGCGCGAATTGTAGCATAGAGCCTGTGCCGGACTATTGATCCTCAGCGCTCAACCGGACGCTTTGGATCGGCGCACCATTCACTCCAACTGCCCGCGTATAAAAGAGAGCCGCCGAGCCCGGCCTGTTCCATGGCCAACAGGTTGACGCATGCGGTTACGCCGGAGCCGCATGAATGAATCACGTCGGAAGCCTGAGAGTTTCCCAGCAATTCTGAAAATTCTTTTCGAAGAATCTCCGGAGATTTGAATTCACTGCCTTCCAGATTGCTTTTGAAAAAGCGATTCAGCGAGCTTGGAATATGCCCTGCCACCGGATCAAGCGTTTCATTTTGTCCATGAAAGCGATCAGACGAGCGCGCATCGATGATTGTTTTACGCCGCGATGCAAGATTATCAAGAATCTCATCGACCAGAACCAATCCCTGGTACGCCACAGGTTTTGGTTTCGTTTCAAGCGGAGCAGGGGCAAGTATCGCGGTGCTGATCTGCCCCCTCCAGGATTCCAGTCCTCCATCCAGCACTTGCACTTTGTCATGGCCGATAGCCCGTAACATCCACCACAAGCGGCTGGCAAAGGCCGAGCCCTGGCTGTCATACGCAATCACATGGGAATCGGAGCCGATACCCAGGCGCTGCCTTGTCGTTGCCCAATCATCAGGATTGGGAAGCGGGTGGCGTCCATTTGTCCCGGTTTTGCTAACCGATAAATCTGTATCCAAATCAACATAAATAGCGCCTTGAATGTGGCCCTTTGCGTAAGCTTCCCGTCCAGCCGATACTTGAGCCAGATCAAAGCGACAATCGCAAATCAATACATTCGCGCCACTATTGAGGAGTTCTTGCAGCTGGTTCGTTCTGATGAGAGGATTCATATTTAAGAAAGTTTAATCGACCTCACGGCGGAGTGCCGTACCGCAGCAGATAACCAAATGAAAGCGCATATGCTTGCCGCAATGCTAACGCTGTATTACGTACCTTCTTTGCTGATTGTTTCACCAACTCACTGGTTGGAACATTTCAACTTCCGCTGTTGCACCGAGCAGAACTTCGTGTCTCATAATATACTGCCCTAAAGCCGCCATTGGCAAAATACGTATTCACTGCTCCAAAGCAGACATTGGCACAGTGCAGCTATCGACACTAAGCGGCAAAGTTGGGCACTCGTTCCCTCGGATACCCACTTTTTTGAATAACATGGGAACTTCAATTTAAGAGCAACGCAAGTCAAACATTCACTTAAAAAGTAGCGATTCCTAAGCTACGAGTATATGTGCATAATTAATATACAACGCGCCCGATTTGGATTTAACCAGTTGCATATTTGAATCGCAACAATAACTAGCAGAGGAAATGTTATGTCAGGTTTACTCCCCAACGTGGATCCCGATGGATTGCTTGAGTTTTCGGTTGTATATACCGATCGATCTCTCAACCACATGTCAAAACAATTTCAGCAAATTGTTAAGGACATATCTGCTGTTCTCAAAGAAGCTTACAACGCTGACTCGGCGATTATTGTTCCCGGTAGCGGTACATTTGGCATGGAATCGGTTGCGCGCCAATTCGCGCAAAATCAAAAATGTCTGATCGTTCGTAATGGCTGGTTCAGTTATCGTTGGACCCAAATCCTGGAAATGGGAAACATCACACAGGATGTCCATGTACTTAAAGCAAGGCAGATCGACAACTCCACAACAGGCTACTTTGCACCGCCTCCAATCGAGGAAGTTGTCGCCTGTATAAAAAAGGAAAAGCCGGCGGTCGTATTTGTCCCTCATGTTGAAACATCCTCCGGGATCATCCTGCCGGACGACTATGTGCGGGCAATCGGCGAGGCAGTTGAATCTGTCAACGGAATATTTGTTCTGGACTGCATCGCTTCAGGAGCAATGTGGATAGACATGAAAAAATGCAAAGTCGACGTGCTGATTTCAGCACCGCAAAAAGGATGGAGCAGTTCGCCGTGCTGCGCAATGATAGCGCTGGGCGAACGCGCGCGCGAGAAGATCGACCATACTCAAAGCAGCAGCTTTGCTCTGGACTTGAAAAAGTGGCTGCAAATCATCGAGGCTTACGAAAATGGCGGCCATCTCTACCACGCGACCATGCCGACTGATGCCTTAAAGATATTGCGCAACAACATGAAAGAAACACAGGCGCTCGGTTTCGCTACAACCAAGGCAAGACAGATTGATCTGGGTGTGAAAGTGCGTTCCTTGCTTGAATCGAAAAACTTCATGTCCGTTGCAGCGCCGGGTTTTCAATCACCCGGGGTAGTGGTGAGCTACACATCCGACCCCGACATCCAGAACGCGAAAAAATTTCTTCAAGCGGGACTGCAAATCGCTGCGGGAGTACCGCTTCAATGCGATGAAAGATCCGACTTCCGGACATTCAGATTGGGTTTGTTTGGTCTGGAAAAATTGCTGAATATTGATCAAACCGTTGCCAATTTAAAAAATGCGCTTGACCGTATTGACTACTCTTGAATTTTTCCAGATAGTCTAAATAGATTTGGATGATGACAAGAAATCAAGCTATAGAAATATCACATTTACCTGATTTAGAGGGCGGTTGCAAACGACTGCTTGTATGGTTCTGTTGAAAAACTCGAAGCTTCAACCGGGAACGATCTTTTTGGAAGATGAGATTTTCGACTATTACCGCTTGCGAGGCTCGCATTCGATTCTGAATGCCCGGTTTTAAGGTTAACCCAGGTTGATTTTGACATGGTAAATGAGCATTTTTTGGCAGATTCCAACACGGCATCGTCGCTTCGCAGTAGTTTTTCAACATCCTGTTAAATGCTGAAATTGGCCAGCTTCTTTGGTACCGCAACATTTTTCAGGCGAACATACTGCGGCAGGCCATCCTTGAACGGCGGATAGTCTTCGCCCTTGATCAGCGGCAACAGGTAGGTGCGGCATTTTTCCGTGATGCCGAAACCGTCGGGGGTGATGAAATTGCGCGGCATGAATTTCTCCACATTCGCGACCTTGGAGAGCGGAGCGACACCGATCTTCCATTTGTAGGGTTTGTCGGAGATGCGGTCGACCGTGGGCATCACCGCGTTCTGTCCCTTGAGCGCGAGTTCCACTGCGGCCTTGCCCAGCGCGTAGGCCTGGTCGACGTCGGTCTTCGACGCGATATGGCGCGCGGCGCGTTGCAAATAATCGGCCACGGCCCAGTGGAATTTGTAGCCGAGCGCGTCCTTGATCATGTTGGCGACGACCGGCGCTGCACCGCCGAGTTGTGCATGGCCGAAGGCGTCGCGCGTACCCTGTTCGGCGAGGAATTTCCCGTCCGGGTAATGGCAGCCTTCCGAGACCACCACGCTGCAATAGCCATGTTTCTTGACCATGGCGTCCACCCTGGCGAGGAATTTCTTCTGGTCGAATTCGATCTCGGGGAACAGGATGACGACGGGGATACCGTGCTCCTCGACCAGTCCGCCCGCCGCCGCGATCCAGCCTGCATGGCGGCCCATCACTTCGAGGACGAACACCTTGGTCGAGGTCTTGGCCATCGAGGCGACGTCGAAGCTGGCTTCCAGCGTGGAGACGGCGACGTATTTCGCCACCGAGCCGAAGCCGGGGCAGCAGTCGGTAATCGGCAAGTCGTTGTCCACGGTCTTGGGGACATGGATGGCCTGCACCGGGTAACCCAGTTTTTCGGAAAGCTGCGAGATCTTGTAGCAGGTGTCGGCGGAGTCGCCGCCTCCGTTATAGAAGAAGTAGCCGATGTTGTGCGCCTTGAACACTTCGATCAGGCGCTCGTATTCGCGTTTGTTGGCTTCCAGGCTCTTGAGTTTGTAGCGGCAGGAACCGAATGCGCCGGAGGGCGTGTAACGCAGGGAGGAAATGGCTTTGGCAGATTCCCTGGTGGTGTCGATCAGCTCTTCGGTCAGCGCGCCGATGATGCCGTTGCGGCCGGCATACACCTTGCCGATTTTATCCTTGTGTTTGCGTGCGGTCTCGATCACACCGCAGGCAGAGGCATTGATGACGGCCGTGACACCGCCGGATTGCGCGTAAAAAGCATTCTTCTTCGACATAACCATTCTCCCAGATGTTTGAATACAGTTGTTTGAATACGATTGATAAATATCCTGTTTCGCTCTGCATGATTCCTGTGATTTCAAGGCTTGAATCTTACGACATTTTCAGGGGCAGGGTGAAAGTTAAGCGTCTCGTCCGCATATATCCAGGCGGGATGAATGGGGCTCATTGATTGCCAGCCTATAGGGCTCAGCCACTTTTTCGTATCCCCAGATTTCCTGTAGCCAGAAAGATTTCACGGAGGAAACACAGCAACCCGGAAATCAGCGCAAACATGGCCAAAATGAAAAGCAGTGAAACGGTGTTCGATGGATCAAAGCCTGTCACCGAGCCTACAAAAAGTGCTGCGATCACGATACAGATCAACAGCGCTGACATCGTGCACAGGCTGACCGCCCAATGAACCCATCGCGTTCTGCGCGTGAGCATCGTCATTTCCTGTTTCTGCGCGGATTTGATTTGCTCGTTCGAATTGCTCAGTACCCTGGACCGGTCCACGATGCGGGCAAGACGATTCGTGATTACATTGAGTATTGCGCCTATACCTGTCAGCAGGAAGACAGGTGCAACGGCGAGCTGTATGACATGAGCAACAGTTGTAACGTCAGTAGCGCTTTGCATTGCAATCCTTCGTTTTGGAGCGGTTATCATCATGGCACAGTTAAAAAAACAGGGCGGTAATTCCGCCCTGAGTTTTTATTCTGGCAGACCTGCCTAAAGCAGCGGCACGATCAACAGCGCAACGATATTGATGATCTTGATCAGCGGATTCACTGCGGGACCCGCGGTGTCCTTGTAAGGGTCACCCACAGTGTCGCCGGTTACGGCGGCCTTGTGCGCTTCCGAACCCTTGCCGCCGAAATTGCCTTCCTCGATGTATTTCTTGGCGTTATCCCATGCGCCGCCGCCGGTGGTCATGGAGATCGCGACGAAGATGCCGGTGACGATGGTGCCGACCAGTACGCCGCCCAGTGCCTGTGCGCCTAGTGTCAGGCCGACGATTACAGGCACGGCCACGGGCAGCAGTGACGGAACAATCATTTCCTTGATCGCGGCCTTGGTCAGCATGTCCACGCAGGTGCCGTATTCCGGCTTGCCGGTGCCTTCCATGATGCCGGGGATTTCCTTGAACTGGCGGCGCACTTCGACCACCACCGAACCGGCGGCACGGCCGACTGCTTCCATGCCCATCGCCGCGAACAAATAGGGCACCATGCCGCCGATGAACAGGCCGATGATCACCATGTGATTGGACAGGTCGAAGGTCAGTCCGGGATGGTTGACGGAAAGCGCGTGGGTATAGTCGGCGAACAGCACCAGCGCAGCCAGTCCGGCAGAACCAATGGCGTAACCCTTGGTGACGGCCTTGGTGGTATTGCCCACGGCGTCGAGCGGGTCGGTGATGTTGCGGACAGATTCCGGCAACCCGGCCATTTCGGCAATGCCGCCTGCGTTGTCGGTAATCGGGCCGTAAGCGTCAAGTGCCACGATGATGCCTGCCATGGACAGCATCGACGTTGCAGCGATGGCGATGCCGTACAGGCCGCCCAGTGCGTAGGCGGAATAGATCGCCAGGCACACGGCCAGCACAGGCGCTGCGGTGGATTTCATCGACACGCCCAGGCCGGCAATCACGTTGGTGCCGTGACCGGTCGTGGATGCCTGCGCAATGTGGCGCACGGGACTGAACTCGGTTGCAGTGTAATACTCGGTGATCCACACCATTGCTCCGGTCAGCGCAAGGCCGATCAGGGAAGCCAGATAGAGATTCATTGACGACACCAGTTTGCCGCCGATCATCACGCCGTCGCCCAACAGCCAGGTAGTCACCGGGTAGAACGAAACCACCGCCAGCAGGCCTGACACCAGCAGGCCGCGGTACAGCGCGTTCATGATCTTGCCGCCTTCGCGTGCATTGACGAAGAAGGTGCCGATGATGGAGGCAATGATGGAGACGCCGCCCAGAACAAGCGGATAGATGACTGCATTGGGGGAACCGGAAATCACCAGGCCGCCCAGTACCATGGTGGCGATGATGGTCACGGCATAGGTTTCGAACAGGTCGGCGGCCATGCCGGCGCAGTCGCCCACATTGTCGCCCACGTTGTCGGCGATCACGGCCGGGTTGCGGGGGTCGTCTTCCGGAATACCCGCTTCG
>Ga0307375_10003200_pt1 | contig 16256 bp, 15 predicted proteins | sample TR1MG_FD_202531 | JGI IMG/M metagenome (GOLD analysis project Ga0307375, IMG submission 202531) | Soil microbial communities from Risofladan, Vaasa, Finland - TR-1 | ecosystem: Environmental > Terrestrial > Soil > Coastal area > Acid sulfate soil | place: Finland: Risofladan, Vaasa | collected... | reverse complement strand
GCGCGAACACGTGGGCCTCGTCGACGACGCCCCCCACGTGTTCGCCACGTCACTGGCGGGGAATCTGCGTATCGCCAAGCCCTCGGCGGGCCCCGAGGAGATCGAGGACGCCCTGGGTCGAGCGGGCCTGTCCTCGCTGGTCGCGACCATGCCCGAAGGTGTTGACACCCTGCTCGGCGGCGCGACGACGGGATTGTCCGGTGGAGAGCAACGACGACTGGGGGTGGCGCGCGAACTCCTGGTGCAGCGTCCGGTCGTCATCTTCGACGAACCTACCGAGGGGCTCGACGAGGTGACCGCCGCCGAGGTGATGGCGTCAATTCGCTCGAGCTACGCCAACGGGTCGGTGCTCGTGATCTCGCATCACGACACCGACCACGCGTACGCGACGCGACACTGGATACTCGAAGACGGGTCGCTGCACGAGCACATCGCCGGTTCGAACTGAGTCGGGCCGCGATGGAAGTGGTGACGAAGGTGCGATAAGGTCACAGTGCCTCGCGGCAGCGAAGTTGGTGCGATTCCAACGCTGTCCCGCAACTGTAAGTGGCCTTCGGGAGAAGACCATAAAGCCAGGTCGCCTTCCGCGAGGAGATGTGAAGACAGCTCTCGAGGTAAGGGGCGGTCGTTCGGATATCTCTCCGTCGTCCAAATCTGACTCGACGGACATATGGAGATATCAATGAAGAAATTCCTCCGGTTCGTCGTTGCACTGGGTATCAGTGCACTGGCGTTACCGCTCACCAGCATCGCGTCGGCGTCCGCAGCGTCGCCACCGCAGTGCATCGTGTCACTCTCGCCCACGGCAACCGAGACGCTCTACGCCATTGGCGCGGGCTCGCAGGTGCAGGCGGTCGATCAGGACTCGAATTACCCCGCGCAAGCGAAGCGACTGGCCGCGGTGCACGCGATCAATCCGCTGAGCCCGAGCGTCGAAGCATTGCTCGGCATCTGCAAGGTCACGCCGACGCATCCTTCGACCAAGCCCGACCTGGTCGTGATCGCGTACAACGCGAACTCGATCCAGCAGGACCTCACCGCGCAGGGCGTCAAGGTCGTCATGCAGACCGCGCCGACTTCGGCCGCTGGCGCATTCGCCCAGATCCGACAGCTGGGTCAATTGACGGGTCACGTGAACCTGGCCAATGCCCTGGCGGCGTCGATGCAACGAACGATCAAGGCCGATATCGCCTCGATCCCGGCGCACCCGTCGAAGAAGATCACGGTCTTCTACGAGATCTCGGCCAATCCGTACTACTCGCTCACGAGCCAGACCTTCGTGGGCTCGCTCATGAAGTCGCTCGGTTTGGTGAACATCGCCGATGCCGATTCGACGACCGCTGACGCCGGGTACCCCCAACTCAATCCCGAGTACATCGTCAGCTCGAATCCGAAGTTGATCTTCCTCGCCGGCGACGCGAGTGTCAAGAGTGTCGCGGCCCGGCCCGGGTTCGCCCAGGTCGATGCCGTGCTCAACCACAATGTCGTTGCCCTGAGTGGTGACATCTCGTCTCGTTGGGGACCGAGGTTCAGCGTGTTGATGAACGAGATCACGTCGGCGGTGAAGCACGTGCTGAACGAGAAGAATCTCTGGACCCACTAGTGCTGAGCGCCAACCCACCGACCGGACGCCGCGTGATCGTGGTGACGCTGTTGTCCTTCGCCGGATTCGTCGCGGCGGTGGTCTGTGGGTTGGCGGTCGGACCGACGTCGATATCGACGTCGAGGATCATCGGAGCACTCTTCAGCGGCCTCGGGATCGGTCACAGTACCCTGACACCGCTCCAGGCGACGGTCGTCTGGCAGCTTCGTGCGCCCAGGCTGGTCCTCGGGCTGGTGGCGGGTGCGATGCTCTCGGTCGCCGGCGGTACCTACCAGGGAGTGTTTCGAAACCCGCTCGCCGACCCGTATCTCCTGGGCGTCGCCTCGGGGGCGGGCCTCGGGGCCACCTTCGCGATTGTGTACGTGGGCCACGGTCTCAGCACGCCGCCGTGGACACCCTTGCTGGCGTTCGTCGGCGCAATGGGCGCCGTGGTGCTCACCTGGGGCCTCGGGGGGCGGGGACTGCGCGCCACCGCGTCGACGCTGATCCTGGCGGGCGTCGCCATCTCGGCGTTGCTCACGAGCCTGCAGACCTACTTCCAACAGCAATCATCGGTCGATTCGATCGCGCGCGTCTACATCTGGCTCTTGGGTTCGCTCGCGACGGCGAGTTGGTCATCGGTGTGGATGGTCACGCCCTACGTGCTCGCGTGCCTGGTGATCTGCGTCGCGGCGGGAAGCGCACTCGACGTGATGAGTGTGGGCGACGAGGAGGCCCGGTCATTGGGGCTCCCGGTGGGCAAGGTGCGTGTCGTCGTGATCGCCGCGTCATCGCTCGGGACCGCGGCGGTGGTGTCGGCGGTCGGACTCATTGGCTTCGTCGGCATCATCGTGCCCCACATTCTTCGCCTGCTCGTGGGCATGTCGTACCGGCGGATCCTGCCCATCGCCGTGATCTTCGGCGCGGCCTTCCTGGTCCTCGCCGACACCATCGCTCGCACGGTGATGGCCCCTTCGGAGCTTCCCCTCGGCGTCGTGACCGCGGTCATCGGTGCGCCGGTGTTCGCGTTGATTCTGACGCTTCGAAGGCAGCTCACCCAATGAACGCCGTCGACGTCCGCGACCTCACGGTGCGAGCCGGCTCGAAGGACTTGGTGGCGAACGTGACCCTGCACGTGGAGGCGGGGACGTGGCTCACGGTGGTGGGTCCCAACGGTGCCGGCAAGACGTCACTGGTCGAGACGATCGCGGGCCTGCGCCGTGTGTCGACCGGCTCGATCGCGATCTCGGGGCAACCCCTCGCGTCGTTGAGCGAGCGCGAGCGAGCTCGACTCGTCGCTCTCGTGCCGCAACGTCCTTCGATACCCAGCGGCATGAACGTGAAGGACTACGTCGCCCTGGGGCGCACGGCCTACCACGGGTTGCTGCGCGCGCCCAGCGCGGGGGACCGCGCCATCGTCGACACGGTGTTGGAGCGGATGTCGCTGCAGGAGTTCCGAGACCGTGACGTCGTGACCCTCTCGGGTGGGGAACGTCAACGAATGGTGCTCGCGAGGGCGCTCGCGCAGTCGACGATGGTCATTGTGCTGGACGAACCGACGACCGGGCTCGACCTGCGACACCAGATGGACTTGCTGGAACTGTTACGTCAAGAGGTGAACGACTGTGGGCTCACGGTCGTGGCGACCCTGCACGACCTGACGCTCGCCGGACAGTTCGCCGATCGACTGGTGTTGCTCGACCGGGGTGAGGTCATCCTCGACGGCGCCGCGCACGACGTGATTCGCCGCGAGGAACTGAGTCACTGCTACCAGATGAACCTTCGCGTCATCGAGATCGACGGCTCGGACGTCATCGTCCCGGTGCGCTCGGTCCAATGACCGACCCGCGTCGCGCGATGGTGGTGTGGGCGCTGGCGAGGGCGCTCGATACCGCCTCGGGTCAGCGTGGTTCAAGCGAGGGCACCGAGCCGCGTCGCGCTTCGAATCGCTCTCGCACCCGTCGCGGGGGAAGTGCGAGTCGTTTCCAATAGACTTTGCAAAAGCAGCGAAGGGAAAACCGTGCGACGCACGCGAATCGTAGCCACCATCGGGCCAGCCTCGGATAGTGATGAAGTTCTATTGAAGCTCGTCGATGCGGGGGTGGACGTCTTTCGTCTCTCGTTCGCTCACGGCGACATCCCCTCGGGCATCGATCGCCTCCGGCGCTTGCGCGCCCTCGTGCCGCACTTGGCCATCATGGTCGACATCCCGGGCCCGAAGATCCGAGCGGGTTCCTTCGGGACGCTGCCCGTCGCGCTGCCAATCGGGAGCGAGGTCGAGCTCTTCGAGGCCTTCGGCGATTCCTCCACCGCCGAGCGAATCGCCATAGAGCGCGCGGACATCCTCGCGCAGCTGAAGCCGGGCGATCGCATTCACATCGGTGACGGTGGCGTGTCGTTGCAGGTGACCTCGTCGGGCAAGCTCACCAAGACCGTGGTCATCTCGGGTGGCTCCGTGATGGGCAAACCTGGGCTCTCGTTGCCGACGTCGATCCTGAATGACCGACTTCCCACCGATGACGACCGGGCACGTCTCGAAGCCCTTCGGGGCGAGCAATTCGAGATCCTCGCGGTCTCGTTCGTGCGCTCGGCCTTCGACATGGTGTCGGTACGAACCGTGTTGGGGCGCGATGACGTCATGATGATGGCCAAGATCGAGACCGGCGAGGGCGTCGAGAACCTCGACGAGATCATCGCGGTGTCCGACGCCATCATGGTCGCTCGAGGCGACCTCGGTGTGCGCATGCCCATCGAGGAGGTACCGCACCTGCAGAAGCTGATCGTGCGCCACGGTATCCGTTACGCGCGACCCGTCGTCGTGGCGACCCAGATGCTCGAATCAATGACCCACGCGCAGGTCCCGACCCGCGCCGAGGTGACCGACGTCGCCAACGCGGTGCTCGACGGAGCCAGCGCGGTGATGTTGAGTGGTGAGACCGCAATCGGCGACGACCCGGTCGGCACCGTGATGACGATGGACCGCATCGTGACTCGCGCCGAGGAGTCCTTCGACTACGCCAAGTGGGGTTCGTCGCTCGGAGTCCAACAGATCGTCGGCACCGGCACGCAGTCCACGCGCATCACCGCCGCGATCACGGGCGCCGCGTGGCGCGCCGCGATGGAGGAGAAGGCCGTGGCGATCGTCGCGTGCACCCGCTCGGGCATGACCGCGAGGGCCATCTCACGTTTTCGACCACCGATGCCGATCATCGCGATCACCCCGAGCGAGTCGACGGCTCGCCAACTGTGCAGCTCGTGGGGTGTCCAGGACGTCTTCATGTCGCCCGCGACCGACATCGACGAACTCTGTGACTTCGCCGTTGCCAAGGTCGTGGAGGCGGGCATCGCCCAGTCGGGCGACCCCATCGTGATCATGGCCGGCTCGCAGTCGGGTGGCACCGCCATCACCGACACGGTGCGAATGGTGATCGTTCCTTGAGTTGCTTGGTGCCCCCGGCAGGAATCGAACCTGCGCACATGGCTTCGGAGGCCAATGCTCTATCCGCTGAGCTACGAGGGCATCGGGATCAGCCTACCGGACGTGGTCGGATTCCCTTTAGCGGCCGCCAGTCCAACTCTTAAGGTGCACGTATGACCGCCGAGCCACTTCGCACGTCGTTGTTGGCCGACACCGCGGTGGTGAGCGAGCACGACGTGACGATTGGTGGCGTGTCGTTGCGTGACCTCGCCGCGACGTTCGGTACGCCATTGTTCGTCTACGACGAGATGACGTTGCGCTCGCGGTGTCGCGAAGCGGCGAGTGTCTTCGATGACGGGGTCGCGTTCGCGTCGAAGTCGTTCCTCTGCGGCGCGATGGCGCGTGTGGCTTTCGAAGAGGGGCTCTGCATCGACGTGGCGACCGGGGGGGAACTCGACCTCGTGCTTCGATCGGGCGTGCCCGCGAATCGAATCATCATGCACGGTAACAACAAGTCCCACGACGAACTCGAGCGCTGCATCGCGGTTGGGGTGCACCGGTTGGTCGTGGACAACTTCGACGAGATCGTTCGATTGCGCTCGCTCGTGAGTCCCGACGCGCCGATCGATTGCCTGGTGCGCGTGACCCCCGGGGTCGAGGCCCACACCCACGAGTACATCCGCACGGGCCAAGAGGACACGAAGTTCGGTTTCTCCGTGGCGACCGGCGACGCGCGTAGGGCCATCGCACAACTGCGCGAGGTCCCCGGCGCCACCGTGCACGGTGTGCACGCCCACATTGGCTCGCAGATCTTCGATGTGGCGGGTTACGTCGAGACGCTCTCGATCCTCGCGGACTTCACCCGCCACGACGACTTCGACGAGCTCTGTGTCGGCGGCGGGCTCGGCGTTGCCTACGTCGCCAACGAGGAGGCGCCGACCATCACGCAGTGGGGCCACGCCATTCGCCAAGCGGCACGCGAGGCGGGCATCGCGCCCCACGTGCGACTGCTGGCCGAGCCGGGTCGTTCCATCGTCGCCCAAGCCGCCGTCACCTTGTACCGCGTGGGCGCACTCAAGCCCGTCAGCCAGCGCACCTACATGGCCGTCGATGGTGGGATGAGTGACAATCCGCGTCCCGTTCTCTACGGCTCGGGCTACGAAGCATTCGACGTCGACCGACCGAGCGAGCCCCGGCCGCAGAACGTGCGACTCGTGGGCAGGCACTGCGAGAGCGGGGACGTCTTGATCGACGAGGCCTGGCTGCCGGTCGCGACCGGCGTCGACAGTGTCATCGCGACACCGGTGACCGGTGCGTACGGGTACTCCATGGCCTCGAACTACAACCGGGTACCTCGTCCCGCGGTGGTGTTCGTGCGTGACGGGCAGGCTCGCCAGGTGCTTCGCCGAGAGACGTTCGACGACCTCGCGCGCCTCGAAGTCTGAGGTTTCGGTTGCGTGCGAGCGGTTAGCCTTATTCAATGAACACGCCGAAAATTCGCGTCGGAGTAATAGGGGCGGGCAACGTCGGTCTCGCGTTTGTGAGCCTGCTCGGCGACGAATCACGTTCAATTGCCCTGGTGGACGCGGCGACCGCGACGCTCGAGGTCGTGGGCGTGGCGGTGCGTGACGAGACGAAGCCTCGTGCGGGCATCGATCCCTCGCTGATCACTTCGGACGCCCTGGCGTTGGCGAACCGCGAGGACCTGGACATCCTGGTCGAGCTCGTCGGTGGCATCGAGCCCGCGCGCGGTTACATCGAAGCGGCCCTGGGTCGCGGTGTCTCGGTCGTGACCGCCAACAAGGCGCTGATCGCCGAGTGCGGGACCGAACTCAACCGGCTCGCGCACGAAAATGGCGCGGACCTCTTCTACGAAGCCGCCGTCGGTGGCGGCATCCCCATTCTTCGCGCCCTGCGCACCTCACTGGCCGGCGAACGCATCGAGCGGGTGCTCGGCATCGTGAACGGCACGACGAACTTCATCCTCTCCAAGATGACCTCCGAGGGCAGCGACTACGCCGACGCACTCGCCGAGGCGCAGTCGCTCGGTTACGCCGAGGCCGATCCCACCGCGGACGTCGAGGCCTACGACGCCGCCGCCAAGGTTCAGATCCTCTCGTCGCTGGCCTTCGGCACCGAGCTGCACGGTGAGCAGATCGCGCGCGAGGGCATCACCGGGGTGCGCTCGGTCGACGTGGACTTCGCGCACCGGGCCGGCTACGTCATCAAGTTGCTCGGCATCGCCGAGCGGGTTGGCGAACACGGCATCTCGCGTCGCGCACACCCCGCGATGATCCCGGTCGACCACCCGCTCGCCTCGGTGCACGGGGCCATGAACGCCGTCTTCGTCGAGGGCGCCAAGAGTGGTCCTCTGATGTGGCTGGGTCAGGGAGCGGGCGGAGTACCCACCGCGACCGCCGTGCTGGGCGACGTGTTGCACGCCGCGCGCAACCGGGTCAGTGGTCGACACGACGTGCCCTTCAGCGTGGACGACCGCCTGCACAGCATCGAAGCGGGCGAGATCTCGAGTGTCTTCTATATCAGTCTCGACGTCATGGATGAGCCGGGTGTCCTCGCGAGCGTCGCCAACATCTTCGGTCGCCACGGTGTGTCGATCCAGTCAATGGAGCAGTCGGGATTCGGCGACGAGGCGCGGCTGTCGTTCGTGACGCACACCGCCGTCACCAAGTCCGTGTACGCCACGATTGACGATCTTGCCAAGTTGGAGTCGGTCGACTCCATTGGCGCATGTATTCGCGTTGTCGACGGAGGTGTCGCATGATCGGTTGGAACGGCTTGATCAAGGAGTACTCGAAGTGGTTCGATCTCGAAGGAGTGCAGGAAGTCGTCACACTCCAAGAGGGCAACACCCCACTGATCTACGCTGAACGGCTCTCCGAGCGACTCGAGGCGAACGTCTACCTCAAGTACGAGGGGCTCAATCCCTCGGGTTCCTTCAAGGACCGTGGCATGACCATGGCGATCACCAAGGCCAAGGCCAACGGCGCCCAGACCGTGATCTGCGGATCGACGGGTAATACCTCGGCCGCGGCCGCGGCGTACGCCGCCAAGGCCGGTATGGAGTGCGTCGTGCTCGTGCCGGAGGGCAAGATCGCGATGGGCAAGCTCGCCCAGGCGATCGTCTACGGCGCCCAGGTCATCCAGATCCGGGGCAACTTCGACCAGGCCCTCGACCTGGCGCGCGAGCTCACCCAGCACCTGCCGATCACCATCGTCAACTCGATCAACCCCGACCGCATCGAGGGCCAAAAGACCGGGGCGTTCGAGATCGTCGACGTGCTCGGCAAGGTGCCCGACATCCTGTCGATCCCGGTCGGCAATGCCGGCAATATCACCGCGTACTGGCGTGGTTTCACGCAGTACCACGAGGCTGGCATCACCCGGGAGCTCCCCAAGATGTGGGGATTCCAGGCGGCCGGTGCCGCACCCATCGTGCTGGGCCACCCCGTGGCGAACCCCGAGACCATCGCCACCGCGATCCGCATTGGCAACCCCGCGAGTTGGGTGCAGGCGCTCGAAGTGATCCACGAGTCGCTCGGCGACATCCGCGCGGTCACCGACGACGAGATCCTCGATGCCTACCATTTCATCGCGCGTTACGAGTCGATCTTCTGTGAGCCCGCGTCGGCGGCCTCGGTCGCGGGCATCTTGAAGTTCGGCGTTCCCAAGGGTTCGACCGTGGTGTGCATCCTCACGGGCAACGGCTTGAAGGACCCCGATACGGCGGTTGCGAACAGCGCGCCACCCGTCGTGGTCGACGCCACGCTCAAGTCGCTGCTCGCCGAACTTTCCTGAGGAAACCCCTCACGTTTGCTTTGTGTGCGCCGTCGGCTACACTGCTAATTGTCGTACGCGTCCGGCCCTTCGCCGACGTGCGGAATTCTTCCTAAGACGACATCTCTTGTTTTTCTTCTCCGTCGCGCGGAATCGCTGCGGTCGGTGAGAAAGGAACACCAATGGCTGCAAAGCCCACCCCAGACCGTTCAGATCTCGAGTCGAAGACTCGCGAGGATCTGCAAACCATCGCCAAGGTCAAAGGCGTAGAAGTCTCGGCTCGAGCGAGCAAGGCCGCCCTCATCGAATCGATCATGGGTGACCCCGCGCCCAAGTCGAGCTCGTCGGACTCGGCCCCCGCGACCAGAGCCGTGCGCTCGCGTCGCACCGTCGCCACGCCCGTTGATGACTTCGACACCCTGCTGGGCGAGTTCGTCGAACCCGCGCCCGCCCCGACCAACGGTGCATCGAAGACCTCCGCGGCATCGAGCCCGAGTGAGATCACCGCCGCCGTCGACGCGCAGTCCGAGCGTCAGCCGTCCTCGAACCAGTCTTCGTCGAATCAGTCCCGGCAGAACAACCAGTCACGTGAGCGTCAGCCGCGTGACTTCTCGAACGAGCCCGGCGGACGCAATCGCCGCAATCGCCGCAATCGCAGCGGGAGTACCGGTGGCAACAGCAGCGGTGGTCGTGAACGCTTCGGTGGCGAGGCCATGCCCAACGCCGACCAGCCCTACGCGGGCGAACTCGTCGAAATTGAAGGTCTGCTCGACCTGCGCGACGACGGCTACGGCTTCTTGCGCACCAAGGGCTACCACCCGTCGCCCAATGACGTCTACGTCTCGATCAACCAGGTCCGCCGTTATCACCTTCGCAAGGGCGACGCCATCGTCGGCGGTTTCCGCCCAGCCGCGTCCAATGAGAAGTACCCGGCGCTCTTGCGTGTCGACACCGTGGCGGGCATCGACCCCGAGGTCGCGCGCCTCCGCCCACGTTTCGAGGACCTCACGCCGTTGTTCCCCGACGAGAAACTGAAGTTGGAGACCAACGAAGGAAAGACCGACCTCACACCGCGCATCGTCGACCTCCTGTCACCGATTGGCAAGGGCCAGCGTGGGCTGATCGTGTCACCCCCGAAGGCCGGTAAGACGACCGTGATGAAGCAGATCGCCCAGTCCATCGAGGCGAACAACCCCGAGGTGCACCTGATGGTGCTCCTGGTGGACGAGCGTCCCGAGGAAGTCACCGACATCCGTCGAAGCGTCCAGGGCGAGGTCATCTCCTCGACGTTCGACCGTCCCGCCGAAGAGCACACGCACGTCGCCGAGCTCTGCATCGAGCGCGCCAAGCGACTCGTCGAGCAGGGCCGCGACGTCGTGATCATCCTCGACGGCATCACCCGACTCGCCCGCGCGTACAACCTCGCCGCCCCGGCGACCGGACGCATCATGTCCGGTGGTGTCGACTCGGGCGCGCTGTACCCACCGAAGAAGTTCTTCGGTGCGGCACGCAACATCGAAGAGGGCGGCTCACTCACCATCCTGGCGAGCGCACTCGTCGAGACCGGTTCGAAGATGGATGATGTCATCTTCGAGGAGTTCAAGGGGACTGGCAACATGGAGCTCAAGCTCGACCGCCGCCTCGCGGAGCGCCGTCTGTACCCCGCGATCGACGTCAACGGCTCCTCAACGCGTCACGAGGAGCTGCTCTTCAGTCGCGACGTCCTGCCCCAGGTCTGGAAGCTCCGTCGGGTGCTGAACGGCCTCGCCTCCGAGGGCCGCGAGGCCGCCGGACTCGAGCTCCTGATCGACAAACTCAAGTCCACACGCAGCAATGACGAGTTCCTGGCCGAGATTGCCGGGGGCCCGACACCGACCAGTTGATTTTCCTGTAAACTTTCCCTTCGCAACAAGGAGCACTCATGAAGACAGACATTCACCCCAAGTACGGCGAAGCGACCGTCACCTGCTCGTGTGGCAACACGTTCACGACCCAGTCGACCAAGTCCGCTATGACCGTTGAACTCTGCAACGAGTGCCACCCGTTCTTCACCGGCAAGCAGAAGCTGGTCGACACCGGTGGTCGCGTCGAGCGCTTCCAGCGTCGCTACGCACAAAAGACCAACAAGGCGCGCGCTCCCAAGGCGTAAGCCCTCGAGCGCTCACCACCCTTCGTGCGCTCCCTCGACGAGACCCTGAACGTCCTTCAGGACGAACTGCACACCGTTGAAGCGGCGCTGGCCGCTCCCGATATCGCGAGTGACCTCACGCGGCTTCGCGACCTGTCGCGCCGCCACAAGGAACTCGCCGAGATCAACAACGCCTGGCAACAGTTGAAGGCCGTCCAAGAGGACCTGGCCACCGCCAAAGAGATGTTCAACGACTCGAGTGGCGATGAACGCGAGCAGTGGCGTGAGGAGATGAACAGCGCCGAGGCACTGATCCCCGATCTCGAAGCCACCCTCGAGACGTTGCTCCTGCCACGCGACCCCAATGTGGGGCGCAACGTGATCTTCGAGATCCGTGGGGCCGAGGGCGGCGAAGAGGCCAATCTCTTTGCGGGCGACCTCGCCGAGATGTACCGCCGCTACGCCGCGATCAAGGGCTGGAAACTCGAAGTGATCGAGCAGCGCGAGTCCGAACAAGGTGGCCTCGACGAAGCCATCTATCTGATCAAGGGCGAGGACGCCTGGGCTCGCCTGGAACACGAAGCCGGCGTGCACCGGGTCCAGCGCGTTCCCACCACCGAGGCGAAGGGCCGGGTCCACACGTCCTCAGCGACGGTCTCGGTCCTACCCGAAGCCGAAGAAGTCGACGTCGCGATCGACACCAACGACCTCAAGATCGACGTCTACCGTTCCTCGGGCCCCGGGGGCCAGAGCGTCAACACGACCGACTCGGCTGTTCGCATCACGCACCTTCCCACCGGCATCGTCGTCTCGATGCAGGACGAGAAGAGCCAGATCCAGAACCGAGCGAAGGCCCTCATCGTTCTTCGCTCGCGCCTCTTAAAGGCTGCCCAAGACGCGCAGGCCAACGAACTGGGTGACCTCAAGCGCTCCCAGCTCGGCACTGGTGGTCGCAGCGAGAAGATCCGCACGTACAACTTCAAAGAGAACCGTGTGACCGATCACCGCATCAATATGACGACCTACACACTGGACGCGGTGCTGAACGGTGATCTGGAGCCCTTCGTTGACGCGCTGCTCGCCGACAAGCGGGCGCGCCAATTGGCCGAGAGTGACGGACGTTAACAGCGACCTCATCGCCGAGCTCGTCGGGCTCGGCCTGGAGCGACGCGAAGCTCGATGGCTCGTCGAGGAGTTCGTACCCGGGGCCGACCTCGACGCCGTGCCAGCCCTGCGCCTCGCCGCACAACGACGTCTGGCGGGTGAACCGTTGCAGTACATCATTGGCCACTGGCCGTTTCGATCGCTCGACCTGGATGTCGATGAGCGCGTACTGATACCGCGACCCGAGACCGAAGAACTGGTAGACGTGGCGCTTCGCGAGTTGGTCCGTCTCGACGTCGTCGCTCCCGCCATCCTCGACTTGGGCTGCGGCTCGGGTGCGATTGGACTCGCGCTGCTCGACGAGCTGCGCTCGCGCGGGTTGGCGGCGAGTCTGGTCGCCGTCGATGAGTCGCTCGACGCGTTGGCCGTCGCGCGTCGCAACGCACTGAAGCACCACCTGCACGCGGTCTCGTTCGTGCACTCGACCTGGTTCGAGCAGCTCGACCCCACACTCGAAGGACACTTCGACCTGATCGTGTCGAACCCGCCGTACGTGGGAGAGCGTGAACTGAACGACCTCGACCCGGTCCTGGGCTTCGAGCCGCGCGGCGCGCTGGTGGCCCCCGACGCCTCGGGTGTCGTGGGGTTCGCCGATTTGGCGCTCATCATCGGCGCGGCGCCTCGGTGGTTGAAACCTTACGGCGCGCTCGTGTGCGAACACGGACTCCACCAACGCGACGCGGTGCTCGCGGCGAGTCGTGACGCCGGGTTCGATGACGTCGTTGACCTCGACGACCTGGCGGGCCACCCTCGGATCCTGGTGGCGCGACGATGATTGCTCTGATGGACGCGGACCAAGCCGTGGCCGCGCTGGCGAACGCCGAGGTGATCGCGGTGCCCACCGACACCGTCTACGGGGTCGCGGCGTCCTTGGCCCGGCCGTCGGCGGTCGCCGCCCTGTTCACCTTGAAGGGACGCCCCAGTACGTTGGCGTTGCCGGTGATGGTCGACTCGGTCGAGCAGATCGAGGCCCTGGGTGTTGCGTTCCCCCCGGGTGCACGCCGACTAGCGGAGGCGTTCTGGCCCGGCCCGCTCACCATTGTGGTGCCGGTACCTGCGAGAATCGCGACCTTGGTCGGTGGCACGTCGCAAAGCGCGGGTTTTCGTATTCCCGATGACGCACATCTGCGCGCCATGCTGGCGCGCAGCGGCCCGCTCTGCGTCACGAGCGCCAATGGCCACGGCGAGCCCCCATGTCAGAGTGCCGCCCAAGTGCGCAGGGCCTTCGAAGGATCGCACGTGCTCGCGGGTGTCGTCGATGGTGGCGACCGCTCCGCAAAGGTATCGACGGTGGTCGAGCTGTTCGATCATTCGTGGCGAATCGTGCGTGAAGGTGCACTTGGCGCACAGGAGATCTCGACGGTCCTCGATCGCGACGAGGACACGACGCACTGACGAGATGGCGACGTGGCGCGCGAGGAACCGTGCCGGTGTGACCTCCAACTGGTCAGCGCGCGTCGTCGGGAATCCGCTCGACCCAGGAAGCCTTGCGCCTCTCCAGGAATGCGGCCATTCCCTCGCGGGCTTCGTCACTCGCGAACAGACCGGCCGACAGCTGGGTTGTCCACGCGAAAGCTTGGTCGACCGGCATCGTCGGCACGGTGGTCGTCAACATCTTGGCCGCCGCCAGTGCGTTGGGTTCGCCCGCCAGCAGGTCGTTCAGGATCTCGTTGATCTCATGGTCGAGTTCATCACCCGAAGCGACCTGGTTGATCAGTCCAATGCGACTCGCCTCAGCGGCGGGGAAGCGGTTGCCGCGCAGGAAGGCGGAGCGGGCGTCCCCCAGGCGCATCTTGGGCAGGCACACCACTGAAATCATGGCGGGGGTCACACCGATGCGGACCTCGGTGAAGCCGAACAGTGCCGTGTCAACGGCCACCGAGATGTCCATCACCGCGGCGAGTCCCACGCCCCCCGCGACGCAGTGCCCGTTGATGCGACCTACGAACGGCAGGGGAGAGTGGCGGATGCGCTCGAACAGTTCACTCAGCTCAATGGTGCGTCCCTCGTCCTCGACGACCGCTTCGGACCGTCGCTCGACGAGATTCGCTCCTGCGCAGAAGACCCCACCGCGGTTTGTCACCACCACGACACGAACCTCGGGATCCGCTTCGGCGCGTTCGATGGCGTCGACGAACTCCCGGAGCAGTCCCTGGCTGAGCGCGTTGCGTCGGCTCTCGTCGGCCAGGGTGAGCGTCATGACACCATTCGACGTCGCGGTCACGATGTAGCCCATCAGGCACCTCGGCTCTCTGGACCGATGGTCGGGCCACCGGCGAAGGCCTGGGCCCGCAGGAGCCAGTGGCGCCCGAGCGCTCCGGTCTCCAGTGACGTGTCGTCCACGTGGCGGCGCTGGGTCACCACAAGACAGAATTCCTCGGCCGAACCGGTGATCGTGTCGTCGGCGTCGTGCGGCCCCCAGGTCCAGCGCTGTCCCGAGGGACTCGAGAGCTCGAGACGTACGTCACCCGCGGGGGGCTCCTCACCGCGTACCGTGTACGACCATTTCCTGGTGATGAACCCCAATTGGGCGATGTGACGAAGTCGGTCGGTGGCGCTGAGTCGCACGCCGAGGGCGCTCGCGACGTCGGTGCCGTGCGCCCAGACCTCCATGAGGCGCGCGGTGAGGAACGACTTGGCACCCATGGACGGGCCGTACCAGGCAACGCGGGTGTCGTCGTCGAGTGTCGCGGCGGCTCGATGCAGCTGCGAGCGTGCGCCCCGCCAGGCGGCCAGCTGATCGACCGGCGCCAACTCGCGAAATTCTCCGAGTGTGTACTCATCGATGCCCACGGCGACGGCGCCTTCGAAGAGCTCGTTGAGTCCGACGCGAAAGGCCTCGGGGTCGACGATGGCCGTCGCCGCAGCGGCGTCGAAGAATGTCAGATGACCGATCTGATCGGCCACGTTCCAACCCGGGCTGGGTGTCGCAAGGTGCCACTGGTCGACCGTGATGTCGCCGACGAGTCCGTCGAGCGACTCCTGCTCGGCCGCGAGGTCCGCGCGCACTTCGTCGAGTTCACTCATGACGGACCCAGCAGTGAGGTGGGAATGTCGACCACGCGACTGCGCAGCCATTCGCCGAGACCCTTGGCCTGGGCGTCTTGGCGGGTGGAGGCGGCGACGCCTTCTTCCAGCAGGTCGTGGACGACGAAGTTGAGCGCGCGAAGCGCCGGCAGACGGTACCGATCGATTGCCAGGGGTGCCGTCTCGGGCAGGAGACGACGGAGCTGCTCGACGCTCAAGAACGCGTCCAACCAGGCCCACGCCTCGTCGCTGCGCGCAAAGATGCCTACATTCGCGTTGCCACCCTTGTCGCCCGAGCGCGCACCGAAGATGCGGCCTAGGGGTGCGCGCGTCGTAGGGCCCTCAGGCGCCGGGGTGTGAGGACCGGGCTCGGGCGTGACGTGGGTCTCACCCGAGGGCGCCACCGAATCGACGACGGTCCTCTCGCCACCCCTCACGACGACGTACTGGGGGACGAGACTCGCGGGAACGACGGCGGGTCGGTAGACCCCGAAGGGCGATCCGGCGGAGGGACTGCCCCCGACGACGAAGAATCCCGGTGCGGTGGACAGGGCGATCTCGACGACCGCGTCGGCGAGGGCACGGCCGACCTTGCGCTCGTCGTGGTCCTTCAACGAGATGCGCCACAGAGCCACGGCCTCCTCATTGGTCGACGGATCGGGTTTGTCGGTGCGGATCAGCCTGGTGGTCACGCTCTCGAAATCCTCGCGGCGGTAGGGACTCGCGACCCAGAACGCGTCTTCCACCAGTTGGGCCTTCGCCTCGATGTCGAGTCCCGTGAGGGCCACGCTGAGGTCCTTGCGGTAGCCGCCGATCTCGTTCATGGCGACCTTCAGCGTCGCCGGGGGAGCCTCGCCCTTCGTGCCGCTGATCCGTACACGGTCCTTGGCGACCTGTTCGAGGCGAATCGTGTCGAAGCGCGCCGAGACGTCCGGGCCGAGGTAGGTGGGACTGGCGATCTCGTAGAGCAGTTGGGAGGTCACCGTGCCGATCGAGACTTCACCGCCGGTGCGGTCGTGCTTACCGACGAGCGATGAGCCGTCCTCGGCGATTTCGACCCAGGGGAAGCCCACGCGCGTCATGCCGGGCACCTCGGTGAAGAAGGAGTAGTTGCCGCCGGTCACCTGGGTTCCGCACTCGAT
>Ga0307375_10003199_pt1 | contig 16257 bp, 12 predicted proteins | sample TR1MG_FD_202531 | JGI IMG/M metagenome (GOLD analysis project Ga0307375, IMG submission 202531) | Soil microbial communities from Risofladan, Vaasa, Finland - TR-1 | ecosystem: Environmental > Terrestrial > Soil > Coastal area > Acid sulfate soil | place: Finland: Risofladan, Vaasa | collected... | reverse complement strand
CCCTGCCGCTGACGCTGATCCTGTTCATCCTGTTCCCGCGCGTGCAGGGTCCGCTGTGGGGCCTGCCGCAGGATGCCTACGCCAGCACCGGACTGGACGATCATATGTCGCCGGGCAGCCTGAGCCGATTGAGCCTGTCGGAAGCGGTGGCGTTCCGCGTTGTGTATAACGGCAAACCGCCGCGCCGCGACCAGATGTATTGGCGCGGGCCGGTGCTGTGGCAGTTCGACGGACGCGCCTGGACCCCGGGCAGACCCGCGTATCCGGACGCGCCGAAATTCACCGATCTTGATCAGCCCATCGATTACGTGGTCACGCTGGAGCCGCACAACAAGCACTGGCTGTTTGCGCTGGATGTGCCGGACAAGCTGTCGGTAACCGCCACACTGACCGACGATTTTCAGCTGTTGAGCAAAGACGCGGTCCATGCGCGACTGCGCTATGCGGCGCGTTCGAATCTGGTTTATCACGCCAATCTGCAGGAATCGGAACGACAACTTAAGCGCGCCCTGCAGTTGCCCGGACGGTTCGATCCGCGCGCGCGGCAACTTGCGGCGGAATGGCGCACCGGCAGCAAGGACGATGCCGACATCGTGCGCACCGCCCTTGGTTATTTCAACAAACAGGGCTTCGTCTACACGCTCGAAGCGCCGCCGCTCGGCGTCAACAGCATCGATGATTTCCTGTTCAGCACCAGACAGGGCTTCTGCGAACACTACGCTTCGGCCTTCGTATTTTTGATGCGCGCAGCAAACATCCCGGCGCGCGTGGTGACCGGCTACCTGGGCGGCGAATACAACGATGTCGGCAACTACTACATCGTGCGCCAGTCCGATGCCCACGCCTGGGCGGAAGTGTGGCTGGCCGGACAAGGCTGGGTGCGCGTCGACCCGACCGGCGCCATCGCCCCGGACCGCGTGGAGCGCGGGCTGTCTGCCGCCCTGTCCGACAAGGCGGCCCTGCCGTTCATGGAGCGCAACCCGCCGCAATGGATGCGCGATCTGCGCTTCAATCTGGACGCGCTCGCCAACCAGTGGAACCAGTGGGTGCTGGGCTACGACTCCGAGCGCCAGTTCGCTTTCCTGACCCGTCTCGGCATGGAATCCATCACCTGGCAGAAAATGGCGCTCAACATGTCGGCAGGTATCGGGCTGGTGATCGCCGTGTTTGCGCTGTTCATGCTGCGCCACCTGTACGTTCGCCGGCCCGACAAGGTACAGGCCGCATGGCTGAAATTGTGCCGCAAACTGGCCAAAGCCGGACTGCCGCGTGCCGCGCATGAAGGCGCCCAGGACTATGCCGCCCGGGTCGCTGCGGCTCGCCCCGAACTCGCCGCTACCATCCACGACCTCGCCGCACGCTACAGCGCGTTGCGCTACAGCCCGCTTGACGACGATCGCGCCAGACGTGAATTTCTGCAACGCGCCCGAGCCTTGAAAATCTGACAGGGTATAATCCGCGCCACGTTAACCGATCACGACAATTATGCTTATCACCCGCCGACTGGAATTCGATGCCGGACATCGCATCCCCAACCACAACAGCCAGTGCAAACACCTGCACGGCCATCGTTATGCAATCGAGATCACTCTGTCCGGGGACATCATCACCAGCGAAGGCCTTTCCGAACAGGGCATGGTGATGGACTTCTCCGATGTCAAACGCATCGCCAAGGAAAAAGTGGTGGACGCCTGGGATCACGCCTTTCTGGTCTATCGAGGCGACAAAGCCGTGTGCGATTTCCTGGCGACAATGCCGGATCACAAGACCGTCATTCTCGATGTCGTGCCGACCGCGGAGAATCTCGCACAGGCTGCCTTCGACATCCTCAGCTCCGCCTACCAGGACATCTACGGCAACCACCTGCGCCTTGAGAAAGTGCGCCTCTACGAAACGCCCAACAACTGGGCGGACTGTGCCAGAGGCTGACTGGTTTTTCCCGGACAAGCCGGCGTTCTTCTGGGCATGACCGGCAGCTTGGTTCAAAATGCGCGGCCTTTCAAGCGTATGCGATGGGCTGGAGCATATGCTTACTTTTTCAGCAGGCCCTTGCCTCGCGATGCGCTGGAAGCATTTCTGCTCGCGTAGCGGCAACCGCCGAACTACCGCAAAGTCGTAACGTACTGCGATTCCGTTACCACTGGCGTGTCCTCCGTTTTCTGTTCGGCGCGCAGAAGCAATGGATGCACCTCTTCCATGCGACCGGCCAGCTTGTTCAGTTCTTCAGACCGGGTGCTGCGCGCGAGTTTGATGACCTCGCGGGCATATGCTGCATTTGAACAGAACCATTCGACATCGATGATGCGATTGATTTCGCGGCGCAGCGAAACGTGCATCCTGCCAGCCAAAGAAAACATGATTTCCTGATCACCGTGCATTGGGTCTTCCTCGTAATTTTTAGCGTGATGCCTGACTTGTCTCCCGGACGGAAATGGACAGGTATCTTTTGGAACTCAAGCAAGTTGTCTATTTCAACAAAGACCTTCCTGGTTTTGCTCATAAGCCGCGAATGCAATGCGCTCATCACAACCGCATAGTCAGCAGATAGTGTGCCAGTGGTGAATTCACCGCCACTACTGGCTTGCAGAGGGAGATGCGATGAAATTGCGTTAATTCCGCACCAGGTTCATGCAAACAATTCCGGAGTCGCACTCCTTCAGTGCACTATTCGCGAGGTCGGAGTTGTTGCTTATTCATGGCTTATTCATGGCTTATTCATGGCTTATTCATTAATCCATGAACAGTTATGCACATGCGCCGATGAAAAGGGCATCCGGAGATGCCCTTTGTGCTACCGGTCGGGAAACCGATTACATGTTGTACGAGTTCTCGCCGTGATCGGCCAGATCCATACCTTGTTCCTGCGCTTCGTCGCTGGCGCGTATACCGATCGTATGTTTCAGTATCAGCAGAATCACGAAGGCGACGAAACCAGACCACACCAGCGTGATGCCGATATCCCACAACTGCGCTACGATCTGCGCCATGGCATCGAAGTCACCTACCTTGTTGGCAACATAATCCCAGACGCCGGTGCCGCCGAGTGCCGGATTGACGAATATGCCGGTACCTAACGAGCCAATGATGCCGCCCACGCAGTGCACGCCGAATGTATCCAGCGCATCGTCGTATTTCAGCCAGGCCTTGATTTTGGTCACTGCGAAGAAACACATCACTGCAGCGACAGCACATATCGCCATCGCACCTGCCGCACCCACAAACCCGGCTGCGGGTGTAATCGCCACCAGTCCTGTCACGATACCGGAGCAGATGCCCAGCAAGCTTGGCTTGCCCCTCACCAGCCATTCAACAATCATCCAGGTCACACCGGCAACAGCCGTGCCAAACAGAGTATTGAAAAATGCGAGGCCCGCTGCTCCGGTTGCTTCCAGCGCCGAACCCGCGTTGAAACCGAACCAGCCCATCCACAGCATGCCGGTACCGATTGCGGTCATCATCAGGCTGTGCGGCGGCATCGCCACTTTGCCGTAACCTTTGCGCGGGCCAAGCATGAGTGCGGCGACTAGCGCCGCAATACCGGAGTTGACGTGCACCACGGTGCCGCCGGCGAAGTCGAGCGCACCTTTCTGGAAGATAAATCCGGCGTGGCTGTTGGCGATAACAGCCGCTTTGGCGCTGGTATAGGCATCGGGACCATCCCAGTACCAGACCATGTGCGACACCGGCAGATAGGCAAAGGTGAACCACAGTATGCAGAATATGATCATAGCCGAGAACTTGAAACGTTCGGCAAAGCCGCCACAGATCAACGCGACAGTTATTGCCGCGAAAGTCAGCTGGAATACGCAGAATACCAAATCCGGTATGTACTGGCCTTTGCTGAAGGTCGCTGCGACGGCTGTGGTCGGATCGTCGCCAGACATAAAGAATTTGTCGAGCGAGCCTATGAACGGGGCCAGCGAACTGCTGTCATAACCGGCGGTAAATGCCATACTGTAGCCGTAGATGACCCAGAGCACCGCGACGACGCAGAAAATTGCAAAACTCTGCATGACGGTAGACAAAGCATTTTTCCTTCTAACCATACCCGCATAGAACATCGCCAGGCCGGGAACGGTCATCAGGAGCACGAAGGCGGTGGCGGTCATCATCCACGCGACGTCGCCTTTATTGCAGTCATAACCTTTATCGCCGCATTTCGGTGTGGCCGCCGGGAAATCCGCAGCTGGTGCATCCGCAGCTGGTGCATCCGCAGCTGGTGCATCCGCAGGCGGGGTATCCGCAACCGGGGCAGCAGCGGGAGCGGCGGCAGGTGCTGCCTCGAACACAGTAGTCTCGTCAGCATAAGCTGCACCAGTCAGGCCGCACAGGACGGCCAGCAGGGCAAAAAGCGCAAATAATTGTTTCATCTCATCGTTCCTTTAAAGGGCATCCGAACCGGTCTCGCCGGTGCGGATGCGGATCACTTGTTCGAGGGCCTGCACGAAAATTTTTCCATCGCCGATCTTGCCTGTCCGTGCTGATTTTTCGATGGTTTCGATCACGCTGTCCAACTGGCCTATCTTGATAGCCGCTTCCAGCTTGACCTTGGGCAAAAAATCCACCACGTACTCTGCACCGCGATACAATTCGGTGTGCCCCTTTTGCCGCCCAAAGCCTTTGACTTCGGTAACAGTGATGCCCTGTACGCCAATCGCGGACAAAGCATCACGTACTTCGTCCAGCTTGAACGGCTTGATGATTGCAGTGATAATTTTCAAATTCACTTCTCCTTGAGTTGAGCGGAGCAACGTCGCCCCGTTTGCCTGCCTACAAAAATCTCCTGAATGATGATGTGCGTCGGAAGTAGCTGTGCGTCAGGAACAGCAGAAACCATGCCAATCTGGACGATGTGCGCCGATATTAGCCTCAGGAGTTGTTGCACCAGGAATACATAGAGGCAGCGCACCAAGTTAATGCACAAAAGTTCGGGCACGCACCCGTGAGGTGTGCCGAAAATTACCTGCTTTGCAACGGGGTAATCGATACGTTTTAAGACACCGGCTAACCAATTATTTGTTTCCGGGCGAGCAGCCGCATTGGTTGCCAATCCAGATGCCTATAAGGCTGCCAATGATTATCGGAAAGCATCAAAAGGCGGTTCGCGATGGAAAAGCGCGGTTATAACCGCCAGGAAGCAGCGCATTCGAGTGAGAAGGAAACACCGCAAGCTGTTTGATCGCCTCTTGCCACGCAGGACTGTTGAAAAATTATCCAGTTTGGGCAGGGCAACAATCTACCGCTTAATAAAGTCAGGGAAATTTCCACGGCCTTTATCCATCGGTACGGGATCGGTACACTGGCGTCAATCTGACGTGATTGCCTGGCAACAGTCCCTTAGCCATAGCACCTAGTAGATGGAAATAGGATGCAAGCAAATCGGATGTTGGTATATTTGTTGGTATGATGAAAAGCTGAAAAACAGGGATATAAGAACGGCGCGGCTTACCAGTCGCTCTTCGACTGACACCGCTCCGCACTACCCAAAAAATAAATCACGCTAGATCTGTCCCAGCCAGCCACGGTCATGCTGCCGAAACGCCGCGCGTAATTCTTCGAACCAATCCGCGTCCAATCCACCCGCCCCCGACCATGCGATGTTCTGTTTCAGATGCGCCATGCTTCCGGTGCCAATGATCGCACTCGATACCTGTGGCAGCGAAAGCGCAAAGCGGATCGCGATCTCGCCCCACTCGTGGCCATGACTGGGGAGTCCCATTGCGCGCCAGCGCAGCCAGTATTCCTCGCAGTAGTCGCCGACCGGCCGATCGTTGAAACGCCACGGGTGGTTAGCCGATGGACGCTTGGCAATAAATCCCTGCGCTGTGATATCGGGCAACACATCATCGATCACACGCTGATCGCAAATATTCACGGAAGCCATGAATCCATCAAACCGTCCGGTGCCAACTGCGCAAGCAAGATCGTCGCCATCACCCGAGTAGGCGATCGCGCGCACCTTGCCGTCGTGCTTCGCCCTCTCCAGCGCAGCGATGACCTCGCCGCGCTCCAGCGTCGCGCGCGGGCACGAATGCAGATGGGCGATATCGATACGGTCGGTGCGCAGCATGCGCAGCGCCTGCTCGATCCCGGCGGTGATGCAGGGTCCGGTCCAATCCTCGTAGCCATCGATGCCATAACCGAGCTTGGTCGAAATGACGATGTCATCGCGTCGCGAGGCAAGATGGCGTCCGATGCGTTCCTCCGAGCGTCCATAGCTGCGCGCCGTGTCGATCAGTGTGATGCCTGCATCAACGGCCGCGTTTAACAAAGATGCGACCGTGGCTTCTTCCAGGCGGGGATCTCCGATCTGCATCGCACCGAAACCCAGAGCTGAAACCATCAGACCGGATTTTCCATAAGGGCGTTTTGGAATCATGGTAGGCCTGCAGTCACTCCAGCGCCATTTACAGACCGTTCAGGATGCGCAGCTTCTGCTGTTTGTATTCCTCCTCGCCGATCAGCTTCTGATCAAGCAACTCCTGCAGGGTCTGTAGCCGTTTGGCGATGGATGGACCTGCGGGAGTAGCTGGCTGAGAGGGGATTGTTTCCATGGGTTTGGCAATCGTGGAATTTTCCGGCTGCAACAGTTTGCCGATAGGCACGACCGGTTTTGCAATGATCGGACCGGCAGGCTTCTGTTCCACTTTCGGCGCATCACTCGCCGCAACCGAGATTGCGCTGTCATTGACCGCATGTGGTCCCCAGGAAACCCCGATAAGATCATTCTTTGCCGCAAGCTCTCGCGTCTGCTGCTCAGCCGAAGGGCCCAGCATATCCACCACCGGACTCGGTTTGGCGCCACGGTAACCGAATGTGTCTGCCGGCCGTCCCGCAGCAGGCTGCATGACGCCCAGCTCGAGCCGTTCGATCGGCGTTTTGGTTGTCGGGAACAACGTAAAATCGGCGGGAATGGTGGTCATGGCTCCCGTAACCAAGGCGGTGACGGCCCAGTCGGTCCCATCGCTTCCGGCAAAAAATCCGGCGGGTACAAAGAAAGTGATCGACCTGCCGCGTACCTGGATCCGCGTCGGGAAAAACATGGTTTGGTCGACGCTGGCCTTGGTTTCGGCCATTGTTCGCTCAGGATACTGTTCGGTCAGCACAGCCAATAATTGTTGCCGCATCAACTCTGGTCGCGGCGTGAGGATCACGGTTTTCTCCCAGGCATATTCCGGATCGATCTGCACTTGGCGACCGGGAAGGGTGAAGGTGTTACCCGAACCCTTGATGCGATCGGTATCGACATAGACATCGAGATTGAACTGGTAAAAACCCTTGCGGGCGAAGTTTGACAAGGATTCCGAACTGACAGAGTCAGTAACACCGGCAGGATCGCGGATAGTGTTCTTGAACATCGCCTCGAACCAGAATCCTTCATCATCCCGACTGATCTTCAACTGCAGCAGGTCGAGGTCGCCCGGCTTGAAATCGGCACGCTGCGGATAAATCAGATTGCCGGCACCGTGATCATCACCCGATGGGTCGCTGATCGTGACCAGGGTTTGTAGTCCCGCCCAAGCGCTCAGCGTGGGCAAGATAAGTGCAACAAACAGCAAAGCGGATTTCATTCAATGATCCTTCACATTTCCAATGTTCTGTGACACTGAAATTCTAACTTGTCATGTTCTGTCACGCTGGGCGGAAGAAGTATACGCCGACGCTATATCCCCGCGAAGACAAGAAAGCGTCCTGCAAAAAAACCCTCCCGTATCAGGGGAGGGTTTTGTCTTCTGAACAACGGGAGAATTCTCAAGCCTTAAAAATTGACTTGGGCATAGGTTTTCATGCGATATTGCTGGATCTTCACGCTGCCCCCAAGGGTTTCGGTCGGATTGCCATAACCTTGAATCCATTGCGTCAACATCCCCACTTCAAATCCGGGCAGGTTGTACGCGAACTTCAGGCTGTAGATGCTCTTGGAATTATTGTATTTATTGCCGATGTAGGTAATGTCGCGGATATAACGGCCATAAGAAATTGTGCCGTAAAGATCGCTGGCCAACTGATTGCCCGCGCTGAGAGTAATTCCGTTATCGAGCACTTCGCGGCTGTTCCCGATAACCAGATAAGCATTATCCTTGTCGCCCACCCTCTTGTATTTGAAGTTCGTATCCAAACCGCCTATCACCTGGAAAGTGTGGTTCAGTTTGAATGCAACAATATTGGTGGCGCGATCCTGGTTCACCGGAAAGACATTGTACAAAGGTCCGGTGGTGGAATAATTCAGCCAGTTATTGTTGTAACTCACCCGGGTAGCTTCAAGCGACATCGGAGTATCGGCTACATCCAGCTTGCCCACCGCGGTAAGTCCCTTCCAGCCGATTACCGATTCCGCGGGTGACTCATTGAAGTCCATGAACGCATTGTCGGTCAGACCATTTTGGGTTCCATTCGGCACACCCTTACCTCCATTTGGCGATGCCGCTCCCTGGGTATAGTCAGCCGTCGCGCCACCTGACCAGAGCGGATCCCCCCACTTGTACCAGGCGGATTCGGATCCTTCGGTGAGCAGCACGTCGGATTCCCTCCGCGCCGCCGTCGTGCTGTAATAGCCTGCGCCGATATTGAAGTACTGAAAATTGAAACCCAAACCTTCGACCGGGGTCGCCCAGTCCGCGTCAAGCTTGACAGCCTTGTCGCTAATATCACCGCGGGGTGTATTGCCCCAGCTTTCGCCGACTGAGCCGGTGGAGGGGCTGGAAGTAGACTTGTAGTAAGCGCCACGCAAATCGATACCGTCAACCGGGCTGCCATCCGCCTTGAGCGCGAAAACATTATTGATATAAATGCCCCCAATGTTCACCCCAGTGTACGCATTGGCGGTGGAAGCCAGGACATGATCGTTGAAGGATTGAAAACTGGTCGAAAGATTTGCCCCACCCACCGGCACTTTGAATTGCACAATATTTACCGCTTCATTGTATTGGGTACTATCGGTGCTGCAACACACCGGGCCTTGGCCATAATTGAACTGCAGATAGTTGGGCAAGGATACATGCGCGAATTCCCAACTGCTGCGACCGGCCATAGGACCTTTGAAATACAGTCCATTGTAATTGTCGCGGTCGATATAGCGGACTTTTCCCACGGTGAATGGATCGAACATGCCCCAGTCACTGGTGCCAATGCGAGCCAGATTCAGCCAGTTATAACCCGGGGTCAACTCGACATAGGCACCGCGCAATTTCATGAACTTCATGTCGTTGACGTTGTTGTTGACATTGCCCTCATTTCCAAAGCCACCATAGTCGGTCCAGTAGGACGCGCTGCTGCGGCTTTGGATGCGGCCGCCTGCCTCGACCTTGGGCGAGATCGTCGCCTTGAAGATCAGGTTCAGTTCGGTGAACTGGCCCTGGTCGCTTCCGCTGGCCGTATCGATGCTGCTGGTTGATGCCTTGTGCTGATTTCCATCGAGGAACTTCATGTAAAAATTCGATCCGCTGAAATCCACCGTGACCGCGGAGGCAGATCCCGTCAGAGCTAGGCCGGTGGCCATGCATAACAGTTTTATATAGTTGCTTTTCATTTTAAACTCCCATGTGAGTTTTCAAGTACGAATCATTTCTTGATCATTATCAGGGTGGCCTTCTTGACCGATTCGCCATTGGGGCCGCAGGTGTATGCCAGCATGTCTGCTTGCCTGGCACCGGGACCGTCCAGCACATCCATCGTATGCGGGTCGCAATCGCCGTCATTGCCGCCGCCGAAACGATGTTGGCCTTCATACTCATTGACCTTGCGCGTCAGCAGGTCGCCTGCCGCCGGGAAGCCTTCATTGGATTGCATGACCACCTGGTAAGCCCAGCCATCGACATTGCCGTCGCCGCCCAATTCGCTCAGCGGCACCGTACCCTTGATGGTGCGGTTGCTGCCGCGTGTGATGTTGGGTACAACGATGTCGGCAACGAGCTTGGGCGCTTTTTGCTGGGCTTCGCCCTCGACACGGGCTTTTTTCTGCGGGGACAGGATCACCACCTTGTTCCACTCGCTACCCGGGGCGAACTGGATGTTGAGACCGGGAAGACCTTCCGTGTGGCCGCCGGGCGCATTCTTGATAAAGATGAAGATCATCTGCACCGAAAAACCGCCGCCCATGCCCCAGGGATCTTCCAGCGAGCTGTTCACGTCGACGGCAAACTCGGCCTGATCACCCTTCTTCGTAACAGCTAGCCTGGTGAGATCGAACGAACCGGGTTTGTAGACGCTGTCGGTGGGATATACATAGTTGCCGGGACCATTGTCGTCGCCTTTCGGGTCGTCGAACGTGACAGCCTGGGCAGCAGTGGCCAGTGTCAGCAGGGATGCCAGACATGCGGCGAGCGCAGTATTGTTGCTTTTCATAATTCCATCTCCTTCTCTCTATTGAACATGACAGTTAGTTAACATCACTTCCTGCGGCAAACTCGAGATTCAGAAACTGGTACAAGAACTACAAATGGAACAACGATTTCAAATGGAACAGTAATATCAGCAGCGGAAGTGAAACGATTACCTATCCTGCAGCGAAATATCCCATACAACGAAAATCCGCGAACTACAAAAAAATGCAGCCGGCGGGAATGCGAGAATCTTACTCTTCCGCGTTACATTTTGTAACAATTATTTCACGCTTCCTGCGGTCAGGCCTGAAATCAGGTATTTCTGCAGCTGTAGGAACAGCGCCACAACCGGAAGCGAGACCATCACCGAACCGGCCGCGAAGTATCCCCACTGCGATGAGAATCCCCCGACGAAAAAACGCAGTCCGACCGGGGCTGTGTAGTTCGCCTCGGATTCCATGAAGATGGAAGCCAGGATAAATTCATTCCAGGCCGTCATGAACGAAAACAGCGCGGTGATCGCGATGGCGGGTTTGGCCAGCGGCAAAATGATGCGCCAGAAGATGGTCAGCCTGGAGGCACCGTCGATCAGGGCCGACTCCTCGATATCGTAAGGGATGGTGTCGAAATAGCCCTTGAGCATCCAGACGCAGAATGGAATTGCCGTAGTCGCATACACGATAACCAGCCCGACGTAGGTGTTGCCCAGGCCCAGCCATTTGACGATGATGATGAACAGCGGGATCAGCATCAGTGTGCCCGGGAACATTTGCGATATCAGGAACATCAGCATGCCGACGTTGCGTCCGGGGAAACGAAACCTTGAGAAAGCGTAGGCCGCGGTGCACGCGAGAAATACGCCCAGTGCGGTCGTCATCAGCGAGACCACCAGGCTGTTCCACATCCAGCGCCCGAAATCCTGCTCGGTCCAGACCTCGGTGAAATTCTTTACCGACCAGTGCGCCGGCATCGGCAATATGCCCCTGAAACGTTCGAGGAAACTCGGGTCTTTCGGCAGGTCGATCAGGCCCACGCTCTGCTGCCCGGAAAACGACAGCGCCAGCACCCACAGCACAGGATAGATCGCCAGCACGGTGAAAGTGATCAGCGCCACGTGCAGCCACAGATGATTCCTGGTTTTTATATCTGCCATGTCAAAATGACTCCGTCGCTTTGGTTACCCGGGTCTGGAAAACCCCATACACCAGCAGGATCATGAAGATCACCGTTGAATAGGCAGCCGCATAAGCATACTGGTAATTTTCAAACGCGATCTTGTACGCCTTGGTGATCAGTATCTCGTTGGCGCCGCCCGGCTCGCCGCCGGAAACCAGGAAGATGATGTTGAACATGTTGAACGTCCATACCACCGACAGCACGATGGCCGGTATCAATGTCGGACGCAACAGCGGCAGCGTGATGAATCTCAGTCGCTGCCAGCGATCGGCCCCCTCGACTTCTGCAGCTTCATACATGTCCTTGGGTATGGATTGCAGCGCGCCCAGTATCACCACCATCATGAATGGGAAACTGAGCCAGCCGTTGGTCGCCACGCCGGTCAGGAAGGAGCTGAAGACTCCGTCGAACCAGGCAACCGGTTGCATGCCAAACATCTGCAGGACCTGATTGATGACACCAAACTGCGGATGGAACATGCCGCGCCAGACCAGCGCCGTGATGTAATTGGGTATCGCCCAGGGAAGAATCAGCAGTACGCGATAGATGGCCTTGCCTCTCAACCCGTCGGTATTCAGCGCCATCGCCAGCAGGAAACCGAGGGTGACGCCGATGGTGACGTTGGATAATGTCCAGGCCACGGTGACGAGCAGCGTCCAGTAGAAATTCTGGTAATTCCAGATGATTCCGCCAGCAGTGTGTTCGTACAGATTGAAATCGCCAAGAATCGCCCTGAAGTTGGCCCAGCCTATCAGGCGATCCTGGAACGGCAGAAACTCGTTGAATAAAGTCGTGTCGGTAAATGACAACGTGACCCCGTAAGCGAACGGGAAGAACACCAGCACCAGCATGCCTATCATTGCGGGAGCCACGTAGATGTATGCGTCGGCGTGTTCCTTCAGGGCCGCGAACGTGCGCGCCGCATACCCGTAGAGGAACATCAGCAACACGGCCGCGCCAAGCAGGTCGATCGCCCCGAGTATCCTTTTCAGAAATCCGCCGCGCTTGTCGAAATACGCGGCTTGAGTCCCGGTCAAAACGCTGCCGTTGGCGGCGATCAGGCCGAGGGGACGCTGGTACTGATCGGTATCCCAAAGGTTGGCCGATGTATCGTCGCGCGGCAAAGCCAAAAATCCCGACCGCTCATACTGCTCCGCCGTTGTGAGGTAATTCGCCGCGATCGCCTGATTGGCTTGGGCCATCGACTGTTCGAGCCGGGATAGCCGCTGCTGCTGGTAAAACAGCGCAATCGCCAGAAACACACCGAGCGCGAACAGTTTGGTGAAATCGACTTTCCGGACCGTGTTCATGCGGAACAACGAACCCGCCAGCAAGGCTGCAAGCAAAAGCAAAAAAGGCAATGTGAACGAATCCGGCGCGGGACTGAAGATAGCGGGACCGGAGACATCCGGCCCGGTCATATTGAATTTCATCTGCAGGATTCCCGAGAACTGGCCATCCGACAGATAGGGAACAGTGACCACGATATGACCGATGGTCTTCTCTTCGATCTGGATGGTTTTCTTGCGGACGACGTCTTCGCCGCGATTCGTCTCGCCGGCTGTACGAAGCTGGTTACTCAGATCGAACAGGGCTTTTTCGTCACGCTTGAGCTGGCGCGGTGCCTCGTCTTCGGCGCGGGTCGATGCAACCAGCTGCATGCCGCCAACGATGATCACGGACTCGATGCGCGGATCGAGTTTCTGTATTTCCCTGACCCGCCGGTTCGTTTCTTCAGCGTTGGTGTTGGCGACGGCAAATGCTATCGAGTTGGCATGCATTACCGCCAGCCGTTGTCGTTGTTGCAGGCGGAGATCATTCTCCTCGGCCCGGAACATCCAGGTACTGAGCGCGAGCGTGATCAGGATGCTGATGCCCAAACCCAGCACGGCGGATCGCTTCAGGTGTTCGGCGAAGTTCATGGTCGGTTATCGGCCCAAGGTAGCTGCGGCGACTAATCAGCGTCCCTTGCGCAACGCGTTGATACTTTCCTGTATCGCGTCCGATGCTTCCTTGAGCGCCGCCTCGGGGGTGGCATTGCCCTTGACCACCTTGTTCATCGCGGTCGTCACCGGCGACCACATCATGGTCATTTCCGCAAGATTGGGCATCGGCTCGGCACTGCTCAACTGATCGTGGAAGGCCCTGAGCACGACATCGCCGGCAACGCGCTTGTCCTTGTAGATCGCGGCGTTGGTGTGCAATTGGCGCCCTTCCAGAGCCAGTATCAGACCGGCTTCTTTCGAGGTAAGGAATTTCGCGAAATCATAGGCCAGCTCTTTATGCTTCGAGCTGGCAGACACGTATGCCCCCTCGATCGTCAACCATGGGCGCATCGGCTTCCCGCCGGCTTCATCTATCACCGGCAGCACCGCCAGACCATAATTGATCGATGGAGAAATCTCGCCGATGAACCAGGGCCCGTTGAACACGATGGCCGCTTTGCCCTCGTTGAACATCGAAGACACCAATGCCTCGGACGGCTCCGTCGGCATGATGCCGTCCTGCTTGTACCATTTCATCATCAGCTTGATGGAAGCGATCGTCTGCGGCGAATCCAGCACCAGCTTGCCATCCTTGTCGAACACATGGCCGCCGTAGGCATTCATCAGCGCGGCATGAAAGTAGAAATTGGTGTACCAGTAAACCAGGCCGTAGCGGCCGGAGTCGGCGTTGGTCAGGCTCTTGGCGAGCTTGACCAGTTCGGTCGAAGTTTTCGGCGGGGTTTTCACCAGCGCCTTGTTGTAGATCAGCGTGATGCTTTTGTAATTCAGCGGCAGCCCGTAGACCGTGCCCTTGTATGTCATCGCATCCAGCATGCCCGGCAAAAACTGCTTGCGGGTCGCATCGTCCATGTAGAAGCCGATCGGCTCCACGGTCTTGCCGGACTCGATCCAGCCGCCAAGGCGGTCCTGCGCATAAATGAAAACGTCCGGCCCCTTCCCCCTGGGCACGGACGCGCTGATCTTGTCCGCATAGGCATCGTAGGGGATCGCCAGCGTCGTCACCTTGATGCCCTTGCTGGCATTTTCCGTCTCGTACAGCTTGGCGACTTTCTCGAAGGCGGTTTTTTCCGCGCCCCGGTAGGCATGCCAGACCACCAGTTCGACCGCCTGTGCAGCACTGAAAATACAGGCAATAAGCAGCGCGCCGGCAGCAAAAATTATTTGCATATACTTTTTCATGTTCTTCTCCTCGGATAATGTTTAACCCAAACGCTTCTCGGTAACCTTGTCAAACAAATGAATGGCTTCGCATTTCAACTCCATGCTGACGCTATCGCCCGGAGCCGGAAAGTTGCCGTGGCTGTGCAGCCGCCCGGTCAGAGCGTGTTCTCCCACCTTGAAATGCAGGATGGCCTCGTGGCCCAGCAATTCAACCATGAGTACCTGTCCCTGCAATGTCTGCGTCTGCGCCCAATCGACCTGATCGGCAGCGCCGATGTGTTCAGGACGGATGCCGAGCATCACGTCGCGTCCTCGCATCGCCAGCACCGCCTCCTTGAACCGTGCACTGACCGGCATCCGACCGCCGAACAGTTCCACTTCCGTGCCATCGTCGCTGATGCGTGCCGGCAGGATGTTCATGTGCGGAGTGCCGATAAAGCGCGCCACAAAGACGTTGTCGGGCCGGTCGTACAGTTCCATCGGGGAACCGCATTGCATCAGGTTGGTATCGTGGGGATTGGAGCTGTCGCAGGCGCGCATCACCGCAATGCGCTGGCCCATCGTCATCGCTTCGACCTGGTCATGTGTCACATAGACTGTCGTGGTGTTCAGCCGCCGCTGCAGACCGCTGATCTCGGCGCGCATCTGCACGCGCAGTTCCGCATCCAGGTTGGACAACGGTTCATCGAACAGGAATACCGAGGGATTCCTGACGATCGCGCGGCCGAGCGCGACGCGCTGGCGCTGGCCGCCGGACAACGCCTTGGGCTTGCGATCAAGAAGTTTGTCGAGACCCAGCATGTCTGCGACTTCTTTTACCCTTTTCACGATCTCTTCCTTGGGAAGTTTTCGTATCTTCAGGCCAAAGGCGATGTTGTCGTACACGTTCATGTGCGGATACAGCGCGTAACTCTGGAACACCATCGCAATGTCTCTATCCTTGGGATGGACATTGTTTACCACACGGTCGCCTATCCAGAGCTCTCCCGAAGTGATGGTCTCAAGCCCGGCGATCATGCGCAGGACCGTGGATTTGCCGCACCCGGACGGACCGACGAACACCATGAATTCCCCGTCATTCACGTCGAAACTGAGGTTCTTGATCACCTCGGTCTCACCGAAACTTTTCCCGATTTTGTCGAAGCGAATTGAAGCCATCAGTGCTCTACCTTTCCTGAAGCCAGACTCAGAATGCGCACCGACTTAGGCGCCATGACCAACTCTATGTGTCCGCCGGCAATCGTTACCGGCTTGCCTTTCAATTCATCCGCAACCGGTTGTTCGCGCCATATTTCGGGCAGTTTGAAGCTCGCTGTCGATTCCTTGTCGTCCCGGTTGACCAGCACCATCACATTATCGCCGCTGGGCGCGTCATGCCGGATGTAGGCAAGCACAGCATCCTTGGGTCCTGACAGCAGCGTGTAATCGCCGCGGCTGAGCGCCGGATGTTCGCGCCGGATATGGATCAGCATCTTGTAATACTCGCGCATGGCCTCATCCCGCGGTTTGCCCTTGCCCGGCAGGATGTCGCGATCGCCCCACGGCATGTCGGTGCGGTTGAGCGGCCATATGCTGCCGGCGCGCGCCACTTC
>Ga0307375_10003196_pt1 | contig 16260 bp, 9 predicted proteins | sample TR1MG_FD_202531 | JGI IMG/M metagenome (GOLD analysis project Ga0307375, IMG submission 202531) | Soil microbial communities from Risofladan, Vaasa, Finland - TR-1 | ecosystem: Environmental > Terrestrial > Soil > Coastal area > Acid sulfate soil | place: Finland: Risofladan, Vaasa | collected... | reverse complement strand
CACCAATCGCATGGCACATCTCGCCACCTCCACTGTCGCCGTTCTCAAGTTAAGATCCGAAGATTGCAAAGGCTGATCCATCAGCGAGATGAAGGAGTCCACATACTCGAAACTCACCGCAGAAGGGACGTTCGAGAAGATCTCCGCCAAGATGAACACAGCTGTGAGACGCTTCGACAGCGAGGGCTGCTTCGGAGAGAGCCATTCAAGGGCTTCGCGAACCTCAGTATCCAAAGTCTCGCGAGGGAGAACCTTATCGTAAATTCGGGCAAGACGGCCCAACTGCTTCGACGCCTCTTGCGACACCTCCAGAGACTCTGAATTCGCCAAGGCCACTCTCAGATAACTAGCCCATTGCTCAATAGAGATACCTAGATCCAATTCCAGCTGAATTAAGGAACCTAACACCACAACGAGGCGCGATAGGGGCACCAAAAGAGGGCGCGCGTGTTTTTCGAGTTTCATAGCGGAAGCAAAGCCTTCAAGTTAGACAATGTGCGACTTCGAGGACATGAAACGCTCAAGAGAATAAGAAGATAGAGAATGACTTCTCACAGGACGGCAATTCAGGGTAATAGGAGGGTAAAAGAGGCAAATGAGTAGCTGAGTTCTTTACCTCCAAGTTGCCATGTCGTTTGCCGACGACATTCGCTCACAAACGCACCTAAAGCCAGCAACCCACCGAGAACCGCATGTGGAGAAGTTCCTTTGGTCATATCCTTGATATAACGATTCACGTCTGCCATGAACGAAGCAAAGTTCTCGCCCTTGATGTTTGCGGCCTGTTCTGCGACCTGTTGAGAGCATAGTGTCCAAGTAAACTGCGTGTTAGCAGCGAAGGAGTACAAGAAAGGATATATGGCGTGTCGGGGAGAGAAGTTGCAGTGTGGAAGCGAGAAAGAGGGGGTGGAAGTTGGGGTGTGAGGAGCACGAAACGGAACGTACATAAACCTGCAATTGCGCAGCTCCTCTAGATCTGACTTCCTTTTGTCTGGACGCGTAACGATGGGAAAGAGGGAGGTTAGTAACAAGAGAGATGAGAGAAGGACAAAGGAGGCTGTAGAAGACGCGTACTTGGAGTTGATGTCCTTGAAGTGCTGAGCGAGCGCTTCGGACCAGCCGCTCGACGGAGGCTCGGCCTCTGTTCCAAGATACGACGCCATCACCGGGTACATTGCAGTCATTTTGTCCGTGTTTCCAAGTCTATATACACGTGGCTATCAATTCCTCTCCCGTGTTACCGGGAGAGCGCCACAATCTCGATTGTGAACAGCCAGAACAGAATCGCAGAGACAGCAACCTTCTTCGAGTTGAGAGATCGAGTGGCAGACGCACCAGAGAGAGGCGGGAGGAATCAGAAGAAATCTCTACCCCCTTAGATCAACACGGCCCCGCAAGCTCAGAGAAGCTGTTGATACGCTTCTCTCAGAACGGACCTTATGCAACGTTGTTAGTTGGGCTGATTTTCAGAAGATTGAATCCCAGACGTGGGTAGGACTATTGCGGGAAGCAAACGCACACTCAGCGCCTCTTGTGGCAGTTTCGTCTGAAGTTTGGAGCTAAAGACTCCCAATGCTGCTGGAATTCAGATTACGTTGGTACATATGCCCACTATCCAGATGTTAGGAACCTGAGGACCAACTGCGTCGCCCAAAGAACTCGTCATCGCACCGAAGATCGGACCTCCCGCTTTCCAACTTCGTTCTCCGTTTCTACTTGCTATGTACGTTCAAATTGGTATCCTATCTCCATTGAAATGGTACCCATTCAAGTGTTGCTGAGCCTTGCACCGCATCAGAATTCGAAACAGCATAGAGATTCTGTGTTCATGCACACCTTCCCCATCTTCCGCTGTTCTGCCTCTTGTTAACCCTCCATGTTGCATTGTTCCTCAGTTCTAGTCCTTGACAATGGTTGTACTCATGACAAGGTTGGCGATTGGAGAACCTTCGAGTGAGTGGTTGTCTTAGATTCCACATACACGCTCGGAGATACTTCGAGAAGGATGTCGCAGTTGTCAAAGATTGGAGGCGGAAAGCGGATGAAGAAGTGGTAGATCGAGTCTTTAGGGTCCTATTTGGAGCAACGTCACCATTCGAAGATGCGAAGAGTGTGTGGAAGGAGCAGATGAACAGGCCTGCCAAATCCTCGTCCCTCCTCACGACTCTCCTCTCTTCACGACACAAAGCTGGCAATTCATGGCTCTACACATCTTGGGAACCTCTCTATTGTCCCCTCTTCGAATTGGACCTCTGTTGAAAGCCAGAATGTTGATGAGAATCCCGAATCGCCACCTTATCGCTCCAGCGCTGTTCCAGTACACTACACTACTTTGGACTGCTTCATTTGGACCTGGTATCTATCCGCCACTTCAATTCATCTTTCCCCTAGTATCTGTGCAATACGCAGACGAATTCCGATCAACGAGCTCCAAGTTCCACGACAACCGTTATGTCTCGCCTTCACAGCCATGATTTCCCACCTGATTACTCTGGGTGCGTTGTCATGACGCACATCACTTCCAACATCTACATACAATCAACGGAAGTGCGAGGAAACGCATTATTCGGCGAGTTCGCCTCAAGCTTCATGGGTGGTGCCCTGTTCTTCTCTTCCGCCATCTCTTCCTCGTTTTTGGATACCATCTTCGTTGGCAACAGCATTATTGGAGATAGTTCGCGTATTGTTACAGGTGGAGCCTTGGCAATCACACCCAACTCCTGGTTTCTCCACTGCCCACATCGGTCCTGACTGAACGATACCGATTCATAAACAACTCTGCCATCTTCTTGAGACATGGCTCTATGAGTTTGGATCACCAATTTGACGAATCAATGGCCTGGAGCACCGCGAACGAGTCCACTGCTTTACCCACCGTTGGTGGTGCCATCTACATGCTCATTCCTGATAACACAACGATTTACGATTACCATTTCGAGGGCAACATGGTAGTGCATGGAGGAGCCATTGCGGCGCTTACGGAGCCTAGTTTCTTCCCGGACGAGCTTCACTCCAAACAGCTTCCTCATTTGCCATTCTTCATTCCTCTGCCCTTGGTGGGTGTGGCTTTCTGATGCGTGCTGGGGGCAGTGTCACCACAACGTTTTGGTACAACTGCAGCTTCATCCAAACATTCTGTGTCTTCCTCTCTTCTGCTCATCGCCTTCTCTCGGCTCCATTTGCTCCTCATCATTCATGGTTTCTGCTCTTCGAAGTGCTCATAAGCCTCCTGATTCCAACGATAGTACCTTTAGAAATCAGATCACAGTCATCGGTAGCCCTTGCGATCCCGATGGTAGTGTTAACCGTCGTGCTTCTCGGAGGACTCTTCCAACCCTTCCGTTGCCGTGCAGATTCCATCGCCGTGACCATAGCCTTCTCGGCGCTCTCTTTGCCCTACGTTGTCGCCGTTAAGGCCAACAACTGCCATGGCATTCGTGGCAGGCGCGGCGATCATCCCGACCGGCGCGGCACTTGCAGAGGTTCTTTCTACTGCCCTAAGGAAGCTCTCCCTCCAATTCCTCCGAAATAGCTTATAAGAACAGTGATGAATCGAATTGTCAATGTATACCACCAACCCAGGTCCTTGTGATCTCATACGGCCGGCTCACGAACTCGAACGACCTCCCAGTCCCACCTGGTCACTTCAGTCATATCAGTACCGTTTATCCCTCCAATTGTAGTGCTACATATGCATTTTGGGCTCATGGAAGGCGAAGCACGGGAATCGGAGCGAACTCGGTGTCTGGGCATCGCAGCGTTTTCTAAGAAGAAACCTCCAGCCACTTTTCCTTCCAAGACCAGGTCGAGAATCCCAATCGCCATCCCCTGCCGCAGTTCCCCGTACGCCGTGTTGGCGGCAACGACGTTCCTTCTAGTCTCCCTCTTATCGGTCATACAAAGACTGTCGTAGCTCTCGCCTTGAGATCATCTTGAGGCTCCATTCGACGAAAGGATGGCTCTGGCGACCACGTTATACATTCAGCATGGCAAGGCTAAGGCCAAGGCGACTGAAGTGTCGAACCAACTCGCGCAAGTGATTGGCCGTGCTGTTCCCATCGGTATGTGAAGCGTATTCCTGGCTGTGTGAAGTGTTCCAAGTCTATACTGACCAATTTCTCGGTTTCGTTAGAGTACGATTGGAAGTTCGTTGATCAGGCAGCCTTCAAGACGATACCTGTGGACACGCAAAAGAAGTTGTTGGTGGATACGTTGGGTCACAATCTCACTCAATGCATTTTGGGCGCGCAAGACTCGTACGTGCTCAATGGAAGCTCCGAAAGACGTATCGAGCCGTGGGGCACCTCCAAAGACCCTCCCGCCCCTCAATCTCCCTCGTTTTCTGTCCTCTAACCCTCTCTGTTTCCCCTCCCGTCTCTCAACCCATGCACTCCTACAGTCTCGTTGCTGCGCTCATGACTTCACCCCCGTTGCAATCCATTATGGCCAGTGTGACGAAGATCTTCTTCTCTTACGACTACGCCAACACCATTGCCAACCCCATTGGTTCTCCTCACCTGAATGTGTACTTGGATGGAACTACCCTTCATGTGCGCCCATGCCTCACTGCCCTTATACCGCTTTGTGTGGCGTTCTGGAGTCACAATGAGCTGAGTTTGACTCCTCGACTCGCCGCTGTTGCGCTTTTATTTTACTCTCCGTTCCATCTCTAACACCCCTGTTTCCTCCATCTTGCTCCCCAATGGTGTCATTGCATCCGCACGCATCTCATTGGCACTCATTCTCCCTGGTATAGTTCCGTTCGAACCTGAATGCCGTCCAGTTGTTGAACAACGGCGATTGGGGCGTGCTTCCCAAGGCCCACGCTCTCGCTGGTGGCACAGTTGTTGTGACCACCTCTGTCCCGCCGCCGGTTGCCGTCGCCTCTCCCGCAATGGTGGCGAATCCTATGGTTCAGGTGACGATCGCGCCTCCTCAACAACAGCAAATGGCTGTGGCTACTCCTGCCTACGTGGATCCCATGATGCAATCCTATGGCATGCACATGCAGCAGCAGGTGCCCCCTATGATGCAAACGCCTCCCATGATGCAAACGCCTCCCATGATGCAGCAATCTTACCCCATGCCGCAGCAACAAGTGCCTCCCATGATGCAAACGCCTCCTCCGATGCAGCAACCCTACGGCATGCACATGCAGCAGCAATTGCCTCCCATGACCCAAACGCCTCCAATGATGCAACAGTCTCCAATGATGCAAGCGCCTCCGATGATGGTCCAACAGACGCCTCCACCCATGGTTCAAGTCGTCGCCGCGCCAGCCGTTGTAGCCGTAGTCGCCTCCGCTAAGCGCGCCAAGGTTGGTGGTTCTCCCGCTGGAAATGGAACGAGCACCTTCCTGTACATGACCATCGATAAGCTCAAGAAGCGCGTTGTTGAAATTGGCAAGGAGTTGAGCGCTCGCCTTGGTGTGAACATCGCCTTCGAAGTGGACATCAACTCTCTCGCAAAGGACTCCACCTTCACTAAGGAATCCGAAGCCGATCAGAAGGGCATCCTGACTGGTCCATGTGCCGATAGTTGGGCTGGCGCCTTGTTCGGTGCCGTGAACGGCCTCTCGACGATCGAAGCCGCCCTTCGCGCTCAACCCGCCCCCATCAGCAAGATCAAGTGGGTGTACGCTCCCTCTGTGATGCCCACCCCCGGCTGGGGCTTCCTCGAGGTCGCTGGTGCCGGTGGCGAATTGGTCATCAAGTGTGCCGTCGCAAACGCAGACGAAGCGTACGGCGTGGCAGTTCAAGTCACTCCGGTTCAACAAGCCGTCATCTCCGTCGCCCCCGCTCCGGTCGTCTTCACGCCCATCGCCGCCGCCGTGCCCGTGGTTCACACGCCTCCTCCTGTCGTGCTTCAGCCCGTCGCTGCTGCGCCCATCATGATCATGCCCACTCCAGTTCAGGTCGCCACCCCTCCTCCCGTCTCCCCGTCTCCTCCCGTTCCCAATGTTCCCGTTCCCGGCACTCGTCTTCCTCGCGTCGGCGGAAACCCTGGCGGCAACGGAACGACTGGTTTCCTCTACACGCCCCTCGAGAAGTTCAGGAAGCTCGTGACGGACAACTACTCCAAGGAGTTCGCCAAGGCCATCGCCTCCACTCGCGTCACTGTCGCTCTCGACATCACCTTCGCGAAGAACGCTGCTTGGACAAAGTTCTCTGAGGCCGATCAGAAGGCGATCCTCAGTGGACCCATGTCAGACAACGTGGCTCAGCTGCTCTTCAAATCCTCGAACGGCGACCACATGGCCGCACTCTTCCGCGATCCCAAATTCCTTGACCGCTGCATCAAGATTACCAAGATTACCATCATCTACGCTCCCGACGTCACTTCTTCTGAGGGATTCAACGGCACTGAATTCGTTTGGTGCGACAACGGCACGGAAATCCAATTCCGCCTCGACATCGACTCCGCTGATTACTGGTTCGAGCCCATCTCTTGGAGCATTGCAAAGAAGGCGCACGAAGGAATCTTTGGCATTGAGAAGAGAGCAATTGAAGCTGCGAAGGCACTCGAGGAGAGAAAGGCGATGCAAGCTCTGGAGGCAAAGGCCGCGTCAAACGCCGTTGAAGCCGAGAAACGCTTGGCTGAGGAGAAGGCTGCTGCCGCTAAACTCGCTGAGCAGGAACGCTTGAGAAAGGAGCACGAGGCAGGTATTGCTGAGAGAATCAAGACCCTCGAGGAGAGTGGCGTCACTCCTCGTCTCATTGAGAACAACGAGCGCCTCCGAAAGTTCCTTGGCATGGTTAGTGTCAGTGGCGATATTGTGTATGACGTTGATAACTTGTTCATCCACGACCGTAAGTTGCGCTGGCGTGATTGTGGAACGCAGAAGACGACTTTGAAGTCCATCTCCATCGAGCCTTGGTCCTTGTTCAACGTCTTGACCGATGCTGCGATTGCCATCTTGGAATCTGGTGAGGTTGGCCAAAAGAAGTTGATGGAAACGTACTCGAAGTTCAACTTGCAGTTCGAAGTGGCGGACGCGACCGTGAAAGTTCCTCGCTTGGTGCTGGATACGCCCTCCAAAACGCTCAACGTCTTCGCTACCTTCTCGAATATGTATGACCCTCGCAAGTGGATTGAAGATTTGACTGCAGGAGCCAATACGAAGCACATCTACAAGGGAACGAACATCACGGAAGTTTTCAAGGCGATGCTCGCCCAGGCTGGTGGTTGGCTTGAGGATATGGCCCGCGATGAGGCTACTACTTTGATCAACGACATCCTTGCGCCCTACTTCAAGAAGCATTTCGAAGGACGTGTGATTCCTATTGATGTAGATTGGAAGAGTTTGGATGGTCAGAACTCGAAGGAACCTCTGATCATTCGCATGAAGAAGCACTACCAGTTCCCTCCTTGCGTTCTCGAGGTTCTATTCATGTCCTTCGCTTCTGCCAACATTGTGGTGATGAATATCTTGAGAAAGAAGTTGATGAAGATTCGCGTGGTCGCATCTGGATCCGACGGCATCGTTCTGGAGAACGGAGGCGAAACCATGGTTGTGACTTACAAGTGGGCTGATCAAGCTTGCACTGAAAAGCAATGGAAGGCGATGATTGAAGAGCAAGTGCGTGCAAAGTGCACTGGTTTGACGGTGAAGAACGTCTCAGCGGAGATTGCGATGAGCGAGGCCTCGGGTGCCATCCTCGAGATGAACCGCGTACTTGTGGCTAAGCTCGGTATGTCTTCTGCTGCTGGTGGTTATGATGTTCTCGTTGTGGACTACCCTTCTTTCGTCGACACACTCGAATTCAACAAGGCGTATGGCGCGTCCAAGTTCTCCGTGCTGCACACCTCCAACCTCAACGCATTGCACGCTCTCATTCGTGGCTTCGAAGAGGTATCTCGTACTACGCTGGGAGGACCTCTTCTCAAGACTGTGAAGCGCATCCACATCGCACTCGACGTCAAATCGAAGGACAACTCAGACGACGCGCCTCTCAAATGGGACCCCACCACCAAGACCTTCACTGCCACTCATTCGTTCCATTCGTTCGAGCATCCTGGCACCTACGCGTACATGCCTCGTATCGAGTACACGATGGGCATCCTCATCGAGTCCTGTCGCCTGGAGACGAAGAAGATGGTCGATAAGTTCTATCAAACCGTTCGTGCTGACTTCCAACTCAACTCGTTGCCCGTTCTCATCGACGAAAGTTATCAGCAGACGAAGGCCTTCACCGATATTCACCCTGCGAACATGAAGGCGATCGTCATGCGCATGTTCACGAGTTTGCCTCCCTCGATCTTCCATGGCGACATGGGCTTGAAACACTGTGCTGAGTTCCCTAAGGCTCGTCAAATCCTTCACGATAAGGTCAGGAGCATTCGCATCTTGCCCGATGGTCTTCTCGCGTCAAACACTCACAAGGTGGAGTTGGATGCCTCGAAGGGAGAGCTCCTGGTTCGCGTCTCCTTCGATGCCGCCGATTGGAAGACTCCCATTGGCTACCGTTTGTCTCAAATGATTGCTTCCCGTCCCACGATCGAACAGGAGGTCATTGCTGAGGTCGACGCGGCACTCGTAGGCTTCACCGATCTGCTTCGCAAGTTGTCCAAGAACAACAAGGTTCAGGTCAAGTTCGCTTGGCAGGAGTTGCTCGCCGATCCCACCTTCCAGGCTGCTCAGAACTACGTCAATGGTTACGTGCGCTACATGGTCGAGAAGGTGAAGATCGCCTTCGAGGGAACCAAGTCCATCTACGACGCGGGTCTCACGCACTACCTGCAGGAGGAGTCTCTCGGCCCTTCTCTCGGCAACCTGACAGACTTCGTCTTCCACGTCTCCACCACGAACATGATTGGCACGCAGGGCAAATTCGGCCTCTTCACGCCTTACTTCTACGAGGTGACCACCAATGGAAAGGAATTGCACGTGAAACTCAACTTCGCACACTACCCCGTCGGTATCGGTTCCATGGTCGAGTGGGTCATGAACTCTCCCGCCGCCATGAAGAGACAGCAAGAGCACATCACTGCCATCTCTGAACGCAACTACAACGAGGAGATTGCAAGAAGAGCACAGGCCGTCGCTGATACGCAGGACTTCAACGAGAGACAACAGGCGCAATACGCGCGCGACGTTGACGAGTACAACCGCGACATGCAGACCTTCGCAGCCACGCCAAACACCAAGAACTGCTCGTCTTGCTCTGGAAAGGGCTATTGGGGACGCGGAAACCGCTGCTCATCGTGCTCTGGACGCGGATGGGTCGAAGTGCGCAAGACGCCTCCGACGCTCCCGACCACTCCCGTGCCTCGCCCCATTCCCACATTCCCTCCCTGCACTGTCGCCGACTTCACCGTTGGTCTCCATCGTGGAGAGCTTCGCAAGGGCCACCACGTCGAAGGTCACGACGACGACTCGTACAGAGGCAGGACCAAGAAGAACAACGATGACTAAACGACCGCGCCAGATGACCAACTCTCGAACTCAATTCCGCATGACCGGTGAACGTACTCAAATGTATCTCTCATGAAGTTCCCCATACAAGACTGCTTTTGCATGCCAAAGGAAGCCTGTGCGCACATGTTCTCTCAAAGCCGATTTGGATCATCTCAAGGAGTGTGTTCATTGTTTAAATACAGGTGTCATGAATTGGATGCCTATGATTAGGCTGGATAGAAAGCTGAACGCAAATGCGGGCTCTCGAGGCCCTGAGAACATGAGAACAGCGAGTTAGCGTGGATCGAGAGAAGTCGATCACTGAGCCGGACGCAGTGATGGAATGAACTACTCCAAGTAGTAGAGGGTCTAGATTATGGTCATACAGCTGATGTACGTCGAAAAAGGGGCGGAAGAGGTGTTCGAATGCTGCAAGTTGCTCGCCTCCCAACAACCGTCGGAATCCACATCTACAGCCTTGTAATCCAGTGAATAGCATCTTCATTCTCCAATTCGCACCTTTTTTGAAACAGCGTATGTATAGTTACAATGAGAGGTCAAAGTTTGGCTCTACTGGAGATGAGTGTGCGAATGTCTTCCTGTTCGACTCCCAGCTGCGTCAACACTTGCTCCGTGTGTTCTACTGCTGTTGGGATCGATTTTCCAGCCACCGCAGGCGTTCTACTCAAAACAGGAGCCGGTTGAGGTCCACTGCCGTCTTTAGCAACGTGTTTGGGATCAATCTCCGCAAAGTCCAGCACTGGCGTCACGCATGCATCAGTCCCGTCGAATATGCGGCACCATTCCTCTCTCGTCTTCTCTTTGAATCGTTTGGCAAATGTGGCCTTCATAGAGGGCCATTGAGTGCGGTCGAGAACGGAGGGAAGTTCGTCGACGGAGAAGCCCAGCCCTTTCAGCAACAACGCGTAGAATTGGGGTTCCAATGCACCCACAGCCATGTACTTCCCATCTTTCGTCTCATACACTTCATAATTCGGAGAACCAGAGTCCAAAACGTTGTGACCCGACGGTTGATCCCAAATCGGCGTCTTTGCGGCCTATGCATGGAGACAACGTTCAAACAGGACATAGACATGATAGGTGAGAAGGTATTCTTGCAAATAAGAGCAATAGAAGGAGAGAGACGCACATTGTAAAGGAAAGAGGCGAGGTAAACCGTTCCATCGACGATTGCCGCGTCCACCACCTGACCCTTACCAGATCGAGTCCTTTCTAACAATGCAGAAACGATACCAAATGCGCACGACAGTGAACCACCAGCAAAATCGCCAAGCACATTCGCAGGGAACATCGGTTTCTCGCCAACTCTTTTGAACGTCTTTTCCAGGTCAAGATTAGCTTTCTGAAGTGCATCATAACGACAGAAAAGGTAGAAATGGAACGTACTGAGAGTACACCGGAGGTGGCGACGTAATTGAGATCGTGGCCGGCGCGTAGCTTGAGCGGACCATCAGACTGCCCGAAGCCAGTTAAACGAGCGTATACCAGCCTTGGATTCAACTTCAGCAGCTCCTCTGGCCCTAGACCGAGTCTTTCCATGACTCCAGGGCGGAATGGTTCTAATAATACATCAAACTACAGCATAACATCATCAAACGACGAAGAGTCAGCTGGGTTCCATTTCGATGCTCTCCTTCTCGCTTCATTGACTACTTCTTGAGGCACTGACAATCACAAAAGGTAGAACGCACTTTGGAGATGATCTTTTTGACTATGGAGATGGAGTGGGGGTCTTTCAGATTGAGGCAGATGGATCGTTTGCCTCTCGCAAGAAGGTCGTTGCCAGAGACCGGTGATTCGCCTCCTATACGATCCACACGCACCACAGTGGCTCCAAAGTCAGCGAGTATCATTCCACAGAATGGTGCAGGTGCGAGACCAGAGAATTCCAGAACCTTAACACTAGACAAGGCCATGATTTGCAGTGCTGAGAGGGGATCGCCGCTTCGCCCTCTCCTGTGCTCATCTTCCCCTGTGGAGCCTGGTATGATCTGATCTCTTTACTATGTCGCTTCGCCATTGTGTGTTCTCGCTCCTTCTTGCGGCTTTTCTCCTGCTGGCTCTCGTCTTTGCGCAAGATACCTCTTCGGAAGGTCTGGGAAAGGGCTTCGATCTCGACAACGATACATCGGTTCCATTGGTTCTAGAATCCCCTTTAATAGCCTCTTCGTCGCTTTTAACACATCATACTGCGCCTATTGAGGAGAAAGAAAGTCAATCTGCTGCGAAAGATGAACAAGAAGTTTCTCGAGTTGGCGCGCACTCCGAATCCCTTCTCTCTGCCTCCAATCATGACGTTTCCTCGCATGATGACCATCACGTTGCACAAGACTCATCTGAAAATCATCTTCACCTTCTTTTGCCTCAAGAAACCATCAGCGAACCCCACATTGGCGAGCAAGAGCCTTCTCCTGCCAAATCATCTCCTGAGGCCTCTCCATCTGTTCTTCCTCCCTCTTTCTCCCCTCACGTGGTAGAAATAGCATCTTCTTCTCCTATTGTGATACATTCTGAGCCAGAGGTGGAACCTGAAGTAAGAGCGATCCAGCTGATCTATCCCTCTGAAGATCACGAGCTCCTTCTTGTGAATGAAACGTCTTTGGCCTGGTTGGCGTCGTTTGATAAGCCTGTTGCGATTGTGGCTGTGTGTGGTCCCCTTCATTCCGGCAAATCGTTCTTGATGAATCAGTTGTTGAATCGCACGTCTGGTTTCGCTCTTGGTCCCACTACTGAGCCTAAAACGCGTGGTCTTTGGATGTGGAATGTCCCTGTCGAATTGGAGGATCATCTAGTCATCTTTTTGGATACTGAGGGTCTCTTTGCATCGAACATTAGCGAGGCATACGACGCCAAGATCTTCGCCATCTCCTCTCTCATGTCCTCTTACCTCATCTACAACTCTGTCAAGTTCATTGATCAATCGGCGATAGACTACATCGAATTACTCGCGAGGCGCGCTCAACTGTTTGGAGTCAAAGCGGAGATTTCGACCTCCGACGATGTGGAGTCGCTCGACACCTTCGTCTCGCCCCCAAAACTGCTCTGGATCGTCCAGGACTTCGTACAGGAGATGGCCAATGGAATTACTCCGCAAGAATGGCTCGTTGGGCTACTAGCGTCGAGAAAGAAGACGGAAAGCACGGCTTCTTCACTGCCGGAGCTCTTCAAAAGCGTTGACTGCTTCACCCTCTTCCTCCCTGAATACCGACGCTTCAAACTGCGCCACTTGGATCAAGTCGATAATTCGGACCTACTTCCGGAATACAGGGCGGACATGAAGATATTGAGAGACAAGGTGTACCAGGAGGCCGATGTGAAACTTCGCGGAAAATTCGAAAAGTTGACCGGACTTGGCGCTGCCGCCCTGTTGAGAACACTCGTCACCGGTGCCAACAAGGGCGCCTTCCCTGAGGTTCCTTCGATCTGGAAGACGTTTTTGGCGCTTCAAACTCAAACTGCAATCAAGGACGCGATCGATTTCTACGAGAACTCCATGGATGTGTATTGCTCAACACGTGGGCCATTCAACTCTGTGGAGATGCTGGAAACTCACTCGCATGTAATCAACGAGACGAAGCACTTGTTCTCGAAGTTGACGTTTGGATTCAAAGACTTGGAGGAGGCAAACATCGAATCCCTCTTGATGAAGCTTTCTCGCTTGTATTCTACTTTCGAGTCTGGAAATGCTGCGAATTTGACGCATCTCTGTCAGGAAAAGTATAAGACCCTTCGTGATCAGTATCGACTTCAACTTTGGCATTTGGAGCTGCCCATGAAGAAGAGCGTTCTGCAGAAGCGTTTATCTGATCTGAGTGATGAGCACTTGGCCCTCTATCGATCTCAACTGTCTCGTTATCAAAAGGAAGAGTCATTTGCGACATATATGTCGGAGCTCACTTCTAACATGAAGGGAGATAGGAACGGTATCGAACTCTCCAATGCCGACCTTCTTCAACAGGTGATTGCGAATGCTTCCTCTGAGGCTCTTCTCAAGTGTTCTCACTTCTTCTCATCACAAGATACCTCTGAGTCAGGCATTGGAGCAACCACGCTCAAGGAATACAAGCAACAGGCATCACAAATTGCGACCCGCTTCTTCAACGACAAGGCAGGCTTCGCCCTAGAAGATCTTCCTACTGCACCTGCGGCCAGAAAGGCGCTTGAAACCGAGATACAAACCATTTTGACGAGATTTGACGTGCTCAACGCTGAGAGAATCGAGAGACGGGCGCAGAAAGTCGCGACCGGTTTGGCCAAGGACATGAGTCGCCTCTTCGACGACATTCGACTCCCACAGACTCGCACCATCATAGAATCGAAGGTGAGCACCATCAAAGCCTCATTTTTAGCCAAATATGACGAAGCAATCAAGGATGTGATCATGATGGAACCTGCGAATTTGGCGCGGGAGAAGCTCTTCTCCGTCGCTGCCAATGACCTTGAGGAACTCTTCAGACGAAACAACGTCAAGTACGATAGAATCATTTCAGACTCATTGCCGACATTGAAGCAGCAAATTGCACCCATCTTGGACGAATACTGGTGGCCTCCGGCAGCAGAGGAGTACGCGCGCAGAGCCGTCAACGCCACTCTTCAGAGCGTGGAACTTATCGAAAACGAAGAGCTCGTCGCAGATCTCGCCAATCGATTCATCGACGCCAATCTGAGGGAGGAGATACAGGGCATTTGGAAGAAGCTTGGACTCACCGCGGCAGTTCTCCTCCTCGTCATCGTCGGAGCCATCTTCGGGCTCTGTTTCAGAAGAAAGTGATCGACAAACACCCCTGTAACTTTTGAATCAACACACTCATTGGAACCACATGTAATACGCACACATGCTTAGAACGAAACAGGAGCCTTTGGTGTGGTCTTCTCTCACATATGCACCTTTAGGTGTCTCTTACTGGTATCTCATCGGTGTTTCGTTTGAAAAGGTCACATGGGGGTAGATGCGCAGCGGAAAGAGGGATGGAGAACCTATAGAGAGGTGTAAGTTGCGGGTAACAGCGGGTTTCTCAAGTCTTTGCCAAACCTAAGCCGGGAGTCCTGTACATTTGGTCCATGAATTGGCACGGCTGGGTTGTGGACGGACGCTCCATTGCCGCACGATTAGCATTCTCTCGCTGACTTGGAACAGATTCAATCTGGCATCTTAGAGACCCCCGGCAGTTGCAGTGGAGCATCACTGGCCTCGGCGTCGCCTCAATTCAGCCCCTCGTTTCAAGATGGAAGACACAGGATGTCAACAGTTTGCGTTAGAGGGCGGAGAAGTACATCAACTTGCAGACAAGGAGCATGGAGTCCTGACGACAGAGGCCGGCGTTCCAATCTTCGACGACCGTAACTCCCTTCGCTTGGTTTCACGTGGTCCAAAGCTGATGGAAGACTTCATGCTTCGAGAGAAACTCACACATTTTGACCACGAGAGAGTTGCTGAGCGAGCAGTACACGCGCGTGGCATAGGAGCGAGAGGCTACTTCGAGAACTACAACTGTCTGTCTGATCTGACGTGTGCTGATGTGTTTAGTCGTTCTGGCGAGCGTGTACCTGTCTTTGTGCGCTTTTCGAATCTCACTGGTAGCAAAGGATCAGCTGACTGCGTGCGCGATGTTCGAGGTTTCGCCGTGAAGATGTACACGAAGGAAGGTAATTGGGACTTGGTTGGTTGCAACATGCCTGTGTATTTCGTACAAGATGCGATGAAGTTTCCAGATTTCGTACATGCGTTGAAAGAAGAGCCAGATAAGGGCTTCCCACAAGCGCAAACTGCTCACGACAACTTCTGGGACTTTGTCTCGCTCATGCCAGAGAGTACTCATGCGCTATTGTGGTTAATGTCGGATCGCGCGATGCCGCGTTCGCTCAGGTTCATGGAAGGCTTTGGAGTGCATACTTTCCGAATGGTGAACGCAGCCGGCGAAACATCGTTTGTCAAATTCCACTGGAAGCCGTGCCTTGGTTTGCAATCTCTTACTTGGAACGAATGTTTGAAGATCAATGGAGCAGATCCGGACTACTTGGAGAGAGATTTGTGGGAGTGCATCGAGAAGGGCGAGACGCGGCCGGAGTGGGAGCTTGGCATCCAGGTGCTCGATTCGAAGTTCATCGCAAGTTGCCCGTTTGACGTACTGGATCCTACAAAGTTGATTCCCGAGGAGGATGTGCCAATCAGACTCGTAGGAAGACTCGTACTCGACCAAAATGTGGACAACGCGTTTGCCGAATCCGAACAGGTGGCGTTCAGCACTACCCATATCATCCCTGGCATCGACTTCAGCAACGATTCACTGCTTCAAGGGAGGAACTTCGCCTACTTGGATGCGCAAGTGGCGCGTCTAGGTCCAAATCACGCGCAACTGCCGGTGAACGCGCCACGCTGTCCTGTGTCTCACTTCCAGCGCGATGGCGCGATGTCCTTCGTCAAACCTGTTGGGCGAGCGAATTATGAACCCAATTCATGGCTAGAGCATTCAGGTCCAAGAGAGTCGGCGACGAGCGGATTCCAGACCGCTTCCGGTGGTGGTGGTAGTGTTGGTGGTGATGAGTCGTTGTTGGTCGAATATCGCATGAGAGCACGCAATGAATCGTTTGCGGACCATTATAGCCAGGCGAGCCAGTTCTACGAATCGCAAACGCCGCCAGAGAAGAAGAGGATCGCGGGGGCGATTTCGCGCGAACTTTCGAAGGTGCAAACTACGTCGATCGGCTTTCGAATCTTGTCCAATTTGAAGAATGTGAGCCAGGCACTCGTCGAAGATGTATGCACAGGCTTAGGGCAGAAAGTGGAGGATGTACCAACAGTCCAATGTGTGAGCGTCGTTCCATCCAGGAAACTCGAAAGC
>Ga0307375_10003194_pt1 | contig 16266 bp, 12 predicted proteins | sample TR1MG_FD_202531 | JGI IMG/M metagenome (GOLD analysis project Ga0307375, IMG submission 202531) | Soil microbial communities from Risofladan, Vaasa, Finland - TR-1 | ecosystem: Environmental > Terrestrial > Soil > Coastal area > Acid sulfate soil | place: Finland: Risofladan, Vaasa | collected... | reverse complement strand
AATTAAGTCCAATAAATTGGGTTTCTCAATGAAGGCGTAATAATGTTTTTTCTCAATTTAAGTTTTTTCAATACAATCCGGGGTCCCCAAATCCTATGCTATTTTCCAGAGTCCTTGGAAGAGGAAAACGCACAGCAGATTGCAAATTTGCTAAACATATCCGAACTTATAAAGCAAAAATTCTTTGTTTATGAAACCTCTCCTGAATTCAAAACTGTCAATTACTATTTTGAAATTCCTTCGGAATGGGCCCGTGGGAAAAAAGAAATGTTGCTTATATCGGTGATTCTGATTAAAGAATCTGTTGAACAAACCCATGTATTTGAAAATTTACTTGAGGGGATTGCTGCAAAAATCGCAGAAGTGAAAGATGCCTACAAAGCTTTTTACATGTATGATACCACAAATGAACAATATGATATCATTGAAAAATTAAATGAATTTATTTGTAAAATTATCGCTTCCTCTGTTGAAGACACAAAAGAGACCTTAAAAAGAGCCCAAGAAATTTCCATCGACCGAATTATGGAGACTTTCGAGAAAAAAAGACTGGGGAGTTATGTAATTGATTCAAATTTATTCGATTTTCTCTTTCAAATCGAAAAAAATGAGAGCCCATTTATTTACCTGAATGAAATTATTAAATTTGGCGTTCCAATTTTTATTACTCAACAAACACTTTCTGAAATTAAAATTCCTGACCAATTTTTCTCGAATCTTCTAAAAAATATTCGAATTTTCAATGTTACACCTCGCCTAATTAATAAAGTAAAAATGGAAATTTCAAAAGGGTTATGGTTGAAAGATTCCAGTTTATCCTTAATTGCATTAGCACTTAGTCTTGCGAAAGATGAGAACTATCGGCCCGTAACTATTGTTTCTGATGACTTTAAACTCATTCAATTTGTGCATGATTACTTTAAAGATATTAAAATTCTTCCATCGAGCAGTTTTGTCTTGGAATTAATAAACAATCTTAAAGATAAACAGCTAAGAACATATTTTGATAAAATTAGAAAAAAAATCATTAATATCGAAATGCAACAAGCCCTTGAACAACAGGATACTCATCCTGGCGACCAATTAACTTGGTTGATAGAGAAAGCAATCAGTGTAGCAAGCAGTTCATTTACCTCTCCATTAGAATTATCAAATGAAATTACAGAATTACCAAAAGTTGAATTATCATTAATTAATCTATATATTAAAGGTCACAAATTAAAAGAACATCAATTAAAACCTATCCAGGATCTCGTTCCTTTTTTGGATGATATGAAAATCACCAATCAAAATTTAAATATGGTTCAAAAACATTTAGCAAAAGATGAGATGAACGAAGCTTCAATCATCATTCATAATACACTTAATATACTTACTGACTCGTTTTTACTAGCAGCTGCCCTTCTTAGAGAACGTCGAAAACTTCAATTTCAAATTTATATAGTTAAAATTATGTCAAACTTCGAATTCCTTGCAGCCATTTGTCATACAGATTTATCCGAATTAGATCATGCCATTGAACATTTTAATCAAAGCGCTATTTACAGTACCTTAGCAGATAAACACTCTAATATTGTTATATCGAATTATTTGAAAAGCTTATCTCTTATTTATAATAATCAATATGACCGTGCATTGCATCAATTTGAAATTACCCGGAAATTGAGTGAATATTATAAATTACCTCGCTATAATGTCATGAGTTTGGGCGGGATTTCTATTGCGAAATTTCTTCTTGGTGAGGTAGAGCAAGCAAAGGCAACTATGAATGAAGTAAATAAACTTATCGAAAATGATGAAAACGAAGCTCTACTTGTTATGAATGAATTTGGCGATAACTTTTATATGATGAAACGCCCAGACGTCGCAATCCATCTCTACAATGAAGTGTTTGAGATTGCCATAAAATTAAAGCAACTTACAATGGCCGATTCTATCTATTCGAAAATAAAACGGTGCTATTATGCAATTGGATCGTATGCCACTTCTCCAATAATATCTCAATTACAAAAAATACTGGATTTAGCGATTTCACTTGATAATAAAGAAGATACCGCACTTTATCAACAAAAAATGGCGCAACTCAGCAAAATTAAAGAAATAATTAAACAACCTTTACCTTTTAAAGTAGAAAAAAAATGGATATCTGGAAATGATCTACCTAAAATGCTAAAAGGATGGATGGATCTTCTTCATATTTCTAGAGAACAAAAAGAATTAGAAGGCAAAAAGAAGATCCAATTTACAAATTTCTTTTGTTACAACTCCACTATTGGCAATCTTATAATTAAAATTCCTGAAGAGGTCTCTTTACGTTTTGAACGCGTTCCCGAAGTCTATAAATTAGCATTAAAAGACAATGATGAAAAATACAGCATTATTGAAACATCCGATATTGACAAAGAAAAATATCTAATACGCCTCATAATTGTCACTAAATCAATGGATAACATTGTATTAAGGCGACTTGCTCCACAAGTATTCGGAAAATTTTTAGAACTATAAAAAGAATCTAATTAACTCTTTAAATCACTCTTTTTAAATTTAAATTTGGGCTCTTTTTCAGTTTCTTTAATAGTTTTTATCGCTGTTTCTAACAATCCAATATTGAATTTACCCGGTGCCTGTAATTTTTCATTTATCTTACTTTCGAGCATTTGAAGATTTTCTCCTTTTACTTCTATCCCAGTCACTGTGTAAATTAATTGCAACAACTCCTTTATTATATCAATATCTTCGTCTTTTATTAAAACTAGCGCCTTATCGAGTAATTCACCTGCAAGGTCTGGAAAATTATTGATTAACTGATTAAAAGACTCAACAGTTCCTTTTCTCACGCTCCATTCCTCATCTTCTAGGCCCTTATACAGAAATAGTAACACTTCATTTATTTCTTCTTCACGAGCTAAAGCGATGCTGTTGAATAGTTTAATGATTCCCCATCGAACATATCGATTTTTATCTGGTTTCAATTCTTTTAAAACCTCAAATATTTTTTTAACCTCAATTTTAGGAATAATTCTCATCATGTTTGTAAGCGATTCTGCTGCTTCAAGCCTTACGGTCCAAATTTTATCAGCCTTTAAGAAATCAAGTAATTTTGGTGCAATACTTACGGATTTGAAACGATCATCTTCCGTAATTTTCCTAAGGAGGACAATTGCATTTCTTCTTATATGTGTATCCTCATTCTGTAATAGCCGCGCCAGTTTTGGTGTATATTCCGGGCGAATATATCCCCGATTTACACATTTTTCAATTGTTTCAATAAGGGTCTTGTCGTGGATAAATTGTGATTTAATGGATGCATTTAATTTTATGGAATCATTTGCAAGTGCTACAACTAATGCCCGCGAAGGCTTTTTCGATTTGCCAATTAGAATTAAAACTATAAACAGAGGTATTAAAATACTTTGAATAAGGATGATATTCTCTATAATACTACTCATTGATGCAGGAATTATAACTACATTTACTGCTTGATAGAATTTCACTACCAGAAATGAAATCATGGCAAACCCAAAGATGAGATACGATCCATGTGTCCATTCAAATGTTCGAGTTACATCATCCGTTACATGTGATAATTCCGAAGGGCGATACTTCAATTCTTTAATAATACCATATATTAGAATTAATAGAAAGGCTATAAGCGCAGTAAAAATTAAATTAGTATTTCCCAATAACAAAGCGATTTCAAAAAGAATGATCACTCCAATATAAATAACCCCCACGTATAATCGAATATTTTTAGCATTGTGGAGGAATATCAGGGAGGTAAACAATCTAAAAATCGCATAGCCAATAAAATAAGCAACCATGATTAATGGAATTATCATAAACACAATGAAAGTCGAAAATAAAAAATAATCTAATGAAAAGACCACAAAAGTTAAAATAATTATTGGGATGACGTAAAATAATATTACAAATAGAACAATTGCTTCAACTTTTCCTTTTACCTTCTCAATAAGTTTACGAATGATTTTTCGAAGAACCTTATGATAAGGCGTTTCAGCTTCATTCTCCTTCTCGGAAAGGTAGGCTAATTCCGCAATTGGATAAACAATTAAAATGAAAAAACCTATTATTATGAAAAAATTATAAGAAAAAAGAGGATAATCTGCAATTCCATAGATCTGAGACGTTATCCAAGAATAAATCAGTAAAGCCATTAAATTAAAACCGACGCTTAAAATTAAACTAAATGAAACACTATCTTTTAAAGTGCTTATCTCATGTTCTGCCCTATATTGCATTGCACGGCTTTTTTTTATTTCAGTGGTTGCTAGGATTTCATCTATTGAAGTGTAGAACTTACGATAGATCATATATCCTATTATTATCAAGCCAATGAAACTAATAAGAAAAATGAAATCAATGAATTCCAAAAAAAGAGGATCCTCCGGCTGGTCTTTCGATTTACTCCATCAGGCTTTCCAGCCATGGTTCTAATTCAGTTGGCGTATCTTGGCTTAATTTCTCTTTAACGGAGGGATCTCCATGGATACTTGATAGAATAATCGTTTTTCCTTCAAGAAATATGGGTATGGCACTGAAATAATTTCCATCAAATTCGAGAAGCACTTGTTCATCTTCCATTACAAGCATTTGAAGATTTTGTATTGTCAAGGAGTTGATTAATTCAGTAATTTCTTTACTTTGACAATATTCCCCGACGCGAACCCCCGATAAATCAAAGAGTACTAAATTATCTAAGCCCGTTATTCTCGCGTGTTTTTCAAGAATCTGATTAATTGTTTGTTGCACGTCAACATTCGCAAAGATGCGGATTAATTCGGTAAAGGCATTAAATACTGTTAAATCATTATATACAGATGAGTTTCTTAGTTGAAAAGTAATATTTGCATCACTTAGCGTCTTTGATACCCGTTTTGTTAAGTCCTTTATAAATACTTGGTATTTCGGCTCCATTTCCAGTTCAGGATCATATTTGTGGAAGAGGACCATGAAATAGGGATTCTCCTTTAAAAAATGGAATATCTTTACGATTCTTTCCAAGTAATCCATTGTTTCGTCAAACCGTTCCTCATCTTGAATATCCACCACGTAAATTACTGCACTCGTATCAAAGAAAAATCGTTCTGGTTCTTCAAGATAGATTTTTCTATATTGCTGTTGTCCTCCCAAATCCCATAGCATAACATTTACATTCGAAACCTTAAGGCGATCTTGAACTGCACCTTTGGTAGGCAGAAGATCTTTTAACATTTGACCAAATGCTTGAAGATTTCCCCTATATTTAATAGTTAATGTTTTTGAGATTGCTGTCTTGCCTGCATTATCAATTCCGAGAAGCATCACTTTCTTTGCAATCTCCCCTCGATATTTCTCAGCACGCATGATCAGTTTGGCTATTGTCATCCATTCTTCCAGTAGCATGACATTAATATCATGTTCTTCTGCAAAAGATCGTGCTTTCTCCGGTTTTAATTTAGCTAAATCCTTGATTTTCGTTGTTTTTAGTTCACTCTTGATTAATTCGGCAGCTTCTCCGATTCCCCTAATTACATCAATATCCATGTTCTTTAAATCTTTAATTTTCTCTGGTCGAATCAAATCTGGAATTAGAAGCGAATAAATTTTTTCCTGAAATTTTTTCATGCTCATCATGTTTATCATCTTGACGATAACCTTGTTGAATGTAAAAAGGTCAGTTTTTATATTTAAGTCTTTTTTGAACCAAAATATAGTGCAAAAAAATAAACTATACCCCTTATAAAGCTCAAATTTGTAAATAAAATAAAAAAAAATGAAAAGGATATCGTCTTTTTCTAAAATAAATTACTGTAATCTCATCTATCCTTCCTATTTTATTCAAATTTTTTGAAAGAAGTTATGTAATAAGCCTTCAAAATCGCTTTGATTGTCCATTTGAACCGGTTTAGTAAAAGAGTCCTCAGTTATTTCGGGATTATTCGTGTATTTGATTAAATCAAGCGAAAATTTTCCAACATGTAATGGGTTAAGTGTGAGCATGTCGCCATTTAATTTTAAAACCACCGGTTTCTTTGACAATACATAAATATGACGCAGTTCATCAAGATATTGATTCAATTTTAAAGCACTATCCTGCGTTTTGGAATATTCCCCTATGATAATATCATCCGCGCTTATTAAAAGAACTGCGGTTGCTCCAAATTGTTCTGCCCAAGTTCCCAAATAGTTTGATAATTTTTTCACATTCTGTTCAGATAATCTCCGAATTCCGTACGAAAATGCAGCGAGAATCGACCATCTCTTAAAAATTGACGTTTGAAAAAAATCGACACTAAATCCCACCGCTATTTTATTTATCTTTTTACTAAGATCTCTGGTATATAATGCCACATTCGTTGTATGTTCGATATCAGGATCAATTTTATGATAAAGGATAATGATATTCGGCTTTTGGTCAAGGTCTTTAAGCGCTTGAACAATATTTTCAAAATACGTGATCACATTATCAAATCGGACCTCATCTTGAATATCAATAATAAAATAAAGGAGGTTCAATTCTGTAAATATAAATTCTTTCCGGTCAAAATATTGTGAAATGTACTGTTCTTGCCCTCCTAAATCCCACAAGACAAAGTCTATCTCTAAAATTTTAGACTGACTACGCTCAATCCCTTTTGTTGGCTTCAGTTTACTTAAAAAGCTATAATTCTTTCTTAATATGTGAAGAATTGATGTCTTTCCTGCATTGTCAATTCCACAGAATAATATTTTCTTCATTTCCGACATAGGAATCCCTATCTCTTAAATTCTAAACTTGGCACTAGATTTTATTTGCGTTCAAATAAATACTTGTTTGGTTTTACTATTTATTAGGATAATATCAAAAGTAGATCCTAATCTGTTATAATCGATTTAAAAATCTGATGGAGTAATATAATGGATCGCCGAAGAGAAAAATTCAAAGAGTTAGATGAAATCGAAAAAGAGGCAGGGAACCTACTCGAAGAACTTTCACATTTAGAAAGAGTACCAGACCCATCTCTAACTCCAAATTACATAAATCAAATTAAAACAATTCAAAATCAAATGAGGGAGACCATCTTAAAGGGTATTCAGTTAAATGATCGCGATCTGTTTTTGAAGGGGTTAGAATTTTATGAAAAGAATTATTCAATTCTTGACTCTATTGGGGATAAACATGTCTGTGAAGATTATCAACTTGAAATGATCCAAATCCTAACGGATTTAATTGTGCATTTTAAACAAGAAATAAATAATCCACAAGGGAGATACTTTATTATTATTTCCCTCCAATACATTGCAAAAATTTATGAGGATGCCGAGAATTTTGAGCGTGCCATTGAAATTCACCTGACCGTTAGCAAATTATTAAATTCATGGGCTGCAGCGTTTGAACATACTGCTGTTATTCTCGATTATTTATTGCTCAATGAAATACCTCATGCTATAGAGCTGTTAAAGCACTTTGATTCCCTGGAATCGAAAATATATTTATCAACTTCTGATATTATTGAGCAAAGTATACAATCTAAACGCCCAATCCTTCTCAAAGAATTTTGTGAAAATATTATTACCGCAACAACAAAGGACTTAACGATTTTTTTTGAAGATGCAAAAGAAATTTTAGATAAACTTGATAATCAGGAAAATTTTGCCTTTAATCGCGTTGTTGTATTATTTGATTTAGTTAGAGCAAAATTAGATGCTTCCTATATAAGTCAAGTTCCTCCTGTATTATCTTCCCAATCTACAACGATGTCTTCGGAGATGCGATTAATTTCAAAAATAAGGGATGTTGTGATAGAAAGTATGGAATCTAATCAGCCCCAAGCGAATATTCCCATATCAGCTAAACCAATTAACACATCCACAATTATATCTGAATTGAAGCAATTTCTCTCTGAAAGCATTAAAAATCTTAGTCATGATATCATTAGTAATATTTCTAAATTCACTCCCACAGTATCCCCATCTTATTCACAGAGAACTCCTTCTGATCTCAACGACAATATTCCCGAAATCAAAAAAGTTGGTCAAATTGATCCAAATGATAAGCCTAAACGCCCAAAACTCGCCGATGTATTGGGTTCTATAATAGTATCGGAATAGTTACTTTATTAAAGGGTTACTCAATTAAATTAGGTCATCCAATTATATAGAATTAAGTAAAATTTATAGGATTGATAAAATCATATATTCATTTATTAAAGTTTGGAAGATGTTTTTATGCTGAATGTGAAATTTACAAGCGAAACCGATCCGCAAACTGATGTTTCGTTGACATTTTTTACTGCAGATAGGGTTTTAGGAGAAACAATATTCTCTGAACGCTTCTTTTTCGATCTTGGACAAATGGTCCAACGACGACGAATTTATGGTCTGAGAGAAACCCTAAAAAATGTGAATTTACCTTCAGGACAACCACTTGATGGCCAATTTTTATTTATTGTAGCTAAATCATTTAAAGAGAATTTGGATTTTGGCATTCTTTTTAATCGATTAGAATCTGGCGGTTATCATATTATTGGATTGTGGCCACGTGATTTTGCAGAAATCTGCAAAACAGATCATGAAGTGTTTGAATTTTTAATGTACAGACTCATTAATACCCCTGAATTTTTCAGTAAAGTTACTCTTTATCAACCAGCAGAAATGAAATTACCTAAGATGGAAGTCAAAGCTCCAACAGTCGATATAGTACCACCACCAGCTGCGGTAGTGAAACCTGCTCCTGCTGCGGTAATGAAACCAACTCCACCTCCTGCTGTATCGCGTTCTGCTGCAGAAGTAAAAGCTGCTGTTAAACCTACAGATGTTGAAATCGCACCCCCTGCTATGCCCCCTAGCATTGAAGTTAGCCCTCCCGAAAAAGTCGAAGTCCCTCCAGACTTGTTGGAAGGACGATGTCCGTTTTGTAAAGCAGTATTACCTGAACCACGTCTAATAGTTCTTCAGCGTGGAAATAATACCTTTTGTCCGAAGTGTTTGAAAATCATTAAGGGATTTCAAGCTCCTGCACCAATTTCAGCAGTCCCTCAAGAAGAAAGTATATCTGTGGTTACAAAAAGGGAATTAAACGAATTAATTAAACAAGCGCAGCAGAATGTTCAGAGTAAGGATTATGCGCAAGCAATTTCGAATTATCGAAAAGCAATACAAAAAGCAAATTTACTGGATGATAAAAAACTAGCAAAGGATCTTGAGGATAAGGTTAATGAATACACGATACAATACAGTTCTATGAAACTTCAAGAGACAATAAAGAGTGCTGATGAATTTTTCAGGCAAAGATCCTATGATAATGCAATAAAGGAATATAAAATCGCAATAGATTTAGCTAAAAAGATTAAAGATGATGAAACTCAAAGAGATATTAATATTCGTATAAGGAAATGTGCCGAATTAATTGTCACAGAAAAAATTGAAGGTTTAATCAAAGAAGGCGATCAATTAATACAAATGGAAAAATATGAAGAAGCCAAACCAAAGTTATACCAAGCCTTGGAATTAGAGAAAAAACTTGGTGAAAAAGAAACGATTGCCCTCCTAGAACAAAAAATCAGAGATTGTGATACGATTCCATTGAAAAAGAATTTGAAAGAAGCTTCCGTTAAGGCTGAAAAGCAATTTAAAGTGGATAAGTTTGAAGAAGCTGCTCAATTATACACAGAAGCTGCAAGTTATGCAAGCCAAATCGGAGACCGGGATGCACAACGCTTCTTTGAACAAAAAATTATAGAATGCAGAGCAACCCCCTTAAAACGGCAAATTCAAACGATCTTGCAAGTTGGGGATGAGAAATTTACAGCGAAGGACTATGATGCTGCCCTTGAATCCTATAATAAAGCCTTAAATTTTGCTAAACAGCTAGCAGATAAAGAATCAATTCAACAGATCGAGCAGAGAATTCAACAATGTGGCGCTGGTGAAACTGAAACCAAATTACAAGCTACCCTCGTTGCTGCTAATCAACTTTTTCAAGAGGGAAATTATCCTGAATCGAAAAGACGATTCCAAGAGGCAATTCTTATTGCGAAACAAATAGGTAAATCTGACGTAATTAAATCCTTTGAAGAAAAAATAAGAGAATGTGACATTATCCCTTGGCAAAATAAAATACAAGAAACCTTACAAAAAGCTGATAATAATTTCCAAAATAAAAATTTAGAAATGGCGCTCAGTCTCTATAAGGAAGTTATCACGTTTGCCAAAAATATCAAAGATGATACAACAATAAAAAATGTAGAATCTCGGATTAAGGAAATTCAAACGCAATTCATTCGAATGAGTCTCTCAGAGCTGATCTCCAAAGGTGATATGCTTCTTGCAGAGCAAAAACTTGCGGAAGCAAAACATCAATTTGAACAAGCTCATAAATTAGCGGCACAATTAAATGATACTGCTAAAATCCAAGAAATTTCTAATAAACTTGCACATTGTGTTCAAGTAGCTGAAAAGCCCCAAGTTGCAGAAAGAGTAGAAGTTAAAAAAGCCATAGAACCCACTGATTACTTATGTCCTTTCTGTGATTTTCCTCTCCCAGATGGTGTTGTTAAAAATCTTAAGAAAGGGTACAATGATAACTGTCCTAATTGTGGAAAGATCCTCGGTAGACGCGCTCTTGAAACATAATTTCAAATAGGCTCCGCAATATTAACTGGATAAATCTGTAGGTTATCATATGGTTATGGATTGGAAAAGAATCGAGGAAGATCCTGAGAAAGATGTAAAAGTCGTCGGACAGTTCTTACTTGATAATCGAAATAAAATTGAAGCCCTTGAGAAAGAATTAGCAGAATCTGAAACCCATCGACAGGAATTAAAAACAAATTTAAATCAATTAAACTTAAAAATCCAAGAGATTGAAAAACAAAATCAACAACAGACTGAAAAAATGACTGCTCTGGAAAATAAGGTCAAGGAGATCGAAGATAACAAAAATTCCCTTTCGGATCTGCTGGAAAAAACCGAAAAAGAATTGAAAATAATTCAAGAAGAGAAAAACACACTCGAAACGAAATTAAACAATGATAAAAATCAGTTCGATGAGATAAAACTGAATTATAATCAGATGAAAGCTAAAACTGAAGAAATCGACTCAAAGTTCCCAGCATTAACTAGCGAGTTACAAAATAAATCTCAAGCGCTCGAACTTGCTGAGGAACATTTAAAAAACGCCTCTGAACACCAAACCAATCTCAAAAACACTATTGAAGAAAAAAATAAAGAGATCGAGGACCTTTCCAAAATCATTCAAGACAAAAATAGCCTCATTGAGCGAGTTTCAGAAGAAATCAAAGAAAGAAAAAGTGAATCAATGGAATTACTCGATAAAATTAAGAACCGTGATACTAAAAATGAGGAATTAAATACAAAAATATCCGAATTAAATTCAAAAATCGCAGAAATTTCTGCAACTTCGGTAAAAACTGTTGAAACTGGTCCAATTCCTACGTTAGGTTCTGACTTTTTAAGTTCTGACCAATCCTTAAAGATTTTCGTAATTGAGGACGATGATCTCAAAGAAGTTACTACTTTAAGTTCAGATCACGTAGGAATAATTATTGATAAACCAAACGGTAAAATATGGGTCTGGAAAGGACAAAGTGCAAGTCGAATTAGTGCTGTTAAAGCATCAACAAAAGCCCCCTCCATCAGATCAATTAATAGACTTTATAACTGGAAGATCGAATTTATTGATCAGGGTACTGAACCCGGAGATTTTCCCCAAAATACTATTTCTTCCTAAGAAAAGAAAAAATAAGGTTTATTATTCTACAAGTGAGCCCAAATCACGAAGTGAGACCTAAAACATCTTGCATTGAATATATTCGGGTCGATTCTCCCTTCTGGGCGAGGAATTTGATTGCGACTAAAGTTCCTGTAGCAAAACATTGTCTACTGTGCGCGCGATGTGTAACTTCGATGCGTTCTCCAGGTCCTGCGTAAAGGAGCGTATGCTCCCCTACAATATCCCCTGCACGGATTGCATGAATGCCAATTTCATCTGCTCCAAGTTTTCGAGGCGTGATCCCTTTAGATCGTCCAAATTTACCAATATCTTCAAGTTTTTTATTAAGACTCGAGGCAATAATTTGAGCTAATTGCATTGCAGTTCCACTGGGCACATCTTGTTTACGATGATGATGCGCTTCTATTATTTCAATATCATAAGAAGATAATAATTTCGTTAAGTTGTCTGCAAGTTTAAATAAGATATTCACACCCAATGACATATTAGGTGAAATTACTGCGCATGTTCCTTTGCTTTTAACTAATTCTGTAAATTTTTGTAAAAAATCAGGTGAAAGTGCAGTAGTTCCAATAACGCATTTAATTTTATTCTCTGCCACTATCAAACAGTTTTTCTCTGCTGCTTTAGCAAGTGTGAAATCGACATAAACATCTGGTTTAGTGCTTTGTAAGATCTCTGTAAGGTGCTCTCCACTAGTGATAACGGTTCCAATGGGATCAGTACCATGAAATGAACCGATATCCTTCCCTTCATTTGGGGATTGCGATACAGTAAAACCTGCAACTAACTTGAGGTCTGGGTCTTGAAGAACATTCTTTGCTACTAATCCCCCCATATTTCCGTCCACACCCGATATTGCTACCCTTATCATACTAAAAATCCACTCCGCCCAATTTATAAAAGGTTTAATTTTTGGAGAACCGCTCGAATTTTCTCAGTATTTTCAGGAGTGGGTTCAATCATTGGTGATCTCAAGGACCAATTCTCGATTCCAGCCAATTTCATTAATTGGGCAGCCTTTTTACAGGGAGCTGGATTTGTCTCAATGAACAACACTTTGAATAAGGGAAGTAGTTTGTAGTGTTCTTCGAGTGCTTTTTTAAAATTGCCTTGAATTAAGTTATTCAAAAAAGATGCCATCAATCGCGGTGCAACATTTGCAATAACACTTATTACACCTTTCCCCCCTAACGTAAAAATGGAATAACTCAATGAGTCATCACCAGATAATACCACAAAATCTGAGGGAGCTCCTGCAATAATGTCCATAATTTGCCCTAAATTACCCGATGCTTCTTTAACAGCAACAATATTTTTATGTTTTGCAAGTTCTAAGGTGGTACTTGCCTCCATATTAACCCCAGTACGCGAAGGTACGTTATAGAGGACCATTGGAATATTGGTTTCATTGGCAATTGTGGTAAAATGATATATAAGTCCTCTCTGTGTGGGTTTATTGTAATAGGGGGTTATTAGCAATGCAGCATCACAACCTGCCTTTTCAGCATGTTTTGTCAAATCAAGCGCCTCTCTAGTTGAATTCGATCCTGTTCCTGCAATAATTGGAAGACGTCCATTTACTTGATCCACTACAATGTCAATCATCCGTTTATGTTCTGCATGGCTCATTGTGGCGGATTCGCCCGTAGTTCCACAAGGGACTAAACCATGTGTCCCATTTTGAATATGGAACTCCACTAGCTTTCTTACTGCTTCTTCGTCTATTTCGCCATCTTTTTTCATCGGTGTAATTAATGCAACTAAACTTCCTTCTAATTTTAGCATTTTCTTTTCACTCCTATTTAGAATAGTTGCTATTAGAAGATCTGCTCTCAATAAAAAGATTTTGACTGAATTCTAACGACAAAATCTTTTTTTGTTAAAAATTAAACAAATTTTTTACAGCATTTCCTTATTATTAATAGAAGGAAAAAATTTGGAAATTTGTAAAAATTGGATTAATGTAAGCGCGTGAATAGAGATGGATAAAGGGTCAGGGAAATCAGTCAATATAACTAAGACCGTTGAGAATCTACTAAATAAATGGCCCTTTATCCATGATCTTTTTATAATAGATGCAGCAAATTACTCCGGAATTGCAAGAACTATTGCAGATCAAGTTGAAAAGGAAATTGGAACTCCTGTAAAAATCAATGCTATTATCGCTGCAATTCAACGTTATGCTCAAAAAATTAAGGGCACGCCTTTGATGGATCGCATTTTTGAAGTTATTGCGAAATTTCGGTTGACTTTAAAAAATGATATGATAAGTATTACATTAAAACGCGTTGAGAAGAATTATAATCTGATTTTGGAATCATATAAAAAAATTAATTGGGAAAGTGGCGAGCGCATCCTCATTTTTCAATCGGAAGGTGAAATTAGTTGTCTTCTAGATAAAATTAATGCTGATTATCTACTTTCCAATACACAAAATGAACTTGAAAATATTGTAGAACCCCTCTCCATCCTTATTATTAAGACCCCACCTGAAATGGTCGAAGTTCCTGGGGTCATTTATTATTTAACAGGATTAATTTCGAGGACCGGAATAACCTTAATTGATATCGTGACTACTTATCGTGAAATAATTTTTGTCGTTTATGATAAGGATGCACCGAAGGTCTTCGAAATTTTAGATGAGATTATTAAAAAGAGTCGAAAAACGAATATGATTAAGTAATTATTAAAAAGGATCAATAATTTCAATAGTTTGACTTCTTTCTGGTCCGACTGAAGCCATTATGACCGGAATTCCAAGATATTCCTCAATTTTTTGGATATATTTAATCATAGTCTCTGGTAAAGCAGGAAATCCTTTTTTCGCAATTTCAGACCATTTTTCACCCGAAAAGTCGGGCCAGCCAGCCAATTCGCTGTATATTGGTTGGACTTTTTCTAAAATATAAGGTTCTGTTGGCATAATCGATAGCTCGTTCCCCTCCAGTGTATATTCCGTACAAATTTTGACTTTATCGAAGCCCCCTAGAACATCCAGTTTTGTTAATATTATTCCATTAAAATTATTAATGATACAGGCATATTTTACAGCAAAAAGGTCGAGCCAGCCAATCCGTCGAGCTCGCCCAGTAGTAGTACCGTATTCATGCCCTTTTTCACGAATTTGTTCGCCAATCTTATCATGAAGTTCTGTCACCACAGGTCCTATTCCAACACGACTAAGATATGCTTTGACAATTCCAATAATTGTGGTGATTTTAGTAGGTGCAACACCAGTACCAGTGCAGGCTCCTCCAGCTGTCGTATTAGAACTCGTTCCATATGGATAGACTCCATGATCTATTCCTAAAAGTGTCCCTTGTGCCCCCTCGAATATGACCTTTTTATTTGCATCTAACGCTTGATTGAGATATAAGACTGTATCTCCTATGTATTTTTTTAATTGCTGGCCGTATTTCAAATATTCGGTTAATATTCCCTCTTTATCGAACTTTGATTTACCAAATGTTTCAAAAATTTTATTTTTAACTTTCAACATTATCTCAAGTTTTTGTTTTAATACCTCTTTATAGAGTAAATCTCGCATTCTTACTCCATATCTTGCGATTTTATCACTATAAACCGGTCCAATTCCCCTTCCAGTAGTGCCTGCAGCTGCATCTCCTTTTAATTCTTCTTCAAATCCATCCCACATAAGGTGAAACGGCAGAATTACATGCGCTGCATTACTTATTCTCAGTTTCACCGGTATTCCACTTTTCGCCAAATCCTCTATTTCTTGGAGTAGAACTTTCGGATCAATCACAACTCCATTTCCTATTATAATTTCTTTCCCTTGAATTGCTCCACTAGGAATTAAATGGAATTTATATTCTTGATTACCCACTACAACAGTATGTCCAGCATTATTCCCCCCCTGAAATCGCACTACTATATCTGCTTTCGATGAATAATAATCTGTGATCTTCCCTTTCCCCTCATCACCCCACTGCGCACCGACAATAACAATACCTACCAATTTAGATTGCGCCTGCTTCAAATCGTCTGGGGATAAGCCCCAATTTAGTAAGACCTAGAGCTTTATTTATTTTTGGTTTATTAATAAGACCAAATATTACTATTATAATCGTTTTATTAAGCATTGAGATTAAAAATGAATAAAGTAAATAACTTAAATCGATGAATAATCAAAAAACTTAAGCCAATGAAAACATATCTATTATCTTTTAGGGTAGTGAAATCTTGATTGGAAAAATTTGGACTCAAAATTTACTAAATTTCATTTCTAAACAATTAGCTGTTGTAGTGCTCCTTATTAACACAATAATTATTTTTATTATTGGTCTTGCAGATATTTTTACACTGATAATTGTTCTCCAAGAAACCTTCCTCGATATTTTAAATGCATTAGTAATTCTTGCTTTACCTATTTTAATGAATATAATCTGTATTCATACACTAATTAGAAAAAAGAAAAGTACATTATTTCCCGTGCTCAATTTTATCTATCAAGGATTCTTATGTTCTATTCTAATGTTTATTAATCTCCTTTTTATCATATTACTTTG
>Ga0307375_10003193_pt1 | contig 16268 bp, 9 predicted proteins | sample TR1MG_FD_202531 | JGI IMG/M metagenome (GOLD analysis project Ga0307375, IMG submission 202531) | Soil microbial communities from Risofladan, Vaasa, Finland - TR-1 | ecosystem: Environmental > Terrestrial > Soil > Coastal area > Acid sulfate soil | place: Finland: Risofladan, Vaasa | collected... | reverse complement strand
CGAGCGCGCCCACGGCGGCGCCGATGCTGTTGGTGAAGTAGAGCAGTCCGAGCACGCGGCCCGGTTCGGCGCGCACGTGCCGGATAGCGCCGGCGCTCATGAGCGGGAAGGTGGCGCCGAGCAGGATCGACTGCGGGAGAATGAGCAGCGCGGCCAGCGACCATTGGACCGCCATCACCCCGAGGCTGCCGGCGCCGCCGGCAAGGTGGGGGAAGACGTGGCTGTATGCGTAGTCGGTGGTCGAGACGAAGATGCCGTGGAAGAGGAAGGCGATGACGCCCACCGCGAACTCGACGGCGGCGTACCAGAGCAGGGGCTGGCGCAGCCGCGACGACCGGTTGCCCACGAGGAGCGCGCCCAGGGACATCCCGCCAAGGAAGATCACGAGGACGATGATCTGGGCGTAGGCGTTGTGCCCGACGAACAGGCTCAGATAGCGGGTCCAGATCGTCTCGTAGATCAGGCCGGCGGCGCCGGACAGGACGAACGCGAAGGCGAGGATGAGGAGCACGTGGGTGGGGTGAGGCGATCGGTGGGCGAGCCAGCGGCGTGGGCATGCGAGGGCCGGTGCGACGACGAATCAACGCCGCGGTACCGGCGGTGTCAAAGCACCGCCCCCGCTCCCATACGTAGACTTGGCCTGTCGGCAAAACGCCACCGGAAGGTCAGCGGGCGCCCCCGGCGCTGGCCGGCAGGGTGACTACTCCGCGTCGAGACCTTCGAGTCGGGGTTCGATCGCTCGGGCGTGGACGAGAAATAGCGCGATGTCGGACTTTCCCCGGCGTGTCACTAACCGCGCACTTCGAATGTTAGCACTAGACGTTTCGTGACGTGAATCACGCGACGCATCGGATGCGTGACGCGTGCGGTACTCGCGCGTTTGGACCAGTAAGCAGTCACGCGTGTATGCACTGTGCGAAGCCGCGCAGCACCGCATCCCCCACCGTGTTCCGCACATGGCGACTCCCGCCGCCCGACGCTCTCACCCGTCGGGCCAATGACGCAATCCAATCTTGCACACGCCGCCGCGCCTCCACAGGCGCCGCGCCAGCCGAACGCCGTGAAGCCCGTTTCGGGGAAGCCGGCGTCGAAGGCGCGTGAACGACGCGGCCTGCGCCGGAGCACGATCGTGCTCCTCGTCCTCACCTTCCCGTTGGTGGCCATCAACGTGGTGGGCCTTCCGTATTACACGGCATCGCTTGCCGTGCGGGCCCGCCATCCCTGGAACGAATGGCTCCGGCCCTCCGGATACGTGGGCCAGTCGGCGGGCATCGCGGCCTTCGTCATCTTCCTGTTCCTCTGGCTCTATCCGCTGCGCAAGAAGTGGAAGGCACTCCGCTGGACGGGGTCCATCGGCCGCTGGCTGGACGTGCATGTCACGTCGGCGTTGTTGTTGCCGCTGCTGCTGGCCATCCACGCGGCGTGGCGGTCGGACGGGGTCATCGGATTGGGCCTCGTGGCGATGCTCGTGGTGATCGCGAGCGGGGTCGTGGGCCGGTACCTGTACACGCGCATCCCCCGCGCGCGCAGCGGTATCGAGCTCACCCGCGAAGAAGTCACGGCCCAGCGCCGCGAGTTGATTCAGGAGCTGGCAGCGGCCACCGGCCTCAGGCCGGACGTGCTCGAGACCACGCTCCACGGCGATCAGGCGCTCGATGCGAATGAGAACGCGATGCGGGTGATCGCGCGGTTGGTGGCCAACGATCTGTTCCGCTGGCGGCGTACGCGCCAGTTGCGCCAGCGGTGGGCGGCGCTGGCCCCCAACGACCGGCCGCTGGACGACCGGCAGTTGCGCGACGCCGTGCGCCTGGCCAATCGCGAGCTGTCGCTGGAGCAGCAGTCGCGGATGCTCGACGCCACGCATCGCGTGTTCCGTTACTGGCACGTGGCCCACCGGCCGTTCGCGGTCACGGCACTGTTGGCGGTGGTGATTCACGTGATCGTGGTGGTGGCCGTGGGCGCGACCTGGTTCCGGAGATAGCCGGCATGTTGCTCACGACGCTCGGCTTCTTCCTGATGACGGCCGTGGCCATCTGGTGGCACCTGCGCGCTACCGGGGGCGGAGTGGTCCAGGCCGCGGCACCGGCGGGACGCGGCACGCCGTGCCCCCACTGCAAGGCGATGGTGCCGCCAGCGTCGACGTTCTGTCCCGGGTGCGGCGTGCCGCAACAGATCTTCGAGATGGTGCGGGCCCCGGTGGCCAGCGGAGACCAGACGGCCGGCGGCGCGCCCAAGGCGCTGGTGCGGGCGGACATGTGCGTGGGCTGCGGCACGTGCGTGGCGGCGTGTCCCGAACCGGGGGCGATCACACTGCGCGGCAAGCTGGCGGTGGTGGACGACGCGCTGTGCCAGGGGCACGGCGAGTGCGTGCGCGGCTGTCCGGTGGGCGCGATTCTCGTGACCACGGGCGCGGCCGTGAACCGCGTGACGGTGCCGCTGATCGACGAGCACTTCGAGACCAACGTCCCGGGGCTCTACATCGTGGGCGAACTCGGTGGCCGCGGGCTGATCAAGAACGCCGTGAACGAGGGCAAGATGGCCGTGGAGCACGCGGCGCGCATGCTGCGGCCGGGCGAACCGCGCGCCGACGGGCGCGACGACGCGGTGGACCTGGTAATCGTCGGGTCCGGGCCCGCTGGGCTGAGCGCCGGACTCGAGGCGCTGCGGAGCGGTCTGAGCTACGTGGTGCTCGAGCAGGGGTCGTTGTCCGACACGGTGCGCAAGTATCCGCGCCACAAACTGCTGCTGGCCGAGCCGGTGCACATCCCCATGTACGGCGATCTGTGGGTGGCCGACGGGTCCAAGGAATCGCTGCTGCAGGTATGGGAGACGATCGTGGCCAATACGGGGCTCGACGTGCGCACCGGCGAGAAGGTGCAGCACGTGGTGCGTGAGGGGCCGGTGTTCCGCGTGGAGACGACGAACGGCGCGTACGCGGCGCGCCGCGTCGTGCTGGCCATGGGGCGTCGCGGCAGTCCGCGGCGACTCGGCGTGCCGGGCGAGGGGATGGACCACGTGTTCTACGACATCGTCGAGATGGAAGCGTTCGCCGGCAAGCGGATGGTGGTCGTGGGCGGGGGCGACAGCGCGGTCGAGTCGGCGCTCGGGCTGGCCAACCAGGCGGGCACGACGGTGGCGCTCTCGTATCGGGGCGACGCCTTCCAGCGCATCGCCCCACGCAATCGCGAGAAGATCGAGCGCGCCATCGCCGCGGGAAAGGTCACGCCCTATTTCGAGAGCCAGGTGCGCGAAGTGCGGCACGACGTCGTCGTGCTCGAACGGGGCGGCGAGTCGATCATCCTGCCCGGTGATTACGTGGTGATCCGCATCGGCGGCGAAGCCCCCCATGCCTTTCTCGAACGGCTGGGGGTGCGCATCGTCGAGAAGGACGTGCCGCTGCTCCAACGGCAGGCGCGGGCGGGGTGAATGCGCGCATGTCTCCTGCTCGGTGGATTCCTGCTGCTGGCGCTGCCCGCCCGATCGTCCGCCCAGATCTCGCCCGGACCGCTGGCGCGCGTGCATCACGACCTGGAAGGCCCCACCAATTGTTCGCAATGCCACGGGCTCCATCGCGAACCGATGACGCAGATGTGCCTGGCCTGCCACCGCGAGATCGGCTGGCTGCTGGATCAGAAGCGAGGCTATCACGCGCGGGTGGTGACGGGCGACAAGAAGGAATGCGCCAGCTGCCATCCCGATCACGCGGGCGTGAATTTCCAGCTGATCGCCTGGCCCGGCAGTTCGCGAGACACCTTCGACCACCGGCTCGCCGGCTGGCCGCTGGACGGCAAGCATGCCGAGGCGAAGTGTGAGGACTGTCATACGCTGAAATTCCGCGTGGGTCAGGCCGCCGCGCTGTCCAAGCGCCAGGGTTCCGCCGGTTGGGTGGGGCTCGAGACGGCGTGCGCATCGTGCCACCGGAGCGACGACGTGCACCTGGGGTCGCTGGGCGAGCGCTGCGAGCGCTGCCACACGTCCACGGGGTGGAAGCCGGCGTCGAAGTTCGACCATGCCGACTCCGACTTCCCGCTCACCGGCAAGCACGCGGACGTGGCGTGCGACAAGTGCCACCTGGCGGCCAGGCTCGGCATCGTGCCCGACGCCAAGGGCGCGCGCGTGCCGCGGTTCAAGCCGGTGCCGTACGCGCAGTGTTCGAGCTGTCACGAGGACCCGCACCGCGGCAAGCTGTCGGGGCGGTGCGCCGACTGTCACGTGACGCGCGGGTGGCAGGTGATCAACCAGTCGGAGTTCAAGCACGCGGCCACGCGGTTTCCGCTGCTGGGCAAGCACCGCGACGTGTCGTGCGATGCCTGTCACGGCGCCAAGCTCAAGATCAAGGATCCGCCGTTCGGCACCTGCGCCGCGTGCCACGCCGACGTGCATGGAGGGAAGGGGATGGTGGCCGGCAAGCCGGCCGACTGCGGGGCGTGCCACCGCGTGGAAGGATTCACGCCGTCCACGTTCACGCGGGCCCAGCACGCCGCCACGCGGTATCCGTTGACCGGCAAGCACGCGCAAGTGAAGTGCGCGGCCTGCCACACCACCGTCGCCAAGGTGGTGCGGCTGGACCTGCCGTTCGCGCATTGCGCCGACTGTCATGCCGACGCGCACGGCGGGCAGCTCGCGGCGCGCCCCGACAAGGGGAGCTGCGAGGCCTGCCATTCGGATGCGGGGTGGAAACCCAGCACCTTCTCCCTCGCCGCGCACGCCAAACTGCGCGTGCCGCTGGACGGCCGGCATGCGCAGATCGCCTGCGCATCGTGTCATGCGGCCGTGCGGCCGGGGTTGCCCAAGCTCGCCCGCCCGGTGGCGGCGCTCGGGTCGGCGCACGTGCTTCTGGACGTGCCGGAAACCACCTGCGCGGCGTGCCATGTGGATCCCCACGCCGGCCGCTACGCGAAGGGCGGGGCGGTCCCCATGGAGGGCGGCTGCCGGGCCTGCCACAACACCAGTCGGTTCCGGCCGTCCACGGTGGACGTGGCGACGCACGCGCGGTTCTCGTTCGCGCTGGAGGGAGCGCATCGCGCTGCTCCATGCGTGGCCTGCCACACCGAGATGCGGGCGCCGGAAGCGGCGGCGACGCTCGTGCTGGCGGCGCGGGGCGTGGCCTCGCTGCCGTTCACGAATCACCGGTCCACCGCGTGCCGATCGTGCCACGAAGCCGACAGTCCGCACGGCACGCAGTTCGCCTCGCGCACGGACGGCGGCGCCTGCGAGAGCTGCCACGGCGTGGCGGCGTTCGCGCCGGCGTCGCGGTTCGATCACGAGCGCGACACGTCGTTCCCGCTCAAGGGCGCGCATGCCGCGGTGGCATGCGTGGCCTGCCACAAGACGGAGACCCTGGTGGCCGGCAAGACGCGGGTGGTGTATCGCCCGCTCTCCGGCGCGTGCGAGAGCTGTCACGGCGGCAAGACGCCGCGGAGGAGTCCATGAGGCGCTCATCCCGTTGGTCGCTCGCCTTCGCGATCGTGCTCGTTCCGCTGGGGGCAACCGCGCGCGCGCAGGATAACCCGCATGGTCCGAAGATCGGCGCCTGCAGCGTGTGCCATCGGTCCGACGGCTGGACACCGGTGGCGATCAGCAAGGACTTCCGTCACGCGCCGGGGACGTTCCCGCTCGAAGGGGCGCATCAGCACGCGGCGTGCACGGCGTGCCACCGCACGCTGGATTTCGCCAACACGCCCGCGGCCTGCGCGTCGTGCCACACCGACGTGCATCATGGCGAGTTCGGCACGCAGTGCGCGCGGTGCCACACGCCGCGCAGCTTCATCGATCCCGCCGCCATGCGCCGCATGCACGAACTCACGCGGTTCCCGCTGCGTGGGGCGCACGTGATGGCGGCGTGTGAGGCCTGCCATCTGCCGGCGTCGCCCGGGCAGTCGCAGTACGCCAATCGCCCGACGACATGTTTCGGGTGTCACGCGGTCGACTATCAGCGAGTCAAGGCGCCGGACCACGTGGCGGGCGCTTACCCACAGGTGTGCACCGAGTGCCACACCATGGTGTCGTGGCGCGGGGCGAGCTTCGACCACGCGTCCACGGGGTTCGCGCTCACCGGCGGGCACGCCGCCGTGGCCTGCACCAGCTGTCACGGCGACGGCGTGTACAAGGGCAAGTCGACGCTGTGCGTGTCGTGCCACCAGGCCGACTACAACAAGACGTCCGATCCGCCGCACGCGGCCGCCGGGTTCCCGACCGCGTGTGAGACCTGCCACACCACCGCCAACTGGACGAGCGCCACGTTCAACCACAGCACGACGCAGTTTCCGCTCACCGGCGCGCACCTGGCGGCTGTGTGCAGCGCCTGCCACGGCGACGGCGTGTACAAGGGGAAGTCGACGGCGTGCGTGTCGTGCCACCAGACCGACTACAACAGCACGGCGAATCCGCCGCACGCCGCGTCCGGGTTCCCGACCACGTGCGACAACTGTCACGGGACCTCGAGCTGGACCGCGCCGTTCGACCACAGCACGACGCAGTTCCCGCTCACGGGCGGCCATCTGGCGGTCGCCTGCAGCGCCTGTCACGGCGACGGCGTGTACAAGGGCAAGTCCACGCTGTGCGTGTCGTGCCACCAGGCCGACTTCGCGAGCACGACGAACCCACCGCACGCGTCGGCCGGCTTCCCGACCACGTGCGAGACCTGTCACAGCACCGCCAATTGGACGAGCGCCACGTTCGATCACAATACCACGCAGTTCCCGCTCACCGGCGCGCACGTGAGCGTGGCGTGCACCGCGTGTCACGGCGACGGCGTGTACAAGGGCAAGCCGACGACTTGCGTATCGTGCCACCTCGCCAACTACAACGCCACTTCCAACCCGGCGCACGCGGCGGCCGGGTTCCCCACGACGTGCGCGCAGTGCCACACGACCGCCACCTGGGCGGGCGCGACGTTCGACCACGACGGCAGTTTCTTCCCCATCTACTCCGGCACGCACAAGGGCCGGTGGTCCACCTGCGCCGACTGTCACACGTCGCCGTCGAACTACGCGGTGTTCACGTGCACCGGTGCGTGCCATACCCAGAGCAACACCGATTCCCATCACCAGGGCGTGTCGGGCTACCGGTACGACAGCAACGCCTGCTACTCGTGCCACCGGAACGGGAGGAGCGGATGAACGCGCCGCGCACCATCGCTCGTGCCGGCACGATCGCGGCCGCGATCGTCGCCGTCTGCGGTCTCGAGGTCCGGTGGCTCGGGGCGCAGACACCGGCGGCACCGCCTCCAACGCCGGCGTCCGCGTGGGCGCGCGTGAGCTACATCAGCGGCACCACGATCTATCTCGACGCCGGGTCGCGCGATGGGCTCCGGCAGGGCAGTCATCTCACCGTCATGCGCGATACCGCGGTCGTTGCCGAACTGGCCGTGGAGTACATCTCGTCATCGAGCGCGGCGAGCCAGGTCGTGGGCATCGCGGCCCATCCCGTGGCCGTGGGCGACTCGGCGCGCTACACACCCGCCGCGCCCACGGCGGCCGAGGCCGCCGCGAGCAGCGCGCTCGCGGGCGACCGGCCAGCACCGGCACGTTCGCGGTACCAACCCAACGCACTGCGCGGGCGCGTGGGCCTGCGCTACATGGTGCTCGATCCCGGCACCGGGCCCGCCGGCGTACTCACGCAGCCGGCGTTCGACGTGCGCCTCGACGGCACGCATCTCTCCAACTCTCCGGTCGGTCTCAGCGTGGACGTGCGGGCGCAGCGGTCCATTCTCCCGGCGCCCGACAGCGCGCATCCGGCGCCAACATATCCATTGAACGTGACGCGCGTGTACAAGGCCGCGATGCAGTGGAATCCCGCGGGACGGCCGGCCACGCTGACGCTCGGAAGGCAGTATTCGCAGACGAGCAGCTCGGTGGGCCTGTTCGACGGTCTGGCGCTGGACTATGTCCGGCAGCACTGGAGCACCGGCGTGTTCGGCGGATTCTTGCCGAGCGTCATGAATTTCGGCTTCTCCGATTCCACGCGCGAGTACGGCACGTACGTGCAGTGGCACAACGTCACGGCCCACCTGCCCATCTGGTCGCTCACGGTCGGCGGGGTCGGCGCGTACACCATGGGGCAGATCGACCGCGAGTTCACGTACGTGTCGGCCATGTACGCGGGGTCGCGCGTGTCGGCGTACGTGACGCAGGAACTCGACATCAACCGCGGGTGGCGCGCGACGATGGAACACTCGGCCGCGACCCCGACCTCCACGTTCGGCACGGTGCAGGTGGCGGTGACCGACGCGGTGTCGGTGTACGGCGGCATCGACAACCGCCGGAACGTGCGCCTCTACCGGGACTACCTGACGCCGGAAGCGGCATTCGACGACAGCTTCCGGCAGGGCGAGTGGGCCGGGGCCTCACTCAACCTGCACGGCCGGTTCCGGATGAGCGGCGACACCCGGACCACCAGTGGCGGGCCGGCCGGCGCCGCGACTTCGTACACGGGATCGCTGGGGGTCATGCGCCTCACGCCGCTGCAGCTCGGGTTTCGCGCGCGGGCCACGCGGTACTCGGGGCAACTCTCGACCGGGCAACTGCAATCGTTGTCGGCCGAGGTGTATCCCTTCGACCTGTTCCACGTGGAGGCCACCGCCGGCACGCGCACGTCCACGCCCACCGTGGCGGGGCTGGTGCTGGGGGCGTCGCTCGTGACGTGGAGCAGCCTGGACGCCGATTGGGGGTTGGGGCGGTCGGTCTACCTGATGTTCTCGATCTATCGCGAACAGGGCGTGGGGATGCACAACGCGCAGAGCTTCATGTCCATCAGCTACCGGTTCTAGAGACACCACGGGCCGCGCACGGACGAATCCGCGCGCGGCCCGCGAGCCGCGCGGTTCCCGGTCGCCGGCCTACAACGCCGGGTGCTTGTGCACCGTGTCGTCGTGCGTCTGGAACTGGTGAGCCACCGACAGGATGAGATCGTCGTTGTAGAGATTGCCGATGATCTGGCCGCAGATGGGCTGCGGATTGAGCTTGGGCGCCGCCTCGGCGGGCGCGCCGCCCCGCCGCCCGCCGCCGAACGCCTGCGGCACGCCGAACTTGTACGGCAGCACGGCGCTCGGATGGCCGGTCTGCGCGTTGTTGCCGACGTCGGCGAACGGACTGCCGATGTACAGGTCCAGATCCTTGAGGAACTCGGCCCACTTGCGCACCATGACGTAGCGCCGCCGCTCGAGCTGCAGATATTCGAACGCGGGAATCGTGCGCCCGTACACGAACCGCGGATTCCAGTCGGCGGGCGCCTGCGGATCCTTGGGCGGTGGGCTGCCCTCGGGCTGGCCGTAAGGAAGGCGCCGCTCGCCGGCGGGCAGGTCGTTCAGGTCGAGTCCGATCTCCTTGGCCTTGCGCTGCACGTACGAGTCGAAGGCGGCCGCGTACTCCGAGTTCAGGCCGCCGGAGTTTCCGATGCCCGGCACCGTGGGGCGCGCGCCGATGGGCACCGGCTTCATGCCGAGTCCGCGCAGCGTGTCCACCAGCTCCTTGGGCGCCTGGTCATCCACGCCGATGCGCAGCGACGCGAGGTCGATGTGGCGGTTGAACTGGAAGGGCATGGTCACCGTGGACGGGTCCTTCTCGTCGACGCCGTGAATGACGTTGAACACCATCGCCGCGTCCTCGCTCGTGCGCACGATGGGGCCCACGCGGTCCTGCGTCCAGGCGAGCACCATGCCGCCGTAGCGGCTCACGCTGCCGAACGTCGGGCGCAGCGCGCTCAACCCGCAGCGGATGGACGGCGACACGATGGAGCCCTGCGTCTCGGTGCCGATGCCGAACGCCACGCACCCCGCCGCTGTGGCCGACGCCGGGCCGGCCGACGAGCCGCTCGAGCCCTGCGACAGGTTCCACGGGTTGTTGGTGCGCCCGCGGAACCACTGGTCGTTCTGCGCGAACAGCCCGGTGGCGAGTTTGGCGATCAGCACCGCGCCCGCGTCGCGCAGCCGCACGACCACCTCGGCGTCCTCGTCGATTATACGATTTTCAAAATCCTTGGCGCCCCAGGTGGTGGGCACGCCCTTGGTGGCGAACAGGTCCTTGATGCCGTACGGCAGGCCGTGCAGCGGGCCGCGGTAGTGGCCGGCCGCGATCTCCCGGTCGGCCTGGGCGGCGGCGGCGCGCGCCTGGTCTTCCATGATCGTGACGGCGCAGAGCAGGGTGGGGTTGAGCCGCTTGATGCGGGCCAGATAGATGTCGGTGAGGCGCGCCGAGGTGATGTGGCGCGCCTTGAGCATGGCGGAGAGGCGGTGCGCCGGGAGGAAGGCGATCGCCTCGTCCGACGTGGGCACGGTGCCGGTCCAGGGTTCGGGCTCGTACGTGCCGCGATCGAACGCCGAGGCGCCGCGCTCGCGCACGAGTTTTTCCATGAGGGCGCCGGTGCCGCCCGGGTAGGGCTGGAACTGCAGCGCCGGCGGTTCGCCGTTGCCGAGCGGATAGGGGGTCTCCTGCTGCTGCGCGCCGAGCCGGCCCGTCGCGGCCGCGCCGCCGGCGCGTCCCTGGGCGCGCGCCGGTTCGACGCCGAGCGTGGTGGCCGCCGCCGCGGCGAGCGAGAGCAGCACGAAGTGCCGCCGGTCGATGCCGAGCGCCTCCTCGTCGAAGTCGGCGGCTTCGAGTTCGGCCTGGGTCTGTTCGAGGAGATCTTCGGGATTGCTCACGGCGGTTCTCCGGTGGTGGATTGGCGGATGGTTGACGCGTTCAGAGAATCGCGCATTCAGGGCGATCTGGCCAGAGGCCCCTCAGTTCGCCTTCCAGGTGTTGTCGGCCAGGTTGGCATCCATCCAGATGCCGCCGTCGAGGGTGAGCGTCTGGATGGTCTTGCCCGTGGCGAGCGACACCGAGGCCTGCTGCTGATTGGCCTTCCAGATGGCGGGCGTCTCGTGCACCACCTCGGTCGATCCGTCGGCGTATTGGACGTGCAGGTCCACCGGGGCGTCCATGCCGCCCACGTTGTCGATGAGCACGGTGTAGCCGGTGCCGGTCTTGTTCACGGCGTGGACGGCGAGATCGATGTAGTTGTTGCTGAAGAACCAGTTGTTCCAGAACCAGTTGAGGTTCTGGCCGGCGACGTCGCTGAACGTATTGAAGAAGTCCCAGGGCAGCGGATGCTTGCCGTTCCAGCGGTCCATGTAGGCGTGCAGGCACTGCTTGAACATCGCGTCGCCGAGCAGGTCCTTCATGGCCAGGTAGCCGAGCGCGGCCTTGCCGTAGGCGTTGTTGCCGTAGGCGGCGCCCTTGAGCACGTCCTCGGGGGTGATGATCGGCAGATCCTCGAGTGGCGACGGGTCGTGAATCCAGCTCGTGACGCGGAACTGCTTGAACAGGGTGAGGGCGCGGGCCGGTCCCATGTCGCGCTGGTTGATCAGGTACTCGAAGGTGGTGGCCCAGCCTTCATCCATGAATCCATATCGCGTCTCGTTGATGCCCATGTAGAACGGCATGTACGTGTGGGCGATCTCGTGGGCGGCCACGAACTTGGAGAACGTGGTGTCGCCGGTGGAGCCGTCGTTCACCATCATCGGGTATTCCATGTCGGCGCTGCCCTGGACGATCGTGCTCTTCTCGTAGGGATAGGGCACGCCGGGCCACTCGTGCGAGAGGTAGTCGAGCGACCCGCGGTCGAATTGCACCAGATGGTGAAAATCGGCGGCGGTGTCGTTGAACGCCGCCTGGACGCTTGCCCGGCGGTGCGTGGCGTCGTCCACGAGCACGCTCGCGGCATCCCAGTCGTAGTGGTCGCTCACGGCGAACGCCACGTCGGGCACGTAGGTGGCGGTGAAGTGCCAGGCGTTCATCGGCTGCTGCGCCGTGACGCGCTTGTTGGTCCAGTCCTCCCTGGTCGCGACGTGGATGGTCGAATCGGAGGTGAACGAGGCCTGGAAGCGCTTGAGCGCCTCCGGCTGCAGCACGGCGGCGGCGTTGGCAAGCGTTCCCGTGCCCCACACGATGTAGTTGGCGGGCACGTGGAGGGTCACGTCGTAGGTGTTGAAGTCGCTGTAGAACTCCTGCTGGTCCGTGAAGTCCATCGTGTCCCACCCGTTGTCGTCGTCGTACACGGCCACGCGGGGATAGAAATACGCCAGATAGTACGTGGTGGAGTCGAGCATGCCCTCACGGCCCGCCTCCTTGGAGATCTCGTAGTGCCAGTCGACCGACATGCGCACCGTGTCGTGCGGAGCGAGCGGCGTGGCCAGGCGCACCGGTTGCCAGGTGAAATAGCGCGGGTTGCTCTGCCATGGGGTGTCCTTGCCGTTCACCGAGAAGCCGTCGATATGCACGCCCGACGTGAGATAGTCGGCGGAGGCGCCGCCCGCCCGCGGGGCGCCGGGCCGGTGAATGTTCAGGAACAGCTTGAACACGAGCACGCGCAACGTGTCGGGGCTGTTGTTGGCGTAGGCGATCTGTTCCGAGCCCTTGATGGTCCGGTCGGGAGGAGCGGCGGTGAGATCGATGGTGTAGCTGGCGTGGTTCTCCCAGTACCGGGGCCCGGGGCGGCCGTCGAGCGAGCGGGTGCCGTTGCGCACCGCGTTCTTGACGGCGCGCGGCATGTACATGGACTGCGCGGCCGCCGGCGTGGGCATGAGCGGGGCGAGCAGCAGGGCGAGTAGCGAAGCCCGCGCGACCATGCGGCGGGCGGTGTCCATGGGGCGAGTCAGCATGGCGGTTGGATCCTCTCGTGCCGGTGTGCGTCGAGACGTGCGATGCGTGCGATGGCGATAAACTGGCCAGAAACGCAGTAGAACGTTAGTCCGCGATGTGTAAGGCCGAACGCGCCACGTTAGGCACTCCCGTCGCATTGCGGTGTACGCAACGGCGAACATCCTCCCGCCGTGCGGCGCCGCCGCCGCGATCCTACCGACACCCCCACCACCACAGGATGCGTTGACCATGGCTATCTGGAAGGAGCCGGCCGCTCAGAAGCGAGACGACACCCCGATGACTCCCGACCTCTCGCCGCGCCGGGATCCGGAGCCGCGCGCCGACATCGCGCCGGCTCCCAGCTACGCGCCGCCCCGCCGCGCGGCCGAGGCGGAACCGTCGGAATCGGTGCTCGCCTCGGGCATCAGCATCGAGGGCAAGATCGAAGGCACGGGCCACATTCGCATTGCCGGCCGGTTCAACGGCGATGTGAACGTGAACGGCAATCTCGCCATCGACCGCGGGGCCAAGCTCGTGGGCGGCATCCATGCCGAGACGGTCACCGTGGGCGGCGAACTCGAAGGCAACATCACGAGCGCGTCGCGCGTGGAGCTGCTCGAGTCGGGGGTGCTCACGGGGGATCTCAAGGCCGGCTCGCTCACCGTGGCCGCCGGCTCGCGCATGCGGGGCCGCGTGGAATTCGGCTGGGGCGACGAGACGCCGAAACCGTCGAGCCGGACCAAGGAGCACGGCTCGGCGTCATGAGCACGGCGCGTCAGGGCGCGCTGGGCGACACGCGGGTCTGTCCGCACTGCCGGAACACGATTCTGGAGAGCGCCGCGATCTGTCCGGTGTGCCGGCACCACCTGCGGGTCGGCACCCGGACAACGGCGGGCAGCGGCGCGGCGGCGGCCAGTTTCTCGCCGCTGCGCGTGGAGAGCACCATTCGCCATCCCGATGGGGGCGAGGGGTGGGAATACGCGGTGCTGCTCACCGTGCGCGACGAACGCGGCGAGGAAGTGTCGCGCCAGGTCATGGGCGTGGGCGGTCTGCGACCGAACGAACAGCGGTCGTTCGTGCTCGAGGTGGAAGTGTTCACCCCGGCGGGCACGACGGTGCGCGCGGTCCCGGGCGTCGAGGGCTGACGGGCGGCGTCAGTCGCCGCGCAGCGCGATCGCCGGATCGAGGCCGGCAGCCCGGCGCGCCGGCCACCAGCTCGCCGCCGTCGCGGTGGCGAGCAGCAGGACCGCCGCCGCGGCCAGCACCGCCGGATCGGTGGGGCTCACGCCGAACAGCAACGAGGACAGCGTGCGCGTGACGGCGACGGCCCCGGCCAATCCCACGGCCACGCCGGTTGCCGCGTCGCCGAGCGCGCGCCAGACCAGCATGCGCCGCACGTCGCCGGGTTGCGCGCCGAGCGCCAGCCGCACGCCGATCTCGCGGGTGCGGAGCGCGACGAGGTATGCGATCACGCCGTAGATGCCCGTCGCGCCGATGGCCATGGCGACGAACGCCGCGACGCCGAGCAGCAACAACGTGAACGTCGTGCGCGACACCGCGGTGGCGAGCAGCTCAACCAGCGGCATGAGGCGATACACCGGCAGCGACGGCGCCGCGCCGCGCACCGCGGTTCGCACGCCGGCGGCAATCGTGCTCGGGTCGTCGGCCGCGCGCACGACGAACGCCACGTCGCGCGGTGTCCAGGGCGCGCCGGTCACACTGCGCGTGACCAGCTGGTTGTAGACCACCTGGGTCGGCGCCTTGTCGAGTCCGTCGTCGCTCGTGCTCCCGACCACGCCGACGATGGTGGACCACGGGTCGATGGGGTTCATGCGAATGCGCTTGCCCACCGCGGTGGCCGCCGTCCAGTAGCGATCGGCGAAGGCTCGGCTCACCACCACCTCGTGCGGCGCGCGGGCGGGATCGAGCGAGGGGTCGGGCTCGGCGTACAATCGCCCGGCGACGAGGGGAATGTTCATGGCCGCGAAGTAGCCGGGCGTCGCGAACACCATGGGGTGGATGTCGGGAATCTTGCCCGGAGGCGTGGGGTGGTCCTCCACGAATACCGCGCTGTCCTGCGCGGCCTGTTGGTCCAGCGGCAGGCGCGTGGCAGCGCCGACGCCGCGCACGCCCGGCAGCGCGCGCAGCGCGTCGAGTGTGCGGACGATCGTGCGCGCCGCGTCCCCGGCGGTCGGGTACGAGACGTCCGGCAGCGCGAGCCGGAACGACAGCGCGTGCGCGGCGTCGAAGCCGGGGTCCACGGCGCTCAGGCGCTGGAAGCTGCGGGCGAACAATCCGGCGCCGGCCAGGAGCACGAGGGCCAGCGCGACCTGCGACACCACGAGGGCGCGTCGCACGCGATGGCGCGCGCGGGTGCCCGTGGAGGAGCGGCCGTCGGATCCGAGGAGGGACGCGAGCGGCACGCGCCCGGTGCGCAAGGCCGGCATGGCGCTGACCACGAGCGCCGCGAGCACGGACACGACTACTGCGAAGGCCACCACGGGCGCTCCGATGCGCGCCTCGGCCAATCGCGGAATGCTCGCGGCCGCGGGCAACCGCCGCAGCAGGGCCATGCCGGCGTTGGCGAGTGCGAGCCCGAGGGCGCCGCCGGCCGCCGAGAGAATCGCCGCCTCTCCCACGCAATCGTCGATCAGGGCCGAGCGGCCGGCGCCGAGCGCCCGCCGCACCGCGAACTCGCGCTGCCGTCCCTCGGCCCGCGCCAGGAACAGATTGGCGACGTTGGCACAGGCGATGAGGAGCAGCACACCCACCGAGCCGAGCACGACCCAGAGCACACGCGCCACGCCACGCACCATCACGTCGCGCAACGGACGCACGACGGCGGCCATGTGCATGACCGTGATGGCGGCGGCCGTGAGGCGGCCGGGAAACGCCACCGGCACCTGCGGGAGCAATCGCTGCAGGTCGGCCGCGGCCGCGGCCACGGTGACCCCGTCGCGCAAACGCGCGATGCCGCGGTAGTCGAACGCCGCCGACTTCGTATGCGCCGGGTCGAACTGCAGGGGGAGCCAGAGCGCGCTCTGCGTCGCGGGGAACGCGAACCGCGCGGGCATCACTCCCACGATCTCGCGGTCCACGCCGTCCACGGCGATGTGCCGGCCGACGGCCGCGGGGTCGGCGCCGAAGTCGCGCCGCCACAGTCCGTCCGAGATCACGGCCACGGCGGGCGCGCCCGGGGCGGCGTCGGCCTCGGTGAGCCCGCGACCGCGCAGCGTAACGGCGTCGAGCACGCGCAACGCGCTTGGCGTGATCAGGGCGGCGGATACACGCTCGGGCGCCGCGGTGGCGCCGAGCGCGCCGAGGTTGACGGTGGTCGAGCGGTAGACGCCGACGTCGGTGAACACGCGATTGTCGCGGCGATAGAGTAGATACGTGGCGTCCGACTGATCGACGCGGGTGAGGCCGGCCAGGGCGAGCGTGTGCGAGAGGTCCACCAACCGGTTGGCGCGCGGATAGGGCAGCGGCTGGATGAGCACACCGTTGACGACCGTGAACACGGCAATCGTGCCGCCGATGCCGAGGGCGAGGGTGAGGGCGGCGGCAACGGCGAACGACGGGGCGCGGGCGAGGCGGCGCGCGGCATGGCGGACGGAGGCGGGTGAGAGCATGGCTGGGCGGGTGCGGGTC
>Ga0307375_10003192_pt1 | contig 16270 bp, 13 predicted proteins | sample TR1MG_FD_202531 | JGI IMG/M metagenome (GOLD analysis project Ga0307375, IMG submission 202531) | Soil microbial communities from Risofladan, Vaasa, Finland - TR-1 | ecosystem: Environmental > Terrestrial > Soil > Coastal area > Acid sulfate soil | place: Finland: Risofladan, Vaasa | collected... | reverse complement strand
TCAATGGCTGGCGTGCCGGCAATGCCCATTTTAAATAGTTCAATTCCTGAGCCTTGCAACTCAGTTTCTGCCTGTAGAAAGTAGCGAGAATCGGTCCACAATCCTGCTTCATTCTCGGTTATTACCACCGTTCCTGCCGAGCCGGTGAAGCCCGACAACCATGCACGTGTTCTCCAGTGCTCGGCAACATATTCACTCAGATGCGTGTCACCCGAAGGAATTATAGCTGCTGAGATGCCTTTTTTTTGCATCTCTTTGCGGAGTTGCTTAAGTTTTTGTGCTGTTTCCATCGTTTCAGGTATTGGTGTCAGAATTCATTGTTTTACAAAGTAAGTTAAAACAACAAAAAAAATTAACTTGTGGGGGTAAAAATGACCGTTAATGCGAAAGACCCTCGATTTTTTTGGCTCTTACCTAATTATGGGAGCACTTATGATAGCGCTGGCTTTTGCCGTGGCCACTGCTACTGTTGTTGAAAAGGAATTTGGAGTCGAAGCCTCCTGGGGAATTGTTTATGGTGCATGGTGGTTTAACCTTCTTTGGCTACTGCTATCGCTCAACCTGCTGGCTGCACTTTTTACACGTGCACGTTTTTTGAAGGCAAGGGTGGGCGTTTTTCTGTTTCACCTCTCCTTTTTAATGATAATTGTTGGTGCTGCCATTACTCGGTTCACCGGTACGGCAGGTGTGCTTCACCTCAGGGAGCGAATACCGTTGGATACCTACCTTAGCGAGGAACCATACTTGCAGCTGGCCGATTCGGTCGGAAATATTCTTTTTGAGCAGCAGCTTAACCTAGGCAAATATTCCAATAATCGGTTGAAACAGCGGTTGAAAACGTCCTACGGGCCACTCTCACTTCGACTTGTTCGCTTTATTCCTCATGCGGCTCCAATGCTCGTTCATGACGCCAATGGTAAAACAGTTGTAAAGTTGATTATTGCTACGCAGAGCGGAAGATTCAGCCGTTACATTGCTGCTGGTGAGGTGACACGGGTGGATGGTATTACCGTAGGTTTTGGATCCACATCGCCAACATCGGTAACTTTGACCCCGTCAGACTCTGGAATTACCATTCAATCGTTGGGTGGAATTGCTATGGGTGGAATGGAGCAGCCATCGAGGGCGATTTCGGCTTCGTCTCAGCCGTTGCTGGTAAAGCTGGGCAAACTATATTCGGGTAAAGGTTGGCAGTTGGTTATGGTGGAGGCTGATAGTCTTTCGCGCGTTGAGTACACTTCGCAGCATGGCAGTAGCGATATGGCACTTACTATTATGGCGGAGCAAAATGGTAAAGCATCCACCGTCAATTTGCTGAAGTCTACCGATGGTGTGAGTTGGAGTACTGTAACTGTTGGGTTACATCAATACCGTTTGCGCTACGGCAGTAAGGTGGAAAAACTTCCGTTTAAGATGGTGCTTAACAAGTTTATGCTCGACCGATATCCTGGGTCTCAATCCCCATCGTCGTACACCAGCTTGGTAACGGTGATTGATTCCAGCGCTAAACAAAAGACCGACTATACAATTACCATGAGCCGGGTGCTGGACTTGCATGGCTATCGTTTCTTTCAATCCTCTTACGATGAGGACGAGCATGGCTCGGTGCTGAGGGTTACCGACGATTTTTGGGGAATGACCACAACCTATATGGGGTATGGGCTTTTTATGGTAGGTGTGCTGCTAACCCTTGTTACAAGGAGAAGCAAACTATACGCTCTTCTTAACAAGCCTACTGCTACGCTGTTGTTTGTGCTGCTGGTGGCTGTCCCTATCTCCATCTCCGCACAGCCACTTCCCACTCCTCCCGTGGAGCAGGCTCGTGCGTTTGGTCGGCTGTTGACCCTTTCGCACGATGGGCGCATTCATCCCCTAAACACATTGGGAAGCGAGGTGGCTAGAAAGTTAACCGGTGGCGATACTTTTCGTGGAATGACCTCTGACCAGCTGCTTCTTGGCATGAGTGCCTTCCCCGATTATTGGCAGAGTGCCCTGCTTATTAGGGTAGAAAACCCTCAGATGAGAGCCATTCTTGGCATACACGGTGAAATGGCTTCATTCCTAAACTTTTTCGACTCTACCAATGGCGGTTACCTCCTCAAGAATCCAGTGGCATCTATTAACCGTAAGTCTCCAGCCGAGCGCACTAAAACTGAACGTGACGTGCTTAAGGTGGATGAGCGGGTTAGCATTTGCTACATGATTTTCACCGGTAATCTATTGAAAATATTCCCAAATAGTTCTGGAAATGAATGGCGTTCAATAGCCACCGTAATGGCAAACGGCGGAGATACCACCATGCCAGGACGTCTGTTGGCCAATTACTTTACACAGCTACGAGCTGCCACTGCTAACAACAAATTTGCCGGAGCCGATAGCGCGTTGACTCGCTTTGCCCAGTATCAGAAGGAAACTGCACTTATTTCTTTTGATGGATCAGTCGAATTGGAACTTCTGTACAATCGTCTTGATCTGTTCAATCGCATAGTCCCATTTTATGGTTTGGCAGGATTGGCCCTTTTGGTGCTTCTTTTCTTCAGAAAGAGATGGGCTGAGATTGCAGGAAAGTTCTTTGTGTGGATGGTGCTCATTGCATTTGTGGTTCACACGGTTGGTATGGTGCTGCGGTGGATTGTTGCGGGGCATGCACCCATGAGCAACGGGTATGAGTCAATGTTAATGATTTCTTGGGTTGCCGTGGGTGGAGGCCTGTTGGCTGTTCGTCGACTTCCAGCAGCGCTTGGCGTAGCAGCTTTACTTGCCACGGCTACGCTCTTTGTGGCGCATCTTAGTTGGATGGATCCCGAAATTACCAACCTAGTGCCAGTGCTCAAGTCGAAGTGGCTTACCTTACATGTATCCTTTGTGATGGCTGGCTACGCCTTTTTTGGCATTGGAGCGTTGCTGGGAATCCTTTCCTTGCTAATAATTGCTATACCACGCTTATACAAAAAGGTGGCTGATGCTGATTTTGATAATATCCAGAAGTTAATGGAATCGGCCATGGTTGTGGGGTTGTACCTATTCACCGTGGGAACATTGCTTGGTGCTATATGGGCCAACGAGTCCTGGGGTCGATATTGGGGTTGGGATCCCAAGGAGTCGTGGGCGCTGGTTACAATTTTTATTTATGTGATTATCACCCATTTGAACAATATTCCCAACTTTAAAAATCCGTTGGCATTGAGTTTTTCATCCATTGTGGGGTTTATGGCAGTAATGATGACGTACTTTGGGGTGAATTACCTACTTACTGGCTTGCACTCCTATGCTGCTGGAGAAACGATGGGGATTCCTAAAGTAATTTATGTTGGAATTGGTGCTGTTATTGTGCTTTGGTTGGTGGCATTGCTAATGGCACCCAAAACTATTAACCGTAAAAATTAGGGTTGAATTTTTATTCCTATGTGCTACATTTGTGATCTAATCTTTTTGTGATATGAACAGTTTTGAATTTTATAACCCTGTTAGGGTCGTTTTTGGAAGAGGAAAAATTGCTGAGTTACCTAATCTTATTTCTGCTGGTCATAAGGTTCTTGTTACCTATGGTGGTGGAAGCATTAAGGATAATGGCGTTTACGATCAGGTTTTTGACGCGCTTAAGGGCTATTCTATTTTTGAATTTGGTGGAATTGAGGCCAATCCCAAGTATGAAACTCTGATGAAGGCCGTGCAGCTCATTCGTAAGGAAAAGATTGACTTTGTGCTTGCCGTGGGAGGAGGTTCTGTCCTCGATGGAACAAAGTTTATTGTTGCTGCGGTTCCTTTCAAAGGTAATGAATGGGATATACTTGCAAAGCACCTGCCCATTAAGGAGGCACTGCCCTTTGGAGCTGTGCTTACATTGGCCGCTACCGGTTCAGAAATGAATAGCGGCGGCGTTATTTCACGAATTGAAACCAAGGAGAAGTTGGCCTTTGGAAGTCCTTTGCTATTTCCAAAATTCTCCATTCTAGATCCAGCAACTACCTTTTCTCTTCCGGTAAACCAAGTTGCCAATGGTGTTGTAGATAGTTTTGTTCACGTTACAGAGCAGTATCTTACCTATCCCTCCAATTCACCCATCCAGGATAGGATGGCGGAAGGCATTCTTAAAACATTAATTGAGGAGGGCCCCAAGGCTCTTAGTAATCCTCAAGATTTTGACGTTAGATCAAATCTTATGTGGTCAGCCACCATGGCGCTCAATGGACTACTCAGCTGCGGAGTTCCTAGCGATTGGGCTACCCACATGATTGGACATGAACTTACTGCATTCCATGGCCTTTCACACGGAGTTACACTTGCCATTGTGCTTCCCTCGCTGTTACGAACACTGATAGAGGACAAGGAGCTTAAGTTGGTGCAGTATGCCGAACGGGTTTGGGATATTAAGACTGGAACCGACCGCGAAAAAGCGCTTGCTGCCATTGATAAAACGGAAGAGTTTTTCCAAGCAATGGGTATAAAGACTAAGCTTACCGGTTATGGCATTGGTGCCGAAAATTTCTCGAAGATTATTAAGCGATTTGAAGATCGTGGCTGGGTAGGGCTTGGCGAACGCCGCAGCGTTACTCCCAAAAAAGTTCTTGAAATCCTTAAAAACTGTCTTTAAGCATTATGCATATGGATAAAAAAAGAGCCCTTCAACGAGGGCTCTTTTTTTATAACTATTTCTTATCGAAAATTTTGGTGAACTCTCTCTTGGAGCGTTTCTTCCAATCGCCCTTGTGCCATAGATAACTTATAATCAGTGGAATTACGGTGGTTGCTTCAGCGTAAACCATCTGCTCGTAAGTGGTGTCTACCTTTCCCCACGATGAAGCTTCCTTTAAAGTGGAGGAGGAGCAGGCACCGTCGCGTACATCGGCAACGGTAATCTGAATGGCATACTTGTGCATGGGCACCTCAATGCCAAGGCACTCTGCACAAACAACGGTATCCTGAGCGAAGTTCTTGGGAACGCCACCACCAACCATAAACAGGCCGGTTACCTTTGCTTCAATCTTTATCATGGTGAGTTCGCGGAAATCCTTTACTGAGTCTATGGATACGTGAGCATCGGGTCTTTCCCACTGGTGCATAACCAAACCGAAACCTGCGCTTGAATCGCTGAAAGCAGGGCAGAAAATGGGCACATTGTGCTCGTAGCATACCTGAACGAGCGAATCCTTCTTCACGGAGTGTTGGGTGAGGTATTTGCCCATCTCCTTGATGAATTCGCGGGAGGAGTATGCACCTGGCTTCATACCATCGGCAATCATCTTAATGGTAGAGTCACAGTTTTGCAGCTCTTGCTCATTGATGTAAGTGTCGTAAATGCGGTCAACGTAGTTGTCGCGTAGCACGTTATCATTTACGAACTGGCTTCCACGGTAATGCTTAAAGCCGAGTGCTTCAAAAAAGTCCATGTCTACAATGGAGGCGCCCGTGGCAACGATGCAGTCAACCATGTTGTTCTTCACCATATCCACATACACCTGCATGCAGCCTCCTGCGCTGGTGCTTCCTGCAAGGGTAAGTATGCTGGAACACTCCTTGTCGTTGATCATCATGTCGTAGATGTCGGTGGCGTTGGCCACTTCGCGCGAAGAAAACGACATCTTACGCATGCTGTTGATAATGGGTGTGGAGTCAAACGATTTGATGTCCACGTGCTCGATGGTTTCTTTGAAGAAATCTTTCTTTTCCATTTGTTTGTGTGGGTTTTTAACCAAAGCAACTTAGCGCCTTTTTCGCAAAGGCAAGTTAATTTACGGTATTGTTTGAAAAACTCAATTAATTACTCTCTTAACAGCGGTATTATTATACTTGGCAGCTTTAAGTTGCTCAAGACTATTCCCCGCCGGGTGGTTATTTCATACTACGATGCCTTCAAAATGGGATAGTAGTAGGAGGTGAAGCAAAGCGCGACGAGTGCTGTGCCGTATTTTTTTTGTGGTATGAAGCTTTCAGTAAGAAAATGGATATCCTCCAATCGGTAATCGTCGGAAAAACCATTGAAGTAAAGTTCGTCGAGACTGGAGCGGAGCAACGACTTTAGCTCAACAAGCTCATAGTTTCCGTAATGCTCGCAAACCAATCCCCCAAATTTCTGACCTGTTTTTTTGTTATACAGCCACCCGTAAACAATGCCTGCGGAGGCTCTTTCGCCCTTGTTGGCAGTACATGTGGACATTATGGATTCGATAACAGCCCCATGCTCAATGGTGGCTGGGCGTTCAATTTTGGTGGCAATGCGGGGAAGGATGGAGGAGTAGGTCATTATATTGGCCATTTCAATGTTGGCCGCCTTAAGTGCTAGGTGGTAGGAGCCAGCATGAATGGCTATGTCGCTTTCTCCAATGCCACCTGTTTCGAAGTAGTCCTTTGGTATTCTATTTCCAACCAGAATACCCTGTGATTCTTTCTTAACCTCAGTAGTAGTAGAGAAAGAGTTTAGTGTAGTTGTTCGTTCGGTCATCGTCGCACATAAAATTGATGTTGGTTAATACTCAAGAAGATATTTTTTGCAGTGCTAATGGACTGCTCAAAAATTATTGCTGGATAAGAGGGAATCGATTTTCTATAGAGATGAAAATGCGCGAGGGGCACCAGATTAAACTTGCTCCTCAATGAATTCCCCTAGAATAATCAAATCAACCGGATGGTTAGGGATTGAAGGAGTGTAAAAAGGATGTGGTTTCGGAAAAACATCCTGGCGTAGTATTCTCTTTTTGCCGATTTCGACCGAGAGTTAAGATAAAGTTTCATTTCAATGGGTATTAAAATAAGTTTGAAATAAACCCTCTTTCTCTACACCCTCCTTCCCATGCGCTCTGCGCATGTTCGAGATTGCTTGTGTAACCGAGTGAGTTGTACTAAAATGCTTCGCTGGAAAACACCTTTAAAATTTTTGCAAGTATATGAAAAAAATCGACTATTTTCCGATGATTCATAACTTTTTATCGTTTTTTTTTGAAGGGTGCTTGTGTCAGCTGCAATAAGTTGAGTAAGAGCAGGATGTTCCGCTATTATCGAAGATTATTGTTGGGGTAAAAATGTCAAAAAAAAGAGCCAACCAACTGGCTGACTCTTTTTTTCTATTACCTGATGGATTTACTTTGTAGAATCAGGCTGAGCATAAATACACTGACCTTTATTGGGACCTTGAGGATTCATCCCCATACCTCTTCCATTTCTCATACCTCTTCCATTTCCCATTCCTTTCCCATTCCTCATTCCTTGACCCATCATTCCTCTGCCCGAAGCAATGTGCGCATTGAAGTAAACCTTTTGCTCATCGGTGAGGATGTTGCGGATTTGGTTTTGATGCGCAACACGCAGCTTCATCAAATCGGCCTTTAGTTTCGAAATTTCATCGATGGTTTTGTTAACCTCGTTCATGTCTGGCTTGTCGGCCGAGGTAAGAGTATTCAAATGGGCTTGCTTTTCTTTGATGGAATTTTGAAGTGGAGTAAACTCTTTCATGTGGGCTACTCGAAACTCCTGAATCTTGGCTTTTTGGTCATTGGTGAGCTTGGGAATCATGTTTTCCATCCCAGCGCACATGGGTGCCTTCATCTGCCTTTGATTCATTGGTTGTGCAGAAACACTTGCTGAGCTGATTAACAGTGCCGCAACGAACATTGTAGCAATGTATAACGATTTTGTTTTCATGACTTTAAAATTATTATGTGAAACATTAAATGATTTTGAATTTAGTTATTGGGCCGATTCATCATGCCGTGTCCATTTCTCCCGTGCCGCATTGGTCTGCGCTGTGAGGGGTCGTCAAACTGAAGGAGCAGCTGTTGCTGTTGGACCGAGCAGTATGGCTTCATCGTTAGAAAATGCTTTACCGTTAGGCCCTTCATTTGAGCGTAGGTGGCTCCAATTTGGGTTAACAATTGGTTAATCCGGTTGGTGTCCGGCTTATCCTGAAGCAACTCCATGTGCAGTTGCTGGTGAATGTCGCGCATGTTGTCCATGGTTGTGCGGGTTTGCACCATAAATTCTTGCCTTGTTTGCTTCATCCGCTGCATTTGATCGGGGGTGAATTTCGCATCCCTGAACTGTTGCCCCATGGTTTGCCTTGACCTAACTCCCCAATCGCCATCGAAGGGATGGAAAAAAATGGTGGCAATGGTTGCAATGTTGGTGGCTATTAGCACCAGCACAGTAATTGAGAGTAGTCTTATTTTCTTTTCTATAGTCATGGCGTGATGGTGTTACTGATCGTTGTTGGTAAAGATGTAGTCGTCCATAGGAGTAGAGTAGGAGGCCTGCTGAAGGGTGATTTCAGAGGTGGCGGTGGCGCTAAGAGTGCCAGTGCCAGAGTAGGTAGTGTTGCCAATCATAAGTCCGAGCATAATACCTGCAGCAATGGAGGCTACTGCGGTGTACCAGTGGATGGGACGAATGGTTAACGACCGCTGGCCTTCCTTTAACACCTTCTCCATTATCTTCGATTGAAGAAAGAAGGGTGGAGCAACGCTTTTTTCTCTGGCTATTTCACCAAGAAGCTGCACAACCATTGCAAACCTTGCGGAGCAGCTTTGGCAACTCTCCATGTGCGAGGCAACCTCGGCAACCGGTTGGGTGATTCCGGTATCCAGCATTTCTTGCAGCTCGTTATTGAATTCTTGGCAGTTCATTGTAGTGAATTTTATGATTAGACAACTTCATTATTAAAAACTTGCGCGTTCAGGAAATTTTTTCGATGGTGGTGATGATTTTTTTTCTGGCGCGAAATATTAAGGACTCCACCGCCGAAACCGATAGCTTCATCACCTCAGCAATTTCGGCATAGCTGAGTTCGTCGTATTTGCTTAGGGTGAAGGCCACTCGCTGGTTTTCGGGTAGTCTACCTAGCGTTGCCTGCAGAATTTCAACCTGCTGCTCCTCCTCCATGTTTTCTTGGGCATTAGGGCTATTGTCTTGCAATAGGTCGGTAGGATTCTGGTTTCCTTGAAAGAGGCCGTCCACGCTTTGCACCACCCACGACCGCTTTTTCTTTTTCAACAAGTTGAGCGATTTGTTTATGGTGATTCGGTAGAGCCATGTGGCAAAGCTGGAGTTGTTTCGAAAGCTGGCAAGCGAGCGAAATGCTTCCAAAAATACATCTTGGGTTATATCCTCAGCATCGGAATGGTTATGCAGTAATCCCATTGCAGTGTTGAATACTCGATGCTGATGTTCGGTGACCAGCTGTGCAAACTGCTCTGGTTCACCCTCGAGTACTCTTTTAATCAACAGCTCTTCCTGCATAAAATAGCTCAATTTCTAATTTAGACCACCAATTCAAAAAAAACTTGCGCGAAAGGGTTTACTAATACAAAAAAAATAATGAAACTTGTAACGTGAATTGGAACAACGCATTTTGCATTTCACCATAAATGTAACCTTTAAATACACCAAACGCTAATTGCGCTGACATGGGGATAAGGTATAAAATTTTGAGCGGCTTTGTGCTTATGGGGTTGATGTTGCTGATTTCGGGAGCCATGTCGATGTACCTGCTGACAACGCTGGGGAAATCGGTCTCAGGATTGCTGCAGAACAACTATAGAAGCATTGAGATTTCGAAGCAGATGCTCAATTCGCTGGAGATGGAAAATTCCGGTGTTCTTGATATCATGATTGGGAATGTGGACAAAGGTATGAGCCAGGTAAATGCCGGGCGTGAGCAGTTTGACGCAGACATTAAGGCGGCCATAGGAAATCTCACCCTCGCTGGTGAAAAGGAGTCGGTGGATTCCATCCGGGTGTCGCATCAAAAGCTAGTGGAACTGTTTGCAAACCTTCCAGAGCGCGCAAAACGTCAGGAACTCGACCGCATGTGGTATGTAAAGGAGCTGAACCCCGCATACAACGAGGTGGCAAAAACCGTTAAGGTGCTTATGACAATTAACGAGGCTGCCCTTTTTACCAATGCATCCAACCTCGAACATGGCGCTTATCGAGCCATCATGCCCGGTGTTATTGCCATAGCGGCTGGTATTTTTCTGACCATTCTCTTCAACTACTTTTTAATCCACTACCTGGTGGCCCCCATAATAAGAATCACTCGAGGTGTAGATGATTTTGTAAGGCTTAAAATTCCATTCGATGTAAGCATCGAAACCAAAGACGAGATAAGTAAGCTCCGAGAGGCCATATTGAGCTTAATTTCTTTGGTGAAAAAGGTGCAGAAAAACTAGCAAGCAAGGATTTATATGAGGTGGCATATTGTAATACGAACAGTCGGAATGGTGCTGCTGTTTAATGCAGCATTCATGATAATAGCTTCGTTAATTTCTCTCTACAACAACGATAGCGGATTCTTTCCCCTATTGTTGAGCGCGCTGGTTACCATTGTTATTGCAGTGTTTCCGCTAGTATTTGTTCCATATACCACCGACCTGAACAACAAGGAGGGCTATGCCATTGTGGTACTTAGCTGGATTTTTTCGTGCCTAGTTGGAATACTGCCATACGTGATTTGGGGAGGTGAATTCACCTTAACCAACGCGTGGTTCGAAAGCGTTTCAGGCTATACAACCACCGGATCCACCATCCTGAACAATATTGAGGCACTTCCCCCAGGACTGCTTTTTTGGCGTGCGTCAACTCACTTTATTGGGGGTATTGGGGTAGTGCTGTTTGCCCTAGTGGTGATGCCGGCCTTTGGAAAGCTCAAAACTTCCCTATCCAAAATTGAGCTATCTCCGCTGGCTAAGGATAACTTTCGATACCGTGCCAACAAGACCATGCAGATTATCTTTATGGTTTATATGGGGCTAACCATCAGCGAAACGTTTCTTTTGAAGTGGGCAGGCATGTCGTGGCTCGATGCTGTATGCCATGCCTTTGCTACCATCGCTACCGGAGGATTTAGCACCAAAAACCTGAGTATCGCCTTTTTTAACAGCCCCACAATTGAGGTCATCATCATCATATTTATGTTCCTTTCGGGCCTTCACTTTGGGTTGATATACTCTACGGTGATGCTCCACCGGAACAACCTGTTTCACTCGTCAGTAGCCCGCTACTACTTTTTCTCCATGCTCATTGGTGTGGCAGTGGTGACCATCAACGTGCATAGCTCAGTTTACCCAACGTGGCTTGAATCGTTGCGCTATTCATCCTTTCAGGTCGTCTCGGTGGGCACAACCACCGGATTTGCCAACGCCGACAGCTCCATTTGGCCACCGTTTTCCATACTGGTGATGCTCTTTTTTATTCTGCAGTGTGCATGCTCCGGCTCTACCTCCGGTGGTATTAAGGTGGATAGGGTGGTGATTTTCTTTCAGACACTGAAACGTCAGCTGAAAAAGCTGCAGCATCCCAACGCGGTTATTCCGGTGAGGGTTAATCACATTACCCTTGACGAGGACTTGGTTGCAGGAACGGTACTATTTATAGCACTCTACATTCTCATAGTCTTTGCCTCCACCGTATTCCTATCTATCCTGGGTGTGGATATTTTGTCAGGATTTTCGGCCTCGGCTGCCTGTATGGGCAACGTGGGACCCGGTTTTGGTATGGTGGGCTCCATGACCAACTTTAGCCTTATTCCCGATGTGGGCAAGTTGGTGCTCTCGCTCGATATGCTCCTTGGCCGTATGGAAATTTACGGGTTATTACTGCTATTCCTAATTAAATCGTGGCGCTAGAGCAAGCGTATCACATCTCTATTTTCATCAGTCATTTTATTGTAAAACGCCTACGAAGTATTAATTCTGACGGGATGAACGACTTTTCCTTCCTTGTTTAAAACGTTTGTTCTCTTTATTACAAAGAAAACTCAACAAAACGTTGACTCTCACTGTTTACACTGAAGTAACCCAAAATCTAAAACAGTGTATCGACTAAACTCTTCACTATTGTCACATTCTGAAGAATTTCAGAAAAACTTTTCCGAGAATATTGCGGCAGTTGAGCTGTTCAGGAACCGGTTACGCGAGGTGGTGTTTCGAGATTCCGATAAGGCGGTAGTAAGGCATAAGGAACGCGGAAAACTGCTAGCCCGTGACAGAGTTCAGCTGCTTATTGATGAGGGAACAGCATTTCTCGAACTTTCAGCCCTTGCCGCCAATGGTCAGTATGACGATAACTTTCCCTCTGCTGGTCTCATTACAGGTATTGGCGTGATTCACGGCCGAGAAACGGTGGTGGTGGCTAACGATGCCACGGTGAAGGGCGGTACCTACATACGTGAGACTATAAAGAAGCATCTGCGTGCTCAGGAAATTGCCTTGGAGAATAATCTTCCCTGCGTTTACCTAGTAGATTCCGGCGGAGTCTTTCTTCCGGAGCAGGACCGTGTGTTTCCCGACCGCGACGACTTTGGACGGATATTCTACAATCAGGCTCGGCTTTCGGCTCAGGGAATACCTCAAATTTCGGTGGTTATGGGCTCCTGCACTGCTGGTGGCGCCTACATACCTGCCATGAGCGACGAAACTATCATTGTAAGAAATCAGGGAACCATATTTATTGGTGGTCCACCGCTGGTGAAGGCCGCCACTGGCGAAGTGGTAACTGCCGAGGAGCTTGGAGGAGGTGTGGTTCACACATCAATTTCTGGCGTTGCCGACCATCTGGCCGAGAATGATGCACATGCCATTGAGATATGTCGAAATATATTTGAAAGTTTACCATCTCCACTGCGGCAGGAGATGGACTGGCAGGAGCCGGAACCGCCTCATTTTTCAGAGGAAGAGCTTTATGGCGTTTTCCCATTCGACCTCAAACGTGGATTTGACGTTCGGGAGGTCATTGCTCGCATTGTGGATGGTAGCCGATTCCATGAATTCAAGGAGAGCTATGGGACAACCCTAGTTACCGGTTTTGCGCGCATAATGGGTTTTCAGGTTGGAATTATTGCCAATAATGGTTTTTTGAATTCGGAAAGTGCTCTAAAGGGGGCGCATTTTATTGAACTCTGCACCTGGCGCAAAACGCCCATCGTTTTTCTACAAAATATTACCGGCTTTATTGTTGGTAAGAAGCACGAGCATGGAGGCATTGCCCGCGATGGAGCTAAGATGATACACGCGGTGGCCAACGCATCTGTTCCGGTATTTACCGTGGTGATTGGTGCCTCCTATGGTGCCGGTAACTATGCTATGGCCGGAAGGGCCTTTAATCCACGGCTGCTATTTATGTGGCCAAACGCTAAGATTGCCGTGATGGGTGGCGAACAGGCCGCCAACGTTATGGTTTCGGTAAAGGAGGAGCAGCTAAAGTCGCGCGGATTAGAGCTGCCCTTGGAGGATGCTACGGCCATACGCAACGAAATTCTGCATAAATATGAGGTGGAGAGTTCGGCCTACTACAGCACGTCGAGGCTTTGGGACGATGGGGTAATTGACCCTGCCGATACGAGGAAAGTGCTGGCGTTGGGCATTGCTGCCTCATTAAACAGGCCTTTTGGTAAACCTCAATTTGGAATCTTTAGGATGTAAAAATATGGAAGCAAATGTTGAGCTACAGCACAACGGAGCGATATGCACGTTGTGGCTAAACGACCCTGATTCGAGAAATGCCTTAAGTCCGGCATTGGTTCATGAGTTTACTCAGGCGTTGGAGACGGTGCTAAACGACCATTCTGTAAGGGTATTGGTTGTTAGAGGTAGAGGCGATGGCTTCTGTTCGGGAGCCAACCTATCGTCGTTTGCTAAGACGGGGAAGCCTGAAATGGAGTTGGAGGTGCTGAAGGAGAGCCGAGCGCTTGCCAACCTTTTCTACCAGCTAAACCACCTATCTAAACCCGTTGTTACGGTAGTTCATGGCTATGCCTTTGGTGGGGCACTTGGCCTTATCGCCGCTTCGGATTACACTCTTGTTGAGGAGAAGATAGTAATGTCGTTCAGCGAGGTTAGGCTGGGGTTGGTTCCGGCGACTATTATGCCCTATGTAGCCCAACGACTTTCGGCAGGTAAGATGCGTGAGCTGATGCTAACTGGGCAGAGATTTTCCAGCGAGGAGGCGTTTACTTTGGGCCTTGTTTCGGAGGTTGCCGCCAACGAAAAAGTGGAGGAACGGTTAAATAAAGTGTTAAAAGATCTACTATCCGGAGCCCCCAACGCTCAAACTACCTGCAAAACCCTTATCGCTGAAACGCGCTGCAACCATTCGTTTGTTCAAATGGCCGATGCCACTTCGCGAATTCTTGCCGAGATGCGGCTTGGGGAGGAGGCAAGAGAGGGCATCAGCGCATTTTTGGAAAAGAGAAAAGCCACTTTTAACCGCAGCGATGAACTTTAATAAGCCTCATTAGTTTCTATTCCTATGATTTCAAAATTGCTCATTGCAAACCGGGGCGAAATTGCCCTTCGCATAATAAGAACTGCGAAGAACATGGGTATTTCTATGGTTGCTATCTATTCCGATGATGAGGGTTTTCCGCTGCATGCAGCACAGGCCGATGAGTCTTTTTCGCTCGGTGCCGGTTCGTTGAAGGAGACCTACCTTAACATAGAGAAAATTATTTCGGTGGCTACCCGCTCTGGCGTAGATACCATCCATCCCGGCTATGGATTTTTGTCGGAGAACGCCCACTTTGCAGAAGCTGTTGAGTTGGCTGGGTTCTCCTTTGTTGGTCCAACCCCCGCATCCATACGAACATTGGGGAATAAGCTCGAGGCGAAGAGCATGGCTCAGAAAGTTGGTATTCCAACACTCCCGTCTGCTTCTGGAACGCTCGAAGAGATTATCACTCTAGCCGATAAGATGGGGTATCCCGTGCTGGTTAAGCCTGCCGGAGGAGGAGGTGGAAAAGGCATGCACATTGCACTTAGTGCAAACGACATTAAGGCATTGCTCGAAAGGGCCATGCGAGAGGCCAGTTCATCCTTTGGAAACGCGGAGATTTACCTTGAGAAGTTTGTTCCGGGAGCACGCCACGTGGAGGTTCAAATTGTGGGTGACGGTAAGGGTAACATAATTCACCTCTTCGATAGGGAGTGTAGCATACAGCGTCGCTACCAGAAAATTGTGGAGGAGGCTCCTTCGCCCACCTTAAATAACGTTCAGAGAGATAAAATTACCCGTTACGCCATAGCCCTTGCTGCTGCCGTTGGTTACCGAAGTGCAGGAACCATTGAATTTATTCTTGATCAGCAGGGTAACATCTTCTTCTTGGAGATGAACACGCGCATTCAGGTGGAACATCCGGTAACGGAGATGGTTACTGGGATAGATATTGTAAAGTTGCAGCTTGAGGTGGCCATGGGACAGGGCCTTTCGGTTACACAGAAGGATATTAAAATTGAAGGACATGCCGTAGAACTTCGGTTGTATGCTGAGGATCCAGAAGATGATTTTACTCCGGCTACAGGGGTAATTTCCGGCTTTAAATTTCCGGCGTTCTCATGGTTGAGACTGGAGCACGCCATGCAAGCGGACGAAAAGGTTACCGGGTTGTTCGACCCCATGCTCTGCAAGATTATTACCCATGGCGAAAATCGAAGCCTGGCAATTACCCGTATGCAATCAGTGTTAAGAGGTAGTTACTTGCATGGTATTACAAGCAATCTGGGATTTTTGGACCACATTCTTCATTCTTCGCTCTTTATTTTAAATACCATTTCGGTAGACACTGCCGGCATTCTGGCCACCGAGTATGCTACCGAACGGTATCTGCCCGATGAGGTGGTGCTTGGTTATACTATTGCGCGACTCTATCATAATTCAAATGCGGTTCGTCTCGATGTTAACATTCAACCCGTTTGGAGAAGTTTTGGTGCTTGGGAGGCCTTAAAACGTTTGGCATTTAATCACAATGAAAGCTATCTTGAGACTTTTCCTACCTATCGAGGGGGTAAGGTTATCAGCATTGGTTTTGGTGACAAGGAGATACCGATTTCTGCCTATCTGCTCCACGATGGTTCCTCCCTGTCGATGACTTTGGATAGTAGGGTGGTTACAATGCACTACACCCTGCATTCATGGGGTGTTTCGCTCACTTACAATGGTCGCCTATTCCGAATTATGCATGCCCAACATCTCTCTGAAGGAAATCGTAAGCCCAAGGCTACGCGACCGGAAACGGGAGAACGTATGGTTATTTCTCCCTTACATGGGCGAATTATCAGCCTACCGGTGAAGGAGGGCGAGGTAGTTGAGTCTGGCTCTACTCTCATGATTATTGAGGCCATGAAGATGGAAAACCTGATTGCTTCGCCACAGCGTGCCAAGATTGGCAAGGTGCTGGTTCGCGAAATGGAGCAGGTTTCCGATGGTTCAGAACTTATTGTTTTAGAAAAACTTTAGCATATATGGAATATCAACTTACAAGCAAGCACGAGGAGATTCGTGAGAAGGT
>Ga0307375_10003191_pt1 | contig 16274 bp, 18 predicted proteins | sample TR1MG_FD_202531 | JGI IMG/M metagenome (GOLD analysis project Ga0307375, IMG submission 202531) | Soil microbial communities from Risofladan, Vaasa, Finland - TR-1 | ecosystem: Environmental > Terrestrial > Soil > Coastal area > Acid sulfate soil | place: Finland: Risofladan, Vaasa | collected... | reverse complement strand
TGTGTATGAAGAAATACAAAAAGCACATTCTGCAGCGCCATGGCGAATGGAAGTCCCTGAATGACCGACAATGCGAGCAGAAACGCGACGAACGCGACAAGGAAAACCGCGATGAACCTGAATCTACTGATCTTCCGAAGCACCAGGATTCCACCGAGCACGACCAGGGGAAGCAACACAATGTTGCCGACCCACCATGATGAGTACAGGTGAAAGACCAGGTCGCTCACGAAGATACCGAACGCCGCGGGATTGAAGATGTGCTGCTTTCGAATTGCAATCAGGTACTTCGATGCGATCGCGAAGAGCCCCGCGAGCGCGAAGATTCCCGCTTTTTGGGGATCGCTTGCAACCGACACCGGTCCGCTTATCAGCGCAAGAATAAGCGCGGTGATCAGCGAGGACTCGGGGTTGCTGTGCACGGCAAAAAGGCGCGACAACAGCCAGTTCGCCCCATAACAGACGATCAGGTAGATTGCGGTGGTCGATAGAATCGCGAGCGGCTTTACCGGCACTGCACCAAAAAGGCTCATGATAAACGCAAAGCCGAGTATCGCCGAAAGATAGTACAGGAGGAGCCGGTACATGGTGAATCTGTTCAGAAAGCTATCGATAAGTTTGATCATGACGCAAGGTACCTCGCAAAGCCTGGTGTGAATGTCGCTATTCCCGCAAGATCGACCATATAGCCTTCGCAGGTGGGAATGCTTGCAATGAACTCAATTCCGCCTTCTCCCATCGCAAACGCTGCAGTTGCAAGTCGGTCGGCCTCGTAGACGTTTGGCGCGACGATCGTCATGCTGGCAATAGCGTTTGCGCGGGTCCCTGACAGCGGGTTGTAGATGTGATTGCCGCGTATATAGGTGCCTGAGGTTGCAACGCCGCGGTTTTCGAGCGCCATGACCCGAATGATGGTGTTCGGGTCGAACGGGTTGCGCAAACCGATCTGCCACGGACCTGAGCCGGTTTCATGCCCGCGCACCTCCATGTCACCGCCCGCGTCGACACAGTAGCTGTCGAGCCCGCGCGCATCCAGGAGGTGGGCGGCACGGAGGATACTCCACCCCTTGACGAGACCTGAGGGATTGAAGTGACCGTCGAACCAGACATCGAAGTAGCCGTCGGTGATTCGCTTCGTATCCTCCGAAAGGCGGATGATCTCCTGCATGTCCGGGCTTGCCGCATCGGGCTTGAGCTCGCCACGGTCTATACGGCTCACCTCACTGTCAGGTTTGTAGGGACTGAACCGCTCGTCAACTGTGCGAAAGTAGTCAAAAAGCTCGGTGGCCGCGGCGTCCGGATCGGTGCACTGTCCGGCCGGAATCACCACGGTGATCGGCATGCCCATGATGAGCTCAGTGCGGCTGAACTTTCCTGTTGAGAAAGCGGCCTCGCTCATGCGCCTGCCTGGGAAAGAGCGTTAGAAAGCGACTTCACGAACGCTTCGCTGCTCAGGGTCGCTCCTGAAATGAGACTTATGTTCGAGCTCTGCGCCTGCACCGCCTCCTGGACGAGGTAGGGCATCGCTATGCTGTTGATGTACTGTGAGGTTCCGTTGTCGTTCGGATGCTCGATCACCTGTACGTCCGTGATCTGTCCGTTCGTCACGACAGCCGCGACCTTTACGTATCCGTAGTAAGCGTATTCGCGGCTTCCGGTGTAGGTGCCGTCGCTCATGCCGACGGTTATGGCGGCCGCACTCGCGGCATTCGGGGATCGCCGGGTTGCTACAGCAAGTGCTGCACTGGTCGCCTGGCCGCGAGTTCCGGAAACTACAGCCACGGGCTGGCGAACACTGGACCGCCTGTTCTGCATCATCAGCGTCACGGACTCCGCCGGACGAAGAAGATAGGAAAACGCCCCGATGCCAATTCCTGCTGCAAGGGCGGAACCGAGTGCAATTTTCGAAAGTCTCCGAGTCATGTTTATCCTCCGCAAATTGTGGTGTTGCATAGGTATATTAGGCAGGCCAGATGAAGAAACCATGAAGCTGCGGCCTCACCTGCTTTTATGCTGCAGGGAATCGAAGCGTAATCGTCGTGCCACTTCCCGGTTCACTCTGCGCCACAAGCGACCCACGGTGCTCGGTCATCGTTGTGCGTGCTATCGTCAAGCCGAGTCCGGCGCCCCCCGCGTGCGTCGTCCTCGCCCTGTCCCCCCGATAGAAGGGTTCGGTTATGTGCGGCAGATCACCGGGCGCAATGCCTATGCCGGTGTCGCTGACGGCAAGCTCTACGTGGTTACCGGTCCTGCGTGTTCGAACCCGGATCGAGCCCCCCGCATGCGTGTAGTTGAGCGCGTTCTCGACGATGTTGAACAACGCCCTTTCGATATTCGAAGGGTTGCCGCGAATATGCGTGTGTCCTTCGGTACTGATTTCGAGCCGCACGCCCTCGCTTGTCGCGCGTGTTTTCATCTTCCGGGCAACCGACTGAGCGAGGTCGCTCAGATCCAGATTAACCATCTCAGCCTTCGCGGGACGGTGCTGCGTTCGCGGACGGACCAGAGACATCATCTGTTCGACCATAATCGACATCCGCCCTATCTCCTCAAGCGAGCTTTCGATGACTCCGCGTGCCTCATCGGCCGAAAGATCGTCACCCCGGAGCGCAACCTCGGCCTCGGTGCGCATCACCGCGAGCGGAGTACGCAGATCGTGAGCAGCGTTCGCGAAGAATTGCTGCTCGGCTTCGATTGAGTCCTTGATCGGAGTAAGAGTGCGGCCGGCGAGCACGTAGCTCAGGCTGCCTGCAACGATGATGGTAATGATATCGCCGATGATGATTGCCCGACCGAGGTCCTGCACGTAATCATTCAGACTCGGCCGAATCTCCAGCGGCCTGGCAAGGTCAGCGCGGTGGTGGTGCTCGATTCGCTCGACATTGTAGGAGTGAACCGAGTAGAGAGAGGAGCTGAAGACCAGCACAATGGCTGCAATAATGCCAAGGTATACCAGTGTGAGCTTTATGCGCGCCCAGCGAAACGGCTCAGCTGTTAAGGCGGTACCCCACTCCTCGAATTGTCTCGATAACCTCTTCATCGCGCACTCCCGACAACTTTTTCCTCAGGTTCTTCACATGTACGTCTATCACGTTGCTGAATCCGTCAAACTCGAAATCCCACAGACTGTTCGTAATCTGCTCGCGGGTCAAGACCTGTCCCGGATGGCGGAGAAAAAGTTCGAGAAGCCGGTATTCTTTGACGGTGAGGGTCAATTCGACCCCTGCGGCCTTCACCACCCGATCAGTAGTATTGAGCTCGATGCCTCCGACCTGAAGAACCACAGCAGCCCGCTCCCGCGGCCTGCGGGAAAGCGCGCGGATTCGCGCGGAGAGCTCATCGAAGGAAAATGGTTTGGGCAGATAATCATCGGCTCCCGCATCCAGCCCCTCCACCCTATCGGCAACTCCGTCCCGTGCGGTAAGCATCAGGATCGGTACATGATTCCCTGAGGCTCGCACGTTTCGACAGACAGTCTTGCCGTCGACTATCGGCAGCATAATATCGAGAATTGCCAGATCAAACTCATCCCGCAGCCGCTCGAGCAGCTCCTGCCCCTCTTTTCCGTCGTGTGCCAGGTCAACCGCATAACCTTGCTGCTGTAACCCTTTCTTGAGAGATGCCGCGAGTTTCTGGTTGTCCTCGATAATGAGAATTCGCATAGTACGATATCAAGATAACAGGGGAACCCCAAAAAAGCTATCGAACAGTTCAGCCGCGGAATCTCGGAATTCTCACATCCGTTCGATTCTTCGGTACGTTCACAATCCGTTCACAACCCAATCGTAACCTGTAGATGTTGCAACAATCAAAATCAAGGGACGAGGAGACACACGATGAATCGAAGTACAGTGAGAAAAACAGTTGCCGCTGCCGCGGTGCTTGCGTTTGTGCTTGCAGGATCGGGAATCGCATTTGGACAGAACTGGGGACCGGGCATGATGTATGGAAATAATGACAATAGTCAGGGTTACGGTCCCGGTATGATGGGCGGCGGCTACGGCGGTGGTCCTGGCTACGGACGGGGCATGAATGGCCCAGGCTACGGTGGAGGTCCTGGTTACGGACGCGGCATGATGGGCGGCGGCTACGGCCCCGGTATGGCATTCGATCAGGACGGGCCGGGGTTCGACAGCGCGGCGCAGCACACCGGGACGCGAATCGACGCATCCCGTATCAACACCGTCGTAGAAGGTTACCTGGCGACTCTGCCCGGCAAGGAACTTCAGATTGCCGAAATTGTCGACTTCCAGTACAACTACTATGTACGGGTCAAAGAGAAAGGATCCACGACCTACTCGCTGGAGCTGCTCGTAAATCCCTATTCAGGGAGAGTTTTTCCGATCGGCGATGGACGCCGGGTGAATGGCAATGACTTTCCGCGGGGAGCCCGTGGACCATGGGCAGGGGGCCCGGGCGCATATTCTGGAACGACGAACCAGACGGCGCAGAAAGTTACAGCTGGCGAGGCGCAGAAGATAGCGGCCGACTACGTGAAGCGATTCTCCCCGAACGACTCGGTCACCGGTGAGGCGCAGTTCCCTGGTCACTACTCAATGTTCATCACCGACAACGGAAAGATTGTGGGGGTTGTAAGTGTCGACGCGTCCTCCGGCACGGCGTTCTACCACCGCTGGCTGGGAACATTTCTCAAAACCGTAAAATAGGAGGGTTGATCACGTCAACCGCACCGACCAACTCAATTCTTGTAGTTGACGACGAGCCGAAGATAGTTCGGCTCGTCGAGTCATATCTTGCGCGTGAGGGGTTCACGGTTTTTCAGGCGACAGACGGTCCGGCGGCGCTGCGAATGTTCCGAAGCCAGACGCCAGACCTCATCGTGCTTGACCTGCACCTGCCGGGACTCGATGGCACAGATGTTGCACGGGCAATCCGTCGTGAGTCGAAGGTGCCGATCATCATGTTAACAGCCCGGGCCGACGAATCGGACAAATTGACCGGACTCGACCTTGGTGCCGACGACTATGTCACGAAGCCGTTCAGTCCGCGTGAACTGGTGGCCAGGGTCCGTGCGGTACTGCGCAGAACGCAAGATCCGCATGGTGAGCGCAAAGGTGCTGAAACGATTCACGTAATCGATCTCGAAATTGACAGCGGCGCACACGAGGTGCGGCGGGGAACCGAGGTGATATCACTTACCTCCTATCAGTTCGACCTCCTTGCCGCTCTTGCGCGGAATCCGGGTCAGGTCATGAGCCGCGACCAGCTTCTTGAAGTGCTGTCGGAGCACGACGCAGCGCCTTTCGACAGAACCGTTGACGCGCATATGAAGAACCTCCGCAAAGCGCTCGGCGACGACGCCGCCGCGCCCCGGTACATCGAAACAATTCGCGGTGTAGGCTACCGACTCCTACAGGGAAACTGAACAGATGCTGAAAAGCCTGAGAGGAAAGCTCATTGCGCTCTTTGCACTTCTGGTTATCTCTGGCGCCGCGGTAACGCTCATTGTCACCACTCTCAACACCCGCAACCAGTTCAATCGGTACGTTGCCGCAAGTGATCTGCGTCGCGCAGGGACTCTCGCTGACATCCTTGCCGCGTACTACGAATCCAACGGCGGCTGGAGTGGCGTCGACCGGCTCCTCGAGCCGCGGCTTCTGGGCCCCGAGCGGGGAGCCATGGGACAGATGATGTCCTCGATGATGCCTCGCGGCAATGCCGCCGAGCGCGGGCCGGCCGCGGGCCAATTCCGGTATCGGCAATTCAGACCGGGAGAGTCGGGACAGCCTGCCCCGGTCATGCCGCCAAACACGGGCGGTCAGCCGGACATTCCAGGTCCTCCGAACAGACCAGGATTCGAGCGCATCGTGCTTGCCGGTGCAGACGGCGCCGTAATCGTGGACACCAATCAGGAAGCGGGACCCGTGCCTTCGCCGGCAGTGATCCGCAACGGCTACCCGGTCACCGTCAATGGAACGATTGTCGGCCGCGTTATGGTCGGATCGATGATTGATAGCTCCTTCAGTCCCCAGGAGCGCGGCTTCCTTCAGTCGGTCGGCTTCGGCGTGATCATCTCATCGCTCACCGTCGCCCTGCTTGCGACAGTTCTTGGCGCCCTGTTCCTCTCAGGCATCACCCGCCCGCTCCGACTGCTCACCCGGGCGGCAACCGGCATGGCTGCAGGCAGGCGGAATGTTCCGATTCCCCGCATCTCAGACGATGAGGTCGGCCGCCTCGCGGCCTCCTTCGCCAACATGCAGCTGACCATCGAACGGGAAGAACAGGCGCGACAGAAACTGTTCCGGGATATTGCACACGAGCTGCGGACCCCGGTCACCCTCATCCAGGGGGAGCTTGAGGCAATGATCGACGGCGTCTACAAAACCGATGAGGCTGCTCTCCGATCGCTGCTCGAAGAAGCGAAGTTTCTCTCGCGGCTCATCGGTGATGTCCAGCTGCTTGCCGCACTCGATGCCGAAGAACTGAACTTCACCCCTGAGCTCACCTCACCCGCTGATTTGCTGCAGCAGGCAGTACGGAGATTCCAGGCGGCGTTCGATGCGCGGGGAGTCCGCGCCGTGATCAGCCTGGAAGAGGATCTGCCGGAACTCGAGATCGACCGGGCACGCATCGTTCAGGTCCTCGACAACCTGCTGACCAATGCGCTCGTGCATGGCGGTGAGGTGCACACCATTACCGTGGAAGCCGCGCGCATGGATGGCGCCTCCGGCAAGTTGCCAGCTCTTGCCATCCGAGTCTCGGATGACGGTCGTGGAATAGCCTCGGAGGAGATGGACCGCATATTCGACAGGCTCTACCGGGTTGAAGACAGCGGTCGGCCGAAAGAGGCAGGTCGGCCGGGAAGCGGTCTGGGCCTCGCAATTTCGCGGCGGATAGTAGAGGCGCACAGCGGGAGGATCACTGTGGCGAGTCAGGCTGGAGCGGGAACGACATTTACGATGATTCTCCCGCTCCGCCGTCACGTTTGAACGCCCTAGATACCGACCCGCTTCATTCCCTGAGCATCGTAGCGGGTACCTGCGGCAGCGCCTGGAGGCATCAGCCGGTCAAGAAGCGCGAGTTCCTCAGCGCTCAGCACGACTTCGGTTGCGGCAATATTGTCGCGCAGATACTGGTCGCGGCGCGTTCCCGGAATCGGAATGATGTCATCGCCGCGGGAGAGCACCCATGCCAGGGCGAGCTGCGCAGTCGTCACCCGCTTGCTCTTTGCAAGTTCTTCGATCTTTGCAACAAGTTCGAGATTGTGCGCGATATTCTCGTCGCTCATCCGCGGGTTGAAACGCCTGAAGTCCTTCGCATCCAGTTCCTTCGAATCCCTGATAGTACCGGATAGAAATCCACGTCCAAGAGGACTGTAAGCGACGAATGCGATTCCGAGCTCTCTGCAGGTGTCAAGAATGTCGCCTTCGGCATCGCGCGACCAGAGCGAGTATTCGGTCTGCAGCGCGGCGATCGGATGCACCTTCGCCGCCCGCCTGATTGTCTGAGCGGACGCCTCCGAGAGGCCGAGGAACCTCACCTTACCGGCCTTCACGAGGTCCGCCATTGCTCCTACCGTCTCCTCAATCGGAGTCTCCGGGTCAACACGATGCTGATAGTAGAGGTCTATCACGTCCACATTCAGGCGCTTGAGGCTCATGTCGCACGCGGACTTCACGTAATCCGGTTTGCCGCTTATCCCGAGGTGAGCGCCATTTATGCTGCGGATGTTCCCGAACTTGGTCGCGATGACCACTTTGTCGCGCTTTCCGCGGAGCGCGTGCCCGACAATGATCTCGTTGTGACCAACACCATACATATCCGCGGTGTCGAAGAAGTTGACCCCGAGGTCGATTGCGCGGTGAATGAGCGAAATCGAGTCATCGTCGTCGGACTTGCCGTAGAACTCTGACATTCCCATGCAGCCGAGCCCGATCGCGGAGACCGTCACACCCGTCGAACCAAGTTTTCGATGTTTCATGTCTTTTAACATACTGACTCTGCGCCGCAGCAGACAAATCTCAGCCGAATTACCTCGCGGACACCGGGCAAACTGAGTTTCGCGGTTCGGGAGAAACCGCCGGTCTGTCCGACCAGCACCGAGTAGGATTTCGTCGCAAGCTCTGCCGTCATGTGCGGCACGTGAGTCTCGAGCACCTTCAATGCTCCGTCGCGATTCGCCGGATCGTAGAGCCATGCAAGCCCGCGCCGATACGCCCGGATGTAACCGGCAAGCTCGGCAGCATGCTTCACAGCCCAAGCTCTGCGCGCAGCCCCGACTACACCCTGGTAGTGGCGCAGATCGTCAATTGCGTATCCGAGCGGATGGAATCCGTGTGCCTGTGAGAGTATGTCAAAGGGCGTCACGAGCAGAGTGCCGGAGAACTTCCCCGAAAGCAGTGCGTTCCATCGTTCAAGAACTCCGCCTGCGCTCTGCAGACGGTAGTCATTCCGGGAAAGACCATGATCGGCGAGCATCTGTTCCAGGACGAACGCGTAGCCGGTGGTCAGGGCGTCAACTGCGAGTGCTTTTCCCTTCAGGTCTGCGTAGCTTCGAACACTATCGGGAACTACGATACTCAGGAATCCATCATCGCCACCCATGAACGCAAACAGATCGGGTGAACCTGAAACCTTCGCCTCGCCCTGGCCGGCATCGTAGGCGACCACGTTATCGAAGGCCGTCATGGCGATGTCATACTTTCCATCCATCAGGTTGGTTATCTGGTATACCGATGACGGCGTCGGAGTAAGATCCACCGCGAGCCCCTCGTCGCCGAAGTAACCCTCTTGCTGCGCCGCCCAGATCGGCCAGTTGAACCCTCCCGGGAAGACGATGACCCGTACGGGCTGCAACGCATGAGCTGCGACAGGCGCTGCGAGGAGACCACAAACCGAGAGTACGATCAATATAGCCCTATTACTCATTCAATCTCCCTGATGCAGGATTAATCCTACCTTACTCAATTGAGGTAATTATTTCAACGTCGGGTGAAGCCGACGGATAAAGCCGACAGGTCTTCGATTGGCGGTCAGTGGATGAGTCGGTGAATGATCGTGTCCGCGATTAGGCCAAGTACAAAGAAGGCACCAAACCGGCGCGTGAAGACAAATGCCGATGCGACGAACCAGAGCGGCCAGGCGCTCTCCGGATAGGATTCCGGTCTCTCCGCCGGCCGTGGTTTCCGGTACATCGGAAGCACGATCCGGAAGAGGGATGGCAGCGAAAGCAGAACAATGGCCATGACCGGGGTGAAATAGCCGGTGAACACGAGGTAGCCGGTCGCGACAAACTCGAGCACGATGAGCGCAACGGCAACCACCCGTGCGGACTTCTCGCCAATGACGACAGGCAGCGTGAAGACTCGCTGGCGCCGATCGACATCGTACTTGTCGATATGCTTTCCCATGAGTGTCGCGGTCACGCCGAGCGCGAATGGCAGACTCGCGAGCACGACGCTCCAGTCCCACACACCCGTCAGCACGTAGTATCCGCCGCCGACCATGAGGGGCCCCCAGACCACGAGCAGGGAGATCTCACCAAGCGCAAAGTACTTCAGCGGATAGGTATAGAACAGGACAAAGAACGCTCCCGCTGCTATGAGCGGCCAGGCGAGGCCACCGCGCAACAGCACCACGGGCAGACCGAACGCAAGGCTGATAAGGCCGTTGACCAGTGCGTACCGGAATTGTCCCGCGCGCGTGCGCAGACCACGCTCAAGAGGCTGCGGCCCATAGATGTCACGGAAATAGTTCTCCTTGTCCACACCACGTACAAAGTCGACCAGGTCGTTCACGATGTTGTTGGTGGCGTGGGCGAACACGAGCGAAATCAACATCAGCGCCCAGATACCGATATTCACCGGCCCCACCCGATAGGCGAGGATTCCCGCGATGAGGACCGAGAAAACTGTCATGATGATCGCGGCGAAACGGGTGCTGATCAGCCATCGTGACACGAAGTCGAGTGACTGATACTCCTCGTTTGACATTCGCGGCATCTCGCGAAGTGCCTTGCCCCACATGCGAATGTTGAATCTCATGGCTACCCCCGTTCCGGTCTATTTCTTCCGGGGTTCCACCGGGAAGGTGAGCATTGCACCGTAGGTGCCGATGATGCCGACTATTGGAGCGAGTGACAACACCAGCACGAGGTAAAGAATGTTGATCCCGGTAAGGTGATCGAGCACTCCCGGATCCAACATTCGCCAGATGAAGGCGGCAAGACCGACCAGGAAGAGGACGAATGAAAGGATGATCTTGATGGTCACCGCGCGCACCGGACGGGCAAGGTAGTTGACCCACCAGGTGAGAAAGCCGGTGGGAATGGCAACGAGCGAAAACAGCACACCGGCCCCGAGCGTGCTCACCGAGGTGAGCTCGAACGCCTTGACTCGGGTGATGAGATAGAGAATGACGAATAGTGGAGTAGCCACCATGAACGCTATCGGGAAGTGGACTGTCATAGGATGCGGGTGTCGCTCGAGAAACGGAATGCGTTCGATGATCTTTGCGACTATCGGCGGTAGATGGCTCTCCTCGGCTTCTGCAGGTTCCTGCAACTTGAGGGTGCCGACCTTCGGGAACCGTTCGAATACTTCATGTGCGTGCGGAGCTCCAGCGAGTTCTTCGGTGAGGTTCATCCCGGCTGGATGCCGTTTCATGTGCATTCCGGTCCGCCACATCTTGCTGGTCGACACGTCGAACACATCCCCGTCGTAGGCTACATAGACCGGCTTGCCGTTCTGGCCGTCGTACTCCTTCAGCTCCTCTTCAGTGAATACCGGCAGCTCATCAGCCATATGTCTCTCCTTGTCAGTGAATATACCCGAAAGCGGGAGAAATCCGCAAGAACACGCGCCTTTCAGCACCTTGCAAACCGCGGCACCATTCTGCATGATGTGCGGATGAGCATACCGTCGGTAGAAACTCAAGGTATTTCACTTGATCAGATGATGAACCGCATTAAGCAAACTGTATATGGTCCTTTCGACATTGTAGTCGCCGTGGAGCGCGGCGGGATCCTGCCAGCCTACCTTGCAGCCCGGTATCTGGACGTCCAACTCGCGACAGTCGCACTCAGATTCCGCGATGAAAGCCATGCAAAACTCTACGACGAACCGCAGGTTGTCCACGGACTGGATCGCGACGTCACAGGTCTCCGTATCCTTCTCGTCGACGATGTCTCGAACTCCGGTGCGACCCTTCGTGCGGCAGCCGCGCTGCTCCCCGGAGCGCAGGTGACCACCCTGGTGATATCAGGAAATGCCGACATATCGCTGTTCGGCCCGCACGACCGCTGCATTCGCTGGCCCTGGCAGGCGTAGAGGATCACATGAATACGGCACGCATTCTCAGCATACTCATTGGCGGCGCGATCGGTGCGCTCAGCCGTTTTGGCCTCTCCCGCGCAATTGGTAACGCCGCGGTGCACAACCTCTTTCCGGTGAGCACGCTGACCATAAACGCAATTGGCTGCCTGGCGATCGGTTTTGCAGTGCAGCTGTTTGATCGGGTGGTTGTATCTGGTGCGGTGCGTGACTTTCTCATCGTCGGGTTCCTCGGTGCGTTTACCACGTTTTCGACGTTTGCGCTTGAGACGGTAAATCTGTTGCGTGAACGTGAATGGGGAATGGGGCTGCTGAACATTCTTGCGAGTAACATGCTCGGCATCGTCATGGTATTCGCGGGGGTTATTCTTGCCCGTCTGGTAATGCGGGGTTAGAATGGGTGGCGAGGCAAACATGAAGACACCCGAGTCATGGACCCTGTTGCGCGCGTTTCTGAGTGAGGGCGACAAGCTGCACGGCAAACCACTCTACGAGCAGATCGTGATGAAGGCTCGTGAGCTTGACCTTGCCGGTGCGACCGTCACGCGCGGAGTTCTCGGCTTCGGAGCGCACAGCAGGCTCCATTCTTCCAAGCTGCTCTCACTGTCCGACGACCTCCCGGTGGTGATAGAAATAGTTGATGCCGAAGATAAGATCCAGCAGCTGATTCCCTTCCTTGATGAATGGGTAGAGGAAGGGCTCATAACCATGGAGAGGGTATCGGTATTGAAGTACCGATACGGCAAAGCAACCACAACCGGGTAACCGCCGGTACGCGGACGGCACTACGCCGCCAAACGGGAGGAATGACGTGGGCGACTTCATATATGGAATTCTGCAGAAGTTCGGCTATACGCATCCCCTGCATCCGATCTTCACTCACCTCGTCATCGGCCCGGTGGTCGCCGCACTCCTGATTTCGCTTTTTGCGTGGATCTTCAACAAGCCGCAAGGAATGCGGACGGCACGACACCTGACGGTGTTCGCGTTTGTCATGTGGTTTTTTACCGCTGCGATGGGTCTGATCGACTGGCAGCACTTCTACAGCGCTCAACGGATGACAGCCATCACCATGAAGATGATTCTTGCCTCAATTCTGTTTGTCGTGCTGCTCTCCACCATTCTCGTGAACAGACGCTTACCGGTCGAATCGCGGGTTCCGATCATTCTCTACGCGTTGTCTACCCTCTGCGTGCTCGGGCTCGGACTCTACGGAGGCAATATAGTCTACGGTTGACGCAAGCCTGGCCTCACCGGTATCCGCCAAACTTTACTTCGGTCACCGATTTTAGTAAGATCTGTGACGGCAACTATTCCCACTGCAGCGTTATTCCCTGCCAAACGGAGGTTCGGGTGCGGCCACAGGATAATTTGACCGCAGCGTCGACATTCAGCGCCTCAGAACTCCTGAAGGCGTTTTTCGAGCTGACAAAGCCGCGGATTTCCGCACTCATTCTCATTGTTTCGATGGCATCGTTCTTTATTGCCGATCGGGGAATGCAGGATATCCCACGTGCATTGCTCACATTTGCTGTCGTCGCGACGCTTGCGGCGGGCATATTCGCACTGAACCATTACCTCGAACGTGACCGCGATCTTCTGATGCGCCGCACTGATAACAGGCCGCTTCCCTCGGGCAAGGTTCGTCCGCGGGATGCACTCATATTCGGCCTCGCACTCACGATCTTTTCTCTCGTTCTGAGTGTAGCGTTCGTGAATGTGCTGACCGCGTGCGTCGGCCTCTTTACCGCTGTTGCCTATCTTCTGGTCTATACGCCGTTGAAACGGCACACCGCCTACCACACCTCACTCGGCGCACTTGCGGGCGCAACTCCGCCTCTTATGGGGTGGGCCGCCGCCCAAGGCACCCTGGGCGCGAATGCGTGGATTCTGTTCGGTATCCTGTTCTTCTGGCAGTTCCCGCATTTCCTGTCGATTGATATGATCTACCGGGACGACTACGAGCGAGCAGGAATTCTGGTGCTGCCGGTTGTTGACAAGACCGGGCGCCGGGTTGCAGCAGAGATTATCGGCGCACTCCTGCTGCTTCTTGCGGTGACGCTCCTGCCGATGGTGACCGGCCTTGTCGGCGGTCAGGCGGGTCCATCTGTCACGGGTGCGACGTCGATTTCAATGGGCTCCTGGATCTATGGGGCTATTGCCGCAATTCTGGGCCTCTGGTTCCTGGTCGTCGGTATTCAGGCAGTGCGCCTGAATACGAAAATCGCCGCGAGAAACCTCCTGCGGGCCTCGGTATTCTACCTGCCGCTCATTTTCATCGCCATCATTGCCTATTCGTAGAGGCGCGCCGGATAGTGACCGGCAGCCTGCAGTTCTCTGATCCGCTCCTTCACCTCAGGCAGATCTTCGCGATAGGTCATTCCAAACCATTCAGCTTCGGACCGTAATACCGCCACTGTCGCTTCGTGCGCCCTCACAAGCTCGTTCACCGCCACCGGGATGTAGAACTCGGCCGACGGTTCATCGCTGTGGGCCGTGAGAAACGCGGTGAACAGCTTTTCCAGCTGGTCGTAGATGGCCGGGGTGAAACCGAAGAGATTCATCGACGAAATGTCCCCTGGCGAGAGCCCGATTCGTGACCCGTCGGACTGAAGGCTCACAATTTCCGTTCCCTCGAGCTGAATCTTCGTGTGCTCTTCGACCGAAACCAGGTTGTATGAACTGTCGACCCGGCATATTCCGCGGGATACCGTGCCGTTGCGAGAAAGCGTTCGATCGAGGCGATATCCGACCATTGCATACTCGGCTCCCGCCGCAGTTCGTTCGGCAAGGTGCCGGTACAGGACGCGGTACGCATCTCTACCGTAGAAATCATCGGCATTGATTACGGCAAACGGTTCCTGGACCAGTTCACGCGCGCACAGAATGGCATGACCGGTTCCCCACGGCTTCTTTCTGGATGCGGGAAGCGTAAAGCCTGCCGGCAGATCGCCCATCTCCTGCAGCACGATGTCGATCTGCATGCCGGCGAATCGGCCTTGGAGGAATTTCCGGAAATCCGCCTCAATGTCGCGACGGACAACGAACACGACTCGCGTGAATCCGGCTCGCGCAGCGTCGAACACGGAAAAGTCGATTATTGCCTCACCACCGGAGCCAACCGGTTCGATCTGCTTGATTCCACCGAAGCGACTTCCCATACCTGCCGCCAGCACGAGCAAAGTTGCACTCATTTCCACCCCTTTTTCCCGCAATCATATCGAATCATTTCATTTGAGAAAAGATTGCTGTGCGCTTGATACAGCGGCTCGCGCAATGTTAAATGGTGGGGCCACACACAGGACACAAATGATCGCAGAACAGCCAGTCGAACGGAAGAAGCGCCTCCCGCTTACCGAAAGAATAACCTATTTCTTCGATTTTCGCGCTGGGCTTTTTTTCGGTGTATTCAACGGAATCACCACTCCGCTCATTCCGATCATTGCCCGAAAGCTCGGTCTGGATACGACGGGACTCGCGCTTCTCTCAATCATGCAATTCGTCGGATTCTTCTTCAGCTTTCTCATCGGTCACCTTTCGGAGAGCAGGAAGAAGATGCCGATGGTTCTCTGGCCCGGGGTTGTTTCGCGCGGACTATTCATCGGCTTCGCACTCATCGCCTCCCCCTATGCATTCCTCGCAGTTGTTTCAGTCTACTACTTGCTCGCCAACATCTCCTCTCCCGCCTACTCGGCGATCATGCAGGCGAACTACTCGGAGCGATTTCGCCCCCGGATCATGGGCAATATCCGGGTCGCTGTCACTCTGGTAACCGCTGCAACTTCCCTGGTTGCAGGAATACTCCTGGATCTTCATCCCGCAGGCTACCGACTGCTCTTTCCGGTTGCTGCATTGTTCGGCGTTGCAAGCTCGGTTACCTTTGCACGCATCAGGGTGCGCGAAGATCACCGGTCGACGGCAGTACGGCCGCACTTCTCTCTGACTGATTCGGTTCGGGAGCTCGGCAAGGACCGAGTGTTTCTGATCTTCATGCTGGTCCTGTTTTCGATGGCGGCGCCGTCGAAAATCACGATGTCGGTCGAACCGATCAGGCTTGTTGACCAGCTTCACATCGATTACGCAAGCGCCGGTCTGCTACTGGGTACGGTCACCTCTCTGTTCGGAGTTATCGGCTATTACCTGTGGGCCCGCCTTGCCGATCGGGTGGATCCCTTCCTGCTGCTCGTCTTTGTCGGCGTGATCACCGGTCTCAGACAGCTTGACTACGGTCTCACGCCGTCGATTACGCTGCTCCTGCCCGGCATGATGTTCGAGGGACTGAACACATCCGGCTGGGACCTTTTCTCGCTGATCTGCATCCTCAGGCTCTCCCCGCCTGACAAAATCGCGCGGTACTGGGGCCTCCACCTAACCCTTCTCGGAGTCCGCGGAGTGCTTGGCCCCATTATCGGCGCCATCCTGTACGAGACGCACCTGTTCAGGATCGTCGGACTCTATGTGCTTGCCGGGGTTTTGACACTAGCGGGTTCGGCTGCGCTTCTTGTCTTCACCGGATACCTGAAAACGACCGGGCGTGGAACGGTTGTACGACGCGTAACCTGATTCCAACCTCTCAGGTTGTGTGGTAGAGTATGTCGAGGAGCGGCTATGTCACCGTCGAGCGAACTGTCCGATCGGTACGTCAAGCGGCACCTGTATGCGCCAACCCACTTTGCGACAGTTGAGGCTGGCCCAGGGTTCACATCCGAAGTCGAAGCGGAGATTCGGGCGCTGCTCGAAGACCGCCTCACTCCATCGCGGTCCAATCCAACCATTTCCGCAGGTCACAGCCGGGTCACAATCCGCAATGTGGACTATCGTTCACTACTTGAGCTGGTGCTGCGCACAAGTTGCGCAGCGGATGTTTCGCTGGGTGTTGCCCACGGCCATGCCGAGAACGAGGAACAGCTTGCCAGTCTTCTAGCCACAATCGAATGGCAGCTATTTTTCCCCCGTGGTGCCAAGGTTTTCATTCGCCCGAAC
>Ga0307375_10003190_pt1 | contig 16277 bp, 21 predicted proteins | sample TR1MG_FD_202531 | JGI IMG/M metagenome (GOLD analysis project Ga0307375, IMG submission 202531) | Soil microbial communities from Risofladan, Vaasa, Finland - TR-1 | ecosystem: Environmental > Terrestrial > Soil > Coastal area > Acid sulfate soil | place: Finland: Risofladan, Vaasa | collected... | reverse complement strand
GGCCCTGGCAGACCTGAGTCCGAGGCCCAAGCATCGGTCGCCTTGCGCAACGAGCCTTGTGCGCAAGGCGATTCGTGCTCGAGTCGCACGTGACGGCGAGACTTGCGCCCTCGAACGCCGAGACGATCAACTAGGGATGGACGACCGCCCACTCGCTCCGCTCTTGACCGAGCTCGGGATGCATCTCCTCACCCGGCTCCTCGTACCTATGCGCCGCGCGGTGCTCGGCGTGGACGGCTGGAGCGACTTCCTCGAATTCGGACACGATGGGCATCCGTGGTGGCACTATCGCGAGGACGAGGCCGGTCGGCTCGTCCTGATCCAGCCCGAGGTGCCAGAGTCGATTCGTGCTCCCGTGGTGACGCCGGCGTCAACTTCCAGGGCCCGACCCGCCACCGCGCCATCCCGTGTGCCAGGGACTGCCGGCGTCCCCGTCGTCCTCCCCAGTGGCCGGTGGACGACGCCGATCCCGGACTACGATGCGGCCGTTCATGGGCCACTCGTGGCAGCCCTCGACCTGCTCCTCTATCTCATCGATCGGTACGAGCTGCGGACGGTCCCGCGACGGACGCCGGGCCGCTCTATCCTGCGGGCCACGCGAGCCATGTCGCTGCTCGCCCGCGATTGGGGCCACGCGAGTGGTCAAGGCGAGCGCCGCGCTGATAGCGCTATCGCCCTGCTCGGTGAGCGGGGGATCTTGGAGCGGATCGTCGTCGGCGCTCGGGTGGAGTACCACCTGCCATCCGACGCCCTACAACGCTTCGAGCGGACCTTCGGCTTCACGGTCCGATGAGCGTGTGGTATCCCGATCGGCGTCCCGTGAGTGTGCGGGGAGCTAACAGATCATCGCTCGCGACTTACCGCGGTCTCATGCTCCGCAGGACGGCCATCGCCAGCGCCTCCCGCACATCGAGGGCCGGCCAGTAGGGCACCCCGACCGGGCGCCGATCGGCGACGACGATCAGGACGAGCAGCGCCGCCGCGACCGAGACCGCGCCGCTGCCTCCCAGGAGACCCACCAGTGCGAGCCCCGCGAGCGCAGACAGCGAGACGACCCACTGGCCCCACCGCGAGGCCAGCCCGGTCGAGCGCAGAGTCACCCTCCCGGGGTCGCCGCGGGGCGTCGTCGTGGGGGGGCTGTTCCCGCTCGCGCGCGGTTCGCGGGGTTGGTCCCGGAGCCCAGCCCGACCCGCGCGACGAGCGCCGGTCAGGTCCCGTGTCTGATGCCCCGTCTTGGCCGGCGCGATGGACGGGATCACGAAGCCAGGCGTAGGCGGCGTTGATCCGGGCCATCGCCGCGGTCGAGCCACCGCGATCGGGGTGCTGCTCGAACGCCCGCCGCCGGTAGGCTGCCCGGATGGTGAGCAGGTCGGCATCTGGGACGACGCCCAGAGTGGCGTAGGGGTCGGGAATCACCGAACGTTCCGGTCAGCCGCGGAGTCGACGCAGGCACGTGAGCGATGCCAACAGGACGAGCATCACGACGACGCCGACGATAAGGGCCAGCGTGCTCACGACGAGCGTGAGCACGGTCAGGCCGAGCCGCAGGGCGCCACTCATGACGCAGCGAGCAGGGTGTCCGCCGAGAGCGCATCGGCGAGGGCATCGCGCAGGGCCGCGCCCGCGAGGTCGCCCTCGGCGTAGAGGCGCCGGGCGAGTCGCTCCAGCCCGGCCCGATGCGCCTCGAGGATCTCCTCGGCCGTCACGCGGCAGTCCGCCAGGGTGGCGTAGACAGCGGCAGCGCGCTTGGGGCGGGTCAGGCCCGTGAGATCGTCGAGACGAAACGCCACCGAATAGACCCGGTGGGCCGTGATCCACGCGGTCTGTTCGGCCGTCTTGGTGGAGTCGTCGTTGGCGGGGAGTGCGTCGAGATCGTCCATGTCCTCAAGGGCACCACGGCCCCGTGGGACGCGCAAGCCCACCCGGCGCACCTGGCGCATCGGGCGCTCATGTCGCCGCATTCGCGGTGCCCCGAGGCACCGCACGACCCCGGGGCTCAGGCGTCATCAGCCTCGTCGGACGGCCCGCGGTCGCGGGTGTATCGGGATTGCCAGACCGTCACGTCGGCGAGCCGGTAGCGCAGCGTCGGGCGGGACCCCCTCGTTCCGACCTGCCGGGCGCGCAGCCGCCCCGCCTCCGACTCCCGCTGCACGTAGCGTGACGACATGCCGATCAGGAGCGCCACCTCGCGGCTGGTCAGCCAGCGGTCCATGGGCACTCCTCCTCAGCGTCGATCGGTGCGTCGGCCGGGCGGCGGGGCCGCAGGCTTGGGAGGGACGAGCTCGCGCAGGGCGCGGTCGAGATCGTCTTTGGCGAGCAGCCCCTGACGATGCAACGAGGCCATCCGCTCGGCATCCTCCCAGGTCGGCCGGCGGCGCGGGGGCCCCACGGGCGGCGCCGGCGGCGGGGGTACCTGGCGGCCCGCGCCGAAGCTCGAGGCCACGCTCCAGGCGACCACCAGACCGACCCCTGCGAGGACGGCCGGAAACGACAACCTGATCCCTGCGTTGCCGAGGAACCACCACAGCCCGAAGGCCGTGCCAAACGCCAGAGCTGCCGAAAGGATCACCAACCGGATGGCGCGCTGGACGGCGCGGTAGGGGCCGCTCATCAAGGTGCGTCCGGTGTCCGGCGTGGGCGGCGAAACCGGATCGTCATACTTCTCACCGAAGCGGGCTCGGGTGGTACGGCGGGTGTCTCGATCCCGGCGTTATCGGCGGTCGGGTGAACCGGCGCGAGCCGCAACACGTGGCGCCGTTCACCCGCCGCCCGATAGGTCGGCGTCCTGACAGAGACCGGCAGGGGCCACCACGAGTCGTCATCGATGTCCTGTGGGGCTCGCCCGGTGCCGCGCTCGACGACTGCCCCGGCCACGATCCACAGGCCGCACAGGCACGCGAGGTCCAGACCGTCGGCGGTGGCCACCGCGTCGTTGGTCTCGGCGGCGGCGCCACATGCGGGGCAATCGACAGGGCCCCAGCGATCAGGACTCTCCATGGTGCGAACCTCGATGGCGGGGTGGACGCCAGGTGATCGTCCGGACCGTCGGGCGTGTCAAGTCCGCCGCGTACGCACGACCGGACACGCCGTGAACCCGCCCGTGAGTCCGCAACAGGGGGCACTGCGGGGTTCGCCAGGCCCGTGGGGGTCGGAAACCCAGATTCGATCACGCGGCGAGCCCGTGGTACTCGTGGATGAGCCCGCCGAGCACATCCCGTCGGCGAACATCGAACGTGCTGACCGGGACCGTGATCGAGGCTTCCGCCAGCGGTGAGGCGAGGCCGAGGGCGCGATGGGGTCGCCCGCGGCCCTAGTGCTCGACATAGGTCCGGAGTGTCCGATCCAGATGCCGCCGACCGAGAATCAGCGTCCAGTCGAGGCACTCGGCCCTGATCGTCTCGATCACGCGCTCGGCGTGGGCATTGGCGTTCGGAGCCCGGAACGGGGGACGGATGACCCGCATCCCCTCCGCGCGGAGCACCGTGTCGAACGGGCCGCTGAACTTCGCGTCCCGGCCTCGGATGAGGAACCGGACCGCAGGTGAGTGGCCATCGAGGTCCATCACGAGATTCCGGGTCTGCCCGGTGACCCAGGCCGAGTCGGGGTGCGCGGTGGACGCGCTCAGGCGGATCCGGCGACTCCCGAGCTCGATGACCACGCGGACATAGAGCGTCCGGAGCCAGGTGGTCTCGACGGTGAGCAAGTCGCAGGCGATGATGGCGTGGGCTTGAGTCCGCAGGAACTCAGATCGGGGTCCGGCCGGTCCGCCGCGGGGCAGGACCGAGTCGCGCCGTCCGGAGCAGGGTCCGGATCGTCGTCGCTGCCACGCGGATCCCGAGCGTGCGAAGCTCGCCTCCGATCCGCACGCAACCCCAACGGGGGTTCTCCCGGGCCAGACGGAGGATGAGCGCACGGACTGCCCGATCGATCGGCGGTCGTCCCGGGCGGCCGGTCCTGCGGTACGTCCACTTCCGTTTCACGAGCTCGCGGTGCCACCGGAGGAGGGTCGCCGGAGTGACGAGGAAGGCGACCCAGCGGTCACGCGGGATGACCCGACTCGTCGCCGCGAGGAGGACCCGGTCGATGGCCCGGAGCTTGAGCGGGCCCGACGTCCGCTGCAGCACCCGGCGCTGATGGTGTCCAGCGGCCACGACGGTCAGCTGGGGACGCGATCGCCAGCCTGGCCTGAGCCTACTGGCCGGCCGCCCTCGGCCTGGCGCTGGTGAAGGACGATTGGGATGCCTTGGGCACCTCGTTCTCGCGAACACGCGGGCACCACGCCGGCGGTCAGGGCGCGGAGCTGGCCCCGGGTGCCGACGCCTGGCTCCATGCTCTTGGCCGGTCCAGGTAGTCGATCCAGAGCTCGGGCCGGGCGAGTTCGATCGTGAGCCCGCCGAGGAACGGCACCCGGTTCCGGGCGACGGTGGCGCCTGCAGCATCGAGGAGTCGGACAAGGCGGCCGTGGACGAAGACGGGCACGTCTTCGAGCGGCGCCAGCGCAACGAAGTCGCCATCGGGCGGCGTCCGCCACCATTCGACGGTGAGATCCCCGATCCAGGTGCCGCACATCCACGAGCGGAAGGCGTCGATGACGAGGACACGGCCGTCCGCGCGCGCCGTCAGCCGGCCCTCGAGCGAGGGGTCGAGACGAAGGTTCATGCCAGCTCGTCCCCGTCGGCCAGCTCGGCCAGGCGTGCCGCGTCCCGGATGAGGACCTGGTGGTGGGCGGTGTCGAGAAGGCCACGACGCCGGAAGTCGCCCAGGGTGTGGGCGAGCGTCTCGCGCGTCGTGCCCACCATCTCGGCCAGCTCCTGCTGGGTGAGGTTCGCCTGGATCAGGGTCCCTCGCGGCGTCTTGACGCCGAACCGCTGGGCGAGGTCGATGAGGCGGTGGGCAAGCCGCTGATCGACGCGCTGGTAGGCCATCGCCTCCAGCTCCCGCTCCGCGCTCTGAAGCCGGCGGGAAAGGTGCCGGATGATGTTCACGCCGATGATCGGGAAGCGCTCGATGAGCCGCCGCAGCTCGTCGGGGGTGATCGTGCAGATCACCCCTTCGTCGATCGCCTCGGCGTAGGCCTCGGGCAGGCGGTCCTGCCCGAGCAGGCCCATGTCGCCGAGGATCGTGCCCTTCTCATAGATGTCGAGGGTCAGCTGCTTGCCGTCCGGGGTGATCCGGAAGACGCGAACGCGGCCCTTCTTGACGATGTGGATCCGGTCGGGCGGGTCGTCGGGCGACAGGATCTGCTGGCCTCGGACACAGTGGGTCATCGTGGTCGCGTGGCCGATCGCCTGGATGTCCACGTCGGACAGCCCGGCGAACAGGGCGACCTCGGACAGGAGTCCGAGCTTCTCGGCCAGGGAGCGCTGCTGGGCGGCGGAGGTCATCGGTCTGGATCCAGGGTGAGGATTCGGCGGGTCGCGAACAGCGGGCCGACGTCGATCCCGAGCTGAGCATAGAGCGCCGACGGCAATCCGATATCCCCGAGGTAGAGCCTCCCCGCACGTCCGGTGCCGCTGGGCGTCAACAGGCCGGCCTTGGGCAGGGCCAGCGTCAGGGTCGCTCGCGCCGTGATCGCCATCCCGGGAGCCTCCCCCCTGTCGGGATCGACGCCCGTTGGGACGTCCAGGCTCACCACGGGTCGCTGCGACCGCACGATGAAGCCCACGAGCCGCTCGACCTCGCCCCGAGGGGCGCCGTGGACGTTGTAGCCGAGGATCGCATCGACAACGACGTCTGCTCGCGCAAGGGCGTGCGCCAGTTCCTCGTCCGTCAGGTCGTACGTGGCAACGCAACAGGTCGCGCCCATCGAGATGAGCGTGGCGAGTTGGTGGCGCCCAGCCTCGGTCATTCGGAGCGCCGGCCGGGCCAGTACGACACGCACGCTGGCGCCGCGGTTGATCAGGTGGCGCGCGGCCACGAGACCGCCCCCGCCGTTGTTCCCTGGGCCGACCGCGACCACGATCGAACGGTCGACGAGGTCACCGCCGAGCTCCAGCCTCACGACCTCGGCAAGGTGCGAGCCTGCCTGCTCCATCATCTGGAGCAGGGTGATCCCATACTCCGCGATGGCGAGGCGATCGACCTTGGCCATCGTCGCCGCATCTACCACGGGCACACCGGACGCCGCGACCGCGGCACTTTCGTCAATCATCGCGTCCATCCTCACGACCGCCGGGCAAACAGCAGCGACCGGAGCGGCGTCAGCAGCGACTGGATCTCGTCGGGACCCTGGCCTGCGACGATCGCCTGCCGCACGCAGTAGCGGAGATGAGCGTCGACGAGACGACTTGCGATCGCATCGAGGTCCGCCTGGAGCACTGAGACCTGGAGGAGGGCCGCGTGGCACCCCCGCTCCTGCTCGAGCTCCTTCGCCAGCCACTGGGCAGCGCCGACGAACCTGGCCACCTCGGCGACGAGCGATTGCCGGTCCTTGGGGTCGAAGGCCGCCGGGACATGGCAGTGCGGTGCATCGCCAGGACCTCCCGTGTGACGACTCGTGTGCGCTGCGGCATCCATGTCGAACCCTTCTTCCCTCGTGCTGGCGTCGGTCAGCCTTGCTCGTCCAGGCGCCGAAGCGCCTGCGCGAACAGGCCGCCCATGACGCGCGCCGTGGTCGGGAAGGCGTGGATCGTGTCCGCGAGGACGTCGAGGGAGGTGCGCGTCTTGATCGCCAGCACCGCCTCGTGGATCACCTCGGACGCGGCCGGTCCCGCGATGAATGCGCCGATGAGGGTCCGGCTAGCCCGGTCGACGACGATCGTCACGTGACCGCGGGCCTCCGCGACGTAGCCCTTTGCCGTGGTCGCCAGATCGGCGACCTCCTCGAAGGCGTCGATCCCCCCTTCGAGTGCTTCCTCGAGGGACCGCCCGACGCCCGCGACCTCCGGGTCCGTGTAGACGGCGCGCGGAATGGCGGAGTAGTCGGGACGGACGTCGTCGCCGAGCGCGATCCGTACGGCGAGCTCGCCCTGGTAGTGGGCGACGTGGGTGTGCATCTCCGGCCCCGCTGGGTCACCCGCAACGAACACGTCCTCGGCAATGCGCAGGTCCGGGCCGACGGCGAGGCCCTTCGCCGGATCGATCCCGATCGATTCGAGCCCGAGGTCGGCCAACGGGAAGGTCCGGCCGACGGCCAGCATGACCTCGTGACCTTCAACGGTCGTCCCGTCCGACAGCTCGACCACGTGCGCGCCCGAAGACGCGGCATGCGCTCGGATCCGCATCGCGCGGACGCCGGTTCGCACGTCCACGCCATCCCGCCGAAGGCCCTCCTCGAGGAACGCCGAGTTGCGTGGATGGCCTTGCGGGTTCACGCGTGACCGCGATCCGATGATGGCTGTCGGCACGCCGTACCGGGCGAAGACCTGGGCCATCTCCACGCCGGTCGGCCCGGCGCCGAGGATCACCAGGCTCCGCGGGAGGACCCGCGTGGTGGTGGCCTCGCGGTTGGTCCAGGGCGTGATGGAGTCCAAGCCGTCGATCTGCGGAACCTTGGGGTTGGATCCGACTGCGAGGATGATGTGGCGGGCACGGAGCGTCCGGGTCTCGCCACCGGCGGACACAGTGACCAGGCCCGGGCCGGCGATGCGCCCCATCCCCCTGATCACGGTCGCGCCGGATGCTTCGAGACCGTGCACATGTCCGGCGTCGCTCGGGTAGTCGGTCCCCTCGCGGTTGATCATGTAATCGCGACGCGCGGAGGCGCGATCCCAGTCGTAGTCACCGCCGGCAGCGTGCGCTGCTGCGGCGTGGAGCAGGGTCTTCGACGGCATGCATGCCCAGAAGGGACATGAGCCACCGAACAGCTCGCGGTCGACAACTGCGACCGACGCGCCGCGCGCCCGTGCCATGTACGTGGCAGCCTCGCCGGCCGGGCCGGCACCGATCACGACGAAGTCGAAGGTTTCTTCCATCACCGAGGTCCGGTCTCCCTGCGTGCTCGCCGGCCCGGCCGTGCCGGCCCGGCCGCGATCTGGCCGGCTCGCCCATGCGTCCGTGCTAGCCGACACGATAGGACTCGCCCGACTTCGGGGATGTGGGATGGATCACGTTCGCGCGATGTGGGCTGCGTTACGGCCCGAAGGGCTAGGCGCGTGCGAGGCTGCGGGTCTCGGGGTCTGCGGGTCCCGGGGTCTCGGGGTCCCGGGGTCCCGGGGTCCGGAGATCCGGGCACGCCGGTAGCCGGCGCGCGAGGCATCACGCATGGAGACAGCCATGTCGCACGGCCATCAAGCAATCGAGACGACGACGTACGGACGCTTCGTCGAGGCTGACCGTGTGGCCAAGGACGCGTTCTTCCGTTCCTCCCCGCATAGCCCGCTGGGCCCGGGCTCGCGAACGGCGTTTCGCGGCCTCGACTACTTCCCGGTCGACCTCGCGTACCGCGTCGAGAGCCTGCGCTTGCTCCCCTATATGGGCGACGGCCCCATTGCGTTCGTGATGCCGACGTCGGACGGCCGGGATCGTGGTGCAGTCCGGGGCGGTTCGTTCTCGTTCGAGATCGGCGGTGTCCGGCAGATCCTGACCGCCTACCGGTTCCCGGGCGCAGGAAGCGACGCCCTGTTCGTGCCCTTCCTTGACGCCACGAGTGGCAGCGAGACGTACGGCGCCGGCCGGTATCTCGACGTCGAGCCGGAGCGGGATGGCCGCCACGTCCTGGATTTCAACCTCGTGTATCACCCCTACTGCGCGTACTCGCCCCTCTTCTCGTGCCCACTGACGCCGGCCGAGAACCGGCTCGACGTCCGGATCGAGGCCGGCGAGCGTCTCGCTCCCGCGCTGTGACCGGCCCTCGGTCGACCTCACCCCAACCAGGAGGCCGCATGCTCCCCACGCTTCCGCCGCAGCCCCGCCCGGAGGGCGAGATCCTCCACGAGACCACCCGGTCCATCTGCCCGGTGTGCCGCATCGTGATCGACGCCCAGGTCCTGCTGCGCGAGGATGGCGCGTTCATGCGCAAGCGCTGTCCCGAGCACGGCTGGTTCGAGGGCCTCATCTACGGCGATGCGCGCGCCTACGTGGAGCAGGCGAAGTTCAACAAGCCGGGCCAGGCGCCGGCCCGGATCTCGACCGAGAGCGTCAACGGCTGCCCACTCGACTGCGGCCTGTGCCCCGAGCACCGCCAGCACACCTGCCTCGCGCTGATCGAGGTCAACACGGCCTGCAACCTCGATTGCCCGGTCTGCTTCGCGAACGCGGGGGCCGGATTCAACCTCACCGTCGCAGAGGTCGAGGCGATGCTCGACCGGTTCGTGGAGCTCGAGGGCCACCCCGAGGTCGTTCAGTTCTCCGGCGGCGAACCCACGATCCACCCGGACCTGCTGGAGATGATCGCCGCGGCGCAGCAACGAGCCATCACGCACGTCATGGTCAACACCAACGGGCTGCGGATCGCGAACGATCCCGAGTGGTTCGCGGAGTTCGCGGCCCTGCGGCCCCTCATCTATCTCCAGTTCGATGGCCTGACGGACCAGACGTACCGCACGATCCGGGGCGAGCCGCTGCTGGAGACCAAGCTCCGGGCGCTGGACCGCCTGGCCGAGGCGGACCTCCACGTGGTCCTCGTCGCGGCCATCGAGCGCGGCGTCAACGAGCACGAGGCCGGGCCCCTCATCGAGTTCGGTCTCAAGCACCCGGCAGTGCGTGGGGTGATGTTCCAGCCGGTCACGCATTCCGGCCGGCACCCGGACCACGACCCGATGCAGCGAATGACGGTCCCGGACGTGCTCCGGGCGGTCGAGTCGGGCGGTGAGACGTTCCGGGTCAGCGACTTCGTCCCGATCCCGTGCTGCTCGCCGACATGCAGCTCGGTCACCTATGCGTACCTCGGCGACGAGGGCGAGGTGATCCCGCTCACCCGCGTGCTCGAGGTCGACAAGTACCTCGACTACATCACCAACCGCACCATGCCCGGGATCGACCGGGACGTCCTGCACGCGCTCGAGGGCCTGTGGTCCGCGGGATCCGTGCCCGGGAATGCCGAGGGCGAGCGTTTCGTCTGCGCTGCCTGCGACCTTGACCTTCCCGCCCTGGTCGACCTGGCGCGGCGGGTGTTCATGGTCCAGGTGCGCGACTTCCTCGATCCATGGACGTTCGACGTCAAGCGGGCGATGAAGTGCTGCATCGGCATCCTCCAGGACGACGGCCGGATGATCCCGTTCTGCACCTACAACACGGTCGGGTACCGCGAGCAGACGAGGGCCCGACTCGCGGCGCGGCGGCGAGGCGGGCGATCGATCCCGGTGCTGGAGGCGATGTCGTGACCCAGCCCATGGAGTGGCTCGATCCGGCCCCGGCCCCGGCGGCCGTCCTTGCCTGCTGCTCCGGCCTCTACACGAACCCGCTGGCCGAGCTCCTCATCGGCGACTCGCTCCACCCTGGAGGATTGGCGAGCACTCGGCGGCTCCTGCAATCCTCGGGGCTCCGCCCGGGAGCGAGGATGCTCGACGCCGGCTGTGGCCTCGGCGCGAGCGCCCGCCTCGCCGCGGACGAGTTCGGGTTGACGGTCGATGCGGTCGACGGAAGCGCGGACGCGATCGCGCTCGCCGAGGCGCGGTCGGTGCCGGGCCGGATCCGCTGGCGGCTCGCCGAGCTGTCGAGGCTGCCGTTCGAGGCACGCTTCTTCGACGCGGTCCTCGCCGAGTGCGTGCTGTCGACGACCGAGCGGGCGGGCGTCCTGCGCGAGCTCGCCCGCGTGATCGCCCCCGGAGGCGTCCTCGTGATGAGCGACGTCGAGGTGGACGCCGACGCCGTGCCCGCGCTTGCCGGCCATCGGCTGCTCGGTGCGGCGCTGTGCGTGACCGACGCGTGGCGACCGGGTGAGCTTGAGAGCAGCCTCCCGGAGGCCGGCTTCCGCATCGAGCGGCGGTGGGACTTGACGCCGTCGATCCTGGCCCTCGTGGATCGGGCCGAGGCGCGGATCAGCCTGGCGGCGATCGCCGCCAGGGACATGGGCCTCGACCTGGCCGTCCTGGCTGGCAGCGCAGCGGCAACGGACGGCACCGGACTCGACGCGGCACGGGCCCACGCCGTGGCCGAAGACGTGCGAGCCGCGGTCCGACGGGGCCAGCTCCGCTACTTCGGGCTCACCGCCTCCGCGACGTGATCCTCGTCACATCCGGCCCCGCGGACCGGCCGGTACGCTCGCGTCCCTCCACGAGACCGCTCCGAGGACAGCCACTTGAGCAAGCGAAGCCGCCGCGCGCAGGCGACACCCGACGCCAATCCCGCCAGAGCCGGAGCGGCACTCAACACAGCCCGTGACCCGTCCCGGGCCGGCGGCGTGTCCCGCGGAGCCGGGCGGCCGGCGCGTCGACCGAACGGGCGCTCGTTGGCGCGTCGCCTCGTCCTGCCGGCGCTGCTCGGCGCCGCGGCCGTCGCCGCCGTCCTGGTCATCATCGGCAGCAACAGCGCCGGCCCGTCTCCGTCGGGCGACCTCCCGGCGAAACGCGCGGTCCTCGGCCGGGCCGATGCGGCGATCGTGATCCTGGAGTACGGCGACTTCCAGTGCACGTCGTGCGGGGCCTTCTTTCGGGCCGTCGAGCCGCAGATCCGGGCCACCTATATCGATACAGGGATCGCCCGGCTCGAGTGGCACGACTTCGCATGGATCGGGCAGGAATCGCTGGACGCGGCGAACGCCGCGCGCTGCGCGGGTGACCAGGGCAAGTTCTGGGAGTTCCACGACCTCCTGTATCGCAGCCAGTCCGGCGAGAACCAGGGCGCCTTCGCAAAGGATCGCCTCAAGGCGATGGGCTTGCAGCTGGGCCTGGAGCCAGTGGCGTTCGACGCCTGTGTCGACGGAAACGCCCACGCGAACGCCGTTCAGGCCGACTTCGCGGACGTCCGCTCCCAGGGGTTCAACTCCACCCCGACCTTCCTGATCGGCAGCCAGCGGATCGTGGGCGCCCAGCCGTTCGAGGTGTTCCAGGCTGCGATCAAGGCCCAGCTCGGGTCCAACTGACATGGGGATCGAGGCCGTCGTGGCCTTCGTCGGCGGCGTCCTGTCCCTGCTCAGCCCGTGCTCGGCCCTCCTCCTGCCGGCGTTCTTCGCCTACGCGTTTCCGTCGCGGGGCCAGCTCCTGCTTCGGACGGTCGTCTTCTACCTGGGCCTGATCACGTTGCTGGTGCCGATCGGGTTGGGCATCGGGGCGCTCGGCAGCCTGTTCCTCGAGCGGCGAGCCGAGCTCTCGGTGATCGCCGGTCTCCTCCTCATCGGGATCGGCATGTACCAGCTCGCGGTCGGGGGGTTCGAGCTGCCGGGTGCGTCGCGCCTGCAGGGCCGGTCATTCGGCGTGTCGGGCGAGTCCCTGGCGGCCACGTATGTCCTCGGCCTCGTCTATGGGATCGGCGGGTTCTGTTCAGGACCGCTGCTCGGCGGCGTTCTCACGATCGCCGGAGCATCCGGCGGAGCCGCCACGGGTGCCGTCCTGCTCGCGATCTTCGGCCTCGGCATGGCGGCGCCCCTGTTCGTGCTCGCCCTCGCCTGGGACCGCCTCGGCGCGGCGGGTCGCGGACGCCTGCGAGGGCGAGAGATCCAGCTGGGCCCGGTCCGCAGACACACGTCGGTATTGGCGTCGAGCATTCTGTTCATCGTCCTGGGCCTTGCGTTCGTCGCGTTCCAGGGCGGGAACGCCCTGGGCGCTGCCTACGATGCGCTCGGCGCCGCCGACCTCTCCCTGCGGATCGAGTCCGGCGTCCGCGACCTCGCTTCGAGCGCGCCCGTGACCCTCGTGGCCATCGTCGCGCTGCCGATCGCTGTCCTGGTGGCGATCGTCGTTCGCGTTCATCGATCCGACCAGCTGCCCAAGGAGACCCCGTGAACGATCCCATGCCCATCCTCAGCCAGGCGACCACGCCCCGGCCGATGGCCGTCGTCGCCCTGGCCCTGGCCGCTGCGGGGGTCGCTGCAACGGTGGCGCTGTGGGTCGTGCTCTCGTCGATCACGGGTCTCATCTACCACTTCCTGCCCGGCGCCACATTCCTCGTCGCGGCCTGGGTGTTCCGGCAGGTTGAGCACGGTCGCCGGGCCGGGTGGCCGGAGCTCGCGGTCATCGGGGCCACCGGCGCGACGGGCACGATCCTCGGCGGCGTGCTCGTGGCAGGGATGGGCCGGGAGCTCGACGCTGCCCCCGTGACGTGGTTGGTGGTTATCGCAGGCGCGCTGATCGGCGCGCTCTGGCTGCGACGCGGCGCGCCGTCGGATGGCGACCACCCGGGATCGGGGGCGCAGCGCTCGTGACACCGGCACTCGACGACCATGAGACTGGCCGGGGTCTTCCGCCCAGCGAAGACATGGTCGCCCGCATGCGCCGGGCCATCGAGTACTGCCTGGCTCCGGCCCGGCTTCGGCGCACCGCCCTGATCGCAATCATCGTTGGAACCATCCTCACCCTGCTCAACCAGGGCGATGTGATCCTCGGAGGCAACGCGACGAGCGCCACCGCGATGAAGGCCGGGCTCAACTACCTCGTGCCGTTCGTGGTCTCGAATCTCGGCATGCTGAGCGGCCGGGACGGCGCAGGCTGAGCCGCGCGTGCCGCAAAGGGATAAAGCGGAGCGCCCGCCAGCCCAGCGTCCGCGGGGCTTCTCGGTCTCCCGGGCGATCTCGGGCCCGAGTTGGCACCCTGCCTGCGCTCAACCCGGCTGCGTGACAGCCCTCGACGGTGCCGCATCCGGCCGTAGCCGGACCCGTCGAAGGAGCTGCGCATTGGCCGCGACGATGATCGTGGACGCGCTCATGACGATGGCACCGACAGCCATGGGCAGGTCGATGCCCCATGGCACGAGCACGCCCGCCGCCACCGGGATTGCCACGACGTTGTACACGGTTGCCCAGACGAGGTTCTGGATCATCTTGGCGTAGGTCGCGCGCGACAGCTCGATCGCCCCGACGACGTCGCGCGGGTCGCTCCTGACCAAGACGATCCCAGCCGACTCGACCGCCACGTCCGTTCCGGCGCCGATGGCGATCCCGACATCGGCGGTGGCGAGGGCGGGCGCATCGTTCACGCCGTCGCCGACCATCGCCACCTTCCGCCCGCCCGCCTGGAACCGCTTGACGGCGTCCGCCTTGTCGGCGGGGAGGACCTGCGCCGCAACCTCGTCGATCCCCAGCCGTTGGGCCACGGAGTCCGCGACCGCCTGCGCGTCGCCGGTGATCATGGCGACCTTCAAGCCCATCGCGTGGAGGCGCTCGACAGCCTCGGCCGACTCGGGCCGGATCTCGTCCTCCAGCGCGAACGCGCCCAGGACCGCACCGTCGGCGATGACGTGGAGCACGGTCCGACCGTCGGCGGCCCACGTCTCGGTGGCTTGATCGGCATCGAGGCCGAGGTCCGCCAGCAAGCCCGGGCCGCCGATCGCGACCTCGCGACCGTCGACCCGGGCTCGTGCGCCACGCCCGGTGAGCGCCTCGAAATCGGTCGCCGCCGCCGGCTCGATGCCGCGCGCGGCCGCGGCGGCGACGATCGCCCGGGCAAGGGGGTGCTCGGAGTCAGCCTCGACCGAGGCCGCGAGCCGGAGGAGCTCGGTCTCGTCGGCGCCCGACATCGCGGCCACCACGGGCGTGCCCTTCGTGAGCGTGCCGGTCTTGTCGAAGATGACCACGTCGAGCTCGCGGGCCCGCTCGAGGGCGATCCGGTCCTTCACGAGCAGGCCGTTGCGCGCGCCGAGCGACGTCGAGATCGCGATCACCAGCGGGATCGCGAGGCCCAGCGCGTGGGGACAGGCGATGACGAGGACGGTCGCCATCCGCGTCAAGGCGCCGGCGTGGTCGCCCTTGATCCACCAGAAGGCGAACGTGATCAGCCCGGCGGACAGGGCCACGTAGAACAGGATCGCGGCGGCGCGATCGGCGAGCGCCTGGGCCCGCGACGCTGAGGCCTGCGCAGCGGCGACCATCCGCATGATCCCTGACAGGGCTGTCTCGTCCCCGACGGCAGCAACACGAACCCGGAGGCTCCCGCCGGCCGCGACCGTGCCGGCGACGACCCGGTCGCCCGACTGCTTCGCGACTGCCTGCGATTCGCCCGTGATCATCGACTCGTCGACATCCGCGGACCCATCGTCGACGACCCCATCGGCGGGGACGCGGGCCCCGGGCCGGACCAGGACGATGTCGCCGACCGCGAGCGAAGCGAGGGGCACCGTCTCGGTGGCGTCGCCGGTCACTCGCTCGGCGGTGTCCGGCAGCAGCTCAGCCAGGGCGGCGAGGGCCCCCCGCGCCTGGGCGATCGAGCGCATCTCGAGCCAGTGACCCAGCAGCATGATGGTGATCAGCGAGGCGAGCTCCCACCAGATCTCGACCTCGAACAAGCCCAGGGTTCCCGCCCAGCTCGTGACGAAGGCGACCATGATCGCCATGGAGATCAGGGTCATCATCCCGGGCTGCCGGCCGCGGAGCTCACCCGCCGCCGCCCGGAGGAAGACGAGCCCGCCGTAGACGAACACCACCGAGCCGACGACGGCCGGGACCCAGTCCGAGCCCGGGAACGTCGGCGCGGTGTATCCGAGCCAGGTCTGCGGGTCACGGCTCCAGACCAGGACGGGGATCGTCAGTGCGAGGCTGAGCCAGAACTTGTCGCGGAACATCGCGACGGAATGGCCCTCGTGCCGGTCATGCCCAGCGCCTGCTGCCGACTCGTGGCCCGCGTGGGCCGCGTTCTCGGGGTCAGGACCGGCCGCCGGCGCGTTCGTGGCCGCCTCGACGGGGTCATGTGGCTGGGCGTGGGTGGTGTGATCCATCTCGCTCCTGGTCTGTCGCTCCGGTATTGAGGAACGCATCCTCGGCGCTGGCTCGCCCCAGCCTCGGCATTCCCGGGTCGAGGCGACCGCGTCCACCGCCCAAGTTCCTTCAGGAGCCGATAGGTCGAGGAGATGGTGTGCGCGAGACGTCGCCACGTCATGACCATCCGTCATGCGACAGTCGGGCGGTGGGGCGGCAGCACTCGCCCTGCCGCTCGATGTTCCTCGGGATCCCCGAGAGATGGATCGACCTCCTCGAGGGACCGAGGGTGCTCCCGGTACACGCGCGCCGCACCCGCAGCTGACCGGCGTGCCAAACGTGACGAAGGCCACAGCCCGAGGGCTGGTCGACGCGTACGGTTGCGGAGGCAACCAAGCCCGCATGATTCTCCGCCCGATGGCGGACGGAGCACCCGCTCCCGGAGCACATACACATGACAACCGAGACCCGCGGACGTGTCCGTATCGAGCCCGGCGCGAAGCGAGTTCGCGCCTTCCTGGGAGGCGTGGCCGTCTTCGACACCAACCGACCG
>Ga0307375_10003188_pt1 | contig 16281 bp, 10 predicted proteins | sample TR1MG_FD_202531 | JGI IMG/M metagenome (GOLD analysis project Ga0307375, IMG submission 202531) | Soil microbial communities from Risofladan, Vaasa, Finland - TR-1 | ecosystem: Environmental > Terrestrial > Soil > Coastal area > Acid sulfate soil | place: Finland: Risofladan, Vaasa | collected... | reverse complement strand
CCACTTTGCGTTGCATCCCCCTCGCCAGATTTCGGTCGTTGAGAATGGTACGATTGTGATTAACAATGAAGGTCTCATTGAGGATGTTGGCCCGACCCAATTGTTGGATTCGAAGTTCCAGAACGCGCGTTTCGATGTGGATTTGGATGGCACCGGAAAATCTGTGATTCCTGGTCTTGTTGATGGCCACACTCATCCTGTCTGGGCAGGAGATCGTTGTCATGAGTTTGCTGCTAAGCTTGCTGGTGCTACATACATGGACATTCACAAGATGGGCGGAGGCATTGGTTATTCGGTGCGTCATACGCGCGAGGCTTCTGAAGAAGAGCTTGGTCGCCTTTTGAGAGAGAGATTGTCCAGAATGAGGCGTTTTGGTACGACTTTGGCCGAGGCGAAGACTGGTTATGGTTTGGAGGCGGAGACGGAGATGAAGATGCTGCGCGTGTTGACGAGCGCTGTCCGTGCCTCCGATGAGCTTGGTGTGGAGCTGGTCCCGAACTACTTGGTGCACTCTATTCCCAAAGGTCAAACGAGTGTTGAGGCGACGCAGAATGTGCTCGAGGAACAGCTGCCGGCGCTTGCTAAGTCTATGCGCGAAGGAGTCGTCGATTGTGAGCTTGTGGATGTGTTCTGCGATAAGGGCATCTTCGAAATCGAAGAAACGCGTAAGATCTTGGAGGCTGGAAAGGCGCTGGGTCTCGAGGTGAACTTCCATGGCGACGAACTGCATCCCATCCGCGCGGCGGAGTTGGCCGGTGATTTGGGCGCTCTGGCGTGCTCGCATTTGGAACAGATCTCAGAAGAAGGCATTGTGGCTATGGCGAAACGTCCTTCCGTTGCTGTGCTGCTCCCCACTACGGCGTACATCCTGCGTCTGGTCCCGCCGCCGGCCCGAAAACTCATCCAACACGGCGTTCCCGTTGCGCTGGGTTCGGACTTCAATCCCAATGCGCACTGTCTCTCAATGCCGATGACGATGAACATGGCGTGCGTGCTGCTGCACATGACTATGTCTGAGGCGTTGGTGGCTGCCACACTCAACGCGGCCCACAGCATGCGGCGCTCTCACTCGCATGGCTCTCTGGAACCCGGAAAGGTCGGCGATCTGGTGCTCATCGATTCGCCGAGTTGGGAACACATCATCTACGAAATCGCGGACCCTCCCATCTCGCACGTTGTGAAGCGAGGAGCTGTGGCGTGGCACTCCAGCGAGTAGTGCACCGAGCAAACGCACCGCCGACACTCCCCTCATCTTCCCATCGCTGCGATCCAGCGTGCTTTCCTTTTCCAAATCAACTCACAGCTCAGCGATCCTTCGGCTCAACCGTTCTTCTCCAAGACGGTTGTCGTTTCTCGCATCCACCGCCGGAGTTTGGGACATTCCCGCTCACCAAACACCCATCAGTCTCTCGATGAACACTTCAACTTCACCTGCGCATTTGATCCAAACTGCCTCTTCCAAGGGCCATCTCGCTCGTCAGTCAGGCAGGCGCGGCGGATTTGGGTGTGGCACACCCCTCTCGTCCTCTTCTGTTCCCCAGTCCTCAGCTGCTTCTCTCTGTCTCCAACCGTCCCGCTGATCATGCAGCCACAGATTCCCAACACAATCGCTTTCAAACTCTATCTATCCCTCATGACTCTCTAACCTCACAAGAGTACAGCCTCACTCTCTATCCTGATGGCAGCACAGCCCAACAGCTCCTTCTCCGCGAGAGGTGCGCCACCCTGTAGTTCGCCCTCCAGTCTCCTGCTTCCCATACACTCGCTCTGTGCCTATCTTGGGTCATGTCCTACCGCTCGTCGTTTCGATCTACGTTCATCATCTACAATGGCGATCCCACTCGCAGCGAGGCCAAGCAATGCTCTCGCGGGCTGAGAGAGACAGAGACCCGCGCACAGTTCAACAAGAAGGTCGAATCCATCGAACAGCAATGTCAAATGACACAACTCTTCCTTCAAAAGCAAATTCGCCGCTGGCAAATGGTTTGTCATCTACTGAACCGAGAATCAGAACGGTCATCCTCTTCCTCTCCTTCATCCCTACCACTGGCTCTAGCTGCTGCCTCTGGTCCTCCTCTTCTCGGAAACGATCATTCTATGTCTGGTGAATACTGCAAAGCTGGTATAGTCAGAAGCGATGTTGATTCAGAGCGCTCGCAAGGTACGTGCAATTCCAAGCCGTTTGAACTTTCGCACTCCACTATCCCCATCTATTGTGTCTTATCTGCCGTGAGACCTTCTAACAACTTCTCTGCATTATGTTTCTTATATCCCATGGGCAAAATAGCTGCATACAGTGGCGTGAACTCGACTCGAGGATCGTTGGCGGTTCCCCTGGATCCTATCTCGAGTACTGAAAGAGACTTCATTGAATTGGCTTGGGATCATTGCGAAGATGGCCTCGCATGGACTTTTCCCCACTTCCAAATCGTCCGAAGAGCTAGTGTCGAGTCGAGGGTACATGCACTGAAAATGGCTGTCGGGTCCATCGAAGTTCGTCCCTTCCCCACTTCCACAACTGATAGGTCCTGTTTGAGCCGAGAAAGCGAGAGGCCACACGAAGTACCAGCATATCTGAGTGAGACGTCCTCGTATGGGTCGTTGGAGAAGCAAGAGATGGAAGGAGAAGAAGGTGCCGCGTGCGGCGTGCGCCCGGTAAAGCAGGCAGTCCCCGTGGTCACACTGGCTCGCCTCTTGGCCCAAGATACGCCCGCCCTGTTGTCCGTGTGTGAAAATTTACTCGTGACCGCGTTAGGAAGCCATTTCCTGCTCCTCAGCAGAACTCAAAGGGCATCCTCAAGCGCGGACTCGGATATTCCCTCCAGAAGACAGTTCAGGGAGCCTAGCCTCTCCAATCAAAACTCATCGTCATCGGAATCGTATTTTGATAACACCTTCGCTGATCGCATGTCTCCCTCCGAGCTCGTCTCAAGCTTCGATGACCTTGCCGCAGTCACCACCAAGCACGCTCCCAAACTCCTTTCTCCGATCCTGCTGCATCTCCGCGACCTCTTCTTGTCCCCCGACCTCTACCCGAAGACCCGCTTCGCCTCGCAACCCATCTTATTCGTTCGATTCATGCACATATGCCTACTTGCTGGTGTGTTCTGGAGCAAAAGGCAAGACACAGTGACAGGACGTTTGTGGCTGGATCTCGCCTTCTGGATGTCTCGCAATGGCTCCTTCGCCGCCCATATTCCTCTGTTTGATATCACGAAAGCTCGCATCGACTCCTTCGTTCTGGAATGCGGGCCCTATGGAGGCATGGAATGGCTGGGAGAACTCGATTCGTGCGCAGCGGACGTCTCGCGACTCTCTGGCACCCCTCGTTCCGCGCTTAACCTGTTGGATGCGTGGGTAGTGCAAGGGTCGGAGAAGATGGACCGAGCTTCGTTCTTGAAGGGCTTCACATGGACTACTTGCAGCACCTGGAAACTTCCGGACGTAACGGTTCTGTTGGACTACCTCGTGGAGCATCACGTGCTCTTCTTCAAGAAAGACTGGGTCTGCACTGCTGGCGAACATCATTGGGAGTGGATTGATGAGCGAAAACAGATCATGCAGCACAGTGGAGTGGCTGCGAAAGCGGGAGCAGTGAATGCCACGACGACAGCAACGCCAACCCCCATTATGTCATCTTCGGCGACCGTCTTCGAATCTCCTTCTCCTTCTTCGCCGCTTCCTTCTTCTGTATGGGACAGTCTTGAAACAGGTTCTACTACAGATTCGTCCGAGACGATGTCCGTCCTGCTGATGATGCTGCTGCTGTTACTACTCCCGATTTGGTACCTTCTGCACAGCAAGGCCTCAATGCGGCCACTGTTGCTCGCATTCTATCTCTCTTTTCGATGGCAGTGTGGCACAACCTTGGAAACGTTGCTGCGTGCTCTTCCTTCACCACAGCCTCCGCCAAATGTCGTCACCATCCCATGTTCGTCGAAAGTCCTCACCACGAGAAAACCTCTGCTCCTCGCCGCTGCTGGGCAGCACTAATCATGCAATGCGGTCTTTGGCTGAACAGAGAGGAGAAGACGATGCGAACCGACACCTTGATCAGCCTTCGCATTCAGTACCACCTGGCGGCTGCCACGCTCGCTGCATTGCTACATTCCCATTGGCGTCTCCACATTCAACTCTGCCTCGATGTATTGAGACCACTATCGCTAGAACAGAGGAGCATTGTGCTGGACATTGTGCGCACGAAAGTTCAACCGGCGAATCCAAGCCAAACGTCGAAGCAATGGCAGCTCGTATTGGAGTGTGTCGCGAACAACAAGTGGACAGTCGTGAATATGACCTCAGAGCGGAATTACATCGCAGAATCAGCTGATGGCGAGCAGCTTTCAACATCTGAACATACAGCTCAAACCGATCATCTTCCATACGACCATTCTGCTTCAGACGACTTCTATTGGTCAGAATTGCTCAAAGAACCTGATTACAACGAGTTTGAGAAGGAATGGCTGGCAACAGATGAGATGGGTGGAACGCAAATCGCCACCGATCCGGTCGAGTCGGATCAAGTCGGATGGGACGTTTGGCATGCCTCTACTGCCATTTTGGATACTCCGACGCCATTCGATCCTCCCACACCACTGTTTGCCCCTCCCAATGACTTCTGTTCGACCGTCATTGAGCAGCAGCGATCGCAACCTCAACTGCAACACGAACAAGTCTTGCCGCATCACCCACGCAACTCATCACCACTCTCCTCTTCAACCACTACCGCTCCCATGCCCTCAATGACATCTCATCACTCCTCGCCTCCTTCATCATCTGTGCGTCCAAAGGCGAAGAGAAGAGCGCCATCCAAACGTGTGAAACAGCCCATCCAGCCTTGGGAGAGCGGATGCATGGAAATGATCTTCAATGTCTCGTCCTAGCGCTCCAACCAGCCAGTAGCCATATTTAACCCTAACTTCCAATTTCAGGAAAGTGGAAGCAATGTCTGTAACCTGCCATCTTTCGATCCGTCCAAATCGGAGAAGGTGAGCGGTGGATGACTGCTTCCCAAGTCCTATTGTACAACAATGTATACTCATCGTGATCTTCACGATGCCCCCATTTGTGTCTGTTGTGATCGGATTGGAATCTGGAAGTCCTGCAGGACGCCCAGAGCCAGAGACTCTTCTACCCGAGATGGCTTTGCATGCTCCGTAACCCCTCCCTCCACACAATATCCAACTAAGATGGCCGAGAGCAACATCTTCTCGAGTGTTGCAGAACTGGATTGTGTCATTGCTCGCATTGGCCGAGAGATTGAAAAACTTGCTCCCTCTGCTGCTCATGTGCCCTCTACTGCCCCCTCTGCTCCCCATTCTCGCGATCTTCAGCACTCGGCAAATGCTAAGCGCGGCGCTAAGCGGCTTACATCCTCCACCGAATCGTATGGCAGCGGAAACTCTTCTAACTCTGGAAATCGTGTCTCTGTGCCTTCTCATGCTCGTAATCGAAAGCCCACCTCTGCCAATTTGGATACCCAAAGTTCCTCTTTGCACCATGCTTCAATGATCTCCGAAACAAGCTATCAGGAACTCGAACAAGTGCTTTACAAACTGGTTCACGCTTTCTCCTCCTCTGTCGTCTCTTCTTCAGTCTCTTCTCTGGATCCAGCACCGGCAACAAGTGAATATGATCTCTCTGGCGCTGATTTTGGGTGGTTGATCCATATTGTAGCTAAACGAGCGGTGCAACAGCCGAATCTGTCAGGCGTCCGACATCAGTTCGCTCTGTTGCTCATAGCAATCCATCGTCGTGCCGAGCGTTTGACCTTGCTATCTTTGGATCATGTTAGTGCCTTTTCGGTCACTTGGGATGCCACAACGATGAGTGAGGTGCTGGAAGTGCTCATTTCGGACGTCTCCACTTCTTTCTCTCCTTCGAACTATGTGGTGCATCTGGACTGTCTTCGTGCTTTGAGTTTGGTTCTCTTTGATACTGCGCGTCTCTATGGTCGTTACTATGGCGCGCTCCTAGCTGCACTGAAGCCGTTGTGCGATGTTCGAATTGTGCTGGATCGTGAGACTCATCGTGTGACCTTCAACTGCCTCGCAAACATGTGCTACAAGAGTGGATCTGCTGGACAACAGTATTACGAGGAGATTTGGAACCTATGGATGCGACAGGCGGCGCTATTGCAGCCACAAGTGTTGGCGCAGGCGAATCTGAGTCGAGTCTATTCCGCGCTTCTCCGTGGCATTCAATACATCATTCCTGAGGCGAAACACATCCAAGAGAATGGATTGCCTAGTTTGGTGTCCATGCTTCACAAATTCATCTTCTACGGCACGTCTCTCGGTGGCAATGGATTCTCGATCATTCCATCACCATCTGCTTCTCCTAACCCGTCCTCCATATCCCTATCATCATCAGCAGCTTCATCAGCAGCATCTTCGCCCTCAATCTCCCCTGCAGCACATGGAACACACTTCGTAGGCACTGGTGGAGTTTCGGAGTCCGGCAACAGCGATGAGGACACTGATGACGTTGTATCTACTGAAAGCGAATACTCTGGTAGTGATGCCTACAACGATAAGCACGGACTTTGGAAAGTGCGTTTCCATGCCCTTGGATGCCTGCAAGCCATCGCTCGAGACTCGAGCGACAAGTTCATTCCCTTCTGGAGTCACCTGTTGCCTCAATCGCCTCATCAACCCTCAATCATCTCCAGTATATTGGTGGATCCTGTTCATCAAGTGCGAAGTGCTGCTTGTCGACTCATTTCTGCTCTCTTTGACGGACAATACAACTTCCTGCACTCAGCGTCCTCCCCGTACCTCTCATCATCCTCAACATTGGGATCATCATCATCATCTGATATTTCATCATTTACGTCCTCATCTATGTCACACGGTTCTCCATCTCGTCATCCGTCTGCCTCCTCTTCTTCTCCCAAGTCTTTCACTCCCCTCTCTTTGCAATTATCCAATATGCTTTTGGAGGTCCACAACGGCTTGTATAAGGCCTTGACGAGTGAAACACGTCACACTACGATGATCGCCATCACGAAGACCCTCGCCACCCTATCCCATGAAACGCCATACGATACTCTTCCCTATGGTCAGTTGACCAGGTTCCTTCTACATCTTCAACAGTATGCTCTAGAGACAGGCGATGAAGCGGACCATCGAATGAAACGCGCCTCCATTTCGACTTTGGCATCGTTCATTGGTGCCCACACCTCTGGCAGAGAGGTTATTGAGGTTCTAAATGGACCTGCGAGTCCTATTGTGGTGCACTTCAAGTCATTATTGCAAGGCGAAGCCAACATGTCGATCAAGACGGAGGTATTCCGCTTCTTCTCTGCTCTAGCTACCACCTACCCTCTACTGATACTCCCGCATTGGAATGAGATCTTCCCCGTGATATTGGAAACGATCACTGGCGAGAAAGCGCAAGAGAATGATCCGAACGCGAGATATGCAGCCTCGAAAGTGGTGGACGATTTGTCTCAATCTCTGTTGCATCTCCCTCCCGAACAGCAACAGCTGCTTTCGTTCACTAGTGATCTCTGGCACAGAATTCTCAATTCGCGCATCACAGAACTCATGGTGAAGGATCGTTTTGGTCTCGTTCGAAGTTCGATTTGCAACCTCTTCTCTCAGATTCCTGCACCTGTGTTTGCCTCCCTCTCCCGAAAACATCAAGTCATTTGCATTACGCTGCTATTAGGCGCCACGAAAGACGATGTTCCGGCAGTGAGAGCGCAGGCGGCGAGAGCGCTAGGAATCTACATCCTCAACCATGCGCTCAAGGTCGATCCTCTCTTCGTCTCTGATGTTGCTCTCGCCCTCGCCGCATCCATGAAGGACAAGAATTTGAATGTGCGAGCGAAGGCGGCATGGTCTGCAGCCAACTTGTGCGATGCTTTGGTGACGCTTCGTGAGGGCCGTTCTTCTGTGCGCCAGCGCAGCTCTGATTCCGATGATGTTGACGTAGGGAACTCCGACAATGGAAGTCAACACGATTTGCCCCCCATCTCTGGAGTGGTACTGCATTCAACCGATGAAGAGGCGCACGAATTCTCAGACATTCCGAGGGAGACGCTCGTCGTTCTCGCAAAGACGCTGTTGAGCCTATGTAAGGACAATGATAAGGTCAGATGCAATGTGGTGCGCGCACTTGGCAACTTTATCCGCTTTGCGAATGAAGAGACGTTTTCTGGCGATTTCAGTGGTGAAGCCGCACTCGAAGGCCGTTCAGCTTCCCCGTCCCCTCCTTCTTCGTCTTCGACATCATCACAGCCGACAACAGCATCTTCATCATCAGCGCCTTCATCTACGCATTCATTCTTCCTCCAACAGCTGATTGAGGCGCCTATGCAGCTGACTCGCGAGGGCTCGGCCAAAGTGCGTTGGAACGCCTGTTACGCGCTCGCCAATCTCTTCCACAACCAACGTTTCGTCGCCGTCTTCCAACCGTCCATCTCTCGTGTCATAGAATCGCTGCTTTCGGTGCTCACGACATCGTCCAACTTCAAGGTTCGCATCAACGCCGTAACCGCGCTCCACCTCGCCATTTCATCGGGCGCTCTCCGCACTGCACCTCACCACATCATCATCATCCTTCAAACAGTCCTCCCTCAACTTCAACAACCCAAAAAGGTGGTCACGGACGAAGAACGCGAGCCAAGCACACCTGAGTTCGATAGCAAGTACAGCGGCTCGCTCCAGGGGAACCTCACCGACTTGGTAGTTGGCTGTATGGCTTTCATTGCGTCCATCACTCCTCTACCTCCTACCATGGCATCTTTCTTGTCTAGTAACTTGGAATTACTGCAACAGACGCTCACCAGCGTTGCAGAACGCACCTCTCCAGAAGACAGTCGAACTGATTCTCAGCTGCCCTCCTCACCCACTTCGTCCTCTTCCTCCCTCGCCAACTTCACTGATCACGACGAGCCTCCAACGGATTCGCATTCTCAACTCAATCCTCCAACCTTTGCGGAACTCCAAGCTCAAGCAAAGCTCGGCCTGGTGCTCATCCAGAGCCTGTCCAATAAAGCAAAGAAAAACGTCGTATTGTGAACACAAGATGCTCATATTGACGCCGCCGAGTCGAGCGATTGTGGATACGCGGGTGCGCGCGGAGCCTCGTGGGCCTGCCTGGACAGGAGAGAAGGGGCTGCTGCTCATGCAGACGCTCGCCCCACTTCCGAATTGACCAACGATGGAGAGACGTCCCTTGCTCTCTAGTCCATCCCATCGTCGCCTAAAGCACTCTTCCTCACATAAACTGGAATCAAGTACGACACTTTGAGTACCTATCCCCTTCAGTAAGCATATCCTGTGCATTGAATTCCAATCTCTGACGTCTTCCACTTCTCTTCCTCTGTTGGCCGCCTCCTACGCATGGAAATGCAGATGATTTGGATGGAAAGATAGCCTTACTTCGCTCTCAACAACGAGATGAGCGCAACAAGATCACACTCCTCAAGCATCCCTTGAAAACGCTCGGTTTCTTCACGCTCGTGCTCAAATCACATGTCTATTGGCTAGCAGAGATTGTGATGCATAGATACCGAAAAACGTCGCTATCTGTGCTATTGCTCGTTGCTTTGTATGCGTTTGGACTTCTAGTAGAGAACCCATTGCAAGAGGTGCGTCACAAAGTGGTGAAGAGACTTGACCTCGTTTCACGTCTGTTTGTGCTGCACTGACCGCCTTTTGCCCGTGTTTGCTTGTGAATTTGCGTTGTTTGTGACTGTTTGCACCTCTAGAGATTGGTATCTTCGTGGACCTTGCTTTCGATTGGCGTGTGGTGGGTGGCGCTTGGTTTTCTGAGTTCGTTTGGCCTTGGTACTGGGTTGCACACGTTTGTGTTGTATTTGGGTCCGTTCATTGCGAGTGCGACGTTGGCAGCTACGGAATGTTGGAGAACTGACTTTGCGAAGTATGGCGCTGAGCGCTTCCGATGCGTGGAGAAGGGCTCGGTGGCTCCGTCCTTCTTTGAGTTGTGGCAGCTGGTGGCGATTGAAGCGTTTTTGTGGGGTGCAGGGACTGCCATTGGTGAATTGCCCCCTTACTTTGTGGCACGTGCTGCGCGATTGGCAGGAGAGCGCTTGAAAGAGGCGCGTGGTGGTCGAAAGAATCGATCTTCAGGCTCTACTTCCGCTTCGCTCGACAGTGACGATGAAAGCGACGACGAAGACGACGATATGAAGGAGATTGCGCAGATCCATTCGGGAGTGACGAGTCCAGTGGAGGAAGATCTCTCACCATCGCCTACTTCGCCAGCTCCTTCTTCCCCTTCCTCCTCCTCCTCCTCCTCCTCCTCCTCGGCCGCCTCGACCTCCGTTACCGACACCTCCGCACCACCGAAGACCACTCAGAAGAGGAAGACGAATAAGAAGAAGAATGGCTTGTTTGACCGGGCGAAGCGCATGGTCATCGGCTGGCTGGGTCACATTGGCTTCTTCGGCATTCTACTCTTCGCGTCCATTCCCAACCCCCTGTTCGACCTGGCTGGGCTCACGTGTGGTCACATGCTCGTTCCCTTCGCCACCTTCTTCTCCGCCACCCTCATTGGCAAGGCAGTCGTCAAAGTCAGCCTACAGACCTTCTTCATCATCACCGTCTTCAACAAGGACATCCTCGAAGCCCTCGTCCAATTCATTGACACACACATCACCTTCGCCTCCGGGCGCGCTCGCAACATGTTCGACAACATGAGGAAGCAATACCACCGCCCTCCTGGCACTGAACACCCTCAGGCCACAGACACCTCGGAGGGCAAGGGCATCTTCGCTCTCTGGGACCTCTTCCTCGGCATCATGATCGCGTACTTCGTCATGTCCATCATCAACTCATCCGTACAAGAATATCTCGTCAATAGAGATGAGGCGATCATCGAAGAGTACAGATTGGAGCACGAGAAGACCAAATGACTGACCGCTCCTACGGAACACACGCCAACCGATCTGAACCGATTCTACGCCGATCACCCTTAACAGTGTAGCCATAACACCCTTTCGTGTAGTAGTGCAAACAAACCGATGTATCTTACATGTTGAAGGGGGTGAATGGGATGCGCGCGCGTGTTGTGACAGATATTGTGCTACATTTGTACTTGATTGGATTGCTCAGGGTATTAACGTTACAGGTTATGCGTCTGCAACCAGTCCTGTGGGAGGGGAGGGTCCAAAGAGTCGATGGATTTGGGACTGGGAGGATCGGTGAGCATACCTCCCCCACCCTCTTTGACGCGTCATCCTTTCTTGTCAGTGATGAGCTGATCGAAAGAAGACTTGGGAATGGTGATGTTTGATGCGTAGATGGTGGCGTTTTGCATCTTGGAGGCCTCGCTTGGTGGGAAGATGAAGAGGTAGCGCGTGACGATGTCCTCCTCCTTCGGGATGACGTAGTACGGATTCGCGGTATAGCCTGCATTGATAACCTCGCAGAGTGCCATGCATCGATAGTCGTCTCCTGGGTTTCCGTGGGAGCTGAGTCCCCATCCCTTGAAGCTCTGTGCGTATCCGATGGAAGTTCCAGATTCCGCCGCCAAGTAGATGCCGCATCCGTACACAGCACCGGTACTCATGAGGTCCGTTCCAGAGAGGTTGCGCAGACCTGTGCGAAGAATGGCGTGCCAATTGAAGAATCCAGAGCCGTGGAAGGCCCAGAAGCTGCCGTACTCCTTCTTTCTCTGTTGGAAGACGCGCTCGCGAGCCGGGGTGGCAGAGAGCATGAGGTATTGGTGATGAGTCGGTACTTGAGAGAGTTGTTCGTCAGGTTTGAGTTTCGCGAGATGGGTACGGTTGCTGGTGAGGATCCAGCGGAGGAGGGGGAAGGCGAGTAGATGTCTTCCATCGAGGTACTTCTTCAGTGCAGCCGTGTTTGGATACGCCGCCATGTCCTTCACCGATGGCAGCGTCTCCAGTACATCCTTGATGAGACTGTGGTTGTTGTCGGAGCCCTTGGTGAACGTGACCACCTTCGAGGACTTTGGATCGCTCACTTCCACTCCAACCGGGAAGGGCGAGAAACGCTTAGATTCCGTGCTATTATCCACTGAACGCTGTGCGATGGCGTAGGTAGCATTGATGAGGAGATCGAACACCTCAGGAGCGTATTGCAACATGGCGCTCAAGTCTTGACCCAAACCGTACTGCTCCGAGGAGAAGGTGCACAGTGCAGAATCGCAAATCGAAGGCTTCAACATCTCGAACTCCAGAGGCGTATCGCAAATGACACATGTCTTGGTACAAACGCTGATTTTGTCGATCGTGTACGTGATCATGTCCAGGAAGAGGTGATTGGAAGCCGTCGGAGGCCAGTTCTTACCCAAATAGCGCTCCAAACGCTTCTGCAAGTACCACATGAGACCGAAGGTGTTGGTCGCAATACTATCCAGGGTGAGGTCGGTAACTGCAGTCTGGAAGAGAGTGATGGCAGGTGTAGCAGTAGACCCAGTGTGAAGGCACAGCTCGACCACTATCGATTGGTAATTGTTAATTTGCCAAATCTCGGCCATGAGATCCGATAGAATGGAGTCAGGTTTGAAGGAGAAGCGAAGCAACACTTGACCATTCTGACGCTTTACCAAGCCAAATGAACCCTTTCCATGCAAGTTTTGGAACTCCTCTGTGAAGCGAATGATGTTTCCACTGGTATCACCAAGAGTAGATACACCTGAGAAGTCAACTTCTTGGAAGGATTCCACCAACGCTTTTCTTCCCGCCTTCTTGCCTCTTCCTGGCTCAGGAGACTCCGTATCACTGTTTGGCGTTTCAATATCCTTCGGAAAGATAGGAAGATACTGTTTCAAGTCATGTTGCTCAGCGTAGTTCTCCATCACCTTTGCCATCGCTCTGAAGATCGTTCCCGTCGAACCTAACTCCATCGCGCCATCTTCAGTAAACAGCAAGAACTCTCCAGTACGAACACTTTCGGGAATGATGAGAGTCACAGGACTCATAGTACCCTTCGCCTGGTCCAGAAGATTGAACGTGAGATTCTCGGCATCGTCCTTTCGACAGTCCTTCACCAAGCTTCCTTCCTGAGAGCACAAACGAATCACCTCTGCAATTTGTTCACGAATCTTCATAGTGCGAATGCTCTTCGGAGTACCACGACCACTACCACCACCAGCACGCTTCACGGGCGTCTTTCCACCTCCATTACCGCCTTTCGTGCCATTCCAGTCGGTCTCAGCGTCGCCTCCATCCTTACCAGTCTTTTTCGGAGGCTTCGACTTAGTGCCGTTCCAATCAATGTCGTCAGATGAAGAAGAAGATGAAGCATCATCCCCATGCGCTCTCTCAGGTCGCGCGCCGCCCTTCTTTGGCTTCTTACCGCCAGTACCATTCCAATCGATGTCCTCTTCACCACTAGGGCTCTTTAGGGAAGTGGAGGTACCAGAACCACGCTTCGCGCCCGTTAGAGCTCCTCGACCAGTTTTCTTGCCACCACCAGTGCCATTCCAGTTAATTTCCTCCTCATTATCTCCAGTAGGCTTGGGACGGCGAGGTGAGCGCTTGGGTTGCTTAGAGTCGGCACTAGACTCCGGCTCAGCGGCTTTCGAGGGGCTTGAAGAACCGGATTCGGTTCCTTTCAGGTTTTCGTCGTCCGAGTCCTCTTCTACGACCACAAACGCTTGTTGATGATTCTCGATACTCTTGCTGAGTCCCCACTTGCTAGAAACGCGAAGAGGGCGATGTTGACGAGCGGTGCTAGGCTCATCAGGATCCTTTTGGTCGGCCGGAACCACCTTCACCGTTTTTGGGACCTTTGCGCCCGTACCGTACTTCACAGACAGGTGAATCTTGCCTGAAACGACATCTCTGGGCTTGCGCTTCGACAATACGAAGGAATCATTGAGTAGCTCACCGCCCTCGCGCAGCTTTTGCTCATTGAATTGGATGGTCAGGACGCCGAGGAACTTGTCGGGAAATAACGTATGATGCTCCCATGCACTCAGGACAAAACCTCCAAATCCAATCGTAGGGCTAGATATGCGACCAAAGAAACACAAACAGAAGGGACATTGGGCGTCAGACGGGGTCAAGGAGGGCGAAATGTCGTTTCGTGCCAACTTCGGAACATTCAGTCATAGAGGCCATGCTAGGTGAAAGATACAGTGTGAAACGCATTGAAAATGGAGGAATATGGTATGAGAGCGACAAAAGACGAACGAGAGAAGCGCAAGAACAGAGATACAGGCACAGCAAGTCGTAAAGACCAACAAAGTGCATCGATCTACGTTCTGCAAGCGTCAAAGGAGAGTTCAGAGGGACGTACAATATGAGCTCTTGATCCCAATTCGGATTCGATGTCTTGTTGCAGAAACGAGTTCGAAGGGGCTTACCCATGGGCACGCCATCGCCGCTCACAAGTTGCACCTCGCAGTATGTACGACGCGAGCTAGCAAGGCTGGTTCCAGAGGCGACTATGAAGAACACATCATACAGAACACAGATAAGGAGTTAGACGGGTGGAAGGGAGAGCGGTGCGGAAATGGAATGCAGCAGAACGGTCACGAAACGTACCAGTGATCTTCAAGCGGTCGTCCATGTCTGCAGGCCAAAAAAGGAGTGCGAATAGGGAACGTAAGCGTAAGCGATACCTTGCACAGTCCAAAGTGGCCGTTGGCAGGGACCACTCACACGGAGGAGTGTCAAAGGGGGAGTGGCGCAGCAGCGGCCGCTGAGGCTCTCTCTCTCTCTCTCGCTCCTGCGGGAGCTCTCTGCTGCTTGGTTGGCTCGGCTCCAGCCAGGAGCCAACCAAGCAGCAGTCCGCATGTCTCTGCCCACCTTCGAATGCCTCCGATCGGCTTCTGTCCTTTCGAAAGATGGGCTACCCGCCTCTTATAGTATCACCAATGTTCCATCACTCGTCGAAAGCTCTCTCTCTGTGGCATCAGCAGGGTTCGATGGTCTGGTCCGGCTGCTTCAATTTGAGGAGGGCGTTTCACCCTCCAATACCCCTCAAGATGGTGCCTCTACTTCACAGCCATCGTACGTAGTGATTCGTTCCAATTCAAGGGCATATTCTCCATTCTACACTCGGGTTGGTCCTAACGCACACAGTTTGTTCTCGCCGATCCAACTAGGATGGAACTGGATTCTACTTCCCTCAACACTAATGGAACACAACCAAATAGTATTTCATCTCAAGGCGATATCATTGTGATTGGGCGGGACAATTACCCTGTCCTTGCAGGTACGCCAGGCGGAGAGTCATTTTCGTTTGCGCCAACCGATCCTTCTTTTTGCTCTATTTCGACTTCTACTAACATCAACCATTACAGTGGCATCCTTAACACGTGATTCATACTCATGTGTGGCATTTGGAGGCCTCTCTCGGCAGATACACCTCAATCTTCGGAGCCCAGCTTCCTTCCCCAATTTCCCACAACTGCTCACTCTAGATGTCCCAATGCCAGTCTCTGCATTGCAACTACAGACCATATCGTATAATAAGCGAGAGGAGATCACGTGGAACGTTCGAATATTCGCTGGAAGTCAAGACAAGTCGATTCACATGTATTCAGTCTCCATCGTCATCTCCCCAACTGATCACACCGCGAAGTGTTCTCAATTCCATCATTTGACGTTCATCGGGCACAATGCATGTGTTAGATCCCTATCGTTTATCTATTCAGCCTCAGGAGAGGCGACGCACCTCTTGACCGGTGCCGACGATTTCGTGCTCAAAGTTTGGCCCTTGAATCTGCTTGAAACCGAAAAAGTAGTCCGCTGCACATCTTATGAAGGACACGATGATGACATTTTGGCCGTAGATTGCAAGTCAGGTTGGATCATCACCGGATCGAAGGACAAGAGCGTTGGCATCTGGGATCTCAACCCTGCAAAGACAGTTCGAGCCGAAAAGGCAAGAGAAGTGAAGATTGTGCGCATACATGTTGGAAGTGTAGTAAGAAGCGTGGTGCTATCAGAGGACGCGACAATGGCATTCGCAGGCTGCGGCGATGGAAGCGTCAAAACAATCGTCAGAGCAGACACTTCTTGGTCTCTCACGGCGAGTCACACTCTCCATAGTGCGCCCATTGATTCTCTCGTATTCACACAAAACGTGCTCGTCACCAGCAGTCAGGACTCTGAGCGTACGATTGCCGTCTGGAGAATCCCCTCCCAGTGATCTGTATGTGATCACTGGTGTGTGTGATATAGACCTGAGTCTGGCCTCTTCCGTGTAAACATGAATATAGCTTTCCCGATAGCTCTGCCTCTTATGTGTCCGTGTTCAACGATGATCGATCTGTTACATCGGATAAGGTCAGATGATGTGATGTATGTGACAGCGGTCAGTTTTTACTGTG
>Ga0307375_10003185_pt1 | contig 16292 bp, 12 predicted proteins | sample TR1MG_FD_202531 | JGI IMG/M metagenome (GOLD analysis project Ga0307375, IMG submission 202531) | Soil microbial communities from Risofladan, Vaasa, Finland - TR-1 | ecosystem: Environmental > Terrestrial > Soil > Coastal area > Acid sulfate soil | place: Finland: Risofladan, Vaasa | collected... | reverse complement strand
CCCTTCTTATCATCAACTGGCACCAATTTGCCCCCCCCCCCCCCACCGTCGCTCATCAAATTCTCCATCAAAATCGCCGGCCACCTGTTGAATACTCGCTAAAACCGCTCCTCTATCTCGTCATGTTCCTCATCGACCTCCCAGAGGACACCCTTCGCGATCTTTCGCTATATCTCCATTGGCTTGATGTTGCCAACCTCTGGTTTACTGGCTCTTCGCAACTGTTGCGCAAGTTTGCGTCCGGTGGTGTATGGGAATTGGACTTGCAATTCTCTACGAACATCCGTTCCTTCCGTTGGCCCTCCATCTTCTCCTCCCTCTCTCGCATTTCACGTATTCGTATTCAAGACATGTATGCTAGCGATACTCCGGTGATTTCGAGCTCCAATCTCACTCACGCATCGAGAAGTTTGAGGGAGTTGCGTTTGACATGTACGGGCGCCTTCCATGCCGTCCATGACCTTCTTCGCGACGACCCATTGGCGTTTCCTATGCTCCACACCTTGTCAATTCATATGAATAGGCGAGACACGCAAGTTGTCGATGATCATCTTCTGGTTTGGCCCACTTCTTTGGTCTCGCTCACTTTTCAATCTGCAAAGCTTCCTCGTCCGAATTTACGCCTCTCCTCTCTCCCATCCCACCTGACGGACCTACACGGAGAATTTAATGCCATTTTGGATGCCAACGAATCACGTTTTCCGAACTCCTTGCTCGCGCTCCGTTTGAACTTGTTCTGCTTCTTCGATATCCTTCCCCTTCTTCCTCTAGGTCTTCAAAAGCTGCTCTTCTATCTTGGTGGCGTGCCTTCGATCAGGGAAAAGTCAGAATTGGCGGCTTACAAGCGTTGGCGGTCCGAAGGCCTCGGCAACCTCCCTCCCACTCTGCACACTCTCCAGCTGCCCATCAAGCAATACGATCGCAACGTCTTACTGCAACTACCCAAAACACTCACGGAAATCCAACACTTCGAAGCGCCGTTGCCAGTGGAGGACTTCGCGCTTTTGCCTCCTCTCCTCAAGCGTGGTTCTGGCCTCCTTCCCATCCTCGTCACGAAAAGCGTTGCGCCACACATACCACAAAGCATTGAACACGTAGAGGGAGCAGTGGACGTCGATGCAATCCCGTACTTGCCGAGAAACGTGCGAACACTCGGTTCTACCAGCGGACCCAATTCCAGCCTCGTCAACGAGCTCAATATGCTTCATCTGCTCAAAATTCCTTCCGCTTTAGAATCTCTCATCATCTACAGGCCTGAGGGGTTCCCATTCGCAGCACTGCCCACTACGCTCACCAACCTTCGAATCTCAGGTGGATCCCTGGACTCTTCTCAGATACCTCTCCTTCCCAACACATTGAAGATCTTGGAAATATCGGACGGAGTGCTATCGGACTCAATAGGAGATTGGAAACTGCTTCCGAAGTGTTTGGAACAACTCTCGATCAACACCGTTCCTGTACTGCCCATTGAATCCTCAACCTTCCTACCGAGATCACTCACAATGCTGAAGATTTTCAACTGCAGATATATACCTTCAGAGTGGTTTAAAGGACTGCCACGAGAGCTCGCCGATCTTCAAGTCCCTCTCACCAATCCACCGGATCCCAATCACTGGACACTGCAACTTCCGCGGAATTTGACTCGCTTGCAGCTGTTTTGGACATCGCCAAGGGCAGAGACAGCAAGGAAGTTGCTCTCTTCGCTGCCGCATTCGCTCACCTCCTTCCGCATCCTCGGACTACCTCACAGTGCCTCGTTTCTCGTGGATTCAGATCTAGCGCTTCTGCCAAGGCGATTGAAGGAGGTGGAGCTCATCTCATGCGAAGAACTCACCGTGGAATCCGCTCAAAAGCTGCCGAAGACTTGCATCTCCGTTCTTCTCGACTCGAAGGAGTTTGTCTGCAGAAACGGTAAGAGAACCCTAGGAGGATTGTAAAATGCACCGCAAGATGTGTTAGAGGAACAAGCCCGTCTTGGGAACTGGAGATTTGCTTTATCGGAACCGAAACGTGTTTCTTGGGGTCAAGTGGCGTTCGATGACGATGCAACAGCAGCGTTCATTGATGTTTTAACAATGAGAGAGGCCTTGTGTGCCTTCGCCCACTCAAATTGCTCCTAATGTGTAAGGTGGCAGCCACAATCGGGATTGCAAGCACGAAGTTTCAACTGTCTCGTCGTAGCCAAGCGCAGCTCATGTCACATTCAACGTGTGGGTTTGATACCGTTTGGAATCCATCATAGTACTCTAATTTTCACCACAATCACCGACAAAGGACATCGTACAAAACATGAAAGAGATTGTTGCTCTGCTCTAAAAGGAGACGCCACTTCTCAGTTCTCAACACGCAACTCCAACTCTGTAAGGAAGAAGTATGTAAACCACGCAAATCACGCACTCGGGGCATCTCACGGCAAACTCTTTCACGAAGAAGGATCGAACAAGGACGGCTCTCGAGAGCCGAACAATCCACTTCCCTCCTTGGCCTGAGAACATCTCCTTTCTGCATCCCTTCTGGCCTCTATCCATTCTCTACATCGTCTTACATCATAACATCCCACTAAACCGACACGAAACGCACGTAGAAGCGCAGAACGGCCTCATTTTGTGCGGCATGTTTCTTCACGACCTTCCAGCAGACTCCATTCGCGAGATTTCGCTTCGCCTCCACTGGCTCGATGTTGCCAATCTTTGGTTTACAGGCTGTTCACGTATTCTGCGGCTCATGTCGAATGGTGGAGTCTCGCACTTGGACATCGAGTTTCGTTCCTCGCTGGGTGCCTTTCGCTGGCCTTACTTCGTCTTCTCCTTGGCTCGCCTGTCTCGATTCTCACTGCATGATTTTGCACAAAGCAATTCACCAATCGTTTCCAGTGGTCAGCTGTCAATGTTGCCGAAGACGATCGTGGAACTTTCCCTCTCAGGTAATGGCTTTTTCTTGGCCCTCAGTGACCTCCTTCAACGTGATCCTGCCGCATTTCCGACGCTACACATACTGGATCTCAAAGTACCGAGGCGATATGACGACTTCAAGGGTGAGGAACTGCTGTGGCCGAAGACTCTCGTTTCTCTCACTGTTCAAGCTCCTCAGGCGTATGTTCTCCGATTGGCATCTCTTCCCCCGAATCTCTCTCAACTCTTTGGAACATTCCATTCCGTATCTGGACAATCATTCCCACAATCTCTGGTTACGCTGCATTTGAGTCTGGATGTTTACGATGTCGACATCCTTCCTCTCCTGCCTTCTAGTCTTCAAACATTGGCTCTGGATGTTGGTAACATCTTTTCTTCTCCGCGTAGAGGACAAATAACAGCATTGGTCATGAAAATGATGAGCGAGGATGGACTCTCTTCGCCTCTTCCTCCTACTCTCACTACGTTCTCTCTTCCTCTCAATCATTACTCCAAAGCAATACTTCTTCAACTGCCAAGCACCATCACCCACATCCACCATTGGGGACAACCCATTGACGAAGACGATATTTCTCTTTTGCCCCGTCAACTTCAGTCTTGTACTTCCTTGCTTCCGAGTCCCATCACGAAATCGATGGCCAAACACTTACCAAAGAGCATTACCAAGATATCCAGCTCTGTCAGTGCTGAAGCAATCCCGCATTTGCCAATGTCCGTTCGCAGCTTTCACGACATCGCCGGTTCCAGTAACGATCTCTTGCGCAGAGAATTGAAGGAGTTGAACTTGGACAGGATTCCTTGCAATTTGCTCACTATCACCGTCTCCATCACCGAGGGATTCCCTTTCGAAGCGCTGCCGAAAACGTTGACGAGCTTAACAATGACCGGTAAGCCAATGACCTCTTCACAACTTCAATTGCTTCCCAAGACCATCAAGAAGCTACAGATCAATCGTGGACACCTATCCGGATCACTGGAAGACTGGAAACTCTTGCCCCCGAATTTGGAGTCGCTCCACATCGACACCTCTCCTCCTCTCACTCCGGAATCATCATCATTTCTCCCAAGAACTTTGACATACTTCAGAATATGCACCCTACACCAAGACTACATTCCTCAGGACTGGTTCGCGGGACTACCTGAATGTCTTCTCACGCTCGACCTTCCCATTCGCAACCTTCCTGGCGCTATGTTCTGGAATATCAATCTACCGCCATCTCTTACCAAGTTAAGGGTGTTTTTGAGCACTGTCAATGGCGACTCGATGAGAAAACTGCTCCATTCGATTCCATCGTCCATCACCTCTCTCGTCCTCCTCGTGCCTGTGAATGCCGCTGAGAAGTCAGGATTCTCCTTTACAGAAGAGGACATCGCTGCACTTCCAACGAAGAGACTGAGAAACTTGGATTTGCCGTGCTGTGCGGGACTCGACGATCACGCTGCCTCCCAACGCCTTCCTGCCTCATGTATTACTGCCACATTCGACAAGAGCTGACAACAGAAGATGTGTTACCCATAATTCGCGTTGATATTCAACAAGAGACCCATATGTACATTCATTACACACACTTACACCCACCTTCTCTCAGATGAGAAAAATTGCCTTGCAAATTCGCTCCAAAGTCATATACATGCATGCACGCACGTCTCCTCTCATTCGTTCACTTTCCTTCTCTTTGCCCTTGGAGCAACTGCTGAGCTCTTTGAAGAAACTTCCTCCACCGCAGCCGCTTCTCCTTGTGATGATGATGAAGATGATGGAGATGATGAATTAGCACTTGCATTGGTCGCAGAAGTGGTATCTTCTGATTCTGAAGGAGCCTCGGGTTGCGGATGGACTCTCTTTTTCGAACCTCGTTTCGTCTCCACCGCCTTCTCCTTGTCGTCCTTTGCCATGCAAACATCTCTAAGAGTCTCAAACGAATCCAGATTCTTCTTGATCGACTGCTTGAGGTGCAGGAGAAGACTTCTACGAAGTGGAGCATGTTCCAACAAGTTTCCCACGTCGCTCGGCATCAGGGTGTACGCCAATGTGAAGTTCATCAGCGCATTCTTAATAAAACTTGAATCTGATGATGATGATGATGGTCCAGCCTTGGAGAGAGCAGAGAGGACACCAGGCAAACGCTTTGCCAGCTCATTTTGAAACTCGTCTTCCACCATCCATCGTGTGAACACGGCCGTCATATACTCATAATACCGCACATCCAGGCTCAATACAGACTGAATCAGCTGAGAGACTGGACCAACGAGCGAAAGCAGCGAGAGAGAACCTTGCAGAGCCTCCTTCGACAAATCCGTCATTCCTAGCATTTCACCTAGCGCGGCAATGATGGTGTCAGAATGGAAAAGGTACTCTGATGAAACAACATTCCAAAACAGCTGTTGACTGTAAGAGTCCCACTGAAGCGAAGCTTGAATCATCGATGACAAGTCCTCGCCGACGAGCTTGTAAGTTTGCGAAGAGAGATCAGCGTGCACAGAGACCATATGTTGCGGCAGAAGTGCTTGTATCATGAGGTGTAAGAAGTGGGCATTTCCAGTACATAGGGAGGGCAAGTAACGGCAAACTAAAGGGAACGTGTCATTTGCCAGATTCACGCTCGCGCCCACCATCAGCTTCGTATCCTCGGCAAACAGATCTTTAATTTCTCTGTGGGTGGCCTTCGATACGATTCCAAGCAAGTCCAAGTACGATTGCATCCAAGTGGGCTCAGAGAGCGAATCCGAATCTCTAGACTCCAAACGACCCTTCTCCTCCTCTGCACTCACCAGTGTATCGAACAATTCTTCATCATCCATCGTGGGAGGAACGATTGATAGGGGCATGGGGTACAACGAGTGCTGAGAAGAGAGCAGGAAGACCAGGAAACGCCAGCCAAAACTCTTCTCCCTCTCTCTCAGCGCTACTAACAACTGCATCGCAAACGCAGTCCTTTTTCCCTTGCCAGGCTTCTTTTCGTACGTTTCCAAGAGCTCGGTGAAGAGTTGCGTGTGGACGAAGTTCACAGGAGACGGAAAGGTCGCCGCCACTTGTTCGGTCAATTCCGGCGTAAGTGTCTGTAACAACTTGGTGCAAATATCGGCTAAATCGATCGAAGAACATTCCATCTCGGCAAAATCAGAATGCGCCTGCTTCAAGAAGGTTTCGAAGGCATTACGAGCTAAACGCACACTGCCAACCTCAACACGACTGGACACCGCCGCCAATTGCTCAGCATAACGAGAGATACGTGGAGAAGCCGAAGTTACCATGATTTCTTGAGAGTGACGAACATCGGAGGGTGTGAGGTCGACTTCCATGCGAGAAGTTTCCGAACCGCCATTCGTACTTCTACTGGAGGTGAGGGCAGCCTTCCACCCATCAAACATTGAAGCATTACCAGGACTATCGATTATAGAAGATGAGGCCTTGGCAAGAGGGGGAATGTCGGCAGGGGGCTTTGAAGAAACTTTCGCCTTCTGTATCGCCTCTGTAATGTCCTTCTTTTGGGTAGGAGGTGGCGTATTCGAAGTGGTAGTCTTGTTGGTGTTGCTTTCTAGTGAGGAGGTAGCCACTGTCGGCGTTTGAAGAGCCGCAGGGGGTGATTCTTGAGTCGCTCGAGTTTGCGCCTGTTGCGGTGTTGTATTTGCGAGTTGCTTGGAAGTTGTATTCTCAAATACCTTTTTCAGTGCGTCTCTGAGATTTGGCGGCAAGTGTGAGGAGGCGTAGAGCGGTTCGAAGGTCGTGACCACTTTCTTCTCCAGCATGAGCTTTGATGCGAGGTGAACGCTCTTTCTGACCTCTTCGCGCATTTGCGGATAATAATTGACTAAGTAGTTGTCGGTGGAGACCATGAGGTGCTCGGAGAGGGCGGCGACGAAGGGCGGCTCCTTTTGCAGTGTGTTCATGAGCAGTAGTGCCGCAGGCTCTAAATTCATGATGTTGTCCTTCGTAGGTGTATAAAATAGCCAGTCGTAGAAGAGTGCTTGCCTTGCGTTCTGTTGTACGTGCGCATTTCGTGCGCATCCGCCAATCAGCCACCCAATGACCTTGTATCTCGGAATGATGTTCGATTGTAGTACAGCATTCGTAGGATGATGTGCTCCGACGATCCAGCGGATGAGATCAGGTACAAGAGTGTCGTTTTCCGGTGACGACAGAAACTTGGCTGCAAACCACTTCTGATACCACGTGTGGGTTCCGTATTTGACGTTGGTGAAGAGGAAGGTGAGCCAGGTTTCCATTTCTGGAGTGATGCGACTAGAGAGCACGTGTTTCGAGGTGGGAGTGGAGAGAAGGGCGCGCAAGTTGTTTGGCGCTATCCCGACTTCAGCAGGTGCGAGTAGGACTTGCTCCCACAAATTCTTGATCTCTGGGATGAGAGAGATGTTGTAAAGTGAACGAACCAGGTCACGACCACCGAGACGAACCGCATCGAGACGTTCTCGCATCAGCTGCACAATCACCGCTGTTTCTCTCTCCCTTAGCGATTCCAACTCCGGACGATGGTGATCTGGAATAATAGTGGCCAACATGTGCACAATAATCGGGATAAGAGGAGGGTGCGAGTAAAGCCAATCGCGATTGGACGAAATCATCGTGAGGAGTTCGGAAACCAGAGCCAGATTCTTGAGATGCGTATTCCCAGTCACTACTTGCCGCAAAAGCGCTGTAAAGAGGATGTCCACATCCGAAACACGAAGTTGTACCATAGAAGACACAATCCAGACCAATTGACCACGAGGCAAGTCCAAAAGACGAGGGAAGCGATCTAGCACCAGACTCTTCAGAGCTTCGACGCAACCGCTGTAAGAATCACGAGTGACACTGCCTAACACCTTAAAATACTTAGTAGCATGAGAAGAGTCCACGAGAATGCCATAAAGAAGACCAACCAACACACTAGAAGACACATCGGACGCGGAGAAAGTTTGGGACGAGAGCGCAGACACCAACTCCTCTTCGCGAAGAGACTTCAAACGATCTATTAGCATAATGTAGTGCTTGCCCCATTCCTGGACACAAACGCAAATGGTAAGCATACTGACAGTTGGGCATTGAAGGAAGGAAAAGGGGGGGCCAACTTTCAAACCAGAAAGGGAGCCAAATGTTCATAGAAGGGGGGTAGGAAACCATACCTGTTCGACATCGTCGGGACGATCAAAATCTCGAGAGGAGAGAATTTTTGGGAATGACGACATGATAAGGGCGTCAGGTGGTTGGAGAGTTGGACAGTGGAGAGAGAGGAGAGAGAGGAGAGAGATGGATCAACAGGTGAACATTGTGGATCGATTTCCTGTATTCCTCAAGGGCTCGAAAGTGGACAGAGCGCTGAAGACGATAGACGACGTATTGGAGAGTAGTAGAAGAAGTAAGAGTGATCGGGGGCCAGCACTTGGCAAGGTGCAGAGTGAGGGGAGGACTGGAGCAGCGGCCCTCGCGTTTTCAGGTCGCTGGCTCGTTTCTCTCTTCTCTCTCTCTATCTCTCTCAATTTTCGGTCTCTTGCTGCTCTTCCTCCACACCATTCAATCTCCTGACCCCAATCAACTCAACTCATTCAATCTCTACCTCTCCACTGCATTATACAAGATGTACGCTAGCGTTTTCTCCAACTTCTTCCCCTTCTCTCGTGCTGTCGAAGAGCGCAAACTCACAATCCTAACACCCGGCCATGTTCTCCACCTAGGAACGACACCATGTCCCTTGCTGAGCGTGAACAGCAGATTTACGCCAAGATCTCCAAGAAGCTCATCGATACTGGAGAAAAGGAGAGGTTCGTCGGTCTTTGAAAGGCGCTATCGCCGTGTCAACTCCTTGCCCTTGTTTTTCGCCTTTCCGCTGTTCCTCTCCTCCATTTTACCTTGCTTCGAGAATGTTCTGACCACCTTTCCTCCTCTTCTATGTAATGGCGTGGGGTAGACTGAAGGAGTGGCTGCTGGTGATGCTGGAGGAGTGCGGTTGGAAGGAGCAGCTACGCCAGGACTGTCTCCAGTACGCACGCGAGCACTCCACAGCCTCTGCTTCCTCGTCTGCTACGAACCCCTCTTCCAACGGCAAAAGGATAGAGACGGAGAACGTTGCACCGACATTCAAGGACATGACCCTCGAATCACTTCTCGGTTCTCTCCAAGACAAAGCCAAGGGTCCGTATTCACCGATTCTTCGCTTCTTATCCCAATTCTACTGGCAAAATCATGCTCACTAACACCTGACGATTGGACTTTTCTGCGAACAGATGCCGTTCCACTGCACATCAAGGTAGAATTATTGAACAGACTCAGAATCTTCTTCCAGAACAAGGAATCCGTCATCAACTGCGCAGGTTCAACCAACTGAGCTCAAGAAAGGGCACCATATCCCTTTTGTAACTTGTATCCTATTGTGACATATCCACCACACCCTCATCCAAATCCGCTAGGAGATGTGGCAAGATCCTTCTCTTCTGTGCCAGGGGAACTTCCCAACGATTCCTAGCGGCAAACACCCTTGACATGTGATGTACTCGTCTTTTAATGAGTTCGCTACGTCACACGAGGGAGAGCAACGTGAGAAACAGCGGACCTCAAAGTCTGCGAACCCCCGAAATCCTTGTTGGCAGTTGAGAAGGAGTCACCTTGAGAATTTCGGACAAGTGGGGCTGAGAGAACGAGAAGAGAGAATCGGCTCCGAGACTCTCTGGTCCCCAGTGCTCCCCAAGGCTCAGGTCGAGTGTCATGATCTTCTCGTCACTCTTTTCTGTCTCAAATACTCGATCGTAGTGCCTTCTGCGACTTTGCAAAAGCGGTTGTCCTTCGTGCTCGCGTCTTCGCTTGGTCTCAACTCCCACTGCGCCGTTTGGCCTCTCCTACTTCTCCTCTGCTTCGTACGTGCCATTCTTTCCTATCGATACCTTCTTACCTCCTCTATCCACCTCGCAGACTGCCTAACTCTATCAGTTTATATTGCTAGAGAGCCTGTAGGCCGATCTGACTTTTCCGCCTCCTTCGCCTCCCTCTCCTGTGGTCCCTTCGCCTAGCTGTGGCATCTTCTTCCCCTATCTCGTCATCTGCTGCTCTGTAGATCACTTTCTGCTCTGGATCTTTAACATGACTTCATCTTCTGCGCCCATTGGGAGACTTGCTTCCCGTCGCTCCACTTCTAGACCATCCTCCTTCCTCAGCGGTCACATTTCTCCCTCCGTAATGCTTTCTATATTGGTTGGAGTGATATTGTTTGAGTGCGTTGCCTCTTCTGATGCTGTTGGAGGTCGTATAAGCGTCGTTTCGTCCGCTTCGCCAAAGTCCTCCACTACAGCCCTTCTGGACTCTCTCAATGCTCTGATCTTCAACGGTATTGCCTCTACCCAAGCCTCCCCAGCTGTGGAGACCCCTGATGCGGCGTTGCAGAAGTTGGAAGCGAGCAAAGTGCCCTTGAACATTGCGTTCGCTGGTTTGGCGTTATACTCCCTTATTGGCCTCTTAACTCTGGTAGCGATGATCTTCCCTCCTCAGCGTGTTACGCCTACGCGTCAATCTCAAATCGTGCAGCGTTTGTTCAGCGTGATGGTCATCTTGTTCTGTTTGCTGCGTTTGGTCTATTTCTGCTTCCCTATTGCGCATGTAGGCGTGAATGTCACTTATATCATTAACCAACTGGCCTTCATGGTCTTCTTTACCATGTTCTCGCTGATCATCTTCTTTTGGGCGGAGCAATACCATCGCAAGTTTTACGATACGCAATCGATGCTCCCTCGTCTTCGTAATGTCTTCATCGTCGTCAATCTGTTGCTTTGGCTTCTGGAAATCGTGTTGGTGACCCTAGCAGTGGTGTTGAATCAAGTGCCTAATGACAGGTTGGACTCGGATCCTGCGGCTCCCTTTGTCCCCACTTTCTCGCCTCCTGTTGCCGGTTCTCCCATTCTTACCGATATGAAACAGTCTTTCGTGGACTCTAGTTTGTCTGGGTTGCCGAGTTCGCCGATGTTGACGCCGTCTACGAACACAAAGGGCGCTGGACTTGGAGGCCCGGTCTACTTCTCCTCGGTCATCCTTGTGATTGTTGTGGACTTCATATTCGCCACTGGCTTTGCGATCTACGGTATCGCAATCTTCGTGCAGAAATACACGTATGCGCTTGGGTCTGGACTCAGGAGAGAGCTGATTCAAACGATGATCGTCACGATCATCTTCGCGGCGTGCTTTGCCCTTCGCATGATCATGTTCTTGTACAGACCGGTGACTGGAAAGTTTTTGAATGGCACATTGTACAGAGTGTTGGCGTACTTCATCCCAGAGGTCGTCGCAGTTACGCTCCAGGTTTCAGTCGTCTATATCATGAACCATTCGTCATCAAGTGGCGCGCAATCCGGATGGAAGAGAAGCAATAGGTCCACTGGAGGATTTGGAGCTGGAACTGGAGGATCCATACAGAGACCAAGCGTGGAAGACGACGTTTACTACGCCGCCGATCAGGACTTGAGGGCGAGCGCCATGCCTGCTCCCATTGCCAATGCACACGAGAGGCTCATCTCTCCTCCGAGACCCCTCAGATCGAACTTCTCTTCTTCATCGTCATCTGCTTCACAGGGACAGGGAGGAACGAGCAACAACGCAAATGGAAACGGCATCAATACACACGGCAACAACATCAACAACACCTTAAATTCATCAACTGTGAGTTCAATGCAATCCAATCCATCTTCTTCAATCCCAACCCTCAGCGGTAGCAATGCTGCTGGAATGACTGCTTACAATCCCGCTCACAATGCCTCCGCCGCCGGAGCATCGTCATCCGTGTCTCCAACGAGATCTGGACTTCCAATGGCAATTGCGTCGCATCAAACCACGCGAATCGGAATTGGATCTCCTCCAGGTATGGGAATCGGGGGAAGATCATTCTCCCCGATGTCCTTCTCTCCCACTCACGAACAACCTCTAGGACTCAGATCAAGACCATCAAACGACACACTTCCCCTCTCTCAACATGATCATGACCACGATAGCAACGAACATCATTCATCTTCCACAAGAAACCAACACAATGGAACAACCGATGAGGACTCTGATGCTCTGGAGATCGATGACACTGCTTCTCTCATTCCAAAGAGGCATTCAAGAAGACATTGAGTCTTTGAAGAGATGGAGACTGATACAGGAAGAAGTAGAGAGGAGTGAGATGGAGATTCAGATTCGGAGAGAGAGAGAGAGAGATTGCTGCCCACCGCCCGTCTCAACCCAGAACCTCACACCCCCAACCCAACCCACCATATGTAATTCTAAACACCAAATTCATGCTCTTAGATTCGATTTCCACGCGTTCAGAGTTCATTTTCCAGTCTTTGACGACGACGCTGATGATGATGATGATGATGTGATCGTCTTCTTCGCCTCTGCATCTCCAATTGAGGCCATTTGCTTGAATTTTGCGATGATCCTTGGTATTTGGTCTGCGGAGATGAGTAGGAAGAGTTTTGAGGGTTGTGTGTACATGCGTAGTGTCCATCGGTTCTGCTGATTGTACTTGATGATTCTGGTCGAGTGTGTGAGGAGTGCGCACTCCTTGTACACCTCGTCCTCTATTTTGAAGTAGTGCACGGTTGGGTCAAGAGAAGGTTGTGCATCCGAGTGTTTGCGCATCATTCCGGCGGCGTGATGCTGCTGCTGCTTCTTCTTCTTCCTTCCCGCGCCTTCTTCTCCGTCTTCGTCTCCTCCATCGATATCCACGAGCGTCGCTCCCTCCTCTCCAGCATCCTCAACACCTTGCTTGTACGTAGTAGTGATGAGAAGTAGGTATTGGTATTGAGGCGAAGGGTCCATGTGCATCAACTCGTTCAGCGTCAGGATGTTCAAATGAGGAGCCAAATGATCCGGCAAATTAGCGATTCTCTCGCTCAATACGATGCCAATTCTAGAGTCCTTCTTACTGAGAATCTTCTTCCAATCCTCAAACTGAGATGAGGTGCCAACACGACCGAGAACGTACTTGAGAACGGATTGAACGCAAGGCTTCTCCCAATGCTCACTAGCATCCACAACTGACATGAACCCAAACATCTCCTCCTGTCCAACCACTGTAACACTAGATCCAATCTTCTCCTTCTGAGAGAGTACCAGATCAACTAACTCACTACTGTTAAACGGAGATTCCTGGAGATAGCCGCGCAGAAGGTTCTTCATCGTCCAATAGTCATCGTCCTGCATACTCTCGATACAAAGCTCAATTTGCAAGTCACCTTCGTCCCACTGAGGAGAGGGAGAGACCGAAAAACGAGACCAGATTTGTCCGTAGGGTCGAGTCAGCAATAGAACACAAGGAAGATGGGTTAGAATAGTTATAAGAGGTGAATACACACAACAAACTCAGAGTTCAATGTGAGAAGACGCAAGTTGAAGCTCAAACGAGGGTGAGGAAAGTGGAGCCACGAAGAAAGGCAATTCTGGAACTAAGAGCACATCTCTCGCAGGCGATTAGTACGGAAGTGCATAGAAGATGGCTACTTAGCAGTCATAAATGCGAATTCAGGAACGAGGATGATGAAACAGTCATGATATTGGGGTTTTGATGGATGGACTCGCCAAGTAGTAGACGAGAGAAGGTGGTGAGAGGTGCAGAGAAATTGACGTACATCGGTGAGTTGAGGAGGCTGACCAGGCTCCTGTTGAGCGGGAGAGTCCTCGTCTTGATTCGTCTTCCTCTTTTTGGTGTCTGGACCAGTGTGAGACGATGCGGAGTGCAGTTGGCCTCTGTTTCTCTTCTTGTGCTTCGAATTCTGTCTGTGTTTGTCCATAATTTCCCAAGTCGGAGGTCGAGTGATGAGTGAGGATGAAGATCTGTGTCGGTTTGCGAAGTGACTGAGCCGTGTGGATTTGCCCGAAGTCTCGTCCCGAAGTGGGAGAAAATTCGACCCACTGACACACAGTTACGCAAGTCTTTGGTCTTCCCGCGGGTCTGGTTTCCATTCTCTGTGCCGGTGTGTTGCTACTCGTATATCACTTCTGCGTAGGAACTGGTTTTGAAAATGCGTGTGTTGCTCTCGTTGGTTTTGCTGCTCTCTGTGATCGCATTGGCGTCTTGCACGGAGGCGGACTACAATGGAGCCTCTCTGTCTCAGGATACTTACTTGGTACCCGAACTGATTATGAACGATACTGAGATCCTTGCCTATACTGTGTACACTCAATCTGGTTGCAGCAACGTTCTCTTCACGCACGAGTTCGTCGCCAACTTCTCCAAGTGCCAAACAATCACCATCCAAGGTGTTATTGCTTCTTTCTACATTTCGTGCTACACGAACCACACTATGGTAGGAATCAGCTACGTCGGATCCGCAGATTGCACTGGAACCGCTCAAGAGTTTCCGCTGGCTCAATCGGGACACTGTGTGGACCTTCCTCCTGGAGCCATGGCCAAGTCTTTCTTGGGATACTGTCCTGGCGATATTCCTTTCAACCCCCCGACGACTCCCTTAGCTCCGATTGCTGCTGGATCCATGGTAGCGCCTGCATTCTTCGTCGCCGCGCTCGCCGTCCTGGGCGCCATCCTCTTCTAACCGCTTTCTCGACCTCTCTCCTCCTCATCATGCCTCTCTCACTCCATAGCAGCAGGACCACATCATGTAAGAATGAAAATCTCGGATCGGCGAACACTTCTCAACTGGAATACTGCTCAAATGCGCACATTTTCTGCCCACTCCGGGCGCGGCTGCTCCGAAGACCCCCAAATGCACTCCCCAGTCAGCGACGATCGCTGCAGCAAGCGAGAAAACACTTCTCCTCAAATTACTATATGTGAACCATCCCACTTACGTAGTCATCACATGTCTCCTTGGATCGGCATTCGCAACTCGCCCCATTCCACATTTCCACTGCACCCCATGTTAGCCCTTTCCTCGCTCTGTATCGCCTTTTGAACATCAAAATTACATTTCACATGTCACATAGCATTCAAAAAGTGTTGGCAGATCGAGATGGTTGCTCCTTGTGCGGCGTTAGAAGCCGAAATGCTCCTTGACGATGACAAAGTGGATTCTGCCAGGCACAGCGCCGTTGGTGGAGATGGTCAGTGCATGTGCAAGATAGGCACCGGGCCATCCGTACACCTTACGGACACGAGCCGACTCAAGAGCGTAGACGTAGGAAGAGAGGCGGTCCTTTCCGGTTTCGACATCAGCAACCACCTTGTTGGCACCGACGAGGACGATAACCTTGGTGTTGGAGACATAAGGCACGATACGTGTTCCAGAACCATCAGCGACAATGAAATCGCCACTCTCAGTCACGGCATCGACGGTGGAGACGACGTAATCGGCATCGGAACCTGCGTCGCGCAGCAACTTGATGAGCTTGGCATGATCGCTTCCACTCTCTGCAATCACATTTCCGTGAAGGTTCTCCCACTTTCCATTGTTGCCAGTCTTGAGAACATCGACAAAACCAATCTGAGCCTGGAGTCCGACAATACATGCTTTTCGTGTTAGCCTTCCCTTCCTTGACACAATTTGCAATAGTTGATATCGGCTGGAATGTGTTCATTCATCGAGGAGAGTCAAATTGCTTCAGATGTTTCAACCGATATGTGAGGAAGAGAAGAGAAGGAGCAGGTGAGGTGGACTGGAAACGTACCAATGAGGTTGAGCCCGTGTTGTGGACACTGGATCCCTCGGGAATGAGAGAAGTGATGAGAGAGAGTGCATCGGAGCCAGTGTCGACGATAGAGACCTTGTGACCCTTGGATTCGAGACCTTGTTGGGTGCGGGAAAGTGATTCGTCGCTCGCGAGCTTCGAATACTTGGCGTGGAGGGCCTTGAAGGCGTCGTTGTTCAACTGAGAGTCGAGTTCGATGAGTGCTTCAGCGTTAAGGGCCATGTTGAGTGTTGTAGGATGGAGAGGAGGGTGAGGGGTGTCTCGAGAGAAGTTGTTCGACTTTTGCCAGGCGATCAGAGGGCTTGAGGTCAGTAGAAGTGGGTACGAAGAGTAGGGTCACAAAGGTGAGACACGATGCGTACAACACGGGAGTGATGGAGGGAATGAATAGCGACGTGATTGAAGCCCGGCGACCTGCGCTCTTGAGTGAAGCGTGAATCGCGGAGCTGGAAAGTGGGTTTTTGCCACAGCGGCCGCTTCATGAAGCGTGCCGGTTGTCCGCGGCGATTCGGGTGTGGCGCGCACTCTTCGCGAATCTTGATCTGCTGCTGTGGTGCCCCAAACGCCAGGCACTTCCGCTTCTCAGCATCACGAGACACACTTCATGGGGCATTTCGACCGAATACACCATCTATATCGTAAAAGAGACTCAATTCATTCACATGTTCCAACCGAGTGTTGCTTGGGAAGGACAAGACACGATGCGCAAATTGCCGAGCCGTGATTCCGTCCCCCCCCCCCTCTGGCTCCTAGTGACCTACTGCACCCTTTGCCCA